>OGDF01001706.1_pt1 | contig 31778 bp, 30 predicted proteins | sample 1570141 | NCBI WGS metagenome assembly OGDF01 (sample SAMEA4370581, study PRJEB24528) | human gut metagenome | reverse complement strand
GACGATTTCCTTCAGGTGCGGTGCGTCGAAATTGGTCACGCCGATATTGCGGATCTTTCCCTTCTCCTTCAGCTTCAGAAGGTCGAGTGCCACCTCGACGTATCCCGGCACGTTGTAGTCCCACCAGTGGAACTACACGAGGTCGAGCGCGTCGCGGTTGAGCCTGCGCAGGCTTCGGTCGATGATCGACTCGGTGTGCTTGAAAGTCACATCGGCGAGAATGTCGAGGTCAGGCACGTATTTCGTGTGGATTTGAATATCGTTGGCGGAAGCCGGCCCCTCACCGCGCTTCAAGCGCGCTCTATTCCTTCTCGCGCGAGAGCGTAAGGAAGCTAAAGGGGCACGTTGCGGGGGTGCCGCTGCGGCGCGCGAAGCGTACGAGGAAGCTGACGCCCGAAAGCGCGAGCGCGATGCCCAAACCGGTGTAGAAGAAGGCGATGAACCACATCGGCACCAGGCCAGACGCGCGCAGCGAAATTCCGCCTGACATCATAATCGCCATCATGATGTAGCCCGATGCGTCGAAGAAGCGCCAAAAGCCGATTTTGTCGTCTTCGTAGGCGGCGATTCGATTTGAATGCTTGCCCACCATCTTCGAGAAGATCTTCATGTGGAACAGGGTGAACACCACGACGGCGCTGAGGATGATTGCCCAGACGTAGCTCATGTTGATTTGAGCGAACGCCTGGATGCCCAGCCAGGCAATGTTTCCGCCGGCGGCAAGCCAAACAATGCCGGCGATAAGAAGCAGTGTGCGCTTAGAGACTTTGAACATATCCGTTCCTCCTCATAAGGAAGTTATTGGCTCGATCATATTCTCCAGCCTGGGAGAATGGGGCTATTGGGCCAAAATTACAATTATCGGGAAAGTCGACGATTATGGGCCGTCTTCCGCGGCACCGGGCGTCGTCGACGGATTTCCGCCATCATGCAAGGCGGGCGCTGCAAACCGGATTGCCTGCGCCCGCTTCGACATTGCTTATTGTGAGGTTCTCGCGGATGAACATCAAAGGGTTCTTGTTCAGATACTGCGGCCCCGCTCATGGCAATCGCGTAGACCGCAGCGGGCTTGAGCTGCACGTACAGAAGCGCCGGCGCTTTGCCCACAACCTTGTCGGCGACAGACCAGCCTTCGAAGCTTACGCCCTCGGAAATCCATTGGAGGAGGGGCTTCACGCCGCGTTCTCGAGTGATCGCGACCTCGTCGTTGCGAACGGCAACGCACGTTGCGCCCTCGGTGGTGAGAAGCGTTGCGTGCGCGAGTTCGGCGTCTGCCATATCGAGGGCGACGTTATTCGGGGTTTCCAGCTGCATCCAGGCTCTTTCGGCAGTTCGTAAGACTTCCTGCAAAGCGTACCACGCAAGTGGATATGCGTTGCTTGTGACGAGTACTTCACAAAAGCCGCTCTCATCGACGATGGCCCCATTAGACACTCCCATCAAGATCTGCGTCGTCACCACCGACGAGGAGATGCGCATCGCGCGCGAGACCGACAACTTGGTAAGCCAGATGTAGCGGCAGGGCTGTACCGTTTGCCTGCAGCTCTTCCTGTCGGGCGGTTGATTCGACGCCCCGCCCCTTCTTCTCAAGCGGGGAGGGCGTCGTGGCTTTATGCTTTCGGTAGGGAAGCCGCAAAGGACATGGGGTGCGCGCTTAAGATGGCGGAGCACCTCGGCCCGATCTACTTCAAGAGGGACGACGAAGTTATCGTTCTGCTCGAGAAGGCCTATCGCGATGTCACCGGCGATATGGAAAGCGAGCCTTTCACGGTGGGTGCCGCGACATTTGCGCGAACGATGAGGAACACCGTCGCTTTCGGCCCAATCTTTCCCGGTCAGGTGAGATGTCGCATCTCCTGAACGAGTTTATTGCCATCGAGGACCTCGACAAGTGCACTGAAATCTACGTTCGCGCGCTCTCGAACCTGCTGACGCGCGAGAACAAGGGCTAACAACCTGAGTTACGCGAGCTGACGTGGGTGAGCGCAAGGGCCCGAGTTGCCGAGCGAGCTTGCGTGGGACAGCGGGGTCGTGTGAACTGACACTAGGTGTGTGGCTGCGAGCTGGCGCGGGGCGCTGCGAGCTCGCGAGTTGCCTGAGATAGGCGATAATGACTAACAGTCTGCCGGGAGTCCCGGCAGACTTGTTTTTGGGACAAACGCGGGCCGTGTCTCCAGATTCAAAGATGCAGCTGCGTGCGTGCGCCCTAAGTGCTCCCAAGGCGAGCGCGCGCGAGTGAGGGTCTCCAGAGTGGCTCAATCTTGCGAAACTAGCAAGGAAGCTAATCGAATTTCTCAAAAAGTACTCTGCTAGCAAGGAATTCTGGCACAAAAACCGAGGTATCCCACGGATGAAGCCCCTCCTCAGGAGGCTGCTGCGGGTTGATGAATCGCTCTCGACAAGAAACACCAGGTCGCAGAAACGCCCAACCCGAGGGCTCTCCCGTCCCTACGCTCTCCCCGTGGGATACCTCGGTTTTTGTGCCAGAATCGGCCATTCCTCGTGTCCTTTATCGAACTCAGAAGCAAGTCCCCGCACTTCAGTCTCCGCACAACAACTCATGGGGGTGGGTCTCACTGTTAGTTGCTTGGAACGCGCTGACTCGCTCGATACTATTGGCTTGCGATTTCGTTAAGGCGAGTCAATGCATAGCGATAGTAGCGAAAGAGGAGGATGTTATGTGTTTCAGGCCACCACCGGACACAACGTCAGGTCCGCTCATTTGCCCAGAATGCGGAAAGGAAATCGTGTCACCGAATTTCCGACCGGTCAATTGCCCCTTCTGCAAGGCTCCGCTTCCGCCCGAAGGCGCTCCCGCGGCTCCTTCGGCAGGTGGGGCGCTGGTTGCTCCTGGCGCTCCGACGGTGCCAGGAGCGCCGAAGCCTCCATCTGGGAAATAGCTCAACGGCCATAATGGCGCGATCTAGGGTTTTGCTACCGCTCCAGGCAGTACGTTGAGAGCTTTCAACGATTTGTAAGGGTGGGGTGAGGGGTATTTTATGATCGCCCCGGAAGAGAAGAGGGCCTGGAAATAATCCAGACCCTCGATGAAGTCCGAAGCGGCAGAGGGATAGTTGCTTCGGCGCGAATGGGTTAGATTGGGGAAGCTCGCCGTCTAGAACGTTGACGATTACTATTAGTTATCAACGCGCCTTCTAACGAGAATCATCATTATCGAATTAGTGGCCCATCATGCAATAGGGTTTGGCTCGGCATTGATGGCAATTCGCCAGATATTGCCTTGGCTGAATTCGCAGACATACAGATAGCCGTCATGAATAGTCAGATTACTTACAAGCACACCTGCATTCTCCGGTAATCTAATTGTCGCGACTGGCCAGCCCTTTGCGTCTACGGCTACAACTTCGCCCGCATGTAGGTGGGCGCCGTACACTATGCCAGAAGCGTCTGTTAAAACACCATCAGGGCCATGTCCTCCAACTAGGCGAGCAAGGACGTAGGGGGTGTCTTTCGCCTCCTTGTAAAGCTTGGAGGGCGCGACGATGATCGAATTGGTGTTGAATTCGGCGACATAGAGGAAATTTCCGTCGGGGGAAATTGTGATTCCGTTTGGATAGGCGAAGCCAGTTGCGAATTGTTCTACCGCGAAATCCCCGTCTTTATAATTCACATAGTAAACGGCTCCATCTTTGGAAAGATAGTCCGATTGGCCAGGATCAGTGAAGTAGGCGCCGCCTTGCCCGTCGAGCACCAAGTCGTTCAAACCAAGGAATTTTACGCCATTGTAGTCACTACGCAAAACTTTGTATTCGTTAGTATTAATGTCAAAAGTGCACAAACCCTGAGCACGGTCGGTGATGAGAAGTGTGTGGTCATCAATGAATTTTGCGCCATTTGGCATAGCATTATGTTCTCCGTCAACATAAACGTCGACAGCTTCACCATTAACGACTTTTTGAATCTTTGATTTGGCGACATCGATGAACCACAGCACGTCGCCTTGAAAGTTCATTCCCTCGATTAGGCCGCTTTCTGGAACATTGCAGACTTTTTCCCATTCCGTCTTCGGATCAACAAGATAGTCGTCCGCATATGAAACAGGAGCCGCCTGAGCGAATTCGCTCCGTGTTTCATTTTGCTTGGTCTCCGCAGGAGCCGCCTCGCTGCATCCAATTAGAACCCCTGCTGCAGCGACGCCACCCGTAAGGGCAACTCCCTTGAAGAAGTCTCTTCTGTTCAGATTCGTAGAAGTCATTTCCTCGCTCCCTTTCCGTCGTGCAATCATTAACATGAATTACCCTGGGTCCTGTTTTAACCAATAGCCTTTGAATAGGTGAAATTCCAACCATGGAAACAACGAGTGAAAGCGATTCCCTCTTTCATTTTTAGAACGGGGCACCGAAAGAAGCGTCATGCAGTCGCTAAAAGGCATAGGGCTTTAAGTTGCTCTATGCCTTTATGGAATAAGACCATGCAAATGGGCATTAACTCTATTCGTTATCAACCTTCTAAACTTAAGACATCTGGTCGAGGCTGTATAAAGGAGGAGACAATGTTTACCGTGGAATCTCATGAATATGATGCCGATACTGGCATCGATTCGTATGTGCTCAATCCTGGCAATATGAAGGCAAAGGTGAAAGTTACCGAAGTTGACGGTGAGCCCCAAGTTCTTCTTGGCGTTGATGGCATGGCGGTTCAAACGGGCGTTACGGAACCTACCTGGACTGTGTGCAATAACCCTGCAATTGTGAAAATAGCTCTTGCTGATTACGAGGCGCGCAAGTAGGCTTTTACCTCGCTAAACGGGAAGGTTGACAGCGCGACGCCTGCGTTCCCTCATTCTGGCGATTCTCGTTATTGAAGGCAAAGGTGTTTCCAATGGGTGAGATTTGTGAAAAGAGAGGCAAGAACAGAAACTGGTTTCTAGCCAAACCTAAGAAGAGCGACTTCATCGCAGGTTTGGTTGTAGGCTTGATTTGCGTTGCCCTGTTGGGAAGTATCGTTATAGCAAATTGTGTTTTCATTGGTAACTAGCATGATCATTAAGCCTCGGATTCACTCCGAGGCTTATTCGTTGTTTTAAGGAACGCTCCAGTTTTCATGCTGTGGAGGACGTCTGCTCCGCATTCGGGGCATTTCGCAATGCCCGGACCAATCGGTGCAGAGCATGACGAGCATTTTAGCTCGAGAACTCGCGAGTACATATCGCATTTTCCGCAGTGTCCGCATTGATAGCACGGCATTTGACAATACCTCCTGTGATTAAAGCAAACTAGCTGCTCGCGTGATGCTGGGCCTCAATGATTTCTGTGTAGTAGTCAGAGGACCCAACTGGCCTTACGATTTCCCCCCTCTTCATATTGTGCTGATATGAAGACCCGCATTCTGGGCAGGATCGCAAGCCTGCAATTATTGGTTTGCCGCAATGATTGCAGCGTAAATCAAGCTTCATTGAGAAAAGGCCGCATTTATTGCAATGCGTGCAGGGGTAACATGGCATTGTCTGTCTCCGCGTCAATTAATTGTGGGTGCTCTACTTAAAAAATGGGGCCGTCTTCGGGAGCGTAGTCATAGGTATGTGTTTCGTCGGTTGCTGCAATCAGGTCTAATGCCTCTTGGAGGATGGGGTTACCGTTATTCATATCGAATAACGCGGACAACGGTATGTAGGCATCCTCGTCGGCGATGGGGACGACTTTGGCGAATAAAGCCGATCCGCTTCCAATTCTTTTTATGTAATTCATACCGAGAACCATAATATCGGAACCTAGATTTGCAGCAATGGTAAGCAAATCAATCTGCCTCATGGAGTATTGGCGGCGATAGGTTGGCTCGAACCCGTGCGATTTGCACATTCGCTCGATACAGCTCCAGCCATGGGCCATATGCGCACCTTCCATTTTCACTAAGGTATAATCCCTCAAATCGTCGATGGCGACAGTTTCTCTGTTGGCTAGTGGGTTGGCCTTGGAGACAAGAATTGCTAAAGGAATGTTGCACACGGATACGCAATCAACGTTGTCGATGTCCATCAGATCTTTTTCTTCACAAAAGTCAAAAACGATGTCTGCAATACCCTCTTCGATCATTGCGATAGATGTCTTATGGTGGCTCGCTTTAAGCTCTAAAAAGTTTGCCCCATATGTAGGCGACATTGTCCCGATGAGTCTGGCCATCGCCTCGGTGGCAGCTTCTTCGTTGACGACCCCTCCAACGGATAGGCGTCGTAGAGGATTGGCGCGCAACTCTTTTGCGCGAGCTTCGAACGCCTGCTGCTTCTCAATCAAATCATATGCAAACGGAAGCAGGTCGATTCCTGCGCGGGTGAGCTTTAGCCCTGTTGGCGATCTTTCAAATAGTTGGAATCGAAGCGTTTTTTCCAATGCCGTTATATGTTTCGAGAGAGTGGGCTGGGACATATTGAGGTAACGCGCTGTTTCCGTGACGTTTAAGCGTTTTGCCAGCTCAGCGTATTCGACGATAAACTGCGAATCCATAAGCTCCAACCCCCTCCAGGTTGTTCCTTAGGGTGACTTGCTCATCTCCCCAGGAACGGCGTCTGCAATTAAATTGTCAACGCATCAATTAGCAGGGAATACCTGCTATCCCAACAATAAACTGCCCGAGTGCTTTTTAGCGAATTCCTAATTGAAATTGTACCCATTCAATAGTGGAATAATGAAGCAGTATTGGCGTTTTACTATTCAATTATGGATTAGCCAGTGCACTTTTTCGCGCAATTGTTATTGTGCGCATTCTTTGCAATGTTCCTAGAATAAAAACCATGTGGGATGGGTGATTGAAAAAGACGAAACTGGGAGGGAAAAATGACTTCAGAGGTAAAGCAAAAAGTCGGAAAAGCCATGGTCCCCATCATGGCTATTTATGCTCTGGGTGCATCTCAAGGCGGCATTAATGCTGGCCTTGCTACTATGGGCGCTAGTTTCCCTGATGTTGGCGCAAATATCGCCTATGTCGTTTCTATCGTCGCTTTGGGTATGATTCCGGGCGGCTTGCTTACTGGCATTTTAACGGGCAAGGTTATTAAATACCGTACTTCTATCGTTACGGCTATCATTCTTTATCTCATCTCTGGATGCTTCCCTATTTTCTTTAATGATAGCTGGAGTTTTGCGACTTTGTTGGTCAGCCGATTTATTTTTGGTTTTGCTGTGGGCTGGTGCTATCCGCTAGCCCAGGCGCTCGTTTTCAAGACCGTTGACGACGAGAACCAGCGTGCAACTTGGCTGGGAGCTGGCTGGGCGTTTGTCAACATCGGCTCCGCCATCATGGAATTTGCTGGTGGCTACCTTGCTATCATTTCTTGGAAAATGTGCTTCTGTGTTTATCTGCTCGGCATCGTGCCGCTTCTGGTCGTTATTCCTTTGCTTAAAGAGCCCAAAACGGATGAGGCTCAGGCTGCTGAGCGTGCTGCTGCTCACGGTGAGCGCCAGGTCAAAGCCAAGATTCCCCCAATTGCTTTCGTGTATATGATTTTCTTGACCCTGACTACAGGCTTTGCGATGCCGACAATCTTGTACTGCTCTTTTATCGTTCCGGACTCCGCCTTTGCTGGAATTCTGCTATCTGTCATGACCTTTGTTGGTGCGGTTTCTGGTATGACGCTTGGTCCAGTGTACAAGGCTATTGGCAAGTGGACGCTTCCGGTATCTGTTCTTGAGCTTGGAATCCTATACTGTGTTGCGGCATTCTTCGTCGGTCCTAACTGGAGCGCGGTTCCTTACGCTGCGGCATTCTTGATCGGCCACTGGGGTTTCGCAGTTGTCATTCCTGGCACTGCCGATATGATTACCAACCTGACTCCAATTGGCGCTGCTACTCGCGCAATGGGATGGAATACCGTGTTCCATCAGCTCGGCTGTTTCATCGGCACGCCTGTCGCTACGACCATTCTCATGCTGGTGGGGAGCCAGAACCCGATGGATTGTGTTATGCCTGCTTCAATCTGCCTCGTTGTCATGGGTGTTCTGTACTGCATTCTAGCTGCTTCAACAAAAATGGAGAAATATGGCGAGAATTACGGGAAGAGTTCGGCAGATTAACGAGTTGCCGAGGGTTGTGTTCTCGCGATAGTTCTATCTAAAAATGAGTTTTGAGAGGGCGCATTCGCGCCCTCTCTTTTTTGACCATTCCGAAGTGGAATAGTGATGACTTTATCGTGGCATATTTGGGTATAAAACGTCATTAGCCCTATTCAGGTCCTCCTTTCTACAATTGTCGCCAATGGGACACACGGTGACCATTCACCCATCCCGTGTGTCTTAGAGGGGTACTAAAACGAGAGTGGTTGTGAGAAAGGAGTTCCGATGACAACTGATTACTACAAGAAGCATTGGGACGAGGTTGAGTGGCAAGATGGTGATTACACCGTTACTCGTACCACGGCATGGTCTGCGCCAGGTTGCCATGACGGCTGCGGTGTTTTGTACTATACCAAAGACGGCAAATTGGAAAAGGTCGAAGGCGATCCTAAGAACCCGTTCAATCGTGGTAGCCTTTGCATGCGCTGCGTCATGATGCCCGAAGTTGTAAACAACCCTGAACGCCTCAAGAAGCCTCTTAAGCGTGTGGGAGAACGTGGCGAGAACAAGTGGGAAGAAATCTCAATCGATGAGGCTCTTGATATTATCGAGGAGAAAGTTCGGGCTATCTGGCGTGATTATGGCCCTGAGTCCATTGCGGTTCATATCGGCACTGGGCGCGACAATAACGATGTTATTCCTCGCATGGCATACTGTGCTTTTGGAACGCCGAACTTCTCGATGGGCTACCTGGCTGGTGACTCCTGCTTCTGCCCTCGATCTGCGTCTATGGCGTCAACGAACGGCGACTTTATGATTGCTGATATGTCTCAGCAATTTGAGAATCGGTATGACGAAAAGAGCACCGAATGGCGTTGCCCTGAGGTTATCGTCAACTGGGGCTGCAATGCGGTTGTGTCCAATTCTGACAACTTCTTCGGTCACTGGATCGTCGATTGTATGCAGCGCGGCGCAAAGATGATTACCATCGACCCAGGTCTGACTTGGCTTGCTGCCCGGTCTGATTATTGGCTGCGCGTTCGTCCTGGCACCGACTGCGCGCTGGCCATGGCCATGATTCATGTTATCGCTGAGGAAGGTCTTGAGGACAAGGATTTCGTCTCAAAGTGGTGCTACGGCTTTGACGAGCTAGTTGAGCGCTGTGAGCCTTGGACCCCTGAACGCGCAGCCGAGGTTTGCTGGGTTGACGCCGACAAGATCCGCGAAGCTGCCCGAATGTATGCCAATGCGAATAATGCCGCTATTCAATGGGGCCTAAAAGTCGATCAGACTACCAATGCGACCGCAACGGCAAATGCAATTAACGCCTTGTGGGCCATTACTGGCAATGTTGACGTTCCTGGCGGCAACATCATCATCCGCAATGCGTTCTCTCAGAATCTCTCTTACGGTTATGGTTGGCACAGCTTGTCCCCCGAAGTGCAGGCAAAGCGCCTTGGTTCCGAGTTCCCGCTGATGAGCCGTGCAGGTTACAGCTCTTCTGCTCACGCGGACTCTGTGTTGAAAGCCATAGAGACTAGCGAGCCTTATCCGATTCGCATGGTTTGGATGTCCGCAACTAATCCGATTGCTAATATGGGCGCAGACGCACCTCGACTCTATCGCGCTCTGAAGACCGTGGATTTCGTAGTAGTCCATGATGTTTCATTGACTCCGACGGCTGTTGCTTTTGCTGACTTGGTTATTCCTGCCGCAATGAGCCCCGAGCGTAATTCGCAACGTTGCTGGTGGGTGCCTCATCGCACTATGAAAAAAGTCTGCGATAGTGGTGAGTGCTACTCGGACACCAATATTGCTACGTTGGTTGGTCGTCGCTTGAAGCCTGAGAATTGGCCGTGGGAAGACGAGGTTGGCTGGATCAATAATATTCTCTCAACTGAGTCCGATGAAAAGATACCCTATCGTAATTTCGAAGATGCGTGCAAGCAGGTCTGGTCTTATCCCGAGTTCCAATATCGTAAGTACGAGAAAGGTCTGCTCCGCTTCGATGGTCAGCCAGGCTTCAATACCCCAACTGGTCGCATCGAGCTTTTCAATAGCAATATGATGCTGTGGGGATACGACCCTCTGCCTGAGCACAAAGAGCCGAGCTGCTCACCGGTCTCTAACCCTGAGCTTGCCGAAAAATACCCGTTAGTTCTCACGACAGGTGCGCGTTCTTTTGAGTTCTTCCATTCCGAACAGCGCCATGCGCACTTAACGAGCCGCGAGCTTCATCCTCAGCCAAAGGTTGAGATGTCTGTTAAAGCAGCTGCGGACCGGGGAATCAAGGAAGGCGATTGGGTCTGGATAGAGAATCAGCGCGGCCGTTGCCGTCAAATTGCCACTATTAGTTTGGCTTTGGACGATCGTGTCGTACGTGCCGAGCATGGTTGGTGGTTCCCTGAGACTGAAGCTGCTGAGCCCAATCTATTCGGCGTATTCAACTCTAACATCAATAATCTGACACCGCAGTGTGAGAACGGCGATACAGGTTTTGGTGCCCCATATGCCAACCAGCTTTGCGAAATATATAAGTGCACCGAGGAGAACAGCCAAGACTTGCCTAGCACGCATGTGACTCGCAAAGATGGCTACTCCAAGGAAATGGACGAGACGAACGGGGACGTGAAGGTAGGTGTAGTTTACAATGGCTAACGCTCTTCTTATCGATTACGAGTATTGCACTGGTTGTCATGCGTGTGAGGTTTCATGCAAGAAGGAGAAGAATCTTGCGCGAGGACAATGGGGCATCAAGATTCTTACCGATGGTCCTCGCGAACTACCCGATGATAAGTGGGAGTTCAACAATATCCCGATGCCTACATCTCTTTGCGACCTTTGTGCCGAGCGATTGGAATCGGGTAAGGATCCCTCTTGCGTGCACAATTGCCCTGCCAATTGCATGCAGTTCGGGACGGTTGAGGAGATGAGCAAAGAGGTTGCAAAGAAGGGCAACCGCGTCATCTTCGTTCCGGTGGTCTAAGAATCTTCTTCGTTTATTCGGGCGGGCGTGTTTCGCGACGCGCCCGCCGGGTAGGCGCTATTTCGAAAGGATTGAAGCAATGGCTGAGAAAGACTACTTTGCCGAACATCGCGGCCAATTCCAGTGGGAGGATGGGGATTATACCGTCACTCGCACAACGGTGTGGTCAGGCCCTGGCTGCCACGATGGTTGTGGCGTCTTGTATTACACCAAGGACGGTAAGCTTGAGAAAGTGGAAGGCGATTCCGATTGCGCTTACAACCAGGGAACGCTTTGCATGCGATGCCTCGAGATGCCTGAGGTCGTCAATAATCCCCGCCGTCCGTCCAAGCCGCTCAAGCGTGCCGGTGAGCGCGGCGAGGACAAGTGGGACGAGATCACCTGGGATGAGGCATACGACATCATCGAAGCAAAGGTTCGAGAAATATGGCGCGATTATGCCCCTGAGTCTATCGCTTGCATGATCGGCACCGGTCGCGCTAACTGCTGGCAAATTCCGTACATGTGCTATTCAGCTTTCGGGTCTCCTAATTTCTGCCTGGGCTTCCTCTCCGGCGAGTCTTGCTTCCAGCCCCGCTCCGCCGCGATGGCGTCCATGTCTGGTGATTTCTTTATCGCCGATTGCTCCCAGCAGTTCGAATCACGCTACGACGAGGAGAACACTGAATGGCGCTGCCCCGAGCTCATCATCAACTGGGGCTGCAACGCCGTCGAGTCAAACTCCGATAACTTCTACGGCGGATGGATCGTTGATTGCATGCAGCGCGGCTCCAAGATGATTACCGTCGACCCGTCCTTGACCTGGCTCGCTTCTCGTTCTGAAATCTGGCTGCGCTTGCGACCTGGCACCGATGGAGCTCTGGCGATGGCCATGCTCAATGTCATGATAAAGGAGGATATCTACGATCATGACTTTGTTGAGAAATGGTGCTATGGCTTCGATGAACTGGCCGAGCGCGTCAAGGAATGGACGCCTGCTCGCGCCGCTGAAATTTGCTGGGTTGACGAAGCGGACATTGTTGCTGCTGCACGCATGTACGCGGGTGCCAAGAATGCTACCATGCAATGGGGCCTTCCTATCGATCAGGCGGACATGGGCATCCCGACTGCGCAGGCGTTGAATGCGTTGTGGGCTCTCACGGGCAACATCGATAACCCCGGAGGCAACATCGTCATCCGCAACGCCTTCGATCAAAACGTCTCCTACAATTACGGTTACAACAATTTGCCGGCAGAGCTTCAGGCGAAGCGCATAGGTGCCGAGTATCCTTTGATGTCCAAGGCGGGCTTCAGCTCCACTGCTCATTCCGATTCGATTCTGCAGGCCATTGAGACTGGAAAGCCGTATCCGATTCGAATGTTGTGGCTGACGTCTACCAACCCTATTGCCAATATGGCTTCCGATGCGCCCCGTGTCTACCGTGCTTTGAAGACTTTGGATTTTGTGGTCGTAAACGATCTCTTCCTGACGCCAACAGCTGTAGCGTTCGCCGACTTATTTCTGCCTGCAGCAATGAGCCCCGAACGAGATATGCAGCGTGTCTGGTGGGTTCCCCTGCGCGGCATGAAGAAGGTCTGCCAGTACGGCGAGTGCAAGTCCGACGATACCATCGTCACCGAAATCGGTAAGCGTTTGCACCCCGAGAACTTCCCGTGGAACAATGATCAGGAGTGGACGGACAATATTCTTAGGACAGAGACTCCTGGCTACGATGGCGGCTACCATGAGCTGGTTGAGCGAGACATCTGGGTTTATCCCGATTTCCAGTACTATAAGTACGAGAAGGGCTTGCTTCGTGCTGATGGGCAGCCAGGATTTTCCACCCCGTCTGGTCGCATCGAGCTATGGAACACTGTGTTCAGCCTCTGGGGCTATGATCCCTTGCCTGATTGGGCGGAACCTTCCAATTCTCCCTATAGCTCCCCCGAGCTTTATGAGAAGTATCCATTCGTGCTCACCACGGGTGCTCGTCACATTGAGTTCTTCCATTCCGAGCATCGTCAGCCTGAGCTTACGTCTCGCGAACTTTATCCGGACCCCTGTTTCGAGATGAATCCCAAGTCTGCAGCCGATCTTGACATTAAAGAGGGAGACTGGTGCTGGCTGGAGAATCATCGCGGCCGTTGTCGCCAGAAGCTTCGCATTAATCCCACCTTGGATGATCGTGTCGTGCGAGCTGATCATGGTTGGTGGTTCCCGGAAAAAGATGCTGCGGAACCATCTTTGTATGGCGTGTTCGACTCCAACATCAACAATCTTCTTCCGCAATGCGAAAACGGCGTTACTGGTTATGGCGCGCCGTACAAGAACCAACTATGCAAAGTTTATAAGTGCACCGAGGAAAATAGCAAGGAGATGCCTTCGATTTGCGTCTCCACTAAGGACGGATATTCCAAGGCCATGGACGAGTCCAATGGCGATGTGAAAGTAGGTGCTATCTACAATGGCTAAGGCTTTGATGATTGACTACGAATACTGCACTGGTTGCCATACGTGCGAGGTTGCATGTCGCAAGTCGTTGGGCCTCAATTCTGGTCAGTTTGGGATTCATATTCTAAAGGATGGCCCCCGTCAAATTGAGGGAACGAAGAAATGGGAGCTTAATTACTTGCCCGTTCCGACTTCCTTGTGCGACTTGTGCGCAGAGCGTTCGGAAAAGGGCATGGACGCATCCTGCGCACACCATTGCCCAACGCATTGCTTGGTCGTCGGCAATGTCGAAGATTTGGCGATTGAAGTGGGCAAGAAGGCCAATAGAGCTCTCTTCGTCCCGCTTGCATAGAGGTATATGCTGGACAAATATGGAGAGGGCTGCTTTTGCCGCCCTCTCTTTCTTGTGCTGTAAGTTCTGCGTGATTTACGGTTTATTGAGTTCGCTTGTCTTTGCTTGAATTAGGCGAATTGTTCTTCAGGTTATTATGCATTTTGCTAAGATGGGGATAAACATTTTTGAAATGCTCCCTTCTGCATATAGAGGCTTGGTGATTTCAATGTTGGGATGTAGCTATCCTCAAGGAAAGCCCGATAAAAATGAGCTGTTTCGCGTCGTAAAAGCGAACGAGGAATGGGAGCTTGTCATCGAGCTCGGGGAGACTGGCATTATTCGGATAGTCGATGTTGCCAGTGAGGTTGCATGGCTTCTGAATATAGAGAACGGGCATTTTTTCTGTTTCAACGGCGAAGATCTTGAGGTTTTCAAGGCGCCCTTTGCGAACGCGAATCCCGTAGCGGCGCGCTTTCTTAATGAGGCCGATATTCTTGTTGCAGACAAGAACCTTGGGCTGTGCAAGTATCTGCCCCATAGTTCCTCATATTATGTTGTCGCTGATGAGTGCAAGGGTATTCCTTTTGTCGGCATCAACAGCATTACGATGGACGGGTACGGTGGCGCTTATGTCTCGGATGCTACAAGTTCTGGATATTTTAAGCGTGACGGCAAAATCTACTATGTTTGGTTCAGGGACGGCGACTTTGATGTTGAGCTGTTTCAGGAGGGCGTTGCGTTTCCCTCCTGCACGGCTGTGTCCGAAAACGATAACCTGTTTATTGGAGAGTTTGCGACGAATTCAGTAATTTGCGTTCCGTCGAAAGCTGCACAGGGGAGGGTTGAAACTCCAAGTATGTTTATGTATCACGACAATGGGCATGGTCCCACGGGGCTTGCCGTTGATTCGTGCAGTAATGTTTATGCTTCGTTTGAGTTTTGCCACGATATTTTGGTGTCCAGCCAAAATGGCTCGCAAAAGACGCGCATATCGCTACCCGAGTGTGCTAAATCATTCCCTTCTGATATTTATATCGACGGTGATTGGTTGTACGTTGTCGAGGGAACCGAAGGGGCTCTATTTCGCATAAAGCTATCGCCTTCAGTAATTGAAAGGGAGATTCCAGATTGCCTGGAGCCATTGTCGTGGCCTTGGCAGCTGTAGCTTCTTTTTAGGCTAGGGAATTATTTCCTAGCATTCATATTCGGAATGGCGCCTCGGCAATTCATGCCAGGGCGCCATTCTCTGTCTTATAAGGGCATTTTTATGATTCCTCACCATGCAGATATCCTCGCATAGAGGATTTGCGGACGATTGTGCGGGAGAATCATATGGATAAACAAAGGGAGCATCAAAACTGGTTGATCGTGTCTCTGTGCTTCTTCTTGGTTGCATTTTGTATTACGCTCATGATGTATAAAATTCCGACTATCATGATCCAGCTAATGGAATTGCTGTCGGTTTCGGCTGCTACAGCTGCATGGTTCATGTCCGTATTTACGTTTACGGGAATCTTCTTAGCGATTCCCATCGGTTTTCTTATCAAGGGAATCGGAGTCAGAAAAGTAGTTATCGTCTCCGGTTTTCTCGCGGCTTTTGCGTCAATTGCTGGCAGTTTTGCGCCAGAGGTTGGATTCGCGTGTGTGCCTCTCCTGATTGTCACCAGAGGGCTCGAGGGGCTGTCTTTCGTTGGTATCATCGCTTCGATTCCAATTATGATTCAGATGTGCATCATTCCTTCGCGGGTTGGGACCTCGACGGGCATTTTCATGCTCGGCGGAATGCTCGGCGCAATGGGCGGCGGTGTCATTACTCCAACCGTCTTTGCTGCAAGCGGTTTTGCTGGGCTCTGGATTGCCTATGCAGCCTTCATGGCTTTGTCTACAATCGTGTTTATGGTGTATGTGAGGTTTCCTCGCCAGGAGCAAGAAGGAGCGTTTCCCGAGAGCAAGGCTGCAACTAGGTCGTCCTCTGTCTCGATATATGGCGTCTTTTTTAAGCCTAACACGCTGTTGTTCTTCTTGGGATTTGCGGCTTTTCAGATATTGCTGCTCTCTGTGCTGACCTACGCGCCAACCGCCCTCCAGCAGCGCGGAATGTCCCCTGCCATGTCTGGCTTTGTTAGTACATTGCCGCAGCTTATCTCCATCGTCACGGCAATTGCTTTCGGGGCAATTGCCGACGCAATCCATAGGACAAAGCCTCTCGTTATAATCGGTATGATTGCGATGGCGATTTGTGCCCCTGCAGCTTTAGTGACAGATGCTCCTGTGCTTTGGGCCATTTTAGTTGCTATGGGGCTTTTGGCGATGGGGGTTCCAACTGTTGTCATGGCTGCTTACCCAAAGCTTCTGGCTGATCCTTCAAAGCTAACTGTTGGCATGGGTGTGATGATGCTCGTCCAGAGTTTGGGACAATTCCTCGGATCGCTTATCCCATCAATTGTTCTTGGTCCCGACTTAAGCAACTGGACAGTGTGTTCGATAGTTTTATTCCTTTTGGGGCTTGCCGCCACTGCTTGCTTTGTTGCGAGCAAATTCAAGTAGTGGACTTATTGCCGACCGTGCGAAGTGTGGTGGGCTATTATTTGCTGGCTACTGAGTAGAAACCTGATCGCTTCTCTCGATTGGAGACCTCGAACCCTATGATTGTGGCGTGAAAGCCGAGGCATCCCGTGTATGGAGTAAGGAAAATATGCAGAATGCTGCTTATTCTCAAAGCACTACTATCCTGGCAGGGAAAGTGCGTCTCGCTGGCAAGGCGAAGCCTAATGAGCCGTCAGCAAGGCGTGGATTCGAGAAAGAGGGCGCGCATGGCCACCATCGATGTTGACAAGCTTCGCGACTACATGACCGACTACTTCGGCACTGCCGTGTTCAACAGTTTCCCCGCCGCGATCCTCGACCTCTCCGATATCGAGAGCATGAGCGGATACGAGCTTTGCCAAAAAGCGGAATCCCTCGGTATCGACCTTCGCGATTTTGAAATCAGGTAGACGAGCCTGCCCAAATAATCGGTCGGGCTCTTTTTGAAACATCAATGTGCGGGTATAGACGGTTGAGCGGGGGTTCCTTTTGATGTCTACGAGGCAATTCTAGTTTTCGAGTGATTGCAGGGATGACGAAAAACTAAAGTCGCATCCAAAACGGCAGCAGGCGGAAAAGCCAGTTTTGGCTTCTCTGCCTGCACGTAGTCTTGCCGAACGCATCGTTACGACAAAAGCATCAGGTCGTCTCGCTCTTCCGCTAAAGCCCGAAGCTCTTCCGTGAATCCATGGATACTAAACAGAACGAACCACTCTTTCCGTTTGCCTTTGCGCCAATCTACCAAGGCAGCTTTTTCCTCAAGCTTTCTCAGAACGTTAACGCCTACTTCCCCCTTCCAGTACTTGCATTCGCCCAAGATGATGTTTCCTTCATCTGGATCGGTTGCCACGACGTCGATCTCGTTGTTGTGATTGTCCCACCAACGTCCCGCTTTCAAGAAGATAAAAGGCCAGGCGTCATCTCCGTTCAGTTCCCATAGGCGCTCCCGGCAGACATTTTCGTATACGTGGGCGATATGGTTGTCGACGAGATTCGCGCGGATCTTCCTCATGGCCAAGTCCACATGCCCCGATTCGATGAAGCTTTTGTTCGGAAAGACGAAGCGAAACCAAAACTCGATAAAGTTGTCCTTGATTTTGTACAGGCCTCTTCGGCTTTTCTCGGGCGATTCCTCCGTTACCGGCACTTCTCTCTCTAAAATTCCAAGGTCTATGAGGGTCTTCAGGTAAACCGTGAGACTGGTCCTTTTTATTTCCAGGTCTGCCGCGATGTTTCCGAGCTTTTGATTGCCGAACGCAATCGACTTGATGATGGAGAAGTAGCTCCCTATTTCTTTCACTTCGTTCTGCAGCAGGAAGTAAGGCTCGTCGTAAAGATAGCTGGACTTCTCGAGCACGTTTTTTTGGATGGCCTCGTAAATGTTGCGCGAGCTTTTGAACTGCTCCACGTACTTGGGAACGCCGCCCGTCACGCTGTAGAGCTCGATCAGTTCCTGACGGCTCTTTCCTTCGTAGAACTCGTGATAATAAGCGAAGGGAATCTGTCCCAAGCGGATCTGGCGCGTCCTGCGCCCATACAGGGGGCTGTCGTACGAAAGCGTTTGGGAAATCATCATTGAAATCAAAGAGCCGCAAAGGATGAGCATGACGTTGCGGCCCTTCAGGACGGTGTCCCAAATTCTCTGCATGACGGAAGGGAAGGCGGGGCTGACCTTGCCAAGGTATTGAAACTCGTCGATCACGATGACGATTCGATCGTCTGTTTCTTGCTCGACGATATAACGGAACGCATCTTCCCATTTCTGAAATGGGGCGCCCTCCAGAAGCGGAAGATTGAGCATCGCTGACGCGACCGATTGAAAAGAGCTGCGGTTTTCAATCTCGGATTCTTCTGTGGCAAGGTAGTACAGGGCTCGCTTCCCTTTGATGAATTCCTTCAGCAACTCGCTTTTCCCCACGCGACGTCTGCCGTATAAGACGACGAAGGAAGCCCCATCCTGGTGGTACTCTTCCTCCAGCACTGCTATTTCGTTCTTTCTGTCTATGAATGGCATGCAGGACACCTCATTTGTATAAATTAGAGTATTATAAATCATATTATACAAAATGAGATAAGAATGGTCAACGTGCGTAGGAAGAGCCTCGGGCCGTCCGCAATCGACTTTGTGGGATGATTCGGGGCTTGCCGAAGCTGATTTCACGAATGGAAGAATATGATGCAGAGCTCGTCTTTTGGTTGCACATCGCTGGGCGCTGTCTTATTGTCACGCGTTGTCGCGAGGCAAGACACGTGGGCACTGCGTTCCTTTCAATAGTAAAATAGTGCCAACACTACTAGCGGGAAAGGGATGACATGGGTTCTGGGGAAACTGTCGGAAAGAGGCGCTGTTCGCGCTTCGTTGTCGCGATAATCGCCGTTCTCCTTGGGACAGCGCTCGGCTTCTCCGCGCAAGCGGCGTCGGGCGTACAGACCGCTTTCGCGGCGCCGGTCTCGCAAGCAGCGCCCAACATGCAGACCGCCTTCGCAGCTGAGGGTGCTTCCATAGAAACCCTCCAGCAGGGTGGCATCGGGCTTCAGGCCGACATGGAAAGGACCGTCTGGTGCTCGCGGTCGGGTAGCAAGTACCATTACAGCCCTACCTGTTCTGGGATGAAGAATCCCATCGCGATGACCCTGCAGCAGGCTGTCGACTCTGGTAAGCAGCCCTGTTCTAAGTGCGTGCACGAGTCGCCCACTCCGGACCCTGCTCCCAACCCCAGTCCTGACCCCACGCCTACGCCCTCGCCCGACCCGCAGCCCCAGTACCGCGGGTTTGTCGATGTCCCCGCCGACTCCTGGTATGTCGAAAGCGGCGTGTTCGACTACGCGCTTGACCACGGTCTCATGAAGGGGTACAGCGACGGCTCGAACAGGTTCGGCCCCGACGATTCGATTACCCGCGCGATGGCCGTGACCGTTCTTTGGCGGATGGCCGGCGAGCCCGCATGCGAGGCCGCCGATTTCGATGACGCCGACTACTCGGAGGAATCGTGGTACAAAGACGCCGTCCGCTGGGCGCGCGCGAGCGAGGTTGTCAAAGGCTATGAGGGGACGAACTGCTTCGGCCCGAACGACCCTGTCACGCGCGAGCAGCTCGCTGTGATGGTCGCGAGGTTCGCGAGCACCGTTTCCCATATCGACACATCGAGCACGGGCGCGGCGCTCGCGGCGAAGCCGGATGCGGCTTCCGTGAGCGATTGGGCGCACGATGCAGTCGCCTGGTCGGTTGACCAGGGCATTCTCGGCGGGGCCTCAATCATCGACCCCCAGGGGACCGCCACTCGCTGCCAAGGGTGCAAGATGCTCTCCATCGCGCACAAGATCATCGGCAACCAAGGCGCGAGCCATGGGGAAGCCCGCGTCCACTTCATCGATGTTGGGCAGGGCGACAGCGAGTTCATCGAGCTGCCGAACGGCAAGACGATGCTCATAGACGCGGGCACGACCGAGAGCGGTGAGAAGGTCGCAAGCTACATCGCCGGGCTCGGCTACTCGCGCATCGATTACGTCATTGCCACGCACCCCCACGAAGACCACATCGGCGGGATGGCGCGCGTGCTGAGAAGCTTCGATATTGGCGAGATTTGGATGCCGCGCGCGACATCGAACACTGCCACCTTTGAAGGGCTGCTCGACGTGATCGCCGAAAAGGGTATCCCCGTCCACGCGGCGGAGGAAGGGAAGATCATCTGCTCCGACGAAGGCTTTTCGACGACGATTCTCTCGCCATTCGAGACGTCGTATTCCGACCTCAACGACTGGTCGGTCATTCTCGAACTTGACGTGGGGGCAAGGTCCTTTCTCTTCACGGGCGACGCCTCGTCCAGCGTTATCGGGAAGGCGTGCGGCCACCACGTCGACGTGCTGAAGGTCGGCCACCACGGGTCGAAGACGTCGACGACGCGGCAGCTCGCAGAGACGCTTTCGCCCGACTGGGCAGTGATTTCGGTAGGGGCGGGCAACTCGTACGGTCACCCGTCCGAAGAGGTTCTCTCCGCGCTCTCGGGGGTCGCCCACCTGCTGCGTACGGACCTCGACGGCACGGTGACGCTCAGCTGCGATGGCGAGACGATACGCCGCGCGGCGTAGGGAAGGGGAGGCATGGACGACGCGATTTACGTCATCGACCGCATTGAGGAGGGCATCGCCGTCCTCGTGTGCGATTTGGGCGAGAAGATGGAGATCCCCCTTTCGGACTTGCCCGCAGGCGCTCATGAGGGCTCATGCCTGCGACCGCATGGGCAGGGATTCGCCCTCGACGAAGACGAGGAAGCCGCCCGCAAGCGGCGAATCGAGCGCAAGCTCAACTCGCTCTTCGTTGATTAGCGGCGGAAAAATCGACTCGGTTTGCCTATTGCAACGAGCGATTGAAAATAAGCGAACGGAGGGGAAGCATGGGCGATGTGACGGAAAGCGATTGGAAGCTGTTCCGCAAGAGGCTTCCTGGGTGGCAGGAAAGCTACATGGAGAAGCTCGTCGGCGAGTACATGGGGATGCTGAGCGGCGAGGGTCTTGCTTCCGAGAAGTTCTGGGCGCTGGAGAAGCGTGTCAACGAGGATAAGAGGCGACCAAAATCTTTAGGGGAATTTGCGGAATGGCTCATCCCTAACAAAAAGAGCTTTCTTTCCATGCATGTTGAGATGAGGAATTCCCTTACCCATCGAGACTCTGCTGGAACGGCAAGATACGACCCGCAGATGCTAGCCGCCCACTCGCAGGGCGTGCTCGTTCTGTCGTACGGCGCGATCCTGATCCGCCTCGGTTTAAGCGATGATGAGGTCATCGACATTGTGAAGCACTCACGATTCGCAAGGATAACCCGAAAGTTCCGGGGGCTTTATCCTTCGAACTAGGTAATCTGGCGGGTTGAACGACTCGCCGATGGGGGCGGTGCGTACGCAGGGCCGCGACATGTCCGGTCGAGCTCCTTCGTCTGCGCGACTTCGGCGGTGAAGCGGGAGAGCGCTTTCGGGGCTTTGCCGGAATCGGAATGGGTTAACGATCTGAACCGAAGGATCTCGTTCAACTGCTAAAATGTGTTCAGGTCGATATAGCGGGGAAGTGCTTTACATAAACCTATGAAGCAGGGTTCATCATCGGTATAGCCGAGTTCCAGATGATGAAATAAATGATGGGAGCATTCGGTATGGCGGATCGCAATAGTTATCAGCTTTCTCTCAACAATTGCGGCAACATCAAAAACATATCTAAGGGCTCGCTAGAAATTACCAAAAATTGCCTGAATGTTTTCTACGGCAAAAACGGCACGGGCAAATCAACGCTTGTTCGCGCGCTGCGATATTGCTGCGAGCAATCGACCGAGGCGTCGGATAAACTTCAGTCGTATCGATATCGCGAGACTGGCGATCCGTCGCTTGCTCCATCGATAACTTGTTCAGGCAAGATCAAAGAGCTGCTCGTGTTCGATGACGCATGGATAGACTCGCATTGTTTCAAGCAAAGCAACCTCCATGAAAACGCCTATGAGTTGTATGTCTTGAACGACGATGTGAGGCGGCTAGAAAAGAAACGTGCCGATAAGCTCGGTTATCTGAGAAAGGTTCTCCACTCTCCAGAAGTTGAAAAGATGGATGATGATCTATCTCAGATCGTCAAACTACTCGGAAAGCTAAACGGGAGCGGCGAGTTCACGGCAAGATCCCCAATCGCGAAGGCGTACAAGAACGGCTCACCCATCGAACCTCTTCCAGGCAATCTGAAGGGCGTTGTGTCGGGGATGGACGCCATCCGAAAAGCGGATTGGCTTCAGTGGCATATGTCGGCTCCGGAAGTAGCCGATCGGTCAGTTTGCCCGTATTGCGGCGCAAGCGATCAAGTAATCCAGGATGCTTGCCGCGAGTACGACGCCTCGAGATCAGATGAAAGCGTGAAGAAGTGGCAAAACGTCGCCTCTTGCTACTCGAAATACAAAGGGCAACTCTCTCGGCATAACGCGGCGGTTCTGGGGAAAGTTGTGAAAAGCTCAAAACCACCCACGAAGGGGCAGCTGGATGAGCTTGCGCAAATTGCAGATGAAGCTAATTGCGCGATGGGGGCATTTAAGGATATTCGAGACTTACTATCGAGGGATGACAGCGTTGATGCTGCGATATTAGTCTCGGAGCTTCGAGGGCATGCCGCAGCATTGTCCGGTTGCAAGCTATTTCGCCAAACTTCCAACAAGGTTAAAACAAGCGAGTCGAAGGCTGTCGAATGGACGATTGGCGCAATCGAGCGGATGGCTACTGCACAGGCTGACATCGATCAAATATCAAACGATCTCTTGAAGCGTGTAGCTGACAGCATTAGAGGTCATCAGGATGAAATTAACGCGTTCTTGAAACAGTGCGGTTACTCGTACGAAGTGTCTATCGAGTGCAGTGTTGTTACATCTGAAGCTCGAATACTGTTAAAGCCGACTGGCTTGAGGGCGCCTGTGGCCAGCCCGCTGGAGGCGCTGAGTTTCGGCGAGAAGAACGCGCTTGCCTTGATGCTGTTCATGCATGAGGCGGTTAAACGGAAAAACGCCCTGGTTGTTCTCGATGACCCCATTTCGTCCTTCGACTACGACAAGCGATACGGGATTCTGTATACGTTGTTCTCGGGGAAATGCACTCTGTTTCAAAGCAATCTGTCGGGGCGAACGGTTCTTGTGACGACCCATGACCCGCTCGTTCTGAAAGATCTGATTGCGGTTGGGGTTGGCGGCGTTGGGCGAAAGAAGCTGCGAGGCCAATACTTATCGTGCGATAAAGGGGGTCTGCTGACATCCGTCCCGCTTGGCAACGACGCCCTCGTTCCGCTTACGCAGCTGTTGTCTCGGCAGATAAAAAGAGCCGTTGGGAAGCCTCGGTTTATCGGGTACGTAAAGATACGCCAACTGGCCGAACTGCTCCGAAAAGACCGGACTGAGAGAAAAACGAAGTATGCATGGTCCTTCGATTTGCTCTCGGACATCATCCATGGAAGAACAAGAGAGGAAGTTCTAGCCAATCACAAATGGGCGGATTGCAATCGGCGCGAGGTCTCTATGTGCGAGAATCTGGTGAAGGAACTCACTGGGTGGGAGATTGACTACTGGGAGGAGCTCGATAGCTTCTCAGATTGCATGCCGTATTTGATCAGCAGCTACGAGCGGGGGACGTTCTCTTCGGAGGAAAAGCTATTGACGGTGCGCTTAATGCTCGAGAGAGATAAGAGCTTATCGTCCGGATGCGAGGTGCTAAAGCGCTTCGCAGACGAAACGTGCCATATAGGCGGCAGCTACCTCTACCAGCTGGACGGCGCGATGTTCGACCAGGTCCCGTTCTACGTCATCGATTGGTGCGACGAAGTAGTGGCGCGCGCAAAGGCGAAGTTTGCGAAGTTGGCCTGATGGGCGCTGCCTTGTACCCGTACAAATGTACGATTGAAAACGACATAATCCCGATTATCACGAATTGAAAAATGCAGAAGGGGAATCCTGGCGGTTGATTGACAGGACAAAGTCAGCATTTCGCGTAGCCTGGATTTTTGTTGCAGCTGGGACCGCCTGGGCTTGCAGGTTGCGAATCGCTTTCCGCAACCTGCAAGCCCAGGCGGCCTCGAGCTATTAATCGGCTATTCGGAGTCGATCATGATGCTCAAGATCTCGCGATCGGTCTCCCTCATGCCCTCGCGGGCCATTCGGCTCACGTTGCGGATGGTCTCGTCGACGCCCATAGTGACGATTCCGTCGCCCGCGTAGAACTCGTTTCCATTCTTGAACAGGCGATACCCGAACACGCCCGACTCGATAGCCATTGCAATCTTGGCGGCGCAGGAAGGCTTCGCGCCGTCGCAGACCATGCCCGACACCGTTCCGAGCGAATTGACGATCGTGTGCTCGATTTCCTCCATGCGTCCACCGAGGAGATATGCGATGCCGCATGCTGCGCCGGTGCCTGCGCTCACGGCTCCGCAGAACGCGGACAGGCATCCGATTCCCGATTTCTGGTAGATGCTGATCAGGTCGGACACGGCGAGCGCGCGAAGCATATTCTCGCGCGGGATGTCGAGCGCGCGGGCATACACCACGATGGGGACCGAGGCCGTGATGCCCTGGTTGCCGCTGCCCGATACGATGACGACCGGCATGGGGCATCCGCCCATGCGCGCGTCGCTGCCGGCTGCTGCTGCGGCCTTTGCCTGCGTGAGCAGGTCGTTGGGGTAGGCGTCGGACGCGTAAAGCTTGCCGACGCGCCCGCCCCAGTCGTTTTTGAGCCCCTCGCGCGAGATAGCGTAGTTGTAATCAGCCTGGCGGCTGAGCATCTCTTCCACGTCGGCCAAATCAACAGTGTCGGCGAATTCGAGGATGTCGGCAACGTTGAGGAGCTCGGTCAGCGCGTTTTCCCCATCGCTTGGGTCTTCGGTGCGCGTGTCTTGGAGAATCTCGCCGTCGCGTTCGACGAGAACCACGTTCGTGTGGTTTTTCGCCATGACGACGCGCGCCGACCCGCCGTTGTCGCCAAACACGCGCACGTCGATGTAGAAAGGCTCGCTCGTGTCGGCAAATTCGACTCGGATTTCGTGTTCTTCCAGATAACGGGCCATGTAGGCGCGTCCGTCGTCGTTGAGCCCCGAGAGCACGTCGAGCCCCTTGTCGGCGTCGCCCGCGGCGATACCGGCCGCAACCGCGGTCTTTACTCCATGCTGGCCACCCGTGTTCGGAACGGTGACACTATGGACGTTCTTGATAATGTTCCCGCTGACGGAAATCGATATGCGCTCGGGTTCGCTGCCGAGCACCTGTGCCGCCTTCGCCGACGCAAAGGCGATGGCGATAGGCTCCGTGCAGCCTGTCGCGACGATGAGCTCGTCTTCGAGAATCTGCACATACGCTTTGTAGGTCCTTTCGTTCATGACGGCTGTTTCCTTCTTGCTGCTCGCTTGTGTGGGCTTGTCCTTGGGCGCGATGGGAAGGGTTAGCGCAGCCCTGCCTCGTGAACCACCTCGTAGATGAGCGAGAACAGTGAGCGGTCGACATCGAGCGGAAGCGTGCAGCCAGGCCCGAAGATGAGCGCGCCGCCATCGTTTTGCGCGAGCGTGTCGTTCGTCGCGTCGAGTGCTCCGAGCTTGCCAGCGTCCTCGGCCGAGGTGATGGGGTGCGAATGGAAGACGCCGTCCCACTTCTGCGGGTTCGTGAAGAACTCATAGTCGGCGCCATATGCGACGGGCATATAGTTTCCGCAGGTCATAATCTTGATGAGGTCCCAATGTCCAGCGGTTGCCGTGTTGACGGTTTCAGCGTAGAGATCGTCGGCGACAGGGTCTGCCAAGGGGAAATGGAACCATCCCACGATAGGGAGCTCTTCCCCGAGCTTCTTCTTCGCGACTTGCTGCTTGATCAGTTCGAATCCGGTTGGCATCAATGCCCCTTCCCGCGATATCCTGAAAACTGATATGAATAACGGTCGCACCTTCCATCATATTTCATTTCCGCTTATAAAGCGACGGGTTTGGGATAATTCAATTGTCGGAAACAATGGGGGTTACCTTGGGGAAAGCGACTGCCCCGCTATCTTTGTGGTGGAGAGGCAGTGGCCGTGCGTCGGTTCGTCCTGCGGCGGCGTTGAGGTTGCAGGGCTTGCCATCGCCCGTGGTTCGTTATTGGCGGAGGGAGGCGAAAGGATTGTGTCCGACTCCGCCTCGCCGACTGTCGCTGCATTGTGTTTGCGCTGCGCCTGACTTGCTATAATGCCGCAAACGATTCACGAGTGGTAAGGACCCTTTCGAAAACTATGCAAGAAGCGATACTCTCCCTAAACGCGCGAGGCCGCGCCAAAGGCCATATCCTCGCCTTCCTCACCGTGTTCGTCTGGGGCATTACGTTCGTGTCGACAAAGGTGCTGCTCACCGTCGTGACTCCGATAGAAATCCTCTTTTTGCGATTCTCGCTGGGCTTTCTCGCGCTGTGCGTCATCCATCACCGCATAACTCCCTTCATGGGCGCGCGCGTCGAGGCGCTGTTCGCGCTGGCGGGTGCAACGGGCGTGACGCTGTACTTTCTTATGGAAAACATCGCGCTCACTATGACGAGCGCCTCGAACGTCGGCGTGATCGTCGCCATCGCACCCCTGTTCATCGCGCTCATTGCCACGTTTGTCACGCGTGAGGAGCGCGTCGGCGTGAAGTTCTTCGCGGGCTTCGTGATGGCGATATCGGGTATCGCGCTCATCAGCTTCACGGGCGCTGCCGCAGGTGACGCGGGGCTTGCGGGTTGCCTGCTCGCCGTCCTTGCGGCGCTGGCCTGGGCAGTCTATTCCACTATCGGCAAGCGCATTGCGAAGCTGGGCCTCTCGACGGTGGCTACGACAAAGCGCACGTTTGCGTGGGGCCTTGTGTTCATGATGCCGTTTTTGCCGGTTATGGGCTTTGGCCAGGGAGCCGAGGGCGCGGGTCTTGTGGGACTTCTCGACCCCGTCATGCTGGGTAATCTGCTGTTTTTGGGGCTGATCGCGTCTGCCACCTGTTATGTCATGTGGAACAAGGCGGCGTCGATTGTCGGCGTCGTGAGTGTGAGTGCTTACCTTTACCTTACTCCCGTGGTGACAGTGGTCGCGTCCGTTATCGTGCTCGCCGAGCCTCTTACCTGGCAAATCGTGCTCGGTGTGGTGCTTACTGTGACAGGCCTCGTCTTGTCGGAGCGCTAGGGGGCCTCCTCGCTATTCGAAGGGGTGCGACGTCAGGTGCCACCCGCCACAGTATTCGCAGTGATAGATTTCAAGGCCGCGCATCCCGCGGTCTTCGCACCATTTGCGCGCTTCTTCGGCTTCGTCCCTGGTTGCGTAGCGGTTTTTCTTCTCGCATGACTTCCAACGCATTGCTGCATCATGATCGGCTTCTCGCTTTTGCTCGCGCCGCTCCTCGTTTGCGAACAGGTCGTCCAATCCCCCAAGGCCGTTTTCGAGCTGCATTTTGAAATCGGCCACTTCGCGCGCCCGCGCTGATCGTTTCTTACTTCCCATGATCATCCCCCGTGCCTGCATTCCCCGTCTGGCCTTCCATTATCGCATGCAACTCAAGTCATTCTTGCGATATAAAGAATGCCGCCCGCGAACTTGAAGCTCGCGGGCGGCATTCGGAAGCTTGCGGGTTTCAAAAGCTATTCCCCAAGTTTCGACTTGAACTTCCAGTAGCCCAGATCCTTCGCGATTTCGGTGCCTTCCTCATTGGCCTCACCGAGCCACACCTGGATGGTCTCAATACGGATGGTCTCCTTGAAGCCGGTCGGGTCGACCTCGACGCGCTCGTCGAAGAGGTTTCCGGGCGTGAGGAAGCGGGACACGCGTGCGAGGGCATCGTTGAGGTTGTCGAACGTGTAGGTGTACACCGCATCCGTGCCATGGAATTCCTTGATGCGAACCATGTAAGTCATCGCGTGCCCCTTTCGTGCGCTGCGTTGCGCGTTGCTGCTGATTAGAAGCCGACACTATATCGGCTTCGCCCATTATACCCTTGCGGGCGCTTTGCGGCTGACTCAGCTCGCCTTCGCTTCCCGCCACGCGCACACCAGCTCGCGCGCCGCCGCCTCCGGATCGCTCGCGCCGCAGACGGCGGACACGACGAAGAAGCCGTCGACGCCCGTTTGCGCCACGAGGGGGATGTCTGCCACCTTCACTCCCCCGCCGACCACGATGGGGACGGGGCTTGCGATGGCGAGTTCGCGCAGGTCATCGATGCTTTTCGTGATGATGGTGCCGTCGGCTGCGAGTCCACAGTCGCGCTTGGTGGGCGTTTCGTGCAAAGGACCAACGCCCAGGTAGTCCACAAGGCTCATGTCCGCGGTCTTCACGTACTCAAGCATCTCGTCCGCACGGGCGGAGAGACCCACGACCGCATCGGGACCGAGGAGCTTGCGGCACGCTTCAACGGGAACGTCGGACTGTCCGACGTGCACGCCGTCGACCTTTACGCCCGCCTCCCGCGCGGCGAAGGCCACGTCGAGCCTGTCGTCGATGAGCAGCGCGACCTTCTCGCTCGCGCCCGCGCGCTCGATGGCGCGTGCTGCCTCGTCGGCGCAGGCCATGAGCTCGCGCGCCGAGCACACCTTCGAGCGCACCTGCACGCAGGTGAACCCGGCTGCAAGTGCTGCTGAGATTACATCGCCCACGGGACGGCCGCACGTGTTCTCTGGGCCAATGACCAGGTAGGACGAAATATCGAGCGCATCTCTCATGCTCATGCGCAAACCTCCTTGTTTTCGTTGGCTGCGAACTTGTCGCTTGGATCGTCGCTGCCGTTAGGGTTGCTCCCGTTGGTCTTGCTGCCTTCGCTGTTCGGGTTGTCTGCATCCTGCGCACCCTTGTTGCCCTCGCCGTCAAGAAGGGCATTCACGCGCGCCACCTTCTCGTCCATCATGCGGGAGAAGCCGGGGCGTACGTCTGCCTTCAGGATGACCTCGGTGCGAATACCCTTCTCGGCAAGTACGAACGTTGCGTCGCGCACAACGCGCATGACCTCGTCCCATTCACCCTCGATCTCGGTGAACATGGAATAGGTCCTGTTCGGAAGGCCCGACTCCCGGATGACCTTCACGACCTCGGCGACCTCGGAGGACAGCTCGTCTCCCACGCCGAAGGGTGCGATTGCCACGGCGATGAGCGTGTTCATGCTAGGCCTCCTCGATGCGCAGCGGGTTGTTCGCGATGTCGTCGGGCGTCGCGCGGTAGAGCTCGTCGATGAAGGCGACTTTGAAGCTCGCGGGCGCATCCGCCGCAGCTGCCGCGCGCGTTCCCGCCACGTTGTAGTGCGCGACGGCGGCAAGCGCCGCGGTAAAGGGGTCGGCTTGCGTGGCATAGACCGCGGCCACGCCACCGAGGGAACATCCGAAGCCCGTCACCTTGCCCATAAGCGCGCTGCCTCCTGTGGAATATGCCACGGTCGACCCATCGGTGACCAGGTCGGATTCGCCCGAGACAGCCACTGCGCCGCCGGTGTAGCGCGCAAGGGCCACGGCTGCGTCGCGCGCGGCCGCCACCGTGTCGGTGGTGTCGACGCCGCGGGCGCGGGAAAGCTCGCTCGCGTCGCCTTCCAGATCCCAAAGGCCCGCAAGCGCGATGATCTCGGAGGCGTTGCCGCGCACGATCGCGGGCTTGTAGGGCTTAAATCCGCGCAAAAGCTTGGTGCGCAGGCTGCCGATGCCGATGCCGACTGGGTCGAGCATCCAGGGCTTGCCCGCTGCGCGCGCTGCTGCGGCAGTGCGGGGAAGCGTCTCCTCGTACACGGGAAGCAGCGTTCCCATGTTGATGTAGACGGCACCGCCCGCGGCGACGAGGCATTCGCCCTCGTCAGGCAGATACACCATGGCGGCCGAGCCGCCGACAGCGAGCTGCGCGTTCGCCACGAAGTCGATGGTCACGCTGTTGGTAATCGACCCCGCCATGGGATTGTTGGCGCGCACCTTGCTCGCCGCTTCTACGATTCCGCTTTGCAACTGGTTCATCTCAATCATGCGCATTCCTTTCAAGGACCCGCTCCGTCTGCGGAGCGTGGCATAAAAATGGGACGCCAGCATAAGCGGGCGCCCCAGATAGAACCTGAGATGCTCCCTACGCCAGCACTAACTGACAGGTTCAAAGGGTTAGGCTTGCGCCCTCTCAGCCGACCGCGCGTTTTTTTGCACGATGGGCACCCCTGCATCGAACTTGCTGGGGCAATGGTACACCTAAGTTGGCCGCTGCGCGCGCATATGTCGGGCGGCGGTTGTCTCCCAGGCGGCGTTGCGGCAGGGTTGCCAGTCGCAACGCCGCTCTGCCTCGTGCTGGTCGCAACTTCGCTCCGCCTTGCGCTCGTCGCGGCTTAGCGCTGCCTTGTGCCAGCTGCCCGCGAGGCATCTGATCGCTTCCCGCCTTACTTTCTGCCCGCGAGGCCCCTGCCCCTTTTCTCGGTCCCCGCTGCTTGGCTCCCGCCCGCTTCTCGGCTCCTCGCCCCCGCCTGTTAGCCTCCGTTCGCATTTGTGCTCGCAACCTGGTATCATCTCTTTCGCTAAAACCCCACGTGGACTTTTTGGGCGCGCGGCGAGAAGGTTTCTTTCTCGAAGGAACGGCGACGGGAAGCCGTCTTCTCCTTTGCCTTGACAGCGCGTCACTTTTCGCCACGTAGCCGAACGCTCGGTTGCGTGGTTTTTCTTCTCGCTCCTCGGGCGCCGATGTGCAAAAGGAGCTCACAGTGAAAACGAACAATATGCCCGCCGCGGTTTCCCCGGCGATGCCGGTGGCGAACGTGACTGCCCCAAGCGAGGCCGCCTCGTGCAAGGCGACCCCAAGCGAAGCGACCAAAGTGCGCGCGATCGCGACTCTCGAGGTGTTTCTCGGCGGTGCAAGCTATGGTTTCATGGCGACTACCTACAAGCTTTCTTACGCCGCGGGGTTCACTTCAAATCAAGTCGTCGCAGGTCAAGGGTGGTTCGGCCTCATCCTGTTCGCAATAGCCTTCGCGGTGTCGATGGCGCGCGGAAAACGCTGGCAGCGCGTCGGTGCCCGTTCGGTACTTTCGCTTATGGGGCTGGGATGCATCACCTGCTGCACCTCGATACTCTATTGCTACGCGATGAGCGTTCTGCCCGTTTCGGTGGCGCTCACGCTTTTGTTCCAGTTCACCTGGATCGGCACGGTACTCCAGATCATTTTGACGCGCAAACCGCCTGCGCTCTCCCAGGTCATTGCGGCCGCGGTCGTCGTTGCCGGGACCGTGTTCGCGAGCGGCGTCTACAAAACGGGCATCGCGGGCTACGATCCGCTGGGGCTTGTGTGCGGCTTTGGCGCGGCCATCAGCTGCGCGTGCTTCGTGACGTTTTCAGGGAGGGTGAAGGCTCCCTGCTCGAACGAGCAGCGCGGGATGATTGTGTGCGCGGGCGTGGTCATCGCATCGCACGTGGTGTGCCCCGACTTCATTGTTTCCGGCGTGCTGTTCGACGGTTTCGCTCCGTATGCGTTCGTGTGCGGGCTGTTCGGCATGACGCTGCCGGTTCTGCTGTTCGGCTTGGGGACGCCGCACCTGACGCCCGGCATGTCGACCATCATGACGTCGGCCGAGCTGCCGGCGGGCCTTCTCCTCGCCATGCTTGTGCTCGGGGAGCCGATTTCCGCTGTTGAATGGCTTGGCGTGGCGATCATTCTTGCCGGAGTTTGCATCGCGCAGGTTCGCCTCGGGAAGCGCTCGGAGACGGCGCCGCTCCCGACCGATTAGCGACGTTTGCGGTGTCCGGGGCTTTCTGAAAGCGAGGCAAATCACCCGACCCTTCGCCCCACCCCCGTGGGACGAATCACCTGACCCTGCCTCGCCCACCCGACCCCCTGTCTCACCTAGTGAGGCTGCCTCTGCCTCAGAGGGCGTGTGCTCCCGAAGGTGGCGTTTCGGATGGTAGCGTCCCGAATGTTGGTGTATCAACCCGTTTTCGGAGGGCGGGCGAAGCCC
>OGDF01001702.1_pt1 | contig 31812 bp, 37 predicted proteins | sample 1570141 | NCBI WGS metagenome assembly OGDF01 (sample SAMEA4370581, study PRJEB24528) | human gut metagenome | reverse complement strand
GTAGATTTATCTAGAACCGTTCCCTCTTCCTTCATCTCCACAGAATTACGTTTTCTACTTACGAGATGATTCCAATTTCGAACTGTCTAGATATTGCTTTATGATGAGTGACATCATATAAACATTAGGTCCTTCAGTGTTGGTGAGACACCTACTATGACCTCAGCTGACTCCTCACAGTAAGCTTTTTATCGCACAACTTACCATCACTGATTTTAAAGATATTGGACTTCATTGCCTGTGAGGCCTCCCGGGGTAATTCACTAATCCTGTTTCCTTCACAACGTCTTGATTTACTCTCTTGGTTTTACGTTTACCTTTTGGACTTCGGTTTGTAAGGCAACCTTATCCACCATTTAGCCTTGTATCAAGTTTCTGTTCGTACGCTCAAAGGAATTGCTACACCACTTCCTTCACCCCTACCTTTATGGTATCGGCTTGTGGTTCACTACACTTGGCGGTAACTACCTGTGGTCGAACTATCTCCGACTGAATTAGTGCCATGCCCGGCACACCTCAAAAAAGGAAAGCTTTCACTTTCCTTAGATTAAATGATACTTCTTTAAGTTTTCTTTGATTTCTTCTTCCACATGACTATGATGTCCACCTAACTTAATAGAAGGTTTTGTCTTACCATGGAAATCACTACCACATGTATAAAGAATATTCAGTTCTTTTGCCTTATTATAGAAGTATTGATTCACTTCTTCTGGATGATAACTAGAGAAACATTCAACCCCCTGTAATCCTAGTTTAACCATTTCATCTAGTAATTCAAACTGTCCTTTCAGATTATTCCCAGGATGAGCTAGCACTGCGACTCCACCATGTTCATTAATCAGTTTAATTGTCTCTTCTAATGTAGGAAACTTAATCTCTGTATAACAAGGTTTCCCCTGTGCATAATAATCCCAAAAGAAATTCACAAAAGGATTATCACTTCTAGACCCACCTTCACGATATGGTTTAAGTAATTCATTATTTAAATAACGTGGATCATTTAATAATGCTTCACCAAACATTTCACCTGTATAGACACCGTTAGAAGATAAAGCATCTAATTGTACTTTCTCTAATTCAAAGCCTAGATTATTAGTCAGTTCAAGTTTCTTTAAGCTGCATGCCTGTTCCTGTTTCTCAATGCTTTCACCTAACTTGTTAAACTCTTCTGAATCATCAACACCATATCCCACAACATGAAGATTCACACCCTTATAGGTACAATCTACTTCAATGGCTGGTATATAATTCATACCTAATTCCTTGCATCTTAAAGATGCTTCATTATTGGCTTTAATCCAGTTATGATCCGCAATAGCCATAATCTGGATACCTGACTGGTGACACATATCGACTAACTGTGTAGGTGTATATTCACCATCATCACTATAGAAACTATGCATATGTAAATCAATACTACTCATACTATTCTCCTCTCATATATATTCATCATATCATAAACAACAATCAACTTCAGAGAATTCATATCTTATCATTCATTTTACGTGACAAATATTAATCATTGTGATAATTTATTTGAAAAAGGAGTTGGTTTTATGAATTTATCTCATCGTACTGATACATTTACTGATTCAGTCATAAGAAGAATGACAAGAGTATGTTTGAAATATAACGCTATTAATTTATCTCAGGGATTTCCTGATTTTGATCCACCTAAAGAAATATGTGATCGTTTGGCTGAAGTGTCTCATGAAGATTATCATCAATATGCGATTACCTGGGGTGCACAGAACTTTAGAGAAGCATTGGCTCATAAACAAGAGAAATACATGGGTTTACCTATCGATCCTAACAAGAATATCGTTGTGACATGTGGTTCTACAGAAGCCATGATGTGTGCCATGATGACTGTCTGTGATCCAGGAGATAAGGTTGTTGTATTTTCACCTTTTTATGAAAACTATGGGGCTGATGCAATTTTATCTGATGCCAAACCTATTTATGTTCCATTACATCCTCCACTATTCAACTTTGATAAGAAAGAATTAGAAGATGCCTTTAAACAGCATCCTAAAGCATTGATTCTTTGTAACCCTTCTAACCCATGTGGTAAGGTTTTTACTAGAGAAGAATTAGAATATATTGCCTCACTTGCAGTGAAGTATGATACATATGTTATTACGGATGAAGTCTATGAACATATTGTCTATGCACCAAATAAACATGTGTATTTTGCCTCTCTTCCAGGTATGTTTGAAAGAACTATTTCATGTAGTTCACTTAGTAAAACTTATTCTATTACTGGATGGCGTTTAGGTTATATTATTGCGCCAGAACATATTATCGATGTCGCAAAGAAAGTACATGACTTCTTAACAGTTGGTGCAAGTGCACCATTACAGGAAGCAGCCGTTGTAGGACTTGAATTTGGAGAAGACTACTATAAAGAACTACAGGCATTATATACACATAAGAAAGATTTATTCTGTAATGGTTTAAGAGAACTTGGTATTAAATATACTGAGCCACAAGGTGCTTATTATGTCCTTGTAGATATATCTGAATTTGGTTATGACGACGATGTGAAGTTCTGTGAAGATCTTGCTCGTATTGTGGGTGTAGGGGCTGTTCCTGGTTCTAGCTTCTTTAAAGAAAATGTAAATCACCTCATTCGTTTTCATTTCGCAAAGAAAGATGAAACACTTCTTGCCGCATTAGATAAATTAAAAGATATGAAAAAAAGATGCCTCATTATTAAGACATCTTTGGTGCACTTTCACTAATCATCTTGGCTACTTCCTGTGCAGGAACAAGTTTTCCTGTCTTTTCCCAATTAATAAATGTATTGAGTAAAGCACCTGCATAGTAATACGCACGATAAATCATTTCTTTATGATCAGAATAGAGTTCTACCATGAAATGGTTGACTGCATTCACTAATACAGAATAAAGACCTTGTCTTTCCATGATAATAAAGAATGTCGCATACTGATCAAAGAATTCTATTGAAAACAAGATATGCGAATATTCCATAAAACGTTCTCCTTTAGGACGTTTTTTATGTTCTGTCAAATATTGAATAATGATTTCGCGTAGATAGTCTTCTATCGCATTCACCTTAGAATCATAATAATGATAATAAGTCATACGTGAAATACCTGCTTTTTTCGCAATCTGGCTTACTGTAATCTTATCTAGAGGATCTCTCTTCATAAGTTCTACAATCGCTTCTCCTATACACATTCTTGTAAATCTATTTCTTTGTGTTTTCTTATTTACGTCCATAAACTGCACCTCTGAACAAATATTTACATAAACTTTCTCTTTGTAAATTGTATCATTTCACAATTTAAACTACAATAGCATTATTAGGGAGGTTTTTCGCATGAAAAGAAAAATTGTAACTGACTCGTCTTGTGATATATGGGAATTAAATGGCGTAGATTTTGCGGTAGCACCGATGACTATTTCTACTGATAATAAACACTATGTAGACAATCAAGAACTAGATGTACGTTTAATGTCTGAAGACCTTGCAAAGTATAAAGGTGTTTCCCATACTGCATGTCCAAGTGTTGGGTCTTGGTTAGATTGTTATGAAGGATATGATGAAGTGTTTGTCGTCACTTTAACTGGTGCTATGTCAGGCACTTATAACTCTGCCATGACAGCCAAAGGTATTTATGAAGAAGAAAATGAAAATGTAAAGATACATGTATTTGATAGTTTATCTACAGGTCCTGAAATGAGATTACTTATTGAAAAATTAAAAGAAATGATTGAAGAAGATCTAACATTTGAAGAAATTGTAGAAAAAGGACAGGACTATCTTAATCATACTAGATTATTCTTCGCATTAAAATCATTACATAACTTTGCGATGAATGGACGTGTAAGTAAAGCAGTTGCTTCTGCGATTGGTGTATTAAATATTTCTATTTTCGCAACAGCCAGTGAAGAAGGTACTATCCAGCAGATCAGTAAATGTCGTGGTGAAAAGAAAGTTGTGAAATCTATGATTGAACATCTTGAAAATGCAGGATACCATGGTGGTAAGGTACGTATCTCACATGCAGATAATTTAAAACTTGCACATAATGTCAGAGATAAGATTTTAGAGCTTTATCCACATGCAGATATTATTGTATATCCAATGGGTGGTCTATGTACTTATTATGCTGAAATAGGTGGACTACTTGTAGGGTGTGAATGTTAAGCCAGTTGAGAAACTGGTTTTTTTCATATCTAAAATGTATAATACAGAACATAGGAAGGTGAATACTTTGAAGAATAAATTAGTGAAGCTCTTCTTGTCTACTCTCTACTTAAGTGCTTTTACTTTTGGAGGTGGATATGTCATCGTCTCTTTAATGAGAAAGAAGTTTGTAGATGAATACAACTGGATTGATGAAGATGAGATGTTAGATTTAGTCGCTATTGCGCAAAGTGCACCAGGCCCTATTGCGGTCAATGGAGCGATTGTAGTTGGATATAAGATGGCAGGACTGCTCGGTATATTCATCTCAGTACTAGCCACAATTATTCCTCCTTTTGTAATCATATCTGTCATTTCTGTCTTTTATGAAATATTCAAGACTAATCTGATTGTATCTCTTATGTTAGAAGGAATGCAGGCAGGAGTCGGTGCAGTCATTGCATCTGTATGCTTCGAAATGGGTAGTGGGCTGTTAAAAGAAAAGAACAATCTTTATCCTATTATTATGATTGGGGCTTTTGTCGCAAACTATATATTTAATATTAATGTCATGATAGTCATTATTGTTTGTATCATGATTGGATTACTTTATTCTATGAAAGGGGTACAATCATGATTTATCTACAATTATTCTTAAGTTTCTTGCAGGTTGGTGCATTTAGTTTTGGTGGTGGTTATGCCGCTATGCCGCTTATTAAGCAGCAGGTGATTACAGCCCATCATTGGTTATCTGTTCCTGAATTCACTGATCTTATCTCTATTTCACAGATGACTCCTGGTCCTATCGCAATCAATTCAGCAACTTTCGTCGGTATCAAAATTGCTGGTATTCCTGGCGCAATATGTGCCACTATAGGTTGTGTATTACCTTCATGTATTATTGTCGGTATCATCAGTTATTTCTATCTCAAATATCGACATATGGATAAATTACAAAGTGTCTTAAAGATGTTAAGACCTGCCGTTGTCGCATTAATTGCGACTGCAGGTGTCTCTATTCTCACCACTGCTTTCTTTGGTGAGAGTTTCAATACATTTAAAATCCATCTTGTCGTGATATTTGGTATATGTGTTATATTGCTTACTAAGTATAAATGTGATCCTATTCTTGTCATGCTTCTTGCAGGAGTTATGAATACAATTTATTACTTTATTTAAAAAAACGACCGCGAGGTCGTTTTCTTATTTCATCAATTCCTGTGTATGTACTAATTGTGCATAAGCACCATTATTTTCTAATAATTCATGATGCGTTCCTAGTTCAATGATTCTTCCTTCATCAATAACCGCAATACGATCTGCATTCTTGACTGTAGATAAACGATGCGCAATCACAATAGTAGTACGTCCCTGTGATAACTTATCAAATGTTTCCTGAATCTTTGCTTCAGTGACACTATCTAATGCACTTGTGGCTTCATCTAGAATAAGTACTGGTGGATTCTTTAAGAATATTCTTGCGATAGAAATACGCTGTTTCTGTCCACCTGATAATAAGACACCGCGTTCTCCTACATTAGTTTCAAAGCCATCAGGCATTTCCATGATATCATCATAGATTTCCGCTAGTTTAGCTGCTTCAATAATATCTTCCATTGTGGCATCTAATTTACCATAACGGATATTTTCCGCAATACTATCCGCAAATAAGAAGACATCCTGAGAAACGACACCAATATTGTTGTGCAATGATGTTTGAGTCACATCTCTGACATCCTGACCATCTACTAAGATAGCCCCTTTTGTGACATCATAGAATCTAGGAATCAACTGAGATAAAGTTGTTTTACCTCCTCCTGAAGACCCTACTAACGCAAGTGTTTCACCTGGATGAATATGTAAATCAATATCTGTTAAGATATTTCTATCTTCTTCATATGCAAAGCTGACATGATCAATATCAATCTGTCCAGATACATGTGTGAGTTCTTTTGCATCCGAACGATCTTCTAATTGAGGTTTTGTATTAAGTAGTTCTACAAAACGATGGAGACCTGCAGTTCCATTCGCAAATAATTCCGCAAAGTTAGATAATTTACGCACTGGATTCACAAATGTGGATACATATAAGCTAAAGGTAATAAGATCAATTGTATCCATCTGCCCCTGCATAATAAGGGCTCCACCTACCGCAATAACGATCAGTGATAATGTACACATAAAGAATTCCATAATCGCATTAAAGCGACCCATAGCTTTATGGAACTGTTTCTTAGATGTTTTATATGTATCATTGGATGTATTGAACTTCTGTTGTTCAATTGTTTCATTCGCAAAGGCCTTGGCTGTTTTCATACCAGTGAGTCCTGATTCGATATCAGTATTGATGACTGCAACCTTCTGTTTAACACGAATTGAAGCTTCACTCATAGAATGACGTGATTTCCATACAACAAGTATGAAAACAGGTATCATAATCGCAATAACCAAAGCTAAACGCCATTCAATTGTGAACATGATAATAATAGAACCAATAATAGTCACAGTAGAGATAAATAAGTCTTCTGGTCCATGATGAGCTAGTTCAGTGATATCAAATAAATCAGTCGTTAAACGGCTCATTAATTGTCCAATACGATTATTATCAAAATAACCATAGCTTAATGACTGCATATGTTCAAATAAGTCTTTACGCATATCTGCTTCTACAAGAATACCAAACGTATGCCCATAATAACAAATTATATAAGTAAAGAATGAACGAACTAAATAAGCAAATAAGAAGATGATCATAACCATCCAGAATGTCTTATAGATACTATTTGGTAGTAATGTATACATACACCATCTAGAGACAAATGGAAAAGCGAGATCAATTAAAGAAATCATTAACGCACAAGCAAGGTCTAAAAAGAATAGACGACGATGTGGTTTAAAGTAAGATATAAATGTTTGAAAATCCGTTTTTTGTTTCATAGTGATCCTCCCTCGGATTATTATGCCATATTTCAAGATTAAAGTAACTCATAATGTTTCAAAGCTTTATAGATTCCTTCATTATCTACTGTATCAGTGATATAAGTTGCTTTTTCTTTTAAGACATCCACACCATTTCCCATCGCTATGCATTGTCCTACTTCTCTAAACATGGCTTGATCATTATAGCCATCACCAAATGCATAGGCATCCTCTTTAGTGAGTGAGAAATAATCAATTATATGCTTGATTGCATGTCCTTTATCAAAAACAAGAGTAGAAGTATCACATGAACCACTACCACCATGATCATTAATCACACATTCTCCTTTAAAGGCTTCTATCATCGCATCTCTCTTTTCTAACGTATCATAGAAGAAGTCACATGTATAATAAGTTCCTTCTTCATTTTTAATATGTTCTTCACCATATTCTTTCTTTACATGTGTGAGTACATCTCCTTCTAGATGATAAGGACTAGAGAATGTATCAGAGACAAAGAGTCCTCCACAGCCTAGATTATCTAGTTTCTTTTTTAGTTCTTCTACTTCAACAGGTATAAAAGGCACACCATGAAGTTTTTCACCCCTATAACTGATATAACGCCCGTTACATGAAATAATACCTGAAACCAGTTTTCCAAAAAGATTCTCTGCATAATAAGGTGCACGTCCTGTGCAGATAAATGTATCATACCCCTTCTCTTTCAATGCTTCTAACGCTTTCTTATTAGATTCTGGAATATGTCCATGAATAGCCAATGTACCATCGATATCAAAAAATAATACTTTTCTCATCATATAGTCCCCCCTTGTATCTATTCTATCAAAAAAATCAGAAGAGATTAATGTCCCTTCTGATTTCTATATGCATAATATTTTAATTGTGTCTTCACTTTATGACTGATACATACAAATCCAAGTGAACACAAAGTCACAAGTATATCTCTCATCATATGTATACCTCCTAGTTAGTACATACTAACTATATACAATTTAAGAGAAATATGCAAATGATTTATCTTGTATAGATTGTGCAATCTGAGATATGTGTCTCTTCTTCTTTTAAATGATAGATAATCTGACTCACTACATAATAACCATTATTCACAAAGATTTCGATAATACCTTCATCATAATAGATTTCTAAATCACACTGACCATTTAATACAGGTGTTTTATGAATATTGTATAGTTCATCATTATTCACAGATACAGCTGTACGATCTACGACTAGCTGATCATCAACATAAGAAATCTTAACACCACCTAATGTGATTGTTTCATTATCTTCAAGAGTAGTTTTCATCAAGAAAGGTGCATCAAAGTCAATAGTCTCTGTTGTATGCACAAATGTATTCTTAATTAATGGATGTACATCCTGATAGACATGTCCGTCCTTATAAGAAAGATGACGTGGCATTGTGAATAAACCAATCCATTCTTCACCTTCTAAGACTTCCTTCATTCTCATCCATCCAAGAATAGTACGTTTATTGTTTTCATCTAAGAATGTCTGAGGGGCATAGAAATCAAAGCCATAGTCAATAAACATAAGGTCTCCTGCCTTAGACATTGTACATGTTTCTTCATCAAAGTTAACTGGCATAATAGCTGCATTACTATTAGGACGTGGATAACCATCTAAGTTTTCAGGTGAGAAGACTAAGAAGTACTGTCCATCTAATTCAAATAAATCTGGACATTCCCACATATTACCAATGGAAGAATCGATGAATCTATTCTTATAAGTAAATGTCATTCCATCTTCACTTTCATAGAATAATACTTCTCCATCAAAATCATCCCCATTTGGAACCTTACTTCCTAGGATCATATAAACATGACCATTCTTACCTAACCAGACTTTTGGATCTCTTGTATGCTGATCATGTCCTAAAGAAGGATCAGTAATCACATCAACAACCTTATATTTTGCATCTTTATTATTGAAGTGATATCCATCATCACTAATAAGTAATGCCTGTGATGCAATTAAGTCATCCTTAATAAGTGGCTTATGGATATATTCAGGGTTTTCAATACGATACTTGATGGCTGTGTAATAAAGGTACATCTTGCCATTGTAGTTTAATGCGGAACCTGAGAAGATTCCGTTTCTGTCATAATCCTTAGAAGGATATAAAGCGATTGGAAGATGCTTAAATGTCTGGAAATCCTTAGTGACTGCATGTCCCCAATGCATTGTGCCCCATGATGTATCATATGGAAAATGCTGGTAGAAGATATGATATTCTCCATTAAAATAAGTCAGGCCATTTGGATCATTGATCCAGTTTCTAGGTGCTGTAAAGTGTAATTCTGGTCTCATTATTGTATTCCTCCATCTCACTATTCATTATACTGATATCGGTCACATATTCAATCATAAAAAGAAGTACACGATGTACTTCTCAGTAATTATACTTCTTTAATTCGCAGTTTTTTATGCCAAAGGCAGAAAACTCATCATTAGTCATATCATGAAAATAAGATTCAATAATACGTGAAATACCATTATGGGCAACTAAAAGATAAACATGCTGATCATCCTTCTTCACATCGTCTAATAAGCTATAGATACGATGCGCAAGATGCAACATTGTTTCTCCTCCTTCAAAAGAGTTCACAAAACATTTCTTTGCCTGTTTGAATTCTTCTCCATCTCTAGGAGTGGATTCATACTTTCCAAAATTCTGTTCCTTAAGTCTTATTTCTTCTCTTGCTGGTATACCTGTTACTTCAGATATATGTAAGGCAGTATCCTTTGCACGGCTTAGTGGTGAATAGAGAATTTGATCTATATGGATATGATGTTCCTTAATATAATGTCCAAGCTCTATAGCCTGCTTATGTCCTCGATCTGTTAAGGCAATGTCAGTTGCCCCACATATCTTATTTTCTACATTCCAGATTGTCTGACCATGGCGTGTAAAATAGAAATGCCCCATTATTTTAAAGCCTCATCAAATACACGTTTGAAGTTTGCCTTGATTGAATCATAATCATCCTGGATTGTACATTCAAAGTACTTCTCTTTTCCAATAAATAAAGAAGGAACTGCATAATAATCATAATTTTCAGCTAAAGCGACATTTTCACTTTCTTCAATTTTTTCTATATCCAATGATTGATATGCTTTATTTTCTGTCATAAGTTCATCCATCGCTTTTTTTGCCTTCTGACAAAATGGACATTCTTCTAAATAAAACATTGTGATCTTTTTCATATATATCCCTCACTTTCTTATCTCTATTATTCTCTTTTTTATGCCATTTATCAACATATTTGATTTAAATGTAAGTGCTTATTCTATTAGTTTTAATTTCAAACTAGTATGTTTGTTGTACAATTATGGCTTTTTTGTCATATTTATTGCTAATTTATTTGATTTTTAAAATCAAAGGTCTATAATGCAAGTCAAGGAATAGTTTGATATTCCAAGTAGTGAAAAGGAGAATGATATGAAATCTAATGTTTCAAATCTAGTCAGAGACGCATTGATGTTAGGGGTACTGATCTGTTTATCACAGATTTCTGTGGCATTGCCGACAGCTGTTCCTATCACATTGCAGACCCTGGCCATTTATCTCATTGCGTGTCTATTGACACCAAACCATGCATTCTATACAGTGCTTTGTTATTTGATTATGGGAGCGATTGGTCTTCCAGTATTTAGTCATTTTAATAGTGGTATGGGTGCTCTTATAGGTCCAACAGGAGGCTTCTTATTCAGTTTTCCTATTATGGCATTAGTGATGAGTATTATTATTACTCATGACCGTTCAGCTAAGGGCCACATTCTTGCCATGATTATTGGAACAGCTATTACTTATGGACTTGGAAGTATTTACTTCATGTATACAATGAAAGCAGCACTTCTAAGTACATTAATGACTTGTGTATTACCATTCTTACTTGGTGATGCATTAAAGATTGCAGTGAGCTGCATGATCGCATTTAAATTAGAAAAGATTGTATTAAAAAAGACAGTATTGTCATAAGGAGGATATAAACATGACAACATTTGATAAGGTAAAAGATATTATTGTAGATTCACTTAGCTGTGATGAAGAACAGGTGACATTAGAAGCATCTTTAAAGGATGATCTTGATGCTGATTCATTAGATGCCGTTGAATTAATTATGGCTGTAGAAGATGAATTCGATGTACAGATTCCTGATGAAGAAGCCAACAAGATGGCTACCGTAAAGGACATTGTTGATTACTTAGAAGCAAATGCTTAATTTTTTAAATAAATAGTTTGAATTTCAAAGAAAGAAGGTTTTCTATGGATTTAGTCAGAGAGTTGATGGAAGCTTTTGAAAAAGCTGATATCGATAAGATGAAAATTGAAATGGAAGGCGTGAAACTTGAACTTGAAAAGAGTCAACAGGTGCAGGTAACTGCACCTGTCACTGTATCTAGTGAAAGTGCGCCTGTTGTTGTACAAGAAGTAAAGGAAGAAAAACCAGTTATTAGTGGTACAGAAGTAAAGGCCCCTCTAGTAGGCGTTTATTATTCTTCTCCTTCCCCAGATGATCAGCCTTTTGTCAAGGAAGGGTCAAAAGTCACTAAGGGACAGACATTATGTATTATTGAAGCCATGAAGGTCATGAATGAAATCAAAGCACCTGTCGATGGTACTGTCCGTTCTCTATTAGTGAAGGATGAAGATTTAGTCAGCTTTGATCAGACTTTAATGATCATCGAGGAATAGTATGTTTAAGAAGATTTTAATTGCGAATCGTGGAGAAATCGCTGTTCGTATTATTCGTGCATGTAAAGAGATGGATATTTTAACGGTAGCCATTTATTCTACGGCTGATCAGAATGCATTACATGTACAGTTAGCGGATGAAGCAGTATGTGTGGGTGGTCCTAAAAGTGCTGATAGTTATTTAAATAAGGAAGCGATTATTACGGCAGCTGTTGAGACAGGATGCCAGGCGATTCATCCAGGTTTTGGTTTTTTTTCTGAAAATAGTGATTTTGCAAGACTTGTAGAAACATGTGGACTGAAGTTTATTGGTCCTAAGGGTGATGTTATTGATGCATTAGGTAATAAGTCCAAGGCAAGAGAAATGATGATTGAAGTGGGGGTTCCTGTCGTTCCAGGATCGAATGGTTCAGTCAATACATATGAAGAATTAAAAGAAGTTGTCAATGAGATTGGTTATCCTGTGCTTATTAAAGCGAGTGCTGGTGGTGGAGGACGTGGCATGCGTAAAGCCTTTAGTGAAGATGAACTAGAGAATGCCTTTATGACTGCTAAGGCAGAAGCCAAAGCATGCTTTGGGGATGATGATATGTATGTAGAGAAGCTCGTATTGAATCCTAAGCATATTGAGTTCCAGATTTTAGCGGATGAGCATGGCAATGTGATTCATTTAGGCGAGAGAGACTGTTCTATTCAAAGACGTAATCAGAAAATGATAGAAGAAGCACCATGTAAGGCACTTGATGCATCTCTACGTTTAAAAATGGGTGAATCTGCAGTTAAAGCTGCACAGGGTGCTGGTTATACCAATGCCGGGACTGTTGAGTTTGTTTTAGATGAACACAACAACTATTACTTTATTGAGATGAATACGCGTATTCAGGTTGAACATCCTATTACTGAAATGGTCACTGGTATTGATCTCATTAAGCAGCAGATTCGTATTGCATCAGGTTTACCTTTAAGCTTTAAACAGGAAGATATTACTTTACAGGGTCATTCTATTGAATGTCGTATTAATGCGGAAGATCCCTTCCATAACTTTAGACCATGTCCTGGTCAGGTGAACTTCATGCATTTACCTGGAGGACCAGGTGTTAGAGTGGATACGATGTTATATACAGGTTATACGCTCCCTACTCAATATGATTCAATGGTCGCAAAAGTGATTGTCCATGCCCCTACTCGACTAGAAGCAATCAAGCGTATGAGACGTGCTTTAAGTGAACTTGTGATTGAAGGTATTACGACTAACCAGACATTACAGTTCTATATCCTACATCAGCCTGATTATATTAAAGGACATTTTAATACAAGCTTTATTGAAACACATTTAGATGAGATGGTGAGTGAAAATGGATAGTATCTGGAAGAAAAGAAAACAACAATTACAGGACTTTCGTCGTTATTTAAACAAAGACAACAAAGTCAAGAAACAGGAAGTGCCTGATGGGTTATATCAGGCGTGTCCTAATTGTAATAGTACAATTCGTACACTTGATTTAAAGAATCATTTACAGGTATGTCCACAATGTGGTCATCACCTCTTTATTGATGCGTATGCACGTCTAGATGCATTATTTGATTCAAGCAAGTATAAGGAATACTACACGTCTATGAAATCAGGAAATCCATTAGGATTCCCTGGTTATGAAGAAAAATTAGAGAAGTATGAATATAAGACAGGGTTACATGATGGTGTTGTTGTCGCAGGTGGTCGTATTGATCATATGCGTACGATTGTCGTTGTGATGGATCATCGTTTTATGATGGCTTCTATGGGTAGTGTAGCTGGTGAAAAGATTACACGTGCAATTGAAATGGCAACAAGAAAGAAATTGCCTTTGATTATTTTTACATCAAGTGGTGGTGCAAGAATGCAGGAAGGCATCTTCTCTTTAATGCAGATGGGTAAGACATGTGCTGCATTAAAACGTCATTTAGATGCTGGACTTCTTTATATTTCTTATTTAACACACCCTACAACAGGTGGTGTCACTGCATCATTCGCAATGCTTGGTGATATTAATATTGCAGAACCAGAAGCTTTAGTCGGTTTTGCAGGACCTAGAGTTATTGAAAGTACTATGAAGACAAAGCTACCTGCTGGATTCCAGCGTGCTGAATTCTTAGAGGATCATGGCTTTGTAGATATGATTGTGGAACGTGAGAAGATGCGTGACACATTGGCTTTATTATTACGTATGCATGCATAAGGAGGAATTATGTCTTTAAAGGAAAAAGAAGAAAAGATTGCGGAGCTAGAAAAGAAACTTGCAGTCATTAAGAATGATAGAGAAATAGATTCCAGTAAGATTGAAGAAACAATCAACGATTATAAGAAAGAGACATATTCACATCTTTGTGCATATGATCGTGTTTATCTTGCAAGAAAGCCTGAACGTTCTCATATACATGATTTTATTGATCATGTGTTTGATGAGTTTATAGAAATGCGTGGTGATCGTTATTTCAAGGATGATCAGGCAATTGTCGGTGGTATTGGGATGTTTAATAACATGCCCGTCACAATTATTGGACATCAAAAAGGGAGAAGTATTGATGAAAATTTAAAGTGTCAGTTTGGTATGGCAAGTCCTGAAGGGTATCGCAAAGGAATGCGTTTAATGAAACAGGCAGAGAAGTTCCATCGTCCTATTATTACTTTTATTGATACTCCTGGCGCTTATCCTGGTATTAGTTCTGAAGAGAATGGTATTGGTGAAGCGATTGGTCAGAGTCTGATGATGATGAGTGATTTAAAGGTTCCTATTATTGTGATTATTACTGGTGAAGGGGGAAGCGGTGGTGCTTTAGCCCTAAGTATCGGTGATCACTTAGCTATGTTAGAGAATGCGGTTTATTCTGTTTTGTCTCCTGAAGGTTTTGCCTCTATTCTTTGGAAGGATGTGAAAGGAGAACGTATTGAGGAAGCATGTGAAGTGATGAAGATGACAGCAGAAGATTTATATCATTATGGGATTATTGATGAAATCATCAAGGAACCTCTAGGTGGTATGACTACAAATCCTGTAGGTGTATATAGAAATATACGTAAGGTGATTAGAGAACAGTTAGATATTCTCGTCCCAATGGATGTCAATACTTTAATACGTAAAAGATATAACAGATATCGTAAGATTGGAGAATGGAAAAATGGATAAAGGTATTTCTATCATCGATACAGGATATTATGTACCTGAGAATGTACTGACTAATGATGATCTATCAAAGCTAGTTGATACGAGTGATGAATGGATTTATCCCCGCACTGGTATCAAGAAACGTCATATATGTAAAGATGAAACACTTATAGATATGGCATATAAGGCATCTTTAAAGGCATTAAACAACATCAACAAAGAAGATATTGGAATCATTATTGTGGCAACAATGTCTTCTCCCTATAATACCCCTTCTATTGCCTGTCTCTTACAGGAACGTTTAGGTTTAAATAATAATGTTTTTGCGTTTGATTTAAACGGGGCATGTAGTGGGTTTGTCTATGCATTATCAGTAGCACGTTCATTACTTTATACAAGTGATAAGCGTTATGCCTTAATTATTGGTGCTGAACAGCTTTCAAATCTCATTGATTGGAAAGATCGCACAACATGCATCTTGTTTGGTGATGGGGCTGGTGCTGTTGTCGTAGAGAAAGAAAATAAGTTATTTTGTGATTATCAAGGATCAGAAGGCAACGAAGAAGTGCTTTATGGTTTAAAAAATGATTATTTACATATGGAAGGTAAAGAAGTCTTTAAGTTTGCGACAAGAGTTCTTCCTATGTGTATAGAGAAAGTATTAGAGAAAGCATCACTTACTAAAGATGATATTGATTACTTTGTGGTGCATCAGGCGAATGAAAGAATTATTCGTCATGTTTATAAGAAAATGAAAGTAACATCCGATAAGTTTTATCTGAATGTCGATGAATATGGCAATACATCTGCTGCAAGTATTCCTCTTGTACTTGGAGAGATGAATGAAAAGAAGTTATTAAAAAGAGGTATGAAGATACTCTGTGTTGGTTTTGGTGCAGGACTGACTTATGGTGCCAATCTGATAGAGTGGTAAGGAGAAGACTATGTGGTTAAATGAAACATTAAAGATTAAATACCCTCTTATTCAGGGTGGTATGGCTAATATTGCGACAGGTGCTTTTGCGGCAGCTGTGTCTAATGCAGGTGGTTTAGGACTTATTGCAGGAGGTGGTATGTCTCCTGAGATGTTAAGAGAAAATATCCGTGAGGCAAAGAAACTTACTGATAAACCTTTTGGTGTTAATTTGATGTTATTACATCCTCAAGCAGGAGAAATGGCAGATATTGTGGTGGAAGAAAAGGTCCCTGTTGTCACAACAGGTGCTGGTAATCCTGGTATTTATATTAAGAAATGGAAGGAAGCAGGTATTATTGTGATGCCTGTAGTCCCTAGTGTTTCCCTTGCGAGACGTATGGAAAAAGCAGGTGTGGATGCCGTTATTGCGGAAGGTACGGAATCTGGTGGTCATGTGGGAGAATTGACTACTATGGCTTTAGTACCACAGGTAAAGGCTGCAGTGAATATTCCTGTGATTGTTGCAGGTGGGATTGCGAGTGGTAAACAGCTTCTTGCGGCAGTGGCACTTGGTGCTGATGGTGTACAGGTTGGTACTATTCTTCTTGCAAGTACAGAATGTCCTATTCACCAGAACTATAAGAATGCGATTATTAAGGCAAAAGATACTGATACAACAGTAACTGGACGTATTGCCGGAACTCCTGTACGTATCTTAAAGAATAAGATGGCACGTACTTATATTAAGAAAGAAAAAGAAGGGGCCGAAATGATGGAACTAGAAAAGTATACATTAGGGTCTTTAAAGCGTGCTGTATTTGAAGGTGATGTAGAGACTGGTTCTTTAATGAGTGGTCAGGTTGCTGGTATGGTGCATGAAGAAAGAAGCCTTAAAGACATCATTGAAGGTTTATTTAAAGAATATGAAGAAGAAAAGAAGCGCGTGATGGAGGTTCGTCTATGAAGATAGGATCACATACTTTATCCCTCCCTTTAATTCAGGGAGGAATGGGTGTTGGTGTTTCTCTAAGTTCTTTAGCGGGAAATGTGGCTAAGAAAGGGGCAATGGGTGTTATTTCAACAGCCCAGATTGGTTTTAAAAAGCCTACTTTTCTTAAAGATACAAAGAAAGCGAATCTAGAAGCGATTGATGAAGAAATCAAACGTGCTAAAGAGATTTCAAATAATAACGGTATGGTGGCAGTCAATGTCATGGTTGCCTTAAGTGATTATGAACAGCATGTGAGACAAGCTGTAAAAAGTGGTGTAGATGCAATCATTTCTGGGGCTGGTCTTCCTTTAAAGCTACCTGAATATGTGGATGAAAAGACAGCGATTGCGCCTATTGTATCTTCTGGTAAGGCAGCACGTTTGATATTAAACAAGTGGAAACGTCAGTATGATTGTACAGCTGACTTTATTGTGATTGAAGGATATAAAGCAGGTGGTCATCTTGGATTTAAGAAAGATGAACTATTAGAGAATACATGTGCTTCTTTAAAGGATATTCTAAAAGATGTTAAAGAAGTTGTGAAAGGCTTTGAAGAGTTATTTAATCATGCGATTCCTGTGTTTGTCGCAGGTGGTATTTATACCAATGATGATATTAAAGAGATGTTAGAAGCAGGTGCAGATGGTGTTCAGATGGGTACACGTTTTATTGGTACTTATGAATGTGATGCTTCAATGGAGTATAAGAATTATTTTATTAATGGCAAGAAGGAAGATATCAAGATTGTACAGTCTCCTGTAGGTATGCCAGGACGTGCTTTTATGACACCTTTTATGGAAAAGACACATCCTATTAAGAAATGTTTTAGATGTATTGCGAGCTGTGATATGAAGTCTATTCCTTATTGTATTACTCAGGCTCTAATTAATGCGGTGAATGGTAATTGTGAGAATGGTCTTGTATTTACTGGTACGAATGGATATCGCATTGACAAGCTTGTACATGTAAGTGATCTGATTGATGAATTAATGGAGGGTATTGTATGAAACTCGGTTTTATCTATGCAGGACAAGGAACACAATATGTAGGTATGGGACAGTCTTTTTATGAAAATGATGAAGACTGTAAGAACCTATTAGATAATGTGAAATTAGATTTTGATTTAAAGGATATCATGTTTAATAGTGAAGAAAAGACTATTAGTACTACACGTTTTACTCAGCCAGCGATGGTAGCCGTTGCGAATATGGCTACTCTTCTTTTAAAGAAGAATGGGATTACACCTGATTATGTATGTGGTTTGTCTTTAGGTGAATACAGTGCCTTAAGTGCTTCTGGTGTATTTGATCCTGAAACCGCAATTCAGGTTGTAAGAGAAAGAGGTCTCGCAATGGAAAAGGCCGCTGAAGGTGTTGAGAGTGCCATGATGGCTATTCTTGGACTTGAACGTGAGCCATTACTTGATATATGTGCTGGCTGTGATGGGTATGTTTCTATTGCGAACTATAACTGTCCTGGACAGTTAGTTATTGCAGGAGAAAAGAAAGCAGTAGAAGAAGCAGGTCAGAAAGCCTTGGATCATGGTGCAAGAAGAGCTGTACCTTTAAATACAAGTGGTCCTTTCCATACAAAATTATTAAAGGATGCAAGTACAAGACTTCATGAAGTATTTAAAGATGTTACATTCCATGAAATGAATGTCCCTGTGATTTTCAATTGTACTGGTAAGGAATTAGAAGATTGCAGCGTGCAGGAGATGTTAGAGAAACAGGTCATGAGTCCTGTCTATTTTGAAGATAGTATTCGTACGATGATCAATAATGGTGTGGATACAATTATAGAGATTGGACCTGGTAAGGTATTAAGCGGTTTTGTCCGTAAGATTGATAGAAAAATCAAGACATATCAGGTAGAAGATATGGCTTCTTTACAGAAGTGTGTGGAGGCATTCAATGAAACTAAGTAATAAGGTAGCCCTTGTCACTGGGGGTTTAAAAGGTATTGGACGTGCAACAGTGATGGAACTTGCAACTCAAGGTGCAGATATTGCATTAAATTATCGTGCAAATGAAAAGAATAAAGTGTTAGCTGAAGAATTAGTGAAAGAACTTAAAGATCTTGGTAGAGATGTATTATGTGTTGAAGGTGATATTTCTCATGAAGAGGATGTAGAAAACATCTTCAAGAGTATTAAGAAGTATTTTGGACATCTTGATATTCTTGTGAATAATGCTGGTATTACGAGAGACCAGTTAATTTTAAGAATGAAGACCGAAGATTTTGATGCCGTTATTAATACAAATCTTAAGGGAACTTACTTATGTATGAAGCAGGCAAGCCGTTTAATGATAAAGCAGAAGTCTGGTCATATTATTTCTTTATCTTCTGTCGTAGGTGTGATAGGTAATGCCGGACAGGTCAACTATGCAGCAAGTAAAGCAGGTGTCATTGGCATGACAATGTCTCTTGCAAGAGAATTAGGTCCTAAAGGTGTGACTGTGAATGCAGTGGCTCCTGGATTTATTGAAACTGATATGACAGAAGTATTAAGTGATGAGGTAAAAGAAGGTTTAAAGGCATCTATTCCTTTAGGAACACTTGGACATGTAGAGGATGTCGCAAAGACAATCACATTTTTAGCAAGTGATGATGCAAAGTATATTACAGGACAGACCATTCATGTAGATGGTGGAATGGCTATGTAAGGAGGAGCTTATGACAAAACGTAGAGTAGTAGTAACAGGTATAGGAACTATTAATCCTATTGGACATAATGTAGAAGAAACATGGAAGTCTATTGAAGAAGGAAAATGTGGTATTGCGCCTATTTCTTTATTTGATACAAAAGGTATGAAGGTCACTCTTGCTGGTGAAGTCAAAGACTTTGATGTTACAAAGTATATTGATAAGAAAGAAGCAAAGAAGATGGACCGCTTTATCCAGATGGGGATGATTGCATCTCACGAAGCAATGCTTGATAGTGGTCTTGATATCAACAACATTGATTCTCATCGTTTTGGAGTGATTGTATCAAGTGGTATTGGTGGTTTAGGTTCTATTGAAAAGAACTATCAGACAGGAGAAAAGAAAGGTTTTGATAGAGTGTCTCCTTTCTTTATTCCTATGACTATTTCTAACTTAGCAGCGGGTCATATTGCGATTGCTTATCATGCACAAGGGTTATGTACCTGTCCAGTGACTGCCTGTGCAGGTGGTACAAATGCGATTGGTGATGCATTTAGAAATATTCGTGATGGATATCAGGATGTCATGATTGCGGGTGGATGTGAAGCTTCAGTGACTCCTTTAGGTATTGGTGGATTTACTTCTATGAAGGCTTTAAGTGATGCCACTGATCCTGATCGTGCTTCTATTCCTTTTGATAAAGAAAGAAATGGATTTGTCATGGGTGAAGGAGCTGGTATTCTTATTCTTGAAGAATTAGAACATGCCTTAAAGAGAGGCGCACATATCTATGGTGAAATGACTGGTTATGGTGTAAGCTGTGATGCCCATCATATTACTGCTCCACTTCCTAATGGTGAAGGTGGTGCCTATGCAATGCAGAATGCATTAGATGATGCAGGTATCAGTTATGATGTGATTGATTATATTAATGCGCATGGTACTTCTACTCATTTAAATGATTTATGTGAAACTGAAGCGATTAAATCAGTATTTAAGGAACATGCATATAAACTTGCAGTAAGTTCTACTAAAGGTCATACAGGACATTGTTTAGGGGCTGCAGGGGGTATTGAAGCAGTACTATCAGTATTAGCCTTAAAGCATGACTTTATTCCTCCTACTTTGAATTATCAGGTAAAGGATGAAGAATGTGATTTAAATGTAGTACCAAATATTGGTGTTAAGAAAGATCTTCATTATGTGATGAGTAATTCATTAGGTTTTGGTGGACATAATGCAAGTATTATATTCAAGGAGTATGACAATGGAACTAAATAGTAATGAAATTGCAAAGATTAATCCTCATCGTTATCCATTTGCGCTTGTAGATCGTATTACTGATTATAAGCCAGGAGAGTATGCGAAGGGTATTAAGTGTGTGAGTGTGAATGAAATGCAGTTTATGGGGCATTTCCCTGAGCATCATGTGATGCCAGGTGTATTGATTGTAGAAGCTTTAGCACAGACTGGATGTATTGCGATATTAAGCCAGGAAGAACATCAGGGTAAGATTGTCTTCTTTGCAGGAATCAATAAATGTAAGTTTAAAGGACAGGTCATTCCTGGAGATGTGATGGAATTAGAATGCACACTCACAAGAATGAGAGATAAGATTGGTATTGGTGAAGCAAAAGCAACAGTCAATGGTAAAACTGTTGTACAGGCTGAACTCACTTTTGCGATTGGTGAATAATGAAATATATAGAATTTGAAGAAATTGATTCTACTAATACGTATATTCATGATCATTATCAAGAATTAGATGATGATACAATTGTCCGTGCACATTATCAAACTCATGGCCGAGGACGTTCTAATCATATCTGGGAGGCAGATAAGAATGAACAGCTTCTCTTTAGTTATTATATGAAACAGAACGTGGATCCTTTAAAGGTATCTGCCATTATGGCTTATGCGATTGTAACAGTTCTAAGAATGAAACAGATCAATGCATTCATTAAGTGGCCCAATGATATATATGTAAATAATCAGAAGATTGCAGGTATTCTTGTAGAGACGATTTATGAGAATACTTTACAGGGTATTATTATTGGGATAGGTTTAAATATAAGTAAGGGTTCTTACTATTCTCTATCTGATGTGATAGATCATCCTATTGATAAAGAAAAGCTGATGTTGAATATTATTGATACATTTAAGAATATGCTTCATATGCCTTTTGCATCTTTATTAGATGGCATGAATCGTCATTCTTATTTAAGAGGTAAGACAATTCCCTATAAAGAATATGGTTTAGTGAAATTCTTATATCTAGATGAAAATTGTCATCTTGTGATAGAGGATGAAAACAAGAAAAAACATACAATTCTCTTAAATGAATTATCATTAGGTCGTATATAATTAATCTTCTCAAATATGTGATAAAATTGTAGAATAGAGTCAAGGAGTGGAATTATGGACGCAAAAAAGAATAATTTAATGGATTCTATTAATACAGTTTTTAAACTCGCCATTAAAGTACAGGAAGATTATATTAAATATAGTCCTTTTCCTGAGTTATCAATGAATGAAATGCATATTATAGAGGCTGTAAGTAAGCAGCAGTTTCCTACTATGACAAATGTTGCAAAGACATTGAAGGTAACTATAGGAACATTAACGACTAATGTAAAGACTATTGTGAATAAAGGTTTTCTTACAAGAGAACGTTCGTCTGCAGATCATCGTGTCACATATCTACGTATTACTGATAAAGGATATCAGGCATTAGAGGTTCATAATCAGTTTCATAGGGATTTATCTGAACTTTATAGTCAGCATATTCCTGATGAAATGATTGGCTGGGTATATGATACAATAGAGAACGTCATAGAAGACTTAAAAGAATACCAGAAAAAACTTAATAAATAATATAAACCCCTATAGAAGGTGTGATTCTTCTATAGGGGTTTTTTACACTTATTTTCTTAAACCATAGCACTGATGTAAAAGAGAAATTAATTCATCCTTATTTGTTGCTTATACACCAATAGCTTTAAAGTACTCTTTAAACTTAGCAATTCCATTGACCATTAATTTGTCAGATACTTTTAACTCAGTTTATCTCATTTTAACTTTAGGAATGTTAATATGCGAGTTTTTAAGGTGAACTACCCCGACTTACGCTTCGCTTAGAAGTCAGGGCTTCTTGCTTCAACCACCACTGCCTGGCTGGTAACCTTACGGTACTGTCAGAACTACATGATGTCCACAAGCGTTATATTCGGCTAATTCCTAGCCTATATGTTTTATACTGATTTCAGTATACGTAAGCCTTCAAGCTTTATGTTGATGGCTGCATTCTGGTCTCTGCTCATTGTAAGACCACAGTCACAGCTCATCGTTCTGATGCGCAGATTCTTCATCTCTCTGTGGACTTTGCCACAGCAGTGACAGATCTGACTTGATGGAAACCACTTATCTACATTGACAAGATATTTCCCTCTATCATCAAGCTTATAGGCCAGCATGTTTATGAATAATCCATAGCCATTGTCCATAGTAGCCTTGCCATTTCCAAAGCCCCTGTTAGACATAGCCTTCATATCAAGACTTTCAACACATACGACATCATACTGATTGGCGATCTCAGTAGATAACTTGTGTAGCTTGTCAAGTCTCTGGTTGGCTATATGTCTATGAATCTTGTTCACCTTGCGGAGCTGCTTAAGATAGTTGTTGGATTTCTTCTCACCTTTCTTAGCACCCTGCATACGTGAAAGTTTTCTCTGCGCCTTTGCAAGCTTCTTCTGGCTTTCACGATAATAATTATGGTTATTGCCGATATTGCCTTTATCGTCTACATAGAGTCCGTTAGAGGCATAGTCAAGACCAATGGCATTATCAGACTTCCTAACCTTTACAACATTCTTCTCATACTCGAATAATACAGAAGCATAGTATGTGCCATCACCTTCCTGGGATATCGTAACAGACTTGATAACCCAGTCAGCCTCAGGCTGTCTATGGATGACTGCCTTCACTCTTCCTATCTTAGGAAGTTTTATACTTTTACCAATGATAGCGACAGTACCCTTCTGATTATTTGTAGTATATGATTTTCTACTGCGCTTTGCAGACTTGAATTTTGGGAATCCAGTCTGCTTCTTACGCAGCTTATCAAAATGATTTCTAAATGCAGCCTGCAGATTCAATTGAACATTGGCAAGTGCAAGACTATCCACTTCCTTAAGAAAGGGATAATCTTTCTTATACATGGCAGGTGTCACAGCGACAAACTTGCCAGTCTTCTTGTAGCTTTCAATCTTGTCATTAAGCATGAGATTATAGACCTTACGGCAACAGCCGAAGGTCTTTGCAAACATAATTCTCTGATCAGCGTTTGGATACAGTCTGTACCTTATTGCTTTGTTTGCCATCCTTACCTCCCTGGGATTGTATGAACTGCTGGATGATTTCTACTGTTGCATTACCTGTAGTCAGTAGACAGAAGCTTGGTGACCAGAACATCTCCTTCCAGAGGGATTTGCGAATCTCTGGAAACTCTTTTTTGATGAGCCTGCTGCTTGCAGATTTATAAGCATTGATGAACTTGCTTATCTCTGAATTAGGCTGTCCTCGAAAGAGAATATGAACATGATCGGCATCGTGATTCCATTCATCCAATGAGATATTATATTTGATAGATAGATTCTCAAACATCTCCCTGAGACGATTTGAAATCACATCATCTATCACCTTATTACGATGTTTAGTGCACATTATAAGCTGATAATTCAGCAAGAACACTGAATGGTTATTATTATCTAATTTCATAGTATTTATGACCTTTTTTCTATTTATTCCTGATTACATATATATTATACTACTACCTGACAATAAAAGCAAAACGAAACGCCGTGTTTACCGCAATTCATCCCACCACCTATTAGGTGGGGAAATTCTTGCTCACGGCGTGTTAAATAAAAATATCCTCCAGATGATATATCTAGAGGATATTCATAAGATATGCCCACCTTCAAGTAATAGATATATTACTCGAAGAAGCAAAATAAATAATATGAGTATAAACCACGCTTTGAATTCTTTCATGCCCTTAACCTCTTAAAAAAGATTATACCAGGCAGTTATGGAATTGTTGTGTATTTATCAGTATTTTTAAATATTGTAGCCATGATCCATAGGCCCACTTCCCTGACCTAAATCTAACATAGCACCTATTGCACCAGAAAGATATGTTTTAGCATGTCTAACTGATTCTTCTAGTGTATAGCCTTTAGCCAAGTTGGATGCAATCGCACTTGATAAAGTACATCCTGTACCATGTGTATTACTGTTGGCTATTCTATGTCCTTTAAACCAAGTACCCTTTTCACCATTGTATAAGTAGTCATTGGCGTCATTTAATTGATGTCCACCTTTGACTAATACAGCACAATGATATGTATCATAGATCTTCTTAGCCGCTATTTCCATATCTTCTACAGTCTTCACTTCCATATCAGTAAGTACTTCTGTTTCTGGAATATTAGGTGTAATGACTTCAGCGATAGGAAGTAGTTCTTCTTTTAATGTAGAGATAGCTTCATCACTAATAAGCTTTGCACCACTTGTAGCCACCATGACTGGATCTACTACAATATGCTTTGCATCATAATGTTTCAACATTTCTACAATAGTATGAATCAGTGCTTTAGAAGACACCATACCAATCTTAACAGCTTCTGGATAGATATCATCAAATACAGCACGAATCTGGCTTTCTAAGAACTCTGGAGTCACATCCATAATATCTGTCACACCCGTTGTATTCTGGGCTGTGAGGGCTGTAATAGCGCTCATACCAAATACTTTATTGGCAAGCATTGTCTTTAAGTCTGCTTGTATTCCTGCCCCACCACTTGAGTCACTACCGGCAATAGTTAAACATGTATGCATTGTTTCATAAAGTGCATCTACACGCTTCTTTAAATCAATAGTTGCCTGTTTGATATGCTTCTGACCAAATAAAGCACTAATAACCGCAATACCATCAATACCTGTATCTTTAAGTAATAAGCAATTATCATAACTGATTCCACCAATCGCAACCATTGGTAGATCCACTGTTTCAGTCATTTCTTTTAAACGCTTGATACCTAATACTTCTGCATCATCTTTAGAAGATGTAGGGAAAATAGCCCCTACACCTAAATAGTCTGCACCTTGTTCTTTCGCAATTCTTGCTTCTTCTATAGTATGTGCACTTACACCAATGATCTTATCTGGTCCAAGTATTTCTCTTGCCTTTATGCACGCCATATCATCCTGACCTACATGAACACCATCCGCATCTATTTCCTTAGCAAGCATGACATTATCATTAATAATAAATGGTACATCAAATAAACGACATAGTTCTTTAATATTCTTTGCTTCTTCATAGAAAGAGGCTTCATCCAGGTCTTTTTCTCTTAGCTGAAGACAAGTAGCACCACCCATTAAAACATCTCTTACTTGCTCATAGAGAGTCTGTTCTCCTGTCCAATGGCGATCAGTGACAGCATAGAGTCTTAACATGTCATTATTGAACTTCATATTTACCACTCTTTTCTAATTCTTCATCAGTCATATTGAATAATGCATCAATTAAATAAGTACGAAGTGTTGCATTACCTTCACCTTCTTTTAATTTAGATGCACCAATTTCACCTGCAATACCCATGGCCATAACAGCAGCCGCTGCACTATCTACACTATTTTCTACTGTTAAGAAACAGCCTAAGATACCTGATAACATACATCCAGTACCAGTAATAGCACTCATTTCCTTACATCCATTATTGATCATATAGCACTTATTACCATCAGTGACATAATCTACAGGACCAGTCACAATAATAATAGTATTCAATTCTTTTGCGAATGCTTTGATATCATCAATGAGATCATGTGAGTTCTTCTGATCTTCTGCAGATGCATCAACACCTTTAGTATGACCTGAACCAGCCATTAAAGTCTTGATTTCTGAAATATTCCCTTTGATGGCATCAAAATGAATCTGAGCGAGTAGATCCTTACATGTATTAGTACGTAAATCAGTAGCTCCTGCACCTACTGGATCTAATACAGTAATATGCTGACATGCATTAGATGCTTTACCTGCTTCAAACATAGAAGCAATCTTAACCTGATTGAGAGTACCAATATTAATATTTAATGCATTACTGATAGAAGTCATCTGAGCCACTTCTGTAATCTCATCTGACATAATAGGACTGCCACCAATAGCTAAAATCGCATTGGCAACATCATTCACTGTTACATAGTTTGTAATGTTGTGTACTAATGGTTTTACTTTTCTTAACTTCTTAATGTAATTCATATTCTTTTCCTCCATAAAAAAGAGCACGCTGAAAGAGGGTGCTCATAAATTCCTACGTTGGCATTATCCAAATCAGGTTTCATGGTCAAGACTTATGTCTACTCTCAGCAAATTAGCTCCCATTTCAATTATAATAATATGGTAAAACAATCAGTTACAAAATACAAGTGATTTCATAATTGAGGATAACATAGTGTATCATCTTTGTGACATTATATGTTTACGTATTGTGTATATCTTATTATAGTATTATAATAGATTACGCATTCTGTTATAGCTTCCCAAATATCTGAGATATCTCTATTAATGAGCTTCCCCTCATTAAACATCTCTTCTATAACAGGATGCAATCTACCAGTAATGGTAGATTTTTTTATTTTAAGGCATAAAAAAACACCGAATATATCGGTGTCTGCATTCAGAATGGTGCGGGTGACAGGACTTGAACCTGCACGCCGAAGCACTAGATCCTAAGTCTAGCGTGTCTGCCAATTTCACCACACCCGCATCAAGATGGTGACTCGCAGGGGATTTGAACCCCTGACCCTCTGATTAAAAGTCAGATGCTCTGCCATCTGAGCTAGCGAGTCACTAATGGTGCCGACTAGAGGAATTGAACCCCCAACCTACTGATTACAAGTCAGTTGCTCTACCAATTGAGCTAAGTCGGCAAAAAAATGGTGGAGGTTAACGGGCTCGAACCGCTGACCCTCTGCTTGTAAGGCAGATGCTCTCCCAACTGAGCTAAACCTCCGTATATGGTGACCGGTACGGGATTCGAACCCGTGAATGCATGCGTGAAAGGCATGTGAGTTAACCGTTTCTCCAACCGGCCACTGGCGCTTGAAGAGGGATTTGAACCCCCGACCGATCGGTTAACAGCCGATTGCTCTACCGCTGAGCTATTCAAGCACTTCAGAATGCTTGTTTATATTACCATGCAGACACACCTTTTGCAACCCTTTTTTTGAAAAAAATGCATTTTTTCGTATTTCTTATTCTAACCACCTGTTTTCAAACAAAAAAAATAAGATTTTGCAATGCAAAATCTTATTCGTATACACCACCATGACCCCATTTTTCAAATTCAGATATAGTAACATACTGATTAGAAGCTGGAATCTTAGTGATTTTTACTAATGCTTTAGTAAGTTCAGCTACAAACTGTTCCTTCTGTTCATCTGTATAATGACCTTTTAAGTATAATGTGATCATCATACAATTTGCTTCCTGGCCTTTAAAATAAATGAGCTGATTATCTTCAATATGAATCATGAATGTATCTACTGATTCACCAGGAAACATTGTAATTAACTTTCCTACAGTAGTTTTTAATTCAACTTCCTGAGAAAGAGTCAATGTCTTGTTTGTACGTAATGCTAAATATGGCATGTTTCATTTCTCCTTTACAATTCATGTTATGCATTATTATACAACCTTTTTAAAAGATTTACTATATTTATGATTAAAGTGGTTACGGATAATTCAAATACAGAATATAAATCGACCAAAGGACATAAAGTTATATTTTGAATCTATATTTAGCATAATCGCATTATAGATATTAGTTATTATGTCCGAAGGAGGAATTTATTATGAGAAAATGGGTAAAACCTTCAGTTTATGAAGAAAACTTAGCTTAAAATCAAAATGTAGCAGTGAGTGCCTGCATTGTAGGTAAGATTCAATGTCAATATCCTGGTAATGGTTCGACAAATGGTCAAGATGTATTTGATGATTATAATGGAGAACAATCTGAATGGTATACAGACAGTGAAGGTGAAAAACATGGTATTTGTGATAATGATGCAGATATTTCATTTGCTGGTGCTACAGGTTCAGGTTATGAACAAAATAATGGCATAACTGATACAAGCCGTCCTATTTATAGTATTTCAGGATATACTCCCGCAGTAGGAACTTATTACTATGTTACCTGGAAGAGTAAGGATCTAAGTAAAGGAATCGAATATATTCATAAAGGTAGATTAAAAATCACTCAGATTGATATAAACAGACCTAACCATTCATAATGGCTCTCAACACAGAACAATTTGTCCTGTGTTTTTTTATGAGCTTGCAATTCATTACATATATACTTTTAATTAGGTATACACAAATATACATTTAAAGTAAATACATAATATTCATGTGTTTACTCAGAGTTTATTTATGAATTTTCACGAAAAGACATTTTCAAGCATAAATACTCATGGATTAGATCTGCACCAGCTGCAGAAAATTATTTAGTAAATCAGAGTGTTAGCAATGGTCCTTGTATTGCAATCGCATGTAAAATAGATGCAGCCAATGATTATGAAAAAAGTATAGGTCTATGGGGTGAAAATGGTGGTTACAACAATAACTTTGAAGGATACGTATTCCATAGTGAAAAAGGATGTGGGACTGCTACTAATAACGCACTTATTGTACAGAATGGTGAAGTAATTGGAATGAAAGAAATCAACAACCAAGTTGGAAGTAATGATTTAAATTGTACTATGTATACAGATGGCACATACAAAACCAAAGCTACTAATATTGGTTTTGTAGCTGGTGAGGTGATTTACTGGACAACTGAATCAACATCATCAGGGAGTTATTCAGTCAACTGGTAACTCAAGCAACCACTCATAAGACTTTCAACACAGAACATCCGTTCTGTGTTTTTTTATACTAAAAAAAGATGGTCTCCCATCTTTAAATAAGCTTATGATCTAAACAGTAGCGATAGACCCCATCTTCTGATACAGATAAGCAGATATCATCCGCAATAGCCTTCACATTATCAGTCGCATTACCCATTGCGACTCCTGTACCCACTGCTTCCAACATTTCAATATCATTTGTACCATCTCCAAAAGCGATAGCTTCCTCTGGTGTAAAATGATAATACTCTAATACCTTATGTATACCATTACCCTTTCCACCACCTGCTGGAATAATATCTACCGCCCTATTCCACCATGCTGTAATTTGTGCACCTTCTACATTCTTCATTAATGCATCATATTCATTCTCATATCCACCACACATGATCTGATAAATATCTTCATTCACAAAACTATCAAAGTCTTCTGATACATTCACTTTCTGTTTAGAGAATGCATAATAATCATCTAAGTCTTGATCTGTCCCATTGGCTTTACTATCATCTTTACTTGCAAGCGAAACAAATCTATTAATAGAAGAAGCATTCTCTATAATTCTTAATACATCCTCATGTGGGATCGGATGACTATATAAAACATGTCCTTCCTTATCAAAACAATAAGAACCATTAAAAGAAAGTATGGCATCAAAAGTCACTCCTTCAAAAGCAGGTACACTTAAAGGATGTCTTCCTGTCGCAATACATACCTTTATATTATTAGCCTGTAATCTCTGTAATGTTTCTATAGTAATATCAGAAACACTGCGTGTTTCCATATTGCTTAAAGTTCCATCAATATCAAAAAATGCAATCTTAATCATACTAAATCCTCCATGGATCCATTCTAACACAAAAAGAGAGGTTTACCCTCTCTTAGTCTAACTGTTGACAGAAATCTTTCAGAACTTTATATGATTCCTCGAGTGCTTTCTGCTCATCTTCTTTCATATTTATTTCTACTATTTCTTTAGCTCCTGTCTTATCAATAATAGTAGGAACACTTAAGAAGATATCATTCATACCATACTGACCATCTAAATGAACAGATACTGGATAAATTCTATTTTCATTAAAGAGAATAGATTTCAAAATTGCGGTAGTTGCTGCCGCAATACCATAACATGTATTACCTTTACGGTTAAAGATCTGCCATCCATCTTCAATGACAGCATGTCTTAATGTTTCCTTAGTGGCATCCTTAGTACGTTCCGCATTATCTTTTAATACATCTTCTACACTCTTACCACCAATAGTTGCACTAGACCATGTCACCATTTCTGAATCACCATGTTCACCACATACATATGCTGATACACTCTTTGCATCTAAATGATACATATCAGCTAAACGACAAGATAATCTTGCACTATCAAGAGTTGTACCACTACCAATAACCTGGTTCTTTGGTAAGCCTGATTCCTTCCAAGTAATATAACTCATAATATCTACTGGGTTAGATACGACAATAAAGATACCATTAAAGCCAGACGCCATTGTAGAATTTACAATAGACTTAATAATCTTAACACTTGGTGCTAACATCTGTAAACGGTCATGAGAATCTTTAGGCATTGGTGCTGATGCTGTAATGATGACTACATCTGCATCCTTACAATCAGAATAATCCCCTGCTTTTACTTTAATATTTCTATTCATGAAGTAAACTGACTGCTGCATATCTAATGCTTCACCATATGCTTTTTCTTTATTAATATCAATTAATACAATTTCTTCACAAAGTCCCTGGTTAATAATTGAGTAGGCAGTTGTAGCACCTACATTACCTAAACCAACAATAACTACTTTAGAATCCTTAAAACTCATATTATTTTTTCCTCCTTGAATCGTTAATATTGTAGCACAACTGTCCTATCAAATGTATAATAATGACCAAGAGAGGTTCAAATATGAAAACTAAAGTACTATTAAAAAAGGGTGAAGGCCGTACTATTAATGCAGGCGGTTTATGGATTTATGACAATGAAATAAAAGAGATACATGGACATTTCAAGAATGGTGATATTGTAGATGTATATGCCCATAATGAGTATCCATTAGGTAGAGGTTATATTAACCAGAATTCTAAGATTAGAATTCGTTTAATGACTAGAAATATTGATCAGGAGATTGATTCTGATTTCTTACGTATGAGATTACAGAATGCCTGGGATTATCGTAAGAAGACAGTGGATACTTCTAGTTGTCGTATTGTGTTTGGAGATGCTGATTTCTTACCAGGTCTAGTGATTGATAAGTTTGAGGATATATTAGACAATATGAAATGACGAGGAGGAAACAAAAAAGTAACTCTCCTTAATTGTTC
>OGDF01001700.1_pt1 | contig 31821 bp, 33 predicted proteins | sample 1570141 | NCBI WGS metagenome assembly OGDF01 (sample SAMEA4370581, study PRJEB24528) | human gut metagenome | reverse complement strand
TAGATGATTGGTTCCTCTAGCATGCGTGTCCGAAAGAACGATACAGGTCAGGCCGCGCGAGCGCGCAGACCTCGCCGCACCTCATGCCCGTCCACAACGCGAGGTAGGCCGCCATCGCGCAGTTGCGCCGCATGACGGCCGAGCGCCCGCCCTCGTCCCGCGCGAGCTCCTCGGCGAGCGCCGCCGACAGCTTGGCGAAGTCGGCCTCGTCGTAGGCGGCAGCCTCCCTCGGCTGCGGGCGCGGCTTGGTCACCGAGTCGAGCACGTTCGACGCGGCGATGCCCTGCGACGCCATCCAGCGCCACGCGCCGGACAGGAACCAGTGGAGGTTCACCACCTTCGACGCGGCGATGCCCTGTCCGTCGCGCCCGCCCTCGGTGAGCAGCGTGAAGTACAGGCCGTCGACCACGTAGGGCTCGACGTCGCCGACGTCGGCGCGCCCGATGTAGGGCTCCACGTAGCAGCGCAGCATCGAGCGGTACGTCTTCACGGTGTTCGCGCCCGCGCCGTCCGCCTCGATCTTGGCGATGTAGCGCGAGAGCACGTCGCCGACGCGCATCGAGACGCGCAGCCCAGCTGCGGGCGCGAGCGTGTTCACCCACTCCTGGGCGAGCTCGCGCGCCTCCGCCTCGCCCGACGCCCCGGGGAAGCGGCGGTAGGGCCGCATCGGCTTGCCCGTCAGGGCGTTCGTCCCGAGGTAGGGCCTGCAGAACCACACGCCGTCCTTCCCGCGCGTCACGCGCACGCCGCTCACGCCGCGCCGCCCGCCCTGTCGCGAAGCATCTGGTTCTCCGCTTGGAGGCGGCGCACCTCGCGGCGCAGCTCGGCGTTCTCGCGGAACACCTGCTCCACGGGCCCGCCGCGCCGCGCGTCGGGCGCGCCGTCCCCCTCGCTCACCTCGATGCGCCCGATCGCCGGGCGCGATGCCGTTAGGTTGCCCATCTGTCACTCCTTCCCCGCCGGCAGGGCGGCGGCGCCCAGCGCGCACGCTGCCGCGACCGCGACCGCCCACCCGGCTCCCATGTCGGCGAGGGCGAGCGCGAAGAACCCCGCGAACATGAGCGCCAGACCGCTGCCGAATGTGTTAAGCTCTTCGGTGCTTCTTGCGAACGCGCGCCCTTGGCTGCAACCTCGGCGCGCTTTCTTTTCACTCTCCATCGATTCCCTCCTTCATCCATTCGTCGAACCATTCGCATGCGACGAGCATTCCGCGCTTCCGTCCTACCGGCAGCCGCGCCTTGAGCCTTCCCTCGCTGATCTCGCCGTAAAGCGTCGAAACGGCTATTCCCGTCGCCTTTGATATCTCCGTCACCTTGTAAAGCGGCTTCGCGGGAAGTCCCGCATCGACCGCCCATTGTTTGAGCATTGCGGTCACCTCCTTCCATTCGCTTCCCTCGTTCCCTTCCCTTCGGTTTTCAAGGTTCGGCCTGAAAACCGAGCAGAGCGCGACGCGTGGGCTAGAATGGAGGCCGCACCCGATAGCGCGGGTGCGAATAGCCGTCCCAAGCTTCCGAGAGGAGGTGATGGAAATGGCTAAGCCGCTGTACAAGCCGGGAATGGACAACCGACCGGCTGGCAAGTACAGAGAGGTCGGCCCTCGCGGCGGCGCGGTCTCCAACCCGCGGACCGTGACGATCGGCCGAGGCGACAGGCTCCCGCCGACGCAGGAGCCGGGACGCCGATGGGCGCGCGGTTAGCGCCCCGCCAAGCCCCGAGCGTTATCGGGGCACCTCCACGTCGCGCTCTGTTCGGTTTTCAAGGTGCCCGGAAGCGGGGGCGGAGGGCGCACGCGAGGGCGCGGCCATGCTTCGCTCTTCCCCGCGCCCTTATGGGCGGCGCTGGATGCGCGCGGCCCGCCTGAGAAAGGTGTGCAGGCAGCACGTGCAGCCCTTTGCCCCCGCTTCCGTCGGCCTCCTCCGTCCGTGTAAACTGTCCACAACCCCGAAGAGAGGAAGGGAACCATGCCCAAGCTCACCAAGTCGCTGGCCGAGACGCTGGCGGCGATAACGCCCTACGAGAACGACTCGGACTTCATGAAGCAGCTCTACGAACAACAATCCCCCGTCGGCGAGCTTCCGCCGGAGAGGGTCGCGTCCGACATGAAGGAGCTCAAAGACCTCGGCTACCTGGAGCTGTTCCAATACCAGGGGAAGATCGACTCCTTCAGGCTCATGGCGGCGGGCCGCGACTACCGTCGCAACCGCATCGGCGAAGTGGCGAAAGCGGTTCTCAGGTACGCGTTCCAGCTGCTCGTGGGCGCGTCGGGCGGATTGGTGGTGCTCCTTCTCGGAAGGCTCCTAGCCTAGCAACCGCTGCGCGACCAGCGCCGCCAGCGCGCCTGCCATGCCGCACAGGAAGCAGATAGCCGTCTCCTTCGCGTTCATGTCTTCCCTCCTTCCGTGGTCGGTTCGCTTGGTTCCCATCGGACATTTGCTTGAAAGCCCTTCTGAATAAGGAGGTGGTCAAACTGCTTGACCGAGTTTTTGAGCACTGGGTCCATGTGAGCTGCTTCGTCGAGCGCCCTGCAAGCGTTACAGGCCGAAGGCCGCATGGCCGAGGCAATGGATGGCGCTAATGCGCGCTCCGGCGCGTCAGGTTGCGGACAAGCGTCGTGCGTAACCTGACGAGAGGCCCTTTGCGGGTGGAGATCACGTGACTGATAGCCGCCCGCATCGTTCTTTGCGGTGCCCCGTTCGGTTCTCAAGGTGCCCCCGCTCGACCAAGCTCAGCAGTAGTCCAGCAAGTCGAGGGCGACCTTTGCCGCCTCCGGGAGCGATCGCACCGCTTCCGGAGGCGCGTCCTTGTCCCGCGCCGTTCGGATTACGAAATCCGCGAGGGAGTCCGCCATCTCGGCAATCGCCTCCGCCTTCTTCTCCTTGTCCATCTGACCTCCTTCCGAGGTCGGTTCCTTGGTTTCCATCGGGCGCGCCGTCGGGGGCGGCTATCGGTCTTGGGAAAGGCGCCAAGGAGGAGGTTCGCCCTCCTGCCGCCCGGTCGGATCTCTCGGTGCCCGCGGCAACGGGTGCCGCCCCCGACGGCCCGCCCGATGTTGGAACTACTGCGAATTAATCAAGCCCGTTAGCTAGCAGATAGTCCAATGTCGCATCTCGGCAGAATGTCGCCTGAATCGCTTTAGCCTCTTCGACTGTCATGGGAATGCGCCCATTAATCTTTAAGCTAAAGTTGTTCATCGACATACCAAGCAGCGCGCTAACGTCTTCATAGCTGGCTCCAACTCTTTTAAGCTCGGCTTTCATGTTTTGGTAACTCACTTTCACCTCCTATGTTACGAAATCTCGTAGCTGTCGTTTCGAACTATATACGAGGTTTCGTAATTTATCAACCACATATTTACGAACTATCGAGTTTTCTTTATATTCGCATTACGAGATTTCGGAGGTATGCGATGGAGACGATTGAAGAGGCCATACGGCGATTGATTAAAGATGAGTACGGCAGTGTGCCGAAATTTGCTAAAGCCATTAACTTACCCGCCAGCTCCATATACAGCTCGCTCGATCGGGGAATAGCGAATACGAGGACGGAACTATCCGACAGAATTTACCGTGCGCTTAACATTGATTGGGAGACAGCAAAGCTTGGTGATGATTACAAGTGCTTGAAGCTCAAGGCAAGCGCGCCAAACTCTGCAATGACGGAAGTCCCTTTATACGGGTCAATTGCCGCAGGAATTCCCATCGAAATGGTCGAAGTTGAGGATACGAAACCGATTCCTAACGAAGTGCATACCCGTTATCCAGAGGCGTTCCTTCTCAAGGTCGAGGGAGAGTCTATGAACAAATCCCTCCCCAATGGATGTTACGCCTTAGTAGATCCGTGCAGCACCGTCGAACGAGACGGCATGCCTTACGCCGTATGCATAAACGGGTTTAACGCAACAATTAAAAGAGTCAGAAAGCTAAACAACGGATTCGTCTTAGAACCAGATTCAGACGACCCCACTTACGAGCCTAAGGTCTTTAATTTTAACGACCCGGACACTATGTCCGTAACTGTTATTGGACGCGTGGTCTACTACGTCCTTCCTACTGACTGGGAGTTTTAACCATAAGACAAACTTTAAGAAGAAGGTGTCTGGCAATGGCCTTTAAGGATATCAGCGAAGCCTTAACCGGGTTCGATTTCGACAACGTAGTGGTATTCGACACCGAGACGACTGGTACAGAACCGTACCTTGGAGACGAGGTGGTCTCGATCTCGATATGCGACGCATACGGAAACGATTTGTTCAGCAGCCTTATCAAGCCGCGCAAAAAGAAAGCATGGCCAGAAGCCGAGGCGATCAACGGTATTTCACCGGCTATGGTTAAAGATGCCCCATACCTCGATGACGTGGCAGATGATATTCGGCGCTTGCTCTGCACCGGGAACCTCGTTGTCGGATACAACGTTTTGTTCGATATCGAATTCCTGCGCGAAGCCGGCGTGGTCACATCCTATCTTGAGGTGTTCGATGTCATGCAGGAATACTCAGAGGTTCATGGAACGCAACGAAGCAGATATAGCGGCAGATACCAGTATTCTAGGCTGTCCGCATGCGCGCTCAGTTACGGATACTCGTTTTTGGCGCACGATTCAAAAGAAGATGCGAAAGCAACCGCCTATTGCTTTCGAGCTTTGCTGAGCGATGAGGCCTATGTAAATCAGAAACTCCCTGACCTTAAAGACAGGCTTACGCGCCAAGAGCTGTCCCAGACAAAAGCAACAACCGAGAACATCGCAAACTTGATCGCGGAAGGAGTGCTGTCCTCAAAAGAAGCCGTGCTCAAAACCGGCGCCGTCACCCGAGGAAAAAACAAGGGAGCTGCGCGGTATGAGTGCTTTGTCGGCGACCGATGCGTGGGCGTTGGCCATCACGGCGACAGGCAGCACGTTGCGAATCTGCTGTTCACGAGCCTCGACGATTTGCCGGAAAAGGTCAAATGCTCAGTCGTCTTATCCAAAAGCAGTTCGTCTGCTTATTGCGAATGCACGATAACCGAAGGAACGGTTGTGTTCGGCAGGCGCATGAGGGAGCTGGCCGAAGCCTACAGAGAAAGCAACAGCTGCGAATGGTGCCAGGTCGAAGCTCCTCGCCAGCCGGATCCAGCAGCAGCAGACGGCTATCAAGCAGCTGACGCTGCCCCGGCGGCGCCTGAAGTCATAGCCCCAGTCGCAAACAAAGCGGGTTTGAAAGCGGCGCTTCTGATAGCTTTCATTTTCGTCGATCTTATGCTCTTGCTCGTAAATGTCCCGCTGGCGGTTTTCTTCGGTGTTGTTGCCTTTTTTGTCTGGCGAGCAAAACGTTAGCTGCCGAAAGCCGCGAGGCGTTCTAGGACCGAATAGCGCAGCACGCTCACACGAAATGATTGAACGACACGCTAGAAAGGAGACCAACGATGGGCGAACCCGTTAAAGCCGAAATCATCCTGTACCAAAGCGAAGGGGCAAACATCCCCGTTCAGGTGAGATATATGAACGAAACGCTGTGGCTGCCGCAAAGGGAGATAGCCGACCTGTTCGGAACGTCGAAGCAGACCATCAGCTACCACATGGGGAACATCTTCGGCGACGGCGAGCTGGACAAGGAATCAGTTGTCAAAGAAATTTTGACGACTGCCTACGCCATGCGCGTCAACAGCTACGACGTACCGCCCGTGGACTGGGAGATATAGGGGGTTTGACGATGAGCGAGAAATCTAATAGAATTAATTGCGACAGAACCGAGGGTGGCCGTCGCAAGATTGGCGTAAATCCCTCGGTCGCTTGTTTAATATGAGTAGAACATTGTCAAGAGGCAATGAAGGCCCAAGCCAGGAAAATCTTTCCCGACTTGGGCCTTTCTATCATCACCCGATGATTTCTTCCGACAGGTTGTGTCATCAAACCGACGCTCGTATTCGCAGTTTAATATTCGCGGGTTGACGGCCTCGGGCTGGCGCGGACCGCACGCGGGTCCGCCGCGTCATCGCCCGTCTATGTCGGCCGCCCTGGCTTCGCATTTCGTTGCTACGGCTGGATGCGCGCACCTTCTAACAAGAAGAATCTTTCGGCGAGCATGGCGGTCGTCCCGCTGCTCAAAAACAGATCTGGGATTGCATCCAACGACCAGTCGATATGGAAGAAGCCACGGGGAATGACCGTTACGGGATTGCCATCGCTCCCTCTACGCGAGCGCTCCTTCGCTCATGCGCCCGAGCGCCCATATCCAGCAAGCCAGCTCGCGCGCTGTAGCGACGTTTGCGACCACAGGCCGCTTGCGCAGCTCGCAAGATAGATGGCGACGCCTTTCCACAAGGCGCTTGACACCGACTGCCGCATGGTTCGATATGGAAGCGGGAACGCTCTCGTCGCAAAGCGAGCGCTTCCGCTCCTTCGTGGCGCGGGTGTAGTGCCAGGATGCCTCCACGAGCAGCTTCCGCAAGTGAGAGTTGCCGGCTTTGGTGATGCCGCCCCGGGAGGCGCGCTCTCCGCTCGAGTGCTCGGAGGGAACGAGCCCAAGCCAGCTCGCGAAGGCGCGCGCCGAATCGAAGCGGGAGAACACGCCGGCTTCGACCGTGAGCGCGAACGCCGTCACGGTCTCTATTCCCTTCATGCACCTGAGCGCCTCAACGCGATCCCGCCAACGAGGCCTTGAGGCGCATTGGGCCACTCTCTTCTCGATGGCCTTCTTCTGCGATTCGATATGGCGCACCTCGGAGATGTAGTAGTCGAGGGACTCTCGAGCGGCAGCGTCGGGAAGCTCGATTCCCCGGATCCACTCCCAGTGCGCATGGGTCCAGCTGCCTCGGCGCTTTCCGTCTTCGTTAAACTCGTTCCAGATATATCCCCACCGGATGAGCAGATGGGTGAGGCGGTGCTTGGCGCGGGTGAGGTCGTCGCGGATGTCCTCGAGCGCACGAGAGAGGTTGCGGGCGCCCTCTGTCTCGACGTCGGGCACGAACACCTCCACGATGTTGTGCGCCATGAGCTGGCGCGCCAGAAACTCCGCATCGTTGCGGTCGTTTTTCTTGCGCCTGTCCGATGCGGGCTTGTGCATCTTGGATACGGCGCCCACTATGCAGTCCACGCCCATCTCTCGAAGCTCGCGCACAAGATGAAACCCCGTCACGCCGGATTCGTAGACCGCTTTGGGAGAGTCAAGCTGAAGAATCCATCCTGCGATCTCCGCGGGCGAATAACCGAACTTCTGTGACCGAACCTCGCCTGTGATTGAGTCGAGTGCGACAGCTGTAACGGATCGGGCATGGACATCCAGACCGATTGAAGTAACATGGTTCATTGTGAGCCCCTCTCATGTATGTGGCAACTTAGGAAAAACTGCCGGTTGTATAAATGACGCACGACCATTATCAGCCTATGATCCACGGTCATTAGGAAGACGACATGAAGTAGGGGCTCACAATGTTCTACTCATATCGTCTTTCGAGGGACTTCTCTCCCCAAAACACCTCCCCCGAGCCGTTCACAATCGAGAGCCTGGGAAGACATGCCGTCGAACGAGGCTTCGCCGACGGCATGTCAGAGCAATCAGCATCCATCTTGATGAGAATCGGGTACCAGCACGCATCCGGCTACTTCAAGCTTCTCGAATCCGATGAATCGCAGCCCATGTCGATGAAGCGACTGCACAGACTGATACTCTTCGACAGGAAGCTCGAGTCGCTACTCATGGAGTACATTGGGCTCTTCGAGCTTCAGTTCAGAGCACAGTACTCGTACGCCTTGTCGGCCGAGCGCGGCGCGTTCGCCCACAGGAACCCGCGCAACTTCAAGAACCCCGATTACTTCGACTCGTTTCTCGCAAGCTACCAGAAGGAGTTCAACAGGCAGCTCAGGAATAGGAATAGAGAGATATCGCGCGCCTACGAGGAGTACGGCGATGCGCCGACGTGGCTCGCGGTCGAGATAATGTCCTTCGGGACGCTCTCCATGCTGTTCAAAAACACGCGCAGCGCGAAGGTTCGCAGCTCGGTAGCGGCATCGTTCCATGCCGATTCGGACCATTTCGAGAGCTGGACGAGGACGCTTTCCTCGATAAGGAACACCTGCGCCCACTTTGGACGGCTCTGCGGCACCAGGCTCGTCTCGAAGCCGAAGCGAATCCCAGGGGCAAAGGGGGACAACGGAAGCCCGTTCTACGCCTTGATGCTTCTTGTCTACATGCTGTCCGGGGAGCTGTTCTTCGAGGACGACCCGTCACTCGCTTACTCGGCCTGCCTTCTCGCCGATACCGGAAGATTGTTCTCCGAGTTCAACGAAGTCTTAAAGAGCGCGGGGATTCCATCGGATTGGTCGGACCTCATGGGGCAGAGGGAAGTGTCCAGGATGACCGTATCTAGCATCGGCAATAGCGAGGGCCTGAAGCAAAGCAGGATAACGGGGATAGCGATGAGAAATCCGACGAGCGGAAACGTCGTTCGCCTGTAAAAGAAGATGCCCCGCGCATCGTAGGGTTGCCGCCCTAGCGCGAGGCTTCCAAAAGATCCAACCGAGTTAACGGAAGGCAAGGAGAAGTACATCATGCCGAGAAGGAACAGGCGGCGCGCGTGGGGATCGATTGATTCCGTAATCCCCAACAAGAAGTACGTCCTCCGCTGGATGGAGAACACGCCCGAAGGGCGCCGTCGACGATGCGAGACGTTCTACGGAACCTACCGCGAAGCAGACTTGAGGCTAGCTCAGATTCGCGTTGAGCGGGCAGCCGACAAGCCCGTCCCGACAATCGGAGAAGCGTACAAGACGTGGTATCTCCCAGAACTTGAGCGCCGCGTGTCCGACGGCGAAGCGTCCAAAAACACGCTGAGCCAATACACGCACATTTGGAAAAAGGTCATCGAGCCTCGATGGTCTCGCGTTCCCGTCGACTCCACGAGGGCGCTCGACATCCAGGAATGGCTGCTCACCCTCTCCCGCGGCAACGCGAATCAGGCAATCCGCATCTTGAGGAAGATCATGGACGTGTGCGTGCGCTACGAGCTGGCCGAGTCGAACAAGTTCCGCGAGGTCTTCGACATGCCGAAGAAGCAGTCGAGAGAGCGAAGCAGAGACGTTTACACGCTGAGGGAAGCGGCGGACGTGTTCAGAGCACTTCACGGCAAGGCGACCGAAGCGGCGTTCATCCTGTCGTGTTTCGGCTCGTGTCGCACGGGGGAGTCGCTTGGCGTCAAGGTGGCCGAGCTTGAGCGCAGGGAGACTGACGGGCTCGTTTTCGCGCTCGCCCCGATTACGCGCCAAATGGAAAGGGCGGGAGACTTCCCGACTGGCATGCTCAAGACCAAAAGTAGCAAGCGCACGATCATCGTCCCTCCCCCCTACTCGCTCCGCTTGCTGGAAATCGCCGACAAAAGACGAGCGGAGGGCATCGAGTGGATGACGCATCGCGGCGACGGTCTGCCCATGACGACGAGGCAGCTAAGACACGAGTGGAATACCGAAAACGAAAAGAGCATCCCGTTCGCCAATTGCCGCAACTCCTGGAGGACGTTCGCCGAATTCGAATGGAACGTAGACGCGGCAACGCTCGAGCTCCTCATGGGGCACAGGCTTCCAGGTGTGTCGGGAAGCCATTACCTAAGGCCGACAATCGACCAATTGTATGAGACGTTTTCGTCCCAGTACGCAGAGTACTTTTTCGGACTTAGGCAAAGTTAGGTAAAACTCTGGTAAAACCCCAGGTCAGAGCGTTTTGTTTATACCACAAGAGCAAACCACCCGCTAGGCGGGTGGTCTTGATTGGGACACCAATGCGAGATAGGGATCGAGTGGTTTGCCTCGATCGTGGATGGCAGGGCTATCTTCCCGTACAGACGGAAGTGATCCAGTCCATGAATGCCGCTTCGGGATCAGCGCCGCTTTTCATGGCGCGCTCGGCATCGCGCGCGGTGATGATCGCGCGGCGAAGCTCCTCTCGCGAGAAGCGCCGCGCGAGGGTGCTATGCCCTTTCACCTGCCATGCCTGTTTGGGGCGGGCCTTGGGGTTCGCAATTTTCGCATACTCGGTCAGCGCTGATGCAAGCGCATTGAGGTTGCCCCGCTCTGCCAGGACCTTTGCGCACATGATCTCGCGCAGCCGGGTAGTGCACATCGCAATGAGCGCATGGGGCGAAGTCGACTCCATTTTCGCGCGATAGATGAGGCACTTCTTAAGGTCGCGCGCGGCAAAGGCATCGACGAATTCCCAAGGAGTTGCCTCGGTTGTGCGGCTTACAAGCGAGCGCACCTCATGCTCGGAAACAGGGTCGTTCCCCCGATGCGCGAGCGCAATCTTGGCGATTTCGCTGTCGAGATGCACCGTGTTCTCGCCCACGAGCTCGACCAGGGCATTTGCAGCCCCTTCGGTGAACGTCGTCCCGTGCGAGACGGCCATCGACCGGACGGTGTGGGGCAGCTCCTTCTTCTTCAGTGGGATGCACTCGATGACAGCGCTCTTCCCCACTGCGGCGACAGCCTTGTACAGGCGCGTGTTCTTCGCGAGCTTCTCCGCCTCAAGCGCAAGCACCGTCTGATCGCTCGGGGAATCGAGGTAGGCTACAAGCTCCTCCGAATCGGCCTTCTTCAGCTTATCGGCATCGCGTACGTAGACCAGTCGCTTCTCGCTTGCGAAGGGCATGGTGTTGCAAGCCGATACGATATCGGCCCCCAGTGCCGTCTCGCCGTCGAAGGTGTCGGAATTGAAAGAGAGATCACCGTATTGCGCGAGGCGCTCGCGGAGCCGCCTCAACACGGTCGAGCGCTTGAGCGCGTCCTCCCCCACAATCAGGTAGGCGGGAATGAGTGGTTTTTGCTTAGCTGTTTGTGTCATGCAGCCATTCTATCCCAGGGCAGTAACGCGGATGCCATCGTTTGAGAATTCGCATGAAACGTCTCCCATCTCGTCAGTGCGGAAGACGTGCGATCCAACGTTGTCGAGAAGCGAAAGCGTCTGCGCAGCAGGGTGGCCGTATCGATTGCCCGACCCTACGCTGACCAGCGAAATCTCAGGGCGAATCACCTCAACGACGCTCTCGGTGAGTGCTGCCTTCGAGCCGTGATGACCGACTTTGTAAATATCGATATCCCCTAACTCCCCCTCATCAATTATCTCTTTCAGTTGATCGGATTCAGCGTCGCCGCAGAACAATGCCGTCCACGTGCCCCCACTCGTCGCAAGAGAGGCCAACAGGCAAAGGCTGTCGGCATTGCCGCCCTCGTCGGAAAACCCGTGTGGCCAGATCACTTTCAGAGAGAAGTCCCCGCAGGCAATTGTATCCCCAACAGCAAGAGCCTCGACGTTTGCAAATCCCACGACTGACGACGCGCTCTTGATGAGGTTTTCGCACGACTCACAGTCGCAGGTGAGGGCATCGCGCGCCACGAGAACGCTATCGATCGCCACGACACCGTTAAGCGCCTGCAGCGACCCGCAGTGGTCGTCATCGGCGTGAGTGATAAGCACCGCGTCGAGGTGGAATATACCTTGCCTGGCAAGTGCCTCCTTGAGGAGCTTGTCGTGGTTTCCCGTGTCGATGAGAATTGCCGACCCTTTACTCCTCACGAGGAACGCGTCTCCCTGCGCGACGTCGAGCATGACGATCTCGCTTGGCCTGAAAAGCGGAACAACAACAACGAGAGCAATAGCACACGCGCAGGCCGCTGATCCCATCGCGAAGATAGTTGCGCCTGTGAGCTTGGGCCATAAGAGCCAGAGCAGAAGCGGCCCCGCAATCGAGAGCGCAAGACCCCACGACACGGATAGCGATACCGGCACGCAAGCAAAGGGAATCTCTGCGAAGATAGTTATCGCCTGGACAAGCAAGAAAGCGGCTCCGTTCGCGAAGGGTAGCGCGAACGGAGCAACAACGGGAGCTGCTAAGGAGGCAACGGAACCTACAAGGCTTACGGTGAGCGCAAGCGTGAAGAGCGGTGCGACGACAAGGTTCGCAACAGGGGAAACGAGCGGCAACTGCGAGAAGAGCGCCGCGGAAAACGGTGTCGTCGCCGCCATGGCGGCCAACGTGAGCGCTAAGGGCTCGGCGATCCGCCGCACGATGGGGACGGCTGACAGCCACGATGAGATGAGCGGCATGAGCGCGATGATCCCCAGCGTCGACATCGCTGAGAGGAAAAACGATATCGATACGCTCGATTGCGGGGAGATAGTAATAATCACGACAATGCACGCGCCAAGCGCTGAGAGCGTCGCCCGACGTCGGCGTGCGAGGAACGACATCATGCCGACGATAGCCATCGCCGCAGCTCGGAGTGCGGATATGGGCATCCCCGTCAGTAACAGATAAATTGAAAGCACAGCAAGCTGTATCGCAAGGGAGAGCCTCCTTGGCGTTCGAACGACCTGAAGAACGGACGCAATCATCCCGCACGTGATGGAAAGATGGGCCCCGGAAACTGCGACGAGATGAGCCACGCCAACCGTCTTACATGCTGCGTACAAATCACTATCTCGCAGCTGCTCCCGATATCCGCAGACGAGCGCCTGGCAGAGCGCATCCGTATCTCCTTGACCGTCGAACAGCGCAATCGCCGATTTGCGAACGTTTGCGAGAACGCCCCCGAGAGAGCGAGAATTGTCCAGTCGTTCTATCGCTCCAGGAGATGACACGGCATCGGTGCCTTGAAGATAGAACCGCTCGGCAGAGGCCTCTCTCGGCTGAGAAAGCGCGCACGTCGCGCTGAACGAGTCGCCGTAGAATATGTCGCTTTCCCCTTTTGGCAAGGTAACGCTCACCGTGTGCTCCTCGCCGTTCGATTCCGAATGCGCCACCACGTGCACCGTGGCGCCGAAATCGCCCCGCCTCGCGTCTTCTTCGGCGGTGAAGACCCATTTCTGAACCGGTGAGGCTATAGCCTGGTTAGCCTTCGTTTCATAGAAAAGCGTAGCGGAGAAGCCAAGCGCGCATCCGATAACGAGCCCCAGAACAAGAACAGCGAGCGTCGACGGTGCACCTCGCATAAACGCGAATATCGTAATGACAAAGAGAATACATGCAGCGATAATGAGGGGAACCAAGAACTCCCGCGCGCATCGAAATCCCAGGGTATAGCTTCCCGCACAGGCGCCCCACAATGCGAATGCAAGGATTGTAAGCGGTGGCATCGACGGACGCTTTACCGAGCCTTGGGCGCATGGATCGTCAAGAGTGTCGTTTGAATGCTGGCCGAGAACGCTCGCCCTCATCCTGAGGCGGCGAGCTGCATCTTTTACGTGTCCGCCTCTCTCGTTACCCAACGGTAATACACTCCTCGAGCTGGGAAAACTTCTTATCGCCAATTCCCGAGACACGCTTTAGGTCCTCGATAGTTTTGAAGGGGCCGTTTGCCTCGCGGTCAGCGACGATTTTCGCGGCAGTCGATGCCCCAATTCCAGGCAGCGTGTCAAGCGTTGCCGCATCGGCGGTGTTGATGTTGACCTTCCCAGCCGCCGTGCCAGCTGAAGCAGCGGTTGCGGGCGCGGCGTCCGAGCCGCCGTCGGTTTGAATGCTGGGAACGATGATCTGCTCACCGTCGGTCAAGACGCGCGCAAGGTTCACCGCGTCATGACTCGCGTCTTCAGCGAAGCCCCCAGCCGCTTGGATGGCGTCGTACACCCGCGAACCCTCGGAAAGCTCGAGCAACCCCGGGGCGGCAACCGCTCCTTCAACGTGCACGAATATCGTCTTCTCGACAATGGGCGTATCGGAGGCTGTATCTTCGATAGGCTCCGAAGTGCTCGTCTGCGCCTTTGAGATTGAAAACTCGGCTCCAGGCAGCAGGGCATGGGCAAGCTGCAAGCCTGCGATGCAGAGTATCGCCACCGCGAGCGAAACTATTCCGATAACGACCGCAGGTTTCGGCTTGCGCTTGCTCGGCACAGAAAACGGTATTTTGTCGCGACGCTTCATCGCTCCCCTTTCGATTAAGTAAGGGAGTATAGCGATGAAGCCTGGCGATGATCTGACCCAATGCTTCCCGAATCGCATCGCCTTATCCGCGCATTTGCTGCAGGAATGCAACGGTAAAGACGCAAATACTCTGCCGCTTCTCGCCCAGAATGCACAAAACCCTGTCAGATTCCTTGCAGAAACCTGACAGGGTCTAGTCTCGAAAGACATACAGCAAATCGAACGGCGGAAACACAGTCCCAAGCATCTATACCACACGAGCCAAAAAGAGGACCTGATGAAACAGATCCTCTCTTACACCTTCCTGAGGAAGGCACCGCAAATACCTTTGTAGCGCAACGCAGCGAGAGCGCACTTACACTAAAACAACTGCGCAGACTAGTTAGTCCCCGTCGTTCTCCGTCATAAGGTCGTGCAACGATTTCTTGCGCGGCTTATAGGCAGGGCAGGCATAATCGTGCGGCTCGGCAGCACAGGCGAGCTCCTCTACCCACTGATCGATGGGGAAGGCAGCCTCGGCCTCGCGCACGGCCGTCAGATTCGCGTGCGTCTCAGGGTTTCTCGGCATGAAGAGCGTGCAGCAATCCGGCGCGTCCTGCGACGAGATGGGGAACGTGCCCAACTGCTGCGATTGCGCGATAATCTCGAGCTTGTCGGAGCCGATGAGCGGGCGGAACACCGGAAGCGAGACAGCGTCGTTCGTCGCCCGGATGTTGTCGAGCGTCTGCGAGGCGACCTGCCCAAGGCTCTCCCCCGTGACGATGGCCTTCGCATGCTCGTAGAAAGCGATGCGTTCAGCGACGCGGAACATAAGACGGCGATACAGGATAACGCGCAGCTCAGGTGGCGCCGAAAGGGCAATCTCGCGCTGATAGTCGCCGAAGGGAACAACATAGACGCGCGCGATGCAGCCCGTCTTTTCGAGCACATGCGCGATGTCGTCGACCAAGAACTCGGAGGCATCGGAGGTCTGCGGCCTGCCCGAGAAATGCACGCCGATACAAACGGCGCCACGGCGCGCGATGCGCCAGAGCGCCACCGGCGAGTCGATTCCCGAGGAAAGCAAGCTCATCACCGTGCCCGAGCTTCCGACGGGAAGGCCCCCGATGCCGGGAATGCTGCGCGCGTAGACATAGGCCGCGTTTTGCACGACTTCGATCCCTACCGTAAGGTCAGGGTCCTTCATCTGAACTTTGACCTGGGGATAAGCCTCGCTCAAACGCCCGCCGACAATCTGGTTGATCTCCATCGAGTTCACCGGGAAATCAGTGTGGTTGCGGCGCGCATGCACTTTGAAACTCGAAAACGCCCCCGACTCGCCCATCGCGAGGATGCCCGCCTCGGTCATCTGATCGAGGTCGCGCTCGCACTTGAACCCGCACGAGACACGCGCGGTGCCGGGAATCGAGCGGATGGCGTCGGCGCATTCAACCATGGTGTCGTGCGTGGTTCCCTCCTTCAGAAACACGCAAAGACGCCCCGAGATGCGGTGAATCGTCACAACGGGGTACGCGCAAAGATGCGCCTCCAGATTCTTCAGAAGGCGCATCTCGAATTTTGAGCGATTGTGGCCCTTAAGGCCGATCTCGTGATAGTGAACCAGACAGATTCGTTGATACTCAGCCATTAATGGTTCTTGATGTCGATGCTGTCAGGATCATAGGAAACATCGCCAGCAGCGATCTCGTTGAAGGCGATCGTGAGCGGCTTCTTGTCCGCAGCGCGTGCAATCTCGACGGCGGTCTGCAGCTGGATTGCGCGATCGCGCTGACCGCGCATCATGTCGTTGATGTCGTGCGCGCGCTTGGACGCGAGGGCACACAGAAGGAAACGGTCCTGATCGGTTTCTTCCAGCAAATCGTTGATTCTTGGTTCGATGATGCTCATCTTTAATGTTACCTCGTTATTCTTCAGCTTTTTCGTTCACGTAATCGACTAACTGCCTAGTGGCAGTCTCAAGGTCGTCGTTCACAATGCGAATATCATAATCCATCTTGCGCGCAAGCTCCGCCTGGGCCGCTTCCATGCGGGAGGCTATCACCTCGTCGGTTTCCGTACCGCGTCCGCGCAGACGCTCTTCAAGCACGGTAAGCGAAGGCGGCTCGATGAAAACCAGGTGCGCTTCGGGAAGCTTGTCCTTCACCTGGAAAGCACCCTGCACGTCGATTTCAAGAACAACCTGCTCACCTTTGGCGATATGCCCCAGCACGGCGCTTTTCGGCGTGCCGTAGCGATGGTCCGCATACGTGGCCCATTCCAAAAGCCCGTCCTCGTTGACAAGCGCGTCGAATTCCTCGTCACTCTTGAAGAAGTACTGGACAGCCTCCTGCTCGCCTTCGCGTGGAGAGCGCGTCGTTGCGGAAACCGAAACCCAGCAATCGGGGACTTCGCGCAACAAACGGGCCACCAGGGTGCCCTTGCCGGCACCTGATGGCCCTGAAATCACAAAGAGATTACCGCGGCGCATGGGCACGATTAGCCAAGACGCTCCAGCAGTGCGGCACGCTGACGGTCGCCAAGACCACGAAGGCGGCGGCTCTCAGCAATCTGGAGTTCCTTCATGATCTTCTCGGCCTTGGCCTTGCCGTAACCGGGGAGGGTCTCGATGAGGGTGGAAACCTTCATGCGGCCGACGATCGGGTCTTCCTTCATGTCGAGAACCTTCTCAAGCGTGAGCTTGCCGCTCTTGAGATCGTCGCGAACCTCAGCGCGCTTGATGCGGGCGGCCTTGGCCTTCTCGAGAGCTGCCTGACGCTCTTCAGGGCTGAGTTGAGGAATTGCCATCGTGAATCTCTCCTTTTGTTTCTCGGCACGACGCCTACCGCCGATTGCCGTTAGCAACAATTATTCTAAATGCCCAGTTGACCATTAGAAGGAAAATAATAGTTGACGGGCATTGTTTTTCCGCGACCACCCGCAAGCTCAATTCTCCATCGGCTTGCCCAAGGCGCGGCTAACGTTTGATTATCGTCGTGGATTTCCGCCGAATGGTCAAGTGTTTTTAAAAGAAATCACTGCTCATCAACGGAAAAATAAGGAGCATGGTCAAATCTGGACACATCACAGCGCATCTGAGCACAAAGCATTCACAAATGGCGAACCCCCGACGCTAACCTGCGCCAGGATGCGAGCTGTCCCATCAGACACCGAGGGGTGCGCGGAATTCCGCACACCCCTCGGGCTTGAACGTGCGCTCACTTCGCAAGCGCTTATCGAGTTGAAAGAATTACGCCAGCTCTGCAGCGATTGCCTCGAACGCAGCGACCGGGTCTTCGGCCTGAGTGATCGGACGACCTACAACAATATGGGAGGCACCGTTCTCGAAAGCCTGCGCTGGCGTGGCAACGCGGCTCTGGTCGCCCTTTGCGCTCCCCGCGGGACGAACACCCGGGGTCACGATAAAGGCATCCGGGCCAAGCAGCTCGCGCATGCTGCTCGATTCCTGAGGTGAGCACACGATGCCTGAAAGCCCCGCCTCGCGCGCCTGTACGGCAAGCGAGCTCACCTGCTCAGGCAACGCTCTCGAAACGCCCGTAGCTGCAAGCGACTCGGCATCCATGCTGGTGAGAACCGTAATCGCGAGCGTCGCCGGAACGGGAACCTTACGCTCGAACGCAGCGGCTTCCGCACCACGGTGCCCAGCTGCCATCATGGCAGAACCGCCGACAGCGTGCATAGTGAGCATGTCGGCCCCCGAAAGCACCGCCGACGCCGCGGCGCCTTCCACCTGATGTGGGATATCGTGGAACTTCAGGTCGAGGAAGACGTTGAAGCCGAGCTGCTTGAACGTCTGCACAATCTTAGGACCCTCGGCATAATAGAGCGTCATGCCGACTTTGAGCCATTTCGCATGGCCGCGAAGCTGCACGGCAAGGCAAAGCGCAGTCGCCGCATCGCAGTCGAGCGCGACGATCACGCGGTCGCGGGCGGGTTGAGCGTGGAAATCCTCTAGCATTCAAGTGCTCCTATCAGGTCGTTCACATCGTTTACGCCCTGCTCCTCGCAGTAGTCGATGACGCCATCGATCACGTCGACGGTTGCTTGGGGGTTCAAGAAGTTCGCCGTGCCGACGGCGACCGCGGTAGCGCCCGCCAGCATGAACTCGACGGCATCGGTGCCAGTGGTGACACCGCCCATGCCAAGGATGGGAACGGACACCGCCTTCGAGCACTGCCACACCATGCGCAATGCAACCGGCTTCACGGCGGGACCCGAGAATCCGCCGACAACGCGCGCAAGCACAGGGCGACGGCGCTTTGCGTCGATCGCCATGCCGAGCAGCGTATTGATGAGCGAGATCGCATCGGCGCCTGAAGCCTCAGCCGCGCGGGCAATCTCGGTGATGTCGGTCACGTTGGGAGTGAGCTTCACGATAAGCGGGCGCGACGTCGCCTCTCGGCAAAGCGAGACCACCTTTTCGACGCTCGGGACATGGGTACCGAGCGTCATACCGCCGGCATCGACGTTCGGGCAAGAGATGTTCACCTCGTAGGCATCGACGGGCGCATCCTCGAGCGCTTCGATGACCTGCACGTATTCGTCGAAGCTATGGCCGGAGACGTTCACGATGGTCGTGGTGCCCTGCTCGCGCAGCCAGGGAAGCTCCTCACTCTTCAAGTGGGCGACACCGGGGTTTTGCAGGCCGATCGAATTCAGCATGCCCGAAGGGACCTCGGCAATGCGCGGGCTCGCGTTGCCTTCCCAACCGTTGAGGGAAACGCCCTTCGTCGTGACGGCGCCCAAAGCGGACACGTCAACGAAATCGGAGTACTCCATACCCGCGGCGAACGTGCCCGACGCCGTGGTAACGGGGTTCTTCATCGCAAGGCCGCCGAGGTTCACCGCCAGATTAACAGTGGTTTCACGTGGGGTTTTCGCTGCCATTACCACGCCACCTCCTGGGCATCGAAGACGGGGCCGTCAACGCAGGAGCGCTTCTTGCCGTGAATGGTTTCTACAACGCAGGAAAGGCAAGCTCCGACACCGCACGCCATGCGCTTCTCCATCGACACCTGGCAAGGGATGTTCGCTTGCGCCGCTTGGCCGGAAACAATCTTCATGAGCGGCTCAGGACCGCAAACAGCCAGGTAATCGAAGGGCTTCCCACTAGCGTTCGCCTCGTTGATCGCGTCTTCCACAAGCGAGGTGCAAAAGCCCGCACGCCCAAACGTGCCGTCGTCGGTGGCGCATAGAGGCGCGTTCTCGGCACAGCAGCCGGCGGTGGAAAGCACACGCGCGTAGCGTTCGCGGCACACGAGCGCAGCCTCGGTTTGGGCGCCGAGCACCATGGTGACGTCGACCCCCGCAGCAACGAGCTGCTCGAAAAGCAGGTACAAGGGAGCCGCCCCGACGCCGCCGCCCACCAGAAGCGCGCGCTCGCACTTCTCGGGCGCTGCCCAGCCGTGACCGACGGGCCCGATGAGCTTAGGGGTAACCTCATCGCCAGGCGCAAGCTTGGTCATCCGCTCGGAGCCGAAGCCCACCACCTGGTAGAGAATCTCGATCGTCCCCTCGTCTTCGTTTGCAGCATAGACCGAGAACGGGCGGCGCAGGATATGGCCTTCCATACCCGGAATCTGCATATGGACGAATTGCCCGGGCTTGATGCTCGAAGCGATTTCGGGCGCGCTCAACGTCATGAGATGAAGCCTCGGGCCCACCTGGTGGTTATCGAGCACGGGCGCTGTGATATCTACCATCATTTAGCCTTCCCATTGTGGCAGGTCTTGCAGCGCGATGACGTCGAGCCCCGTCTCGCGAACCGCCTCCATGCCCGCGATAAGCGCTTGCGCGCCCGCAAGCGTGGTGCAGTAGCTCACGCCGTGGCGCACGCATGCCGCGCGCATCTCGTAGCCGTCGGTGTTGGTGGAGCTGCCGAACGGAGTATTAATCATGAGCACGATCTCGCCCGATGCGATGCGGTCGAGAATCGTGTGCGAGCCGGCGTGGATCTTGCCAACCTCTTCGCATTCGATGCCCGACGCGCGAAGGGCGCGGGCAGTGCCTGTCGTTGCAACGAGCGAGAACCCGAGGCGCGCGATGGAGCGAGCGATCGCCGTGATGTTGCGCTTGTCGCCATCGTTCACCGAGATGAACACTTCCCCGCCCCGCGGCGGCTCGTAGTCGATCGCGAGCTGGGTCTTGGTGAACGCTGCAGGGAAATTGCCTGCGATGCCCATGACCTCGCCAGTCGATTTCATCTCGGGGCCGAGCACGACGTCGGAGCCGGGGAAACGGCCGAACGGCATGACGGCTTCCTTCACGCAGAAGTAGTCGAACTCGCGGTCGTCGGCGGGAAGGTGCAGATCGGCGAGCTTCTCCCCCGCCATGATGCGAGCCGCGATCTTCGCCAAGGGGACACCCGTGGACTTGGAGACAAACGGCACGGTGCGGCTCGCGCGCGGATTTGCCTCGATTACGTAGATGACCTGGTCTTTAATGGCGAACTGAATGTTGAGCAGGCCAACGACGCCCAGGCGCAGCGCAAGGCGGCGTGCGATGTCGCGCAGCTGCCTCTGAAGGCTGAGCGAGAGCGAGAACGGCGGTGTGCAGCAGGCGGAGTCGCCCGAGTGGATGCCTGCCATCTCGATGTGCTCCAAGATGCCGCCCACGAACACGTCCTTGCCGTCGCAGAGCGCATCGACGTCGACTTCAATGGCAGCTTCGAGGAATCGATCAAGATAGACCGGGTGGTCAGGCGAGATCTTCGCGGCCTCGGCCATGTACTTATCGAGCTGGTCGTTGTCGTAGACGATGGCCATGCCGCGGCCACCGAGCACGTAGCTCGGACGGACGAGCAGCGGGAAGCTGATGTGCTCAGCAACACGATGCGCCTCTTCGAGAGTAGACGCCTCACCCGCTGCGGGGTAGATGATCTTGAGCTCGTCGAGCACCTGGGAGAAACGGTCGCGGTCTTCGGCGAGGTCGATCGCCTCGGGGCTCGTGCCCATAATGGGGACGCCCGCTTCCTGCAGAGCGCGCGCGAGCTTGAGCGGCGTTTGGCCGCCGAGTGTCACGACGACGCCGTCGGGGTCTTCCACATCGACGATGTCCATCACATCTTCGAAGGTCAGCGGCTCGAAATAAAGCTTGTCGGAGGTGTCGTAGTCAGTCGAGACCGTCTCGGGGTTGCAGTTGACCATGATGGTCTCGAAGCCGGCGTCGGCAAGCGCGTAGCTCGCATGCACGCAGCAGTAGTCGAACTCGATGCCCTGGCCAATGCGGTTCGGGCCTGCGCCGAGAATCATTGCGCGCTTCTTGGTCTTGGGAGCGACCTCGCTCTCGCAAGTGTCGTAGGTCTTGTAGTGGTAGGCCGTCTTGCTCGGCGTTTCAGCCGCGCAGGTGTCGACCGTTTTGAACGCGGGGACGACGCCGAGCGCCTTGCGGTGCGCGCGCACGGAAAGCTCGTCTGAGCCGGTCAGATGTGCGATCTGCACGTCGGAGAGGCCGAAGCGCTTTGCGCAGCGCATGTCATCTTCGTCCAGTTCCTCGAGCTTGTGGCCCGAAAGCGCCTGCTCGACGGCAACCATGTCGGCCATGCGAGCCAAGAACCACGGATCGATGCCCGTCTTTTCATGGAGTTCCTCCACGCTCATGCCGCGGCGCATCGCCTCGCCGATGAAGAAGATGCGGTTTGCGGTCGGGCGGCACACCATGTCGTCGAATTCCGCGCCCTGCATGGTGTTTTCCGCACCCTTGCCGTCGGCACCGAGGCCCGCGCGGCCATTTTCGAGGGAGCGAAGCGCCTTGCCGAGCGATTCCTCGAAGGTGCGGCCGATTGACATGATTTCGCCGACCGCCTTCATGCGGGTCGTGAGCGTGTCGTCGGTGCCCTGGAACTTCTCGAACGCGAAGCGCGGCACCTTGACGACGCAGTAGTCGATGGAAGGCTCGAAGCACGCGGGCGTCGCCTTGGTGATGTCGTTCACGATCTCGTCGAGCGTATAGCCCACCGCGAGCTTCGCCGCGGCCTTTGCGATCGGGAAGCCCGTCGCCTTGGAAGCGAGCGCGGAGGAGCGCGACACGCGGGGGTTCATCTCGATGACGATCATGCGGCCCGTCTTCGGGTTGACGGCGAACTGCACGTTCGAGCCACCGGTTTCGACGCCGATCTTCTCGAGGATGGCGAGCGAGGCCGTGCGCATGCGCTGGTATTCCACATCGGAGAGGGTTTGCGCAGGGGCGACGGTGATCGAGTCTCCGGTGTGGACGCCCATCGCGTCGAAGTTCTCGATGGAGCACACGATGATGCCGTTGCCGACGCGGTCGCGCATGACCTCCATCTCGTACTCTTTCCAGCCCTCGATGGATTCCTCGACGAGCACCTCGCCTGCGGGCGAGAGCTCAAGTCCCTGGCTCACGATGAGATGAAGCTCGTCCATGTCGTGCGCGATGCCGCCGCCGGCACCGCCGAGCGTAAACGACGGGCGGCACACCACGGGAAAGCCCAACTCGGCGACGATCGACTCGGCGTCTTCCATGGAGTAGGCATAGCCGCTGCGCGCGACTTCAATGCCGAGCTCCTCCATGCACTCGTTGAACAGCTTGCGGTCCTCGCCGCGCTCGATGGCAGGAAGGTCGCAGCCGACCATTTCGACGCCGTACTTGTCAAGGACGCCAGACTTCGCCAGGGCGACGGCGGTATTCAGGCCGGTCTGGCCGCCGAGCGTCGGGAGAAGCGCGTCAGGGCGTTCCTTCTCGATGACTTTCTCGACGAACTCGGGCGTGATTGGCTCGACGTAGGTGCGATCGGCAAGGCCCGGATCAGTCATGATGGTCGCCGGGTTGGAGTTGACGAGGATGACGCGGTAGCCGTCGGCTTTGAGGACCTTGCAGGCCTGGGCACCCGAGTAGTCGAACTCGCATGCCTGGCCGATGACGATCGGACCCGATCCGATGACCAGGATGGACTTGATGTCGGTACGCTTAGGCATTGACTTCTCCCCCAAACTTCCATCCGGCCAAGCGGTCGGCGGCGATGTCGATATCGAGATAATCCTCGCGTCCATCCATCAGACGCGAGAAGGCGGTGAACAGGTAGTGCGCGTCGGTCGGTCCGGGCGACGCCTCGGGGTGATACTGCACCGAGAACGCCGGGATGTCAAGAAACGCGATGCCCTCGGCGGTGCCGTCGTTCAAGTTCACATGCGTGAGCTGGATGCGGCCGAACTTCTCGTTGCGCACGACGGGCGCCACGCGCTTCTCGACCCAGAAGCGCAGGTCGTCGCGATGCTCGGTCTCACCTGCCGACTCCTCGGGGATAAGCTCGCCGAGCGTCGGGAACAGAAGGCCGAACCCGTGGTTTTGCGCGGTGATCTCGACACGGTGAGTGCGCAGGTTCATGACGGGGTGGTTGCCGCCGCGATGGCCGAACTTGAGCTTCTCGATCTGAGCGCCCGCGGCCTTCGACATCATCTGGTGCCCAAGGCAGATGCCAAAGACGGGAACCTTGCCGAGCAGCTTCTCGACCTGGGTATACGTGCCCGAAACGGCATCAGGATCGCCGGGGCCGTTAGAGAGGAACACACCGTCGGGGTTCATCGCGAGGACGTCTTCGGCGGGAGTGTCCCAGGGAACAGCGGTAAGCTCGCAGCCCACGCGCACGAGGTTCTGGAAGATGGAAAGCTTCGCGCCGCAATCGTAGGCAACGACCTTGTACTTTGCAGGCGCGGGCGCCGAGAGCGCGAACGCCTGGGTTTTCGGCAGGTCATCGATGCCGAAGGTCGCCTTCTCGGAGCGAGAGACCGTCTCGGCGAGGTTCACGCCGACGATAGACTCGCTTGCGCGAACCTTCGCAAGGAGACTCTCGACGTCGGTGTCGAGCGTGGAGAGCACCGCGCGCTGGGCACCGTTGTCGCGTACGTGGCGAACGAGGGCGCGCGTGTCGACGCCCTCGATGGCGACGACGTTGTTCTCACGCAGGAAGTCGGGCAGCGTGAGCTCGCAGCGCCAGTTAGAGGGCACCTGGCACATGTCGCGCACGACGAGCCCGCGCAGTGCCGGCTTCTCGGACTGGCAGTCCTCGCGGTTCACACCGTAGTTGCCGATCTGGGGGTAGGTCATCGTGATGATCTGGCCTGCGTAGCTCGGGTCGGTGATCACCTCGAGGTAGCCCTCCAGAGAGGTGTTGAAACAGATTTCGCCGAACACTTCGCCCTGCGCCGCGCAAGAGGTGCCGCTGAACACGGCGCCGTCTTCGAGCACGAGCAGCGCCGGTGCACCGAGCGGCTTCGAGGTGTTCTCGAGCAGCTTTTTCGTGATCTCGCTCACATCGTTCCTTTCCGTTCAAGCCCGCCATCGCGGGCGTCATCCACTATCGTATCGAAATCGCCGTAAAGGCGCCTTACTTTTTGACCGTGGAGCAAACCACACCGTCTTCCATCGTCGCGTAACCGCCGACGAACACGTCGGTCGCGCGCCCGCGAAGATCCCACCCGACAAACGGCGTGTTCTGCGCCTTCGAGCAGAAGTCGTCTTTGGCAACCGTCCATTCCTCATCGGGGTCGATAACCGTCAAGTCGGCGATGGAGCCCGGCTCGATGGCCACGCGCTCGTCTCGCAGGATCGTCCGAGGGTTCACAGCCATGAGCTCGACGAGACGGTTCAAACCGATTACGCCCTCACCGACCATATGGGTGAGCATGAGGCCGAGCGATGTCTCGATTCCGGTCATGCCGAAGGGAGCAAGCTCGAACTCACGGTCCTTCTCGTAGGTCGCGTGCGGCGCGTGATCGGTGACGATGGCGTCGACCGTGCCGTCCGCAAGACCGGTGCGAAGCGCGGCGACGTCGGCCTTCGTGCGAAGCGGCGGGTTCACCTTGTAGTTCGTATCGTAGTCCTCGCCGATCATCGAGTCGTCGAGAAGCAGATGGTGCGGCGTGACCTCGCAGGTGACGGGCAGCCCCTCGGCTTTAGCGGCGCGAATGAGCTCGAGCCCGCGCGCGGTTGTCACGTGTTGCGCGTGGAAATGGCATCCCGTCAGGCGGCAAAGCGCGATATCGCGCATGATTTCGAGCTCCTCGCCTTCCGCAGGCCAACCTAAAAGGCCGAGGCGCGTGGAACATTCCCCTTCGTTCACCTGGCCCGCGCCCACGAGACCCTCGTCTTGGCAGTGGCACATGACGACGCGGTCGAACTGCTTGGCGTAGTCCATCGTGCGGCGCATCATACCCGAGTCCTGCACGCCGCGGCCGTCGTCGGTGAACGCGACGGCACCGTGAGCGACCATGTCCCCCATCTCGGAGAGCACCTCGCCTTCGAGCCCCTGCGTAAGCGCGCCCGACACGAGCACGCGGCAGAAGCCGACTTCGGAGGCCTTGCGCTGCACGTATTCCACGATGGTCGCGTTATCGCAGACGGGGTTCGTGTTCGGCATCGCACATACCGCGGTGAAGCCGCCGTGCGCCGCCGCCTTCGTCTCCGACTCGATGTCGCCTTTGTACTCGAATCCGGGGTCGCGCAAGTGAACGTGCATGTCGACCAAGCCGGGAACGACGATTTTCCCCGAAAGGTCGCGCTCGATGCCCTTCGGCATCTCAAGGTCGTGGCCAATCTCCACGATGCGGCCATCGCGGATCAGGATGTCAGCGACCTCGTCGAGCCCAACCTGGGGGTCGAGAAGCCGCGCGTTCTTAAGCATCAACGCCATTGTCGGTTCCTCCTAACAGCAGATAGAGAACGGCCATGCGGACGAGCACGCCGGAATAGACCTGATCCAAGATGACGGAGCGCTGCGGGTGGTCGCACATATAATCATCGAGCTCGACGCCGCGGTTCACAGGTCCTGGATGGCACACGATGGCTTCGGGCCGCATGAGCTTCTCGCGCTCCTCGGTCAGGCCGAAGAGCAGGTTGTACTCGCGAAGGCTCGGGTACGGCGCGCCCTCGAGGCGCTCGCGCTGGATGCGCAGCATGTATACCACGTCGAGTTCGGGCAGCGCAGCGTCGAGGTCGCACGTGATTTCATCGGCCCCTAAGATTTCGGGAGCTGCCGGCATAAGCGTCGGCGGCGCGATGACGGTGACATGGGCGCCCATGATCTTGAGCGCGGGGATAAGCGAGCCGCAGACGCGCGAATGGCCGATGTCTCCGACGATGCCGACGCGAAGGCCCTCGATGCGGCCGAAACGCTCGCGAATGGTGTACAGGTCGAGCAGCGCTTGCGTAGGATGCTGATGCTTGCCGTCGCCTGCGCAGATGACGGAGACGCCGGAAACATCGGCGACCTTGCGCGGCGCTCCCGCATGCTTGTCGCGCACGACGATGGCATCGATCTTGTACGAGCAGAGTGTCTGCACGGTGTCGCGCAAGCTCTCGCCCTTCACTGTGGAGGTAGAGGACCCGCCGAAGTTGAGCGTATCGCATGACAGGCGCTTCTCGGCGAGCTCGAACGACGAGCGCGTGCGGGTCGAAGGCTCGTTGAACATGTTCACGACGGTGAAGCCCTTGAGCGTTGGCACCTTCTTGATGCGCCGCTCGTTCACCGCGCGGAAACTTGCGGCGGTGTCGAGAATCCTCGTGATGTCTTCCGCGGAGTAGTCGGAGATGTTGATGAGGTGCTTGTGGTTGAAGGCCATGGTTGCTACGCCTCCTTTTCCTGGGGCTGTTCAGCGCCAAGCGGGGCGGAACCCGCGCGGTCCCCCGGCGCCATCTCGAGGACCTCGACGGCAGAGACGCCATCGACTTCCTCCAAAAAGAGGCGGACGTTCTCGTGCGACGAGGAAGGGACGTTCTTGCCGACAAAATCAGCGCGGATGGGAAGCTCGCGGTGCCCTCGGTCAACGAGGACTGCAAGCTGCACGCAGGAGGGGCGGCCGAAATCGCTCAGCGCATCGAGCGCCGCGCGGATGGTGCGGCCGGTGAACAGAACATCGTCGACAAGCACGACGGTCAGTCCGTCGATGTCGAAGCGAATGTCGGTCGAGTGAACCTCGGGGGAAAGATGCGTCGCGAAATCATCGCGATAGAAGCTGATGTCGAGCGCGCCGAGCGGTACGTCGGTGCCTTCGATCTGCTTGATCTTACTCGCAAGGCGATGAGCGAGCAGATCGCCTCGGGTGAGGATTCCCACCAAGGCGATGTTCGAGGCACCATGGTTGGCCTCGAGAATCTGGTGCGCGATGCGCGTGAGCGATCGCTCGATTTCGTCTGAGTCCATACAGACGGATTTCACTGTTCTTAAATCTGTCATTAGCACCCTCTCTGGTCAGGGATGCAGGCAGACCGCTCGGTTCTGCGATAGTGCGACTTCACCTGGGTGAATCGCTCGCACTCCTTGTCGGTCTCTCTGTACCGCTTTTAAAGGACTGCACGCAAGTATAGGGCAGCTTCGCGCGGCGCGAAACCCCGAAATGCTACATTGGCGGAAAACGCACGATTAGATAGATTGCTGACACGGCGACGGTCGCGAGCATCGTGGGGAAGCCGACCTTGAAGAAGTGCGCGAACGTGATGACGTGGCCGTTCTTGCGCGAGATGTCGGACATGACGACGTTCGCCGACGCGCCGATCAAGGTGCCGTTGCCGCCGAGGCAGGCGCCGAGCGAAACGGCCCACCACAGGGGCGCGACGTCCATGCCGGTCGCCTCCATGGACAGAAGGATCGGGATCATCGTGGCCACGAACGGGATGTTGTCGAGGAAGCTCGAGACGATGGCCGAGGCGAAGAGCAGCACGAGCATGGCGACGAAGGTCGAGCCGCCCGTGACGTCGATCAAGGCCTGCGCGAGCATGCCGATGACGCCGACCTCCGAGAGAGCGCCCACGATGATGAACAGGCCCGCGAAGAAGACGAGCGTGGTCCACTCGACGTGCGCGAGCGCCTCCTCGATGCGCTCGCCCGAGATCAGCATGAGGACGCCCGCCGCGGTGAGCGCGACGACGCAGGACTCGATGCCGAGCGAGCCGTGGGCCATGAAGCCCACGACGACGAGCACGATCATGACGACGCTCTGGCGCAGGAGGACGGGGTTCTTGATCTGCTCGCGCTCGTCGAGATCGGCGAGCGCGTCTTTGTGCGCGTCGTCGACGTGGAGCTTTCGGCCGAACAGCAGGTAGAATAGCGCCAGCATCACGGCAAGCGAGAGCAGCGCCGCCGGGGTGTCGTAGAGGATGAAGTCGACGAACGAGTAGCCCGCCGCCGAGCCAATCATGATGTTGGGAGGGTCGCCGATAAGCGTTGCCGTGCCGCCGATGTTGGAGGCCATGATCTCGGCGAGGAAGAACGGCACCGCGTCGATGTCGAGCAGGCGGCACACCGTGATGGTCATGGGGCCGATGAGCAGCACCGTCGTCACGTTGTCGAGCAGGGCCGAGAGCAGCGCGGTCAGGCAGACGAAGAGCACCATGACGTGCCAGGGGTTGCCCTTCGCGAGGCGCGCGCACTTGATGGCGAGGTACTCGAAGATGCCCGAGAGCTTCACCACGGCGACGAAGAGCATCATGCCCAAAAGCACGCCGAGCGTGTTGAAGTCGACGTGGCTCATGGCCTGGTCGAAGGTGACGACGTGGACGACGAGCAGGATCATCGCACCGACGATGGCGACGAGCGCGCGGTGCACCTTCTCCGACATGATGGCGACCATCGCGACGACGAACACCACCACGGCCACAATCTGCATCAAGTCCATATTTCTACCCCACTTGTACCGTGAATTGCAAAAACGTTCGACATTATAGGAGTCTTTTGTTTCGAACGTGCTAACAGTTCCTAGCGGTATTCCGTAAACGGGGGTGCCGTTTCCGAAAGGGGCGTTTTAAAGTCACCTGCGCCGAGGCAGCTGCACCTTACTCTCCGAAGAAGGCGCGGGCTGTTCGCGCTGCGGGGAGATCCTTGCCATTGTCGGCGGCGAAGCGCATGCAGCCTGCTGCCGCATCGCGGTTGCCCGCCGCAGCGTGAAGCTCGCCTTCCTTGGCAGCATACACGACGCGCAAGCGCGTGCACTGGTCGTGGTTGCCCCAGATGGAGCGGTAGAGCCCGATGAGCTTCGACTCGTCGTGGGCGAGTTCTGCCTGGGCGACCTCGCGCGACCAGGAAAGATAGGCGCGGCGCTGCTGCGTGATAATATCATCCCCCAAGTTTGGCAGCGAGAGCGCCTCATCGATGAGCGCGATCACCCGGTTGTTGTCGAAGAGGCTATTCACCAGGGGTACCAGATCGGCGTACAGCGCGATTTTCGCCTCATCGGTCGGCGTGTCCTTCACGCTGTCCTGAATCATGAGGCCGAACTTCGCGGCCTCGCTCTTGCGGTCGACGTTGATGAGCGCGCACGCGTAAAAGGACAAAAACCACGCGGGAAGTTCCCCCAAGGGCGGCTCGGCGGATTCCGCGATTTTCGACGAGCCCTCGAGGAAGGCCGCAACATCGCAGTCATCGTTGTAGAGGGAGACGAGCTTTTCGAGCTTGGCCTGCGCGGCGCGAGCGAACACGCGCGTGAAAACGAACAGGCCAGCGAGCAACAGTACGACAGATACACCCGCGCCCGCTGCGGTGAAGCCCATCGCACGCCCCTCGATGGTCGACCAGATGAAGACCACGACGAGGGGAATGGCGACGGCAATAGCGCAAGCCGCTATCTCATAGCGTTTGAAATACGTAAGCACGAACCTCACCCTTCCCCGTGGACTGTTGAAAGGTAAGTGTAGCGTATGCGCGTGGGTTTACGCGCGATTCTCACGAGTTCGATACGCGAACCAATACGCCGTGCCGACCGCCACGCCGCCGACGATGTTGCCGAGCGTCGCGATGACGATGTTCGCGACGAGCCCCTCGAGCGCGATCGCCCCCGGGTTGCCGACGCCGATCATGTTCATGAGAAGCCCGCTCGGAAGGAAGAACATGTTCGCCACGCAGTGCTCGAACCCGCAGGCCACAAACGCAGTGATAGGAAGAAAAATACCGAGCACCTTATCGACCACCGAGCGGGCGGAAAAGCCGATCCACACGGCCAGGCACACGAGCACGTTGCAGAGGATGCCCTTCGCGAAGATGGTGGCGGGTGCAAGCGAGGCCTTCGAGGAAGCAACGTTTACCATGGTCGTCCCGACCGCTCCCCCGTTCATCGTGCCCATCTGCGAGGCGCATACGAGGAACACGACGACGAGCGAGCCGGCAAGGTTTCCCAGCCACACGATCGCCCAGTTGCGCGCGAGCTGGCCTGCGCCGATCTTTTTCGAGAACAGCGAGCACACCATAAGCGAATTGCCGGTGAAAAGCTCCGCGCCGCAGCAGAGCACGAGCACGAGGCCTAAGCAGAAGCAAGCGCCGCCGCCAGCGCGTTGCACGGCGAAAGGAAGCGATGAATCGCTTGTGAACAGGCAAAAGAACATTGCGCCGAAGCCGATGAAGGCGCCTGCGAGCATCGCGGCGACAAACATGCGGCCAGCGGGCATCGAGCCCTTCGAGATGCCGAAAGTCTCCGCCTTCGCCTCGGTTTGAGCCGGGCTTAACGCGTCGACGGAAATTGATTGATCTGCCATAATTCCCCCCATTTCCTGGAAAAGACAACAAGCACGCAAGCACCTTGCGGCGCCGATCGCGTCGTTTCATGGAAATATTGGCGGAGATGCGTGCGAATCGAACACACCCAAGACGTTCTGCGCGCCTCACAACGGCTTTGAAGGCCGCGGGGCCCACCAGGACCCATCCATCTCCAAGAAGAAAGCTTCCTAAAGCGCGACAATCATACCGCATGCCCGCGCGCAACCCCCGACCCGTTGAGCAAAGGGCAAAAAATCCCGCCAATGACACCACGACGGGCGCAATTACGGGGGCACCTTAGCTACACAAGATATGCTTCCGTAATGCCGAACGGCACGAACATCAGCAAGGTCCCTACGAAAGGCTCCGCAAGAAGCCGAAGCGGACAACGCGACATCAGCAGGCGAACGCAAAACGGGCAAAGCATTAGCGGCGGGCAGTGGCGAGCGCTTGTTTGACCTTCTCCATGTCGATGGGTTTAGTAAGATGCCCGTTTATGCCTGCATCGTGGGCTCGCTGGGCATCCTCGGCAAAGGCGTTCGCCGTCATGGCGAAAATCGGCACCGACCCCACATCGGCCTTTACGGACCTGCGGATGGCGCACGCGGCCTCGTATCCGTCCATCACGGGCATCATGATGTCCGTCAGAATAGCGTCGAAGCTGCCGGCGGGCCGGTCGACGAAGGTGTCGAATGCCTCGCGACCGTTCGCGGCGCACGTGACCGCCACGCCCTCATCGGCAAGCAGCGTCGTCGCGATCTCGAGGTTGAGGTCGTTATCTTCCGCGAGCAGCACCCTCATTCCCGAAACATCGCATTCGCCTTCGGCGTCGGCAGAACCCGCATGTCGCTCGGGCGCGTGATCGATTTCGAACGGGAGCACGACGCAGAACGACGAGCCCTCGCCTTGGGTGCTCGTAACGTCGATCGAGCCGTCCATCTTCTCCACGAAGCCCTTCACGATGGGCATTCCCATGCCGGTGCCCTGGTAGTTGCTGCGTGCATCGCTGCCCGCTTGCGTGAACGGCTCGAAAATGCGCTTGAGGAACTCCTCGCTCATGCCGACGCCCGTGTCGCTCACCACGAAACGGTAGGTCACGATGTTGCCCTTGACTCCCAGCTCATCGACGGCGCAGCGCACCGTGCCGCCTAAGCGATTGTATTTCACCGCGTTGTCGACGAGGTTCAGCAGCACGCGGCGCACATGGTCGGGGCTTCCGATCACGTCGGTATGGACAAGATCTTCGGCACCTATCGATTCAACGGTGACGCCGAACTCGGGCGCGCGAAGCCTGCCGACGACGAGAACCTCGTCAATGACGTCGATGACATTGAACGGCTTGTGCTCGAGCACCACTTTGCTATCCTCAATCTTGCTCATGTCGAGCACATCGTTGATGAGTGAGAGCAAATGATCGGCGGCAACACGGGCCTTCTTGCGGTTCTGCGACACGTATTCCGCGTC
>OGDF01001698.1_pt1 | contig 31825 bp, 25 predicted proteins | sample 1570141 | NCBI WGS metagenome assembly OGDF01 (sample SAMEA4370581, study PRJEB24528) | human gut metagenome | reverse complement strand
TCTGAATACAAAAACACCCCTTGAGCAGGTTATTCTCAAGGGGTGTTGTAGGTCAAGTATTGATACGATACTGTATCTGCTTTTATTCCCACTCGATCGTCGCGGGCGGCTTGCTCGTGATGTCGTAGCACACGCGGTTGGCACCCGGAACCTCGGCCACAATGCGGCCAGAGATCTTCGCCAGGACGTCGTAGGGCAGCTTGGCCCAGTCGGCGGTCATGGCGTCGGAGCTCTCGACGGCGCGTAGGATGATCGGGCGCTGATAGGTGCGCTCGTCGCCCATGACGCCCACGCTCTTGATGTCGGGAAGCACGGCGAAGTACTGCCAGCAGCTGTGCTCGGAGTTGCGCTCGCCGGTTTCCTCAAACAGGCGCTGGTTATAGGCATCGAGCTCCTCACGCACGATGGCATCGGCGTTCTTCAAGATCTCGAGCTTCTCCTTGTCGACCGCACCGATGATGCGGATAGCAAGACCCGGGCCCGGGAACGGCTGGCGGAACACGATGTGCGCCGGCAGGCCGAGCGCCAAACCAAGCGCGCGGACCTCGTCCTTGAAGAAGTGGTCGAGCGGCTCGATGAGGTCGAAATGCACACCCTCGGGGAAGGGGATCAGGTTGTGGTGGCTCTTAATGGTCGAGGCCTTGCCGCCCGTCTTGCGCGCACCGGACTCAATGATATCGGGATAGATGGTTCCCTGCGCTAGGTACTTAACGGGACGCCCGTCGGTCTCGAGCTGCTGCGCCACGGCAAAGAACTCTTTCCAGAACTGCGTTCCGATGATACGGCGCTTCTGCTCGGGCTCAGTCACGCCGGCAAGAAGCTCGGCATAGCGGTCCTCGGCATGCACATGGATAAAGTCCACGTCGAACTGCTTGGTGAAAACCTCCTCGACCTGCTCGGGCTCGCCCTTGCGCAGCAGGCCATGGTTGATGAACACACAGGTCATCTGCTTGCCCACGGCACGGGCACCCAGCGCCGCCACGACGCTCGAGTCCACGCCGCCGGAAAGCGCCAGGATAACGCGGTCGCTGCCGACCTTGGCGCGAAAATCGGCCGTCATGGTCTCCACGAGATTGTCCATGGACCAGTTCTTCTCAAGCCCGCAGATGCTGAACAGGAAGTTCGAGAGAATCTGCTGGCCATACTCGGTGTGCTTGACCTCGGGATGGAACTGCGTGGTGTAGATCCTGCGCTCGACATTCTCCATTGCCGCCACCGGGCACACATCGGTGCTTGCCGTAACCGTGAATCCCTCAGGTACTTCCTTCACAGCATCGAAATGGCTCATCCATACCGTCTGATCGGCAGGGGTGCCCTCGAACAGCGCACCGCCCGTCACGTGAAGTTCAGCAGCACCGTACTCGCCTACCTCGGGATGGAAAACGCTGCCGCCAAGCGTCACGGCGGTGATCTGATGGCCATAACAGAAGCCTAGGATAGGCACACCCAGTTCGTAGATACCAGGGTCGACGCGGGGGGCGTCCTCTTCGTTTACGCTTGCCGGACCACCCGAAAGGATGATGGCGGAGGGCTCCATGGCGCGCACCTCGTCTGCGGTGATATCGCACGGCACGATTTCGGAGTAAACGTGCAGATCGCGCACACGACGAGCAATCAGCTGCCCATACTGTGCACCGAAGTCGAAAACGAGAACCTTTTGATTCGAGGTATTCGCTGACATAGGTCTCCCTCTTGTCTGGTGAGCCGGTGATGCCGGACCCGTCTATTTCTCAAACGTCTCAATAATACACGCAACAACGCCCGCAAACGCACGCAACGCCACCCGTTCACACAGGTAGCGTTGGCGCAGCAGGCTATCTCGTAATTTCGCGAAGTGCAGCTACCCCGTGGCGCATGCTGCTTGCAGCGCAGCAAGTCAGCGGAGACATGCTGCTCGCAACACGGCAAGCCCCGGTGGCACACTCAGCAAGCATGCAGCAGGACGATATCGCGTCGTTATTCCGCCTCGGAAACGCTTGCGACGAGTTTTGCCGCACTCGGTTCAGACGCCACGAGGAACACGACCATCACAACAGAACAAGCCAGGCAGACAATCCACGTGCTTGCAAACGAGCCCGAAACGTCGAACAGCACGCCCGACAAAATGGAGCCGACCGTTCCGCCAACCATCTCGAGCGATGTTATCGTACCCGTGATTTTGCCAAGGTCGGCCATGCCGAATTGCTTGGACGCAGCGATTGTGGGCGTGATGGTTCCCATGCAGGTACCGATACCGAACGCAACGGCGCCGACAACAGGGCCCAGGTCAGTCGCAGGAAAGCAGAGCGCCACGCAGGCCACAATGCAGGCAGCCGATCCCAGAATATTGCCAAAGCGCAAACCGAACCGATCGTAAATGGCGCCGAGCGAGATTTTGGCGATGACCACCGTCACCATGTAAACCGAAAGCACCGTTCCCGCCCAAATGGGGTCGTGCCCGCCCGTGACGATCTTGGTTCCGTTGACGGTGACGCTCGTCATGTTGGTGACCTGATTGGGCAGCACGGCACCGTTTACCAGACCCATCAGCAAAAATGCAATGACGAGCAGCCAGAATGACGGGTGTGTTTTGACACGCGCCCAGCCAACAGACACGGTTGTCCCCGTGGTCTTCGCCGCCTTTTCCTCGCGCACGTCTCCCTCGTTTTCACCAAGCGGCGCAAGACCGATCTCGCGCGGGCTCGTTCGGAATGAATACGCCGTAATGGGAAGCGCAAGCAGCATGCAGATGGCGGCAAGCACCAGGAACGCCGGACGCCAACCGACCGATACAATCAGGTTGCTCACGACGGGCGAAAGCACCGCCCCGCCAAAACCGGAGCCGGAAAGCGCAATTGATATGGCAAGGCCACGCTTGGCGGTAAACCAATTCGCCGTGACCAAGCTGATGAGCAGGCGCGTCGAGGCAACGGCGAAGCAACCCGAAATCGCAAACAGCGCGTAGACCTCCCACAACGATCCAACAAAGCTCATGCCCACGAGCACGGCGGAAGTCATGATGACCGTGAGGGACCCCAAGATACGCGCGCTCACCTTGTCGGCGATATGTCCGATAACGAGAGAGCCGATAACGCTTACCACCGTGGAGATGGCGTTGGAGATGTTGTATTGCGCAAGCGTGATTCCAAGGTCGCTCACGATACGCGGTTGAAAGAGGCTCATGCAGTTGACGAAAATGGTGTAGCAGGTCGCCATGATGACAAAACCGGCGGCTACCACTAACCATCCGGGAAAGAACTTTCGCTGCTGGGACATGGGTTACTCCTTGTTATCGAGGGGAACGGAGGGACTCAGGGCTCTCGCCTATGCATGGTCGGCAAGAAAACCCAAGGCGACGGCGGCGTACGCGGCTGCGCCAAGCGGCAATTCGGCATCATCGAAACGAGCCTTGGGATGATGTTGGGCAAAATGCTCGTCGGTATCCTGCGCGGCAGCGCCAACGGTAAAGTACGCACTCGGAATCTTGCTCGAAATCAACGCGAAGTCCTCGGACGCCATCGCATGGAAAAGCGGCAGAAACGGCAGCTTCGGCAGCACGCCATGCACGTACGACATGGAGCGTTTGGTCATTTCGTCATCGAGCACGAGGGGCGGAACGTCGGAAAGCGTCTCGATTTTTGCTTCCACGCGATATGTCTTGGCGACGCCCTCGACGACCTCGGAAATGCGGGTCTTAAGCGCTTCCATAAGCTCGACGTCAAATCCGCGAAGCGTGCCTTCGAGCACGCAACTGTCGGGAATGACATTTGCCGCCGCGCCACCGGCAAACTTGCCGATGGTCAACGCGATCTCCTTTGCGGCAGGAATCTCGCGCGCAACAAGCTCCTGCAGCGCCAGATGCACATGCACTCCGGCGGTAATGGGATCGATGCAAATCTCGGGACTGGAACCGTGGCCGCCTTTGCCGTGAAGCGTGATGCGAAAACCGTAGACTCCCGAAAGCGCCGGGTTGCCAAAAAGCATGAGTCCCAATGGGGACTGGCTGTTAACGTGCATGGCAAAGCCCGCTGCCGGTTTCGGATGTTCGAGCAAACCGTCCTCGATAGCGGCTCGAGCTCCGCAGAAGGTCTCCTCACCCGGCTGAAACAGCAATTTGACCGTGCCGCCAAGTTTAATCAGCTCAGGCTCGCGATCCTTGAGAAGCTTTGCCGCACCCAGCAGCGCCGTCGCATGCATGTCGTGACCGCACGCATGCATGCAGCCATTCTTGCTTGCAAACGGCTCGCCCGACTCCTCCTTGACGGGAAGCGCGTCCATATCGCCACGCAGGAGAATGGTTGTACCCGCCTCCTCATCGGTCGCCGTGCGGCCTTCTTTTGCCGCCGCGGCTCCTTTACCGACCAGCGCAACGACGCAATTCCCATCAACGAGCGTGCGGAACGGGATATCCATCTCGGCCAGACGCGCTTGGATAAATGCACTCGTACGAGGCAATTCGTTGCTGAGCTCGGGAATCTGATGCAGTTCATGACGCCATTCGGCGAGGTCCGATGCCATCGCTTGAGCATCGTCAGCCAGATTGGAATCGATAGCAGCCGATGCAGCATCGGATGGATTCGGCACAGTCGCCGGCGTGATTTGAGGCATATTTGATGCCATACATGCTCCCTTTAAGTACAAAAATGCAGATAGCACTCCACTCTTGTAAAGTGCAAGACACAAGGGTAGCAAGAAAGCACTCAACTTGTTTAAAAAAGTTGTACTGCAACATGCTGTTTACAAAACGGCATGGGTTTTATTCAGTTTTCGCTTGATATTAGAACTTGGCGCCCATCATGTTCCGCGATTCGCCCTGGCTCAGCCGCCGCGTTCGGCGTTCCGTCTGACCGCAACGCCTATCGGACTTCGCCTCACACTAAATCTAAACGTCCGCCGCGCTTGGCGTATCGCCGCACCTTGGCAACCGTCGCATTTTGCGGCCTATCCAGCCTTAATGCGCACCGCGTTTCAGAAAATCGAAGTGCGTCTCGCTCAGCACAATCGCAAAAAAGATGAGAGCGAACCCCGTAACCAAGCGCGGCGTCAGCGCTTCACCCGCAAGCATCACCGAGAAAAACACCCCAGAAGGCGACTCGAGCGAAAGCAGCAGCGACCCCGTCGACGAGGGAACATGCGCAAGTCCGAGATTCTGCACGAGCATGTTTATGCATGTGCAAACCACCGCAAGAAACGCCATATTCGCAACAAGGCCCGGAGTCCACGTGGATGGCGGGACGCGCGGCTCGAACAGAATCGCCGCGCCAGCCGAGAGCACGCCTACCGCGGCGAACATCCAAAACGTCATGGTATTGACATCCATGTCGCGGCCGAACTTCGCCACAACGGAAATCTGCAACGCAAAAAACACGGCGCCGAGCAGCGTGAGCACGTCGCCGGCACCGATTTGAAAATTATCGAGCGCGACGAATCCGATTCCGACAAGGCAGATGAGTGCAGCCCCCACGTTGTAGAACGTGAGCTTCTCTCGCAGCAGCATATAGCTCACAAAGGGTACAAGCACACAATATGTACCGGTCAAGAAGGCATTTTTGCCTGCCGTCGTCTGGTTAAGCCCCAGGGTCTGCGCCACGTATGCGCCCCAGAGCACAAGCCCAACGCCAAGCCCTACCGCCACGCTGCGCACATTGAGATTGCGCACGATGCTTTTTCTAAACAGGGCAAGCATAATCAACGCGGCGATGACGAAACGAATCGCGAGCAATGTGAATGTAGGCAGCACATCGGTCGCGTCTTTCATCATGCAAAACGAGAATCCCCAGATAAGCGCAATGCCGACAAGCATGAGTTTCCAAAAGAGCGGTGAGCGCGCACCGGCTCCATGCAAATCCCGCTCACGAATCTCGCTCGTCTGCGTCGTTCCCTTGTCCTGCGCCATCCCGTTTCCCATCGTTGCCAAATGCGTCCAGTAAGCCAGCAAACAATTCAATTGCAAAAATGGGGCAAAACTCCGCGGAGGAATTTTGCCCCATCCAACAGGTAACTAAGTTACACCAAACCGGCTACATCAGGTCGCAGACCGAATCGGCTACATCAGGTCGCAGACCGCGCTTGCGAACGCAACGGGATCCTCGGGCAGGATGCCTTCAACAAGCAATGCCTGGTCGTAGAGCAGGCCAGCGTATTTGGCGACCTTGTCGCTCTCCCCTGCCTTCTGCGCATCCTGCAGCTTAGCGAACACAGGATGCTTGGCGTTGAGCTCGAGCACGCGCTGGCTCTTGGGCATGCCCTCGGGCGTGCCCTCCGGTCCCTTCTGCAGCACTTTCTCCATCTCGAGCGAAAGCGGGCCTTCGGTGGTAATGCAAGCAGGCGCATCGGTCAGACGCGAAGATACGGCGACTTTCTCGATCTTATCTCCGAGTGCGTCCTTCATGGCATTGAAGAGATCCTCGTTTTCCTTGGTGGCCTCCTCGGCATCCTTCTTTTCGTCCTCGGTTGCCAGATCGAGATCGCCCGTTGCGACGTTCTTGAGCTCAAGGTGACGGTCCTCGGTCTCAGGCTCAGCACCGTCGGCAACGGCTTTCTCGGCTGCTTCGCGAGCGGCATCATCCTCGTAGACCTTGGGCATATCTTTCGCGACGTACTCGCGCATGGCCTGGAAGGTGAACTCGTCCACGTCCTGCGTGAGCAGCAGCACGTCGTAACCACGACCAAGCACGCCCGTGACCACAGGCATCTTGGCCAGGCGGTCGCGAGAGTCGCCGGCAGCGTAGTAGATGGCCTTCTGGCCATCGGGCATGTTCTTGGCATACTCGGCGAGCGTGATCATCTTCTGCTCCTTGGCTGACCAGAAGAGCAAAAGATCGGCTAGCTCGTCGGCCTTCATACCATAGCTCGAATAGATCCCGTACTTAAGGCCGCGGCCGAAGTTCTCAAAGAACTTCTCGTAGGCCTCGCGATCGTTGTCGCGCATATCCTCGAGGTCGGCAGTGATCTTCTTCTCGATGCGCTTGGAGATGGCCTTGAGCTGGCGGTTCTGCTGCAGCGTCTCACGCGAGATGTTGAGCGACACGTCGGCGGAATCCACGACGCCGCGCACGAAGTTGTAGTAGTCGGGCAGCAGGTCGGCGCACTTCTCCATGATCAGCACGTTGGAGCTGTAGAGTGCGAGGCCCTTCTGATAATCCTTGCTGTACAGGTCAAACGGCGCGCGGCCGGGAATGAACAGGAGAGCATCGTACTCGAGCGCGCCCTCGGCATGGAAGGAAATCGTACGTGCCGGATCGTCATACTCATGGAACGAGGACTTGAAAAACTCGTTGTAATCCTTTTGGTCGACATCGCTTTGGCGCTTTTTCCAAATCGGCGTCATGGAGTTGACGGTTTCGAGCTCCTGGTACTCCTCGTACTCGGGTTTGTAGTCGTCACCTGCATCTTCGGGCTTCGGCTTTTGACGGCTCTTGGTGACCATCATCTGAATCGGGTAGCGTACATAATTGCTGTACTGCTGAATCAGGCTCTTGAGCTGCCATTCACTGAGGTATTTGTCGTAGTCCTCGCCCTCTTCGCCGTCTTTGCCGGCGACATTGTCGCGAAGCGTCAGGATGATGTCGGTACCGTGCTCGGCACGCTTACCCGGCTCGATGGTGTATCCCTCGAGGCCATCGGACTCCCACACGTGTGCCTCGTCTTCGCCGTAAGCACGGCTCACGACCTTAACATGCTTAGCCACCATAAAGGCAGAGTAGAAACCCACACCGAACTGTCCAATGATATCGACATCGCCGCCCTGCTGCTCGGCGTTTTCGGTCTTGAACTCCTCGGATCCGGAATGCGCGATGGTACCCAGGTTCTTCTCGAGCTCGTCGGCAGTCATACCGATGCCGTTATCCGAAATGGTGATAGTACGCGCATCTTTGTCGAAAGAAACACGAATCGCGAGGTCACTCTGATCGAGCTTCACGCTCGAATCCTGCAGACTCTTAAAATTGAGCTTATCCACGGCATCGCTTGCGTTAGAAATGAGCTCACGCAGGAAAATTTCTTTGTTGGTATAAATCGAATTGATCATGAGATCGAGCAACTTTTTGCTCTCTGTCTTGAATTTGCGCATTGCGCGTCCTTTCGGCTTGCCGTCGCCTGCATGCGGCTCGATTACTCGAGCCGCATGCAGACCTTATACGTTTAGACTTAGATTTTATAACCCATTGGCGCGCATATATACATTTGGTCTTCTATTTACAATGTTTTGCCGCGACATACGAGCGGAAACTCACCAGAAGCATTAAGAAGACAGCGATGGACAACTGACTTTCCGCCGGGATCCGAAGCCACATGGCGCCGGCTAAGCAAAGAATCGCCTAGCACCGGCAATACAACCATGCATCGGAGAGACATATCGTGCAAAAAAACGCCACCAGAACGCATGGCCAACTCAGTTCGTTTCGATATTAGGCGGCAGTTTACCCATTCCTCAAGTACAAACGCATCTTCATTCATCATTTCCGCAGGTAACAGCTTTATACATAATTGCTCTATTTGAATATCTCTAATACTGCCGCCTAATATCGAAACGAACTATCTGGGTATAACAGAAACAATGCTATTGGAGCCCCTGATTCAAGAACCGGAGTCCCCATGGACAGATATTTCAGCGGCATAACTGCCCTCAGATACCTGCGTACCCCACCCCAAGTTCTAGCTTTATATCCTCCACTCGCTGAACCGTATCAAGATTCGAATCATATGAAGCTCGCATCGAGCCCTCTCATTGAAGATATCCTTCATACTCCACTCGATTGCACGGTTTTTCATGCCAACAAACGAAGAAGCTCCAAGTATTACCGCTACCACCTTTCGAATACTGATCTTCCGTTCGGCTGTTTTCGGCCTTGCAATCACGGCTGTTACGTTGCATCGCCGCCCTACGCACTTCTAACGTCGGCCGCCTTTTTAACGGAAACGCAGCTCTTGATGCTTGCCTTTGAATTTTGCGGCATCTACAGCGTCTATAGTCCGCGCACCCGAACCGAAAAACTACTCCAAGACGCATACGCAAAACGAGCCATTAATCCAACCGATGGATGGAATCGTGTTTGTAGCGCAACTGGCAAGGCAAGTAATCTATGGAAACGAGAACCGCTCACAACTCCCGATGAGCTGCTTGCGTTTTGCACGGAAGCAAGGGGGCTTGCCGGAGCGAAAAGACTCAGACGAGTGGCGAGCTTAGTTACCGGTGTATGCGCATCACCATTTGAAGCGCAAGCGTCCATACTCTTGGGTCTGCCACGCCGTCTCGGTGGACAAGGTTATCATTTTAATAATAATCACCGAATCGAGCTAACCACATCGGCTCAGGCAATTTATCCGCATACTTGCTGTTATGCAGATATCTTCTTTGAAGCAACTGATGAGCATCCGGCTCTAGACATTGAATGCCAGGGAAGGTCCGTTCACGACAACGAGGCCGCAAGCATATCGGACTCAAATCGCATTGCCGCACTTCAAAGCATGGGTATTGAGGTCATTCCCCTCACGTTCGAGCAGTTTTACGATGCAGACCGGTTCTGCGCAATACTTGATCTCATTGCAACAAAACTCGACACATCTATCAAACCGAAAACAGAAAGACAGCTCTCAATCGAAACGAATCGACGTCACGATGTTCTGGTCGACGGGGTCTTCGAGTAATCCCCCATTGCAACCTTGCGTGCAATGAACATACAAGGCGCAGTTTGAGGCGCAAAAACGTCAAAACGTCCTGTTGTGCCCAAAAAACTGCTCCCGCAAAACAACTCGTTTCGATATTAGGCGGCAGTCTTACGTTTCTCCAAAAAAGCAAGCCATAACAGCCCCGCAATATCCTCAGACGCGTATACCTAGCGCTATCTCGAAAAAGTGCACAGCCCAAGACCGAACAGACCTCAGCTCGACCCAACGCTAGAGCTCGATGGTATTCTCGGGAAACGCCACGGTAATCGTCGTCCCCACGCCAAGTTCACTTTGCAAATCAATCTCTGCATGATGAAAAACCGCTGCGTGTTTAACAATCGCAAGTCCCAAACCTGTGCCGCCACGCGCCTTCGAACGGCTTTTGTCCACACGATAAAAGCGCTCGAACACTTTGTCTTGCTCCTCGGGAGCAATGCCGATCCCCGTATCGGCAACGCGCACAAATGCATGGCCATCAGCGTTTTTCCCGCAGGACAGACGCACCGATCCGCCCGGCCTGTTGTAGCGGATGGCATTGCTCGCAAGGTTGTAGACCATCTCATCGAGCAAGCGCGAAACTCCCTGAACAATCACGGAATCGCCCTCCGCCGAAATGGCAACATCGGAATTGAACGCAACCTGCTCAAGACGCGCACTTACGGAGTCAATCAGACGTGCAAGTTCAACCGGTTCAGTTGTGCCAAGCGTTGCCGACACCGTGCCTTCATCCGTGCCCGATCGCTCCGCCTCGTCGAGATTAGAAAGCGTCAAGATATCGTTAACCAGCGAGGTCAAACGCCCCGCCTCGCGATAAATGCGGCCACCAAAATCGCGCAGGTCATCGTTATCGGCAACCATGCCGTTTGCAATAAGCTCCGCGTATCCTGAAATCGTAGTAAGCGGCGTTTTGAGCTCGTGCGTGATGTTTGCCGTAAACTCACGGCGCATGCGATCGTTATCCGCAAGCACGCGCATCTGACGCTTGAGCTCCTGACGCTGGCTTTCGATACGGTCGAGCATGGGAACCATCTCGGTATAAGCATGTTCGGAACCGCGCAGGGGATGATCCAAGTCGACCGCCTGCAAAGGAGCGATAATCAGACGCGACTCGCGACGCGCATACAGATAGCACAGAAGCGCCAGCACCAGCGCAACCGCGATAAGCGGCAGCACCAGCTGGGAAAGAATGCCCAAAACACCTGCTTGGCTCTCGGCGAGGCGCACAACGTTCCCATTGTTCAATCGGACTGCCCGGTACATCATGACCTGGTCAAACGTTGAACTCTGACGCTCAGACGAACCCGTACCGTACTTAAGCGCATCGCTAATCTCGGGACGGTTCTTGTGATTAGGCAGCAGCACAGGTGACGTGTCGTTATCAAACAGCACGCGACCTTTTTTGTCCACCAACGTGATGCGCAGCGTCTTCCCATCGAATCGACTCAAAAAATCGAAATCGTCGCCATCGCTATTGAGCGCCTGCGCGATCGTGCTCGCCTCACCCGCAAGCTTATTGCGCGTGGAATTCGCCAAAGCATGTTGCAACACCAAAGAGCCCAAAACCGTAAGGACAACAATGGTGAGCAGGGCGATGGAAAAAATGGTTACGAAAACGCGACGCGACAACGACGCGTGCTCACCGGCATCGATCTTTTTGTTCTTTTTGGTGTGGGCGGAGGTGCTCAGCACCGTTCTCTTCTCATCTGCCATAAACGAAAGGGCCGCTCGCGCTACTCACCGTTAGGCTCGGCGAAACGGTACCCAACGCCACGAACCGTCTCGATCACACCGGCATGGTCGCCAAGTTTTTGACGCAGCGTCTGGACATGTACGTCGACCGTGCGCGAGCCACCATCGAAATCCCAACCCCACACACTCTGGAGCAACGCCTCGCGGCTGAAAACAACGCCGGGCTTGCGCATGAGATATTCAAGCAGGTCGAACTCGCGCAACGTGAGCTTGAGCGGCTCTCCATCGACGGTAACCTCGCGATGGCTAGGCGAAAGCTGGATACCGCCCACGTTGAGCACATCGCTGACCTTTTTGGTCATGCCGCCGCGACGCAGCAGTGCACGGCAACGGCTCGTGAGCTCCATCAGCGAAAACGGCTTGGTAAGGTAGTCATCGGCGCCGCCATCGAGAGCCATGACCTTATCGAGCTCGGTGTCTTTTGCCGTGAGCATCATGATAGGCACCGTCGCCGTCTCGGCGGTAGCGCGCAGACGGCGCATAATCTCGATGCCATCGGTGTCGGGTAGCATGATGTCGAGGAGCACGGCATCGGGTACGCGGCGCGCGACGGCGGCCTTAAACTCGCTGTCGCACGTAAAACCCTCCGCCTCTATACCCTGCTGGCGCAGCGCATAGAGTGTAAGACCTCGAATATTGTCGTCATCCTCAACGTAGTAAATCATGCTATCTCACCTCACGAACCAATCATACACGTGCACGAGCATCTCGAGCACGCCGCGGCTCGCTCAAATGATGTATCAGCCAAAACGGCCAGTCAGATAATCCGCCGTGCGCTGGTCGGTCGGGTTCTTGAAGAGCTCAACCGTAGGCTTATGCTCCACGAGCTCGCCGAGCAGGAAGAACGCGACCGAGTCGGAGATACGCGAAGCCTGCTGCATGTTGTGCGTAACGACCACGAGCGTGTAGTTCTTTTTGAGCTCCATGCAGAGCTGCTCGACCACGAGTGTCGAAACGGGGTCGAGTGCCGAAGTCGGCTCGTCCATCAGGAGCACATCGGGCTTGATGGCAAGGGCGCGCGCGATGCACATACGCTGCTGCTGACCGCCCGAAAGTCCCAAACCTGACTGCTTGAGCTTGTCTTTGACCTCATCCCAGAGAGCAGCGCCCGTGAGCGACTCCTCCACGATCTGATCTAGCGTGGCGCGATCCTTGATGCCGAGTCCGCGCGGACCGTATGTCACGTTATCGTAAATGCTCATAGGAAAAGGATTGGGACGCTGGAACACCATGCCCACGCGCTGACGAAGGCTCGTAAGGTTGTAGTCGGCGTAGATATCCTCGCCGTCGAGCGTAATCTCGCCTTCGATACGGCAGCTCTTCACGTAGTCGTTCATGCGGTTGAAGCAGCGAAGAAGCGTTGACTTGCCGCATCCCGAAGGTCCGATAAACGATGTGATCTGTTTATCGCGAATATCGATGTTCACATCTTTGAGCGCGTGGTGATCGCCGTAGTAAAGATCGAGGTTGCGCACACCGATGCGCACAGGGGAGGCAGTGAGATCAGGCTGCTCGGGCTCGGGCAAAGGTCCTACCTCACGCGCACGGGCCTCTTCTGCTGCCTGCTCGAATTCATCCTGCTCGAGCGTTGTATCCATTCCACATACCTCCTACAGCATGTCTTATTACGCTTTGTGTATGCTACGCGCGCGCCTTCAAGCTGCGGAAAGGGCTTTGTCAGGAGAATGTAAAGGTCGATGTCGACGATGCACTGTTCTTCAGGCAAAACATCATCGCACGCGCACGCTAAAGCTCAAACGCGCTCCAGTTTCTGCCATTTTATTGTCAGGGCAGCTAAAGCAGATATTACGCACGTAATAGCAAGCGCATCACACGTATAATTTTGGTTCTTGAAGCTGAGCATCGAAACGCTGACGGCATACGTCATGCTGCATTTACCAACACACGGCGCGCTACACAGGAATGGAACTGAATTGGGTACTTTCTCTCGAATCAAACAACGCGTGCACATGTCGTTAATTCTTGTACTCGTTCTCGCTCTCGGTGGGTCGTTTGTCCTTGCACCCGCAACGCCCGCGGCAGCGGAAGCAAACACCAGCGATAAGGTCTGCGGGAAAACCGCCAGCAAGCTCGGCATCGAGTCTTCGAATCTTCCCGACCTCATCTGCCAAAAGGCGATGCTCATGAGCAAGGAAGGAACGATCTACTACGCGCGCGATATCGATAAGGAAATCAAGATCGCATCGACCACGAAGATCATGACCGCCATCGTGACGCTCGACACCGTCAAGCTCGATGACACCCTGACCGTGAGCAAAGCAGCCGCGAATGTCGGTGGCTCCTCTGCCAATTTCAAGGAGGGCGACACGCTCACCGTTGAACAGGCGCTCCGCGGCCTGATGATTCCCTCGGGCAACGATGCCGCTACCGCACTCGGCGAGTTCGTCGGCAAAAAACTCGACAGTAAGACAAAGAAACCCTTAAAAACCTTCGTCACCAAGATGAACGAGACAGCCATGAAGCTCGGCTGCAGCCACACCACGTTCACCAATCCGCACGGTCTCGATGCAGACGAATGGGCCGGCAATCTTCACTCGACCACGCGTGATGTCATGACGATGTTCGCGTACGCCATGAAGAACGACACGTTCCGCAAGATTATCGCTGAGACCGATTCGACCATCAAAGTCAAAGGCAGCGATGGCAACGAGCGCACATGGAAGATGGATTTCCATAATCAACTGCTCAACAAGGACGGCAATATCGGCGGCAAAACCGGCACCACACATGAGGCGGGCTTCTGCAACATCTGCGCGTACGACAAAGACGGCAGAGAGTTCTACATCGCCGTGATGCACTCCGACAGCAACGACCATCGCTACACCGACACGGCAACGCTCGCCTCGTGGTTCTTCAGTCACCAAAAGACATTCGCCGCCGCCCAAACCAACGCCAAAACCCTGAACGGAAACCCGTTAATCGCGCGCATGGCGCTTTCCGACTGGAGCAACAAGACCATCGACGTCACGCTTAAAGACCCGGACGAGCAGATTTCGGCATTTTCCCTCGATGGCGACGTAACATGCACGGCGAAGTTCACCAAAACAAGTGGCGACATCAAGCGCGGCGAAAAGGTGGGGACGCTCGATCTCAAGCAAAATGGGTCGGTATTCAAAAAGATCGATCTTGTATCCGACGAGGACTCCCCCGCCCCCACGATACCCGAACGCGGCCTCGTGCTGCTCGACCGCCTTTGCCACGCATTGACAGGTGCTAAAACCGCCGAGACGCGCATGTTTCAGAAGACAACACTGTTAACGATTAACTCCTAGCCACATTGTTCGCGAACAGCCGCACGCAATCGAACAGCCATACACAATCGAACAGCCACGAGTTTAGTGCAGCTTCTGCTCCGCGCGGTAAAGCTCCGCAAGAGGCTCCCCCGCCTCCTCGGGCGTAACAAAGCGCGTTCCCACACTCTGCGCAGCACCGTATTTCCCGTGATAATCGCTGCCGCCCGTGACCATCAAGCCGTACTTGTGCGCCAACTTGAATGCCTGCTTTTCGGCTGCCTCATCATTATCGGGATGAAACGCCTCGATACCCTTTAGTCCAGCCTTAACCAACCCGGGAACAATGCCCCACGAATCCATCTGCTGAGGATGTGCCAGCACAGGAACGCCGCCTTGCTCACGAATGGCGCGAACAGCCTCTTTGGGTGTGGGGTACGTGATGGTGCGGTCCGCAGGTCCACCGTTCTTAAAGAGGCAGGCGTACACAAACGCGTAGTCGGGATCGTTGCGGTCCCTGTGCGTAAGCGCCTCCATGATGTGCTGTTTGTAAATCGCGGTGCTGTCGCGCCCGACCTCGAGCACATCGTCCATATCAAGCGTATGCCCGCCAAACTCCGCGCCTGTATGAATCAAGCGCCATGCCTGCCAGAGCGAACAGGACGTACGTTTGTAAAGCATTTGGGCAACGAGTTTTTCGAGCGGACCGGATCCATCGGACGTCGCCTCGAGCCCATAAGCGAGAATATGCACCTTGCGCCCGGTTTTATGACTGAGCGTCGAGACCTCGCAGCCTGCAAGCACGGGAAAGTCCGCCTCACGACTCGCCTGACGCACGGCACTGAGCTGAGATAGCGAATCATGGTCAGTGATTGCGATGCCCGTCAAGCCCGCCTCGCGCGCCTCGGCAATCAACTGGTCGACATGTTTTGAACCATCGGAAAAGGTCGAATGCATGTGCAGGTCAAACGATCCCTCGATGGAGCGACCGGGAAGCGGCGCGTCCGCGATGCGTACCTTCTTTTTAGATGAAGACATGGCTATAAGCCCCCCCTGATTGTTTGACCTTCATCCTAGAGCAAAACACCCCGCAGAAGGTTGGCATTCTCCCGTCAGAAGGACGCGTGAGCTTCTGGAACATCTGCAGAGCATATGCCATGCCCCAAGCAGTGGAGAGATACGTGCCCTCCAGACGACTGCAGAACACGCCCCCGAGCACCAATCAAAAACCGAACAGACGGCAAGAATTCTCCCAAGCAGCCCGTTCGATTGTCTCGGCGTCCTCGCCCGTGCGATCTACGCGGTCGTTAACGAGCGTGTTGATGGTGATCGCGGCCATTGCCGGCTCGCACTCAAGACCGCGGATGGGTTCTGGCGCCATATAGGGACAATCGGTCTCAACAAGAATGCGATCGAGCGGGGTCGCCGCAAACGCCTTGCGAATCTCAGCGTTGCGCTTGAACGTCGCAGCACCGCCATAGGCGATGAAGCACCCCAACCCGACAAAGCGCTCCATAGTCTGCCGGTCTTCTCCAAAGCAATGGAGAACGCAGCCGGCCGCGGGAACGCCCACACGGCGCAAGGACTCGTAGGCATCGTTATGCGACATGCGGTCAAGATCGTCATCGGCATGACGAAGATGCAGCTCAACGGGCAGATTTCGAGTGACGGCGACCTCGAGCTGACGTTCCATGCAGGCGATTTGCACATCGCGTGGAGCAGGTTCGACATCGTCAACGACATCGACGTGGTAATCGAGACCGATCTCGCCCACGCCCACGCACGACGGGTCGTCAAGAAGGTCAAGCAATTGCCCGTGCGCTGCATCCGTGTAACGCGGCGCCCCATACGGGTGAGCCCCCGCTAGAAAACGAACGTTATCGAGGAGAGTCAAGGTATCGGCAGGTGCCTCGGCATCGACAAGCAGCTTACGCGCGCCGGCAAGGGCATTACGCAGGTAGGCAGGAAAATCAGCGGCTGCCACGGCATCATCGACGGTATCGACAAGTGTGATCAGCCCGCGACACCCGGCAAGCGCGGCACGGGCGATTATTTCTGCCGGGCTATTATTAAACAGAGATGTAATATGCCCATGCGTATCGATATAGGGAGCGAACAGCTGAGGAACCGTCACGCTCTTCTTCTTTTTTGTAAACGTCAACGACAGACGCGAATCGGCAAGAGGCATTTATGCTTCCTCCGTCGCATCATGTAAAGCACGAGCCAGGCGCACGAAATCGTCCACGGCAAGTTTTTCGGCACGCGCGGTGGGCGCGATATCGGCCGCGGCAAACGCCGTATCGAGTGCGGCCTTATCGAATCCGCTCGAACTCATGGAGTTGCGAATCGTCTTGCGTCGCTGCGCAAATGCAGCATCGATCACGTGCGCCACCCCGTGTTTGTCCAAATCGGGGCATACGCCATCAACACGATCAATACGTACCACGGCGGAATCGACATGGGGAGCCGGCATGAAGCAACGGGGCGGCACCTCAAAACGCCCGGTCACCTTGGCGTACAGACCAAGCTTTGCCGTGTAACCGCCGTAGATTTTATTGCCCGGGGCGGCCGAGATCCGGTCAGCCACCTCTTTTTGCACCATCACGACAGCGCGATGAAGGCTTGGCATGGTCTCGAAAAACTGAAGAATGATCGTCGCCGCAACGTTATAGGGAAGATTCGCCGCAAAAACCGTCGGAGCGCAGCCACCCGCCTCGGTAATCGCCGACGGAGAAACCTTAAGCGCATCTCCCATGATATAGGCAAAGTTCGCGTGTTCAGCGGCGTGGGCCCAGAGCACGGGTTCCAACTCGGGGTCTGCCTCAATCGATGTGACCTGGGCTGCTTCCTGCAACAATGCGAGTGTCAGCGTACCGATACCCGGACCGACCTCGAGCACATGCTCGCTGCCATCGAGCTCTGCAAGTTCTCCAATACGCTCGATCACGTGGTTGTCGATCAGAAAATTCTGTCCCAAGCGGTGCTTGGTAGCAAGACCGAACTCCTCAAGAAGTTCTCTTGTCGCTGTCGGGTTTGCCAGGGGCGATGTTGTCATCGTATCTCTCCTCGTTGCGTCGCCTTGGTCGCGGGTCAAGCGTTTCATCCGGTGTTCGGAAAGCCCCGATCGCACAGGATGCGCATTTGAAGCTCTCCGGCTGGTGCAAAGCTCTCGACAGACGAGGCGCCCTGTCCGCGGCCCCGCCTCATTCATTGTTCACGATAGCGCACAACGCAACCGAAACGGATGCGCGACGTTCCGCTATCGTCGTCTGCCCGCTGCTTTTCTATATCCTTTTGGAGCTTCACGCATCCGAATAGGCACATCAGCAGACGCAAGACAAAACAAGGAGCCGAGAAATGAAAGGGCATAAGCCTTGCGGCCATGCCCTTAGAATTCAGCGACAGATTATCCAGCTGAAGTGCATGCAACGCACTAGCTCAAACGGGGGAAAAGCGGCTCGCCCTTTTCGACCGGCTGACCGCCCGCAAGACCTCCCCATACGCACGCGGCGCGGAGGTCGTCGGTTTCGGCTTCGTCGGCAAGTTCCATGCGGCGCAAAGCCTCAGCGCTCGTCTTGGGCATAAACGGAGCGAGCAAATGGGCGGAGATGCGAATCGCCTCGAGCAGGTTATAGATGACGAAGGCGAGTTCATCGGCGCGTGCCTCGTCTTTGGCAAGCGTCCACGGCTCAGAGTCCTCGATGTAATGGTTGGCGGCATGGACAAGCTCCATGACCTCGTCCTTGGCGCCTACGTAATCGAGCACGTCCATCTTGGCGGAATAGCGGTCGAAAATGCCGTCGGCGATCTGCGCGAGCGGGTTGGCAAACGCATCCGCAGAGGCGGGCTTCGCCGGTGCGCAGCCATCAAAGTACTTGGCGCTCATGTTGAGCGAGCGGCTCACGAGATTGCCCCAGCTATTGGCAAGGTCGGCGTTGTAAACCTGCTCCATGCGCTCAAAGCTGATGGCGCCATCGGTACCCGGCACGACGTCGGTCATGAAGTAATAGCGATAGCCCTCGACACCAAGCAGATCGATGACGTCGGCAGGAGCGATAGCGTTACCGCGGCTCTTGGACATCTTCTCCGCCTTGCCCGTCTCGGAATTGCGCACGGTAAGGAAACCGTGAGCAAAAACGTGCTCGGGCAGGCTCTCTCCGATCGCCATAAGCATGGCGGGCCAGATCACGCAATGGAAACGAATGATGTCCTTGCCCACGACGTGGTACTGGGCGGGCCAGCGGTACGCGAGCTCGGCACGCGCCTCGGGCGTATCGACGCTATAACCCACGGCGGTCATGTAGTTGAGAAGCGCATCGAACCAGACGTAGGTCACATGACCCTCGTCAAACGGCACCGGAATACCCCAGTCAAAGCTCGTGCGGCTCACCGAAAGATCGTTAAGGCCGCCCTCGACAAAGCTACGGACCTCGTTCATGCGGAACGCGGGCTGGACAAAATCGGGATGCTCGTCATAGAGCTTGAGCAGTTTATCCTGGAACGCGGAGAGCTTGAAGAAGTAGGACTCCTCCTGCACGCGCTCGAGCGGACGATGGCAGTCGGGGCACAGGTGCTGACCTTGGCTACCGTACTCCTCGTCGCCCTTCTCGACCTGGGTCTCGGTGAAGTAGGTCTCGTCGGGAACGCAATACCAACCGTCGTAGCTGCCCTTGTACAGGTAGCCCGATTCCTTCATGCGCTCCCAGAGGTACTGCACGGCATGACGCTGGCGTGGCTCGGTAGTGCGGATAAAATCGTCATTGGAGATCTCGAGCTTTTTCCAAAGGTCCTTGAAGTGCGGAGCCTGGCTATCGGTCCACTCCTGCGGAGTCATGCCATGCTTGGCAGCGGCCTCGGCAACCTTCTCACCATGCTCGTCCATGCCGGTCAAGAACTTGACGTTGTAGCCGGCGGCGCGACGATAGCGCGCCTGCACATCGGCAAGAATCGTCGAATACGCCGTTCCCAGATGCGGATCGGCATTGACGTAGTAAATCGGCGTGGTGATAAAGAACGAAGGCTTTGTTTGGCTCATCGAAGGACCCTTTCTATGTCTTATGGCTGCGGCCTTATGACGACCGCGCTGACAGAGGTTGATTTTACCGCGCGAAACGTGCGATGACTAGGACGAGCGCTCGTCCTGCATAGTCAACACGCGCTCATAGACGGCGCGTTTCTTGAGCGAGTATTTCTGCGAAAGGCACTTTGCGATAGCGGAAGCGGGCTCGCCGGCGTCAAGCGCCTGGGCAATATCCTCGGCAAGCGCCTGCTCGGGATCGCGCTCGGAATCTTGCGACAGGGCGAAGGCTAACCGCGCGAGCTCCTCAGGTGCGGGCGGGGCGATCACGATTGCGATCTCACCGCGTATCTCTCCGCGTTCGCGCATGCAATCGAGCAACTCGGGGGCCATGCCGCGCACGACTTCCTCGTGAAGCTTGGTCAGTTCGCGGCACAGCGCCACACGCCGGGTGGGAAACACCTCGGCTATCGCCTCGAGCGTAGCGACCGCGCGATGCGGCGACTCGTAGAGAATGAGCGCGGCAGGGACGGCAGCAAGCTCGCGAAGCCTGCGTACACGCTCCCCATGTTTGCGTCCGATGAAACCCTCGAAAAAGAAATGATCGCAGGGAATGCCGCTCGCGACAAGCGCCGTCACGCAGGCAGACGGCCCGGGAATCACCTGCACATCGACGCCAGCATCGCGCGCAGCATCGACAAGCACCTGACCCGGGTCCGACACGCTCGGCATACCCGCATCAGAGGCAAATGCCAAGGTCTCGCCCGCAAGCAGGCGATCGACGAGCTCGGGCGCGCGCTGGGCGATGACGTTCTCGTCGCAGCGGATGAGCGGCCGCGAAATCCCCAGATGTGTAAGCAGCTTGGACGTGACGCGCGTATCTTCGCAGCAAATCGCATCGGCTGACGTAAACGCCTCGGCGACGCGCGGGCTCATATCGTTGAGGTTGCCGATAGGCGTCCCCACCATATAAAGCGTGCCCGTATTGGAATTGTCTGCCCTACTCGCCATCTAGTCGATCATCGCCCTCTCGAGCGTGGCGAGCGTGACGCGCGCGTCCCACGAGGGGATGCGCTTCTCGGTCTTCCATGTCTGGAAGAACCAACCGAGCGCAGGCTCAAACGAGGCGAGCTGGTTCGCAACGAAAACGCGCTCGTAAGCCGAGCGACCCTCGGGCGTGATAGACGAATTGGCGAACACGGCCGCACCGGACCACTCGCCCACGATAACGGGGAAACCGGCGGCACGCGCCTCTTTGATGACGGATTTGTTACGTGCGATGGCAGACGTCAGCCCCAACGGGCTGGTGATATCTTGCGCGAGCTGGTCCTTATAGTGGTACAGATGCACATCCATGACGACGTTTTTGTACTTCGCCGAGCTCATGAAGTGCTTCCACTGGTCTGGATAGCCCGAAGACGAAAACACGATAAGCTTGTCGTCGTCCAAAAGCGGACGAATCGTATCGTATGCATCGCGATAGAAATTGCGCAGGTAGTGTCCGGGAATGCCCTCGGTCGTATTGATGAGGCCACGACGCACACGCATCTGCGGTGAGTCGAGCAGCTCGATGCCGAGAAGGTTCTCGGCATGGCCATAACGCTTAGCGAGGCTGGTAAGCGCGCCCAGCGCAGTCGCCCTTCCGCTGTTAGAGGAATGCCACTCAGCAGTGAAATCAGAGGTCGACTGCTCGTTGGCATCGCCCTGACCACCCGGAACCGTGGCTAAATCGAGCAGCACCTTAAGATCGTACTTTACCGTCCACTCCATCGCTCGATCGATGTAGTCGACCACGGGAAAATGGACGCTGTCCTCGTCCTGAACGCCGAACCAATACCAGGGAACGGGCAGGCGAACGGCATTGAGGCCTACGTTTGACATACGGCGAAAATCGTCCTCACTCGCAAAGGTCTCGAGGTGATGACGCATGCGCTCGACGTATTTTATCGGCCCGAGTGCATCGAGCAGCTCGTCCGCGTCGGACGCACCCGTCGCCGTAAAGAGCGACGGCGTTACCCATGGCTCGGGAATAAACCAACCCGAAAGATTGACGCCCTTGATCCTATCCATCTGGGCCCCCTTATTCGCAACGGCATACACCGCTTGGTAGCTTCAAATCACTTTGAGTATACCTGCTCAAAGGGTGTGCAAGAAGGAGAAGGCACCGACCAAAATACGAACACGTGTTTGTATATGTGCTGCAAACATTTGTGTCTGCGCTACAACCCGAGCTATACGGGCATCGTGAGCTTTACGTGCGTCTTGCACATGCCGCGCGCTTCGTAAAACCGGCGGGCGCCCTCGCGAACGTTGATGAATCCGCAAACGACCGCGTCCTCCGTTAGCACCAGCCCGTGGAATGCCCCATTCCTGAGTTGCCAGATATAGCGGACGTTATATGCCGCACGGTCAAAACGTGTATCCTCGAGCTGACACATGAGCTCATAGATCACCCCGGCATCCGTGGCGGCAGCCGGGCGAATAGTCCTCGCCATGGCGCCTCACGCCAGCCCTTGTTCGCGCTCGAACAGCTCCGCGACCGCACTGACCGCCTCATCGGCGGAAATACAGCGCTCGCCGACCCTCGAAGGCGCACCGTAGCAGCCGTGGTAATCGCTCCCGCCCGTGCACATGAGCCCGTACATATGGGCGAGCTCTACAGCGACGCGTTTGTAAAAGATTGAGCATGCGGCCTGCGATAAATCGTCAGCTGCCTTGCCGACCGCCTTATCAACTCCCTCCCCACCGTTTCCCTGACTTATTAAGATTGTTTTTCGTACTTGTAAAAACTCACATGCATCTACCTGCGGTTTTAATACGATCCAAGAAACCTCGAACTTAGAAAGTCAGGGAAACGGTGGGGAGGATGGGGGATGAGAGGAAGATGAGGAGAGCAGGTAAAAGAAAAGCCCCCGTTGCCGGGGGCTGTTCTCATCAAGGTGGCGGGGAAGGGAATCGAACCCCTGACACGGGGATTTTCAGTCCCCTGCTCTACCAACTGAGCTACCCAGCCAAGATATGTGCCTTGTTTCAAGGCTTGATTAGTATATCGAACTCAACGGGCGCGTCAACCTCAAAGTTTATTTTTCTACGATTTGGTCCCGATTCGATGCTTATACGTGAGGTTTCGGTGCACAAACGCCCCAATCAGAGGGACCTATCGACGCGAAATCGCAAAACCGACCGCAGACAGCGCCAGCGCAAACAGCGCCGCAACGCCCAAATCGCACGCGATGATATTGAGCACCCCGGACGTGAGCTCGGACGAAAGCGCCCGGGACACCGCATCGTTCACCCAATATGTCGGCACAAAATGAGCCGCTGTGCGAACGCCCTCGCTCATGATCGAAAGCGGCATCCAGGCACCGCCCAAAAACGTCATGAGCATGCCCAACAGATTTCCCGCGCCGTTCAGCAGCTCCTCGCGTGCACCCAAATTGGACAGCACGAAGCCGGCGGCAAGAGGCGTGAGCGCCAGAACGAATGTCGACAACAGCGCTACAGCTACACGCCCGGCACCGATCTCTGCCACAGCGGGTGCAAACCCCACGACACCCACCGCGCTCGAAACGAACCATATGCAAACGGTAAGCACCGATGCCGCCGCAAACACGCACGTCGACCGTTGACGCTCGGAAAGAGGGGCGGCTTCCATGCGGCGCACGCGCTCCGGCTCGTTCATGCCAGAAAACACCAGACCGACCGAAACGATTACAGAGGAGATGATCGCGTACGCGCTGAAATTGAAGTACGTCTCCAGCGTTGCGGCGGATGTGGAGTCGACCTCGACCTGCTCGACCTTGATCTTGGCACGTTTTGCCGCAGCATGCTCCGCGGTATTGGCGACGTCCGCATTCGATGCCGCGGGCTTGAGCGCCGCCGTAGAAGCAGCCAAAGATATCCAACGCGAGGCTTCGGCAGAAGACAGCGCCGCCGCCATAGTGCCGGCACCGTACACGACTTTGAGCTTGGGAAGCTTTTTGCCCGCACGCGCCGCCTTGGCGAGATTGGCGCCAAACCCCTTGGGAACAAAGAATACGCAGTCGGCACTCCCCTCTGCGGAATTGCTCTTTGCGAGCGCGGATGAAAGCTCGTACCTGCTATCGGGCACGCCCTTGACAATCTTGAACCTCGTTCCCATATGTTTGGTCAGAGCGCGAGAAAGTTCGCTATCGTCGCGGTCTACCACGATCACCTTCGCGTCATAGGGCTTGTATTCGGTGAGCTGACCCGAGTTCCAGCTAACCGAAGCAGCGATAAAAACACCCATCAGCGAAATGAAAACCGTATAGATGAGCAGGTAAATCGGATGAGCAAGTGCCATACGAAGCGCGGTCTTAAAGGTGCTCATAGCGGCTCCTTCCAAAAATCAACACGGCGGCGACAACAAACACCGACGCCATAAGAGCAAGCGCTCCGGCACGAACAAGAAACGGCCCCAGATCTTCAAAGAAATAGAGGCGATTGAACATGTCGCAGACGAGCTTGGCAGGATTGAACCAGGGCTCGGCAGGACAGGCGCGGGCGACGTCCTCGGCAAGCGCCATGGCAGGCTCTCCATACAGACCGGCAAATAGCGAGGCGGTCGTGGCAAAACCGGTGAGAATGCCCGAACGCGCAGACTTTCCGCCCTTGATGGGGAGCGCGCCCACAAAAAGCCCGAGACCCGTCGCAGCCAGCGATGCGATTGCGCCGCCCGCAAGGCACAATCCCTCGCGTCCGCCAAAATCAACGCCAACGACCAGGCGCACGTACCCGATAGCGATCACCATCGATGCGCTGGATACAAGCCAGCAACCGATAAAAATACCCACAAGCGCGCTGTTTTTAGAGAGACCTCCAACACAACGACGGGCGCCCAGCGCCGATAGATTCGGCTGTAAATCAACCATGCTAAAGGCAGCAAACTCTGCAGACATAAGCGCTACGAGACCGAACAGCGCGTAGTAGTAGATAACCGTACTGTCGGGCGTCGCACGCGTAAGGCTCACACGCTCGGTTTTACCTTCGAGGGAGAGAGCGCGCGAAACAGCGGCGGGATCTGCGAGCGCCGAGGGGTCGCTCCGGGCAATCGACGCGACAAGGGCGGAGTTTTGCGTATAAGAGCTCGCCACCGTCTCGAGAATGCTTCGGCCGGTGAGCACCGAGCTCGCTCGTGAGGAATCATAATTCGAAAGCAAAATCAGCTTAGGGGCGCCATCGGCATTCACCGTATAAATGCCCGAAACCTTGCCCGCCTTGAGCGCACGGCGCGCTCCGCCCAGGCTCTTGCATCTCTCGATCTTGAGCAAACGGTTGTCCCCTTGCTTGGAAAGCGCAGCCGTTACGTCTTTAAACGACGAGGCATCCCAGTTCCTGTCCGCGACAACCGCGACGGGAACGGGATCGATCTGGCCGTCGGAGCTCAAATTGGCAAACATGAACATGAACATGGTGGCGAGGGCGACCGGAAAGATCGCGCCCCAAATCCACGTGCTCGGCCGCCGCAAAACGGACTTGAGCGTGATAACGATAGTGTTGAGCACGTCGATCACCTAGTCCCTGAGCTTGCGGCCCGTGATCTCGAGGAACACATCGTTAAGCGTCGGCGGCTCCGACCAAACGCGCCCGAGTGCAACGTCGGCACAGCGCAGCACATCCAAAATATCGGTAAGGTTATGGGGACTCGCCTCGCATGTGCAGACCAGCTCCCCCGCCTCGACGTCCACGGTGAGCACGTGTTGGAGCGCACGCAGACGGCGAAGCACGTCGTCGCTTGCCGAATCGACTTCGACGGTCACACGCTCTCCCATGCTAATCATGCGTTTGAGCTCGTCTTTTGTACCTTCGGCAAGCGTTCGACCGCCGTCCATGATCATGATGCGGCTGCAAATCTGCTCGACCTCTTCCATGTAGTGGCTCGTATAGACCACCGTTGCGCCCTCATCGCGCAGACGGCAGATCCCGTCGAGGATGGCATTGCGGCTCTGCGGGTCGACAGCGACCGTCGGCTCATCGAAGAAAATCAACTCGGGCTTATGGGCGATACCGCAAGCAATATTGAGTCTGCGCGCAAGACCGCCCGACAGCTTTTTTGGGCGGAACTTGGTGAAATCGGCAAGGCCGACGAAGTCGATAGCCTCATCGACAAGCGCGCGACGACGTGCCCGGTCATTTATGTAAAGGCTGCAGAAATAATCGATGTTCTCGCGCACCGTGAGCTCATCGAACACGGCCACCTGTTGCGGCACCACGCCGATGCGGCGCTTGATGTCGTAACGGGTAGGGCCCATCGGCTCGCCGAACAGTTCGATTTTGCCCTTGTCATAGGTAAGCAGCTGCAATATGCAGTTGATAGCGGTAGTTTTACCCGAACCGTTGGGACCGAGCAGGCCGAATATCTCACCCTGAGCGATATGCAAGTTGAGGTGGTCGAGCGCCAAGAGGTCACCATAGCGCTTAACAAGGTTCTTGACCGAAACGATCTCGTCCATGTTGCCTCCAAAAAATGGAAATCCACTTGATGACGTTAGATTACGAAGACAGGACGCATCTGCCCAGTGACTTTTGTCACCACGTGAACAGCCTGAAGTCGGGAAAACGAGCAAGGCCGTACAATGGTCCCATGAACAGGTTATTCGACAAATCGATCGTGCTTGCGTGCTGCCTTACCGCTGCATCGTTTCTCGAAATCGACGCAAGCCTCGTCGCCTCGCTCTGTCTCGCGGTAACGATAAGCGCGCTTGCCGAGGCACCGCGAAGCGCGAAAACGCGCCGCGCTTCGGAAGCGGCATCGTGTTCCTATGTGGTGGCGTCCATGTTTATCGCACCGCTTGCCCCGTTCACGCCCCTTGCGCTCTACGACATCGCGCGCACGTGCTCGCGCAAGCACGTATGGCCGCTCATCTGCTGCGGCGCCCCTTTTGTTGCGGTGCTTTTCGTGCACATGCGCACGGGCGCGATCAGTACGCAGAACGTTCTGCCTATTCTTATCTTCTCGCTTGCGGCGATGCTGCTCTCGGCACGCACCTCTCAAGTTGAGCACGAGCGCATCCGCAACAATCATATGCGCGATGACCTGCAAGAACGCGCTCTGGCTCTCAGTGCGAAAAACAGCGACCTCATCGATCGCCAAGGGTATGAGATTGAGCTCGCCACGCTCGCCGAACGCGCGCGCATCGCTCGCGAGATCCACGATAACGTGGGGCATCAGCTCACGCGAGCTTCTCTTCAGGCGGAGGCGCTGCGCATAGTCCATGCCGAGCAACCGGGTGTATCGGCGGACTTCGCCGATATCAAACGGACGATCGACGATGCACTCAACACCGTGCGGATGAGCGTCCACGCCCTACGCGACGACTCAATCGATCTCGGAGCGCAGATGCGCAAGGTCGCAGATGAGGTAGCGTCCGCGACTCCCCTCGCAATAGAGATCGATACATGCGTTGAGCAGGCGCCCGCGAATATCTGCACCTGCTTTCTGAGCGTCCTGCGCGAAGCGATTTCGAATACGATCAGGCACAGCGATGCAACGCAAGCACGCGTGCGATGCATGGAACATCCCGCATTCTACCTGCTCAGCATCACCGACAACGGCACTCAACAGACAGACCAAAGCGCAAGCATGGGCACCGCGCCCGTCAACGAGTGCAGAGATGCACGCGAGGGCATGGGGCTCGGATCCATGCGCGAACGCACCGAAGAGCTGGGAGGCACGTTTTGCGCTGGCCCAAACGCCAAAGGCGGTTGGAACGTTCGCGTGACCATTCCCAAGGATGCCGACACCCGCGCAAAAAGGAGCACACCATGAACGTCATCGTTTGCGACGACGACAAACTCGTCTGCGACTCGCTCTCGATCATTCTCGGAGCACAACCCGATATTGAAATCATCGGCACCGGACAAGACGGCAACGATGCCGTCAGGCTGTATCGCGAGCTCAAACCCGATATCGCACTGCTCGACATACAGATGCCCGCACGCGACGGCCTTTCGGCTGCACGCGAAATCTTAAGCCTCGACCCCCATGCGCGCGTTGTCTTTTTGACCACGTTCTCCGATGACGAGTACATCGTGGGCGCACTCAAGCTCGGAGCGCGCGGCTACCTCATCAAGACCGACGTGGCAACGATCGGACCCGCGCTCGCCCAGGTGATGAGCGGCAAACGCGTGCTTGAGGGCAAGGCGATAGACGCTGTCAACTTTTCCGGCCATACCGGAAAAGCCGAGCGGCCTGATGCTCGCCCTCACGCATTCGCCCAGCTCACCGATAGAGAATACGAAGTCGTCAAGCTTATCGCGCAGGGCCTCGACAACAAGGAGATCGCCGCGACCGCCTATATGGGGGAAGGGACGGTCCGCAACCACATCAGCACGATCCTGACTAAACTCGAACTCAAGAATCGGACGCAAATCGCCATTGCATACCTGCGCAGCTAGCCTGCATCGACCGCGATGAATGGGCGACTGCTGCGGTGCGTTGCTCGGCGAGATGCGCGCGGGAACAAGCACGACGCACTACATCTGCCCGGGGCAATGGACGCGAGCCCTCCGTTCGAGCACGATCGACGCCCCGGGGCACGTGAGGAACCTCCAAGCGGGAACGGCACGGTGCAACTCGCATAGTTCTCCATGTTCATCCGCAAAGGCGATATCGAGCGGATAGCCCATGAACAACGTGTGCACGCTGCGACAACCGGGAAACACGATTACAAGCGGCGTTCCCCAGGACACACACGGACGACGCGCGATCATGCCCCTCAATCTGTGCCAGAACGACGTTGCGATAACGAGTTCCGATGAGCTCCATCCGAGCTGCTCCAAGGCCCGTATGGCAGCCGCCTCGGTAGCATGGGAACTTCGCCTAGTGCGCCGTCCCGTACGGCACGTCGCGATGAGCTTGAAGCTTAGTCCGGCACGCCGCCCTATGCCGTCTGGCTCGACCAGCCTGGAATTCCATTCAACGCGTCGATTGCTCCGGTTCGCACATCGCCCCATATGTTGGCCCGTAAAACCCGCCATGCCCCTCCTGTCACGCCGCATCACATCACCACCCCCGGTTTCCAAGGATCGATGGTGACGTCGCGCGCATGCTTGAGAAACGCCGGTGCACCCATATCGACCCCTGCGATGCTCAAGCTTGCCGGCCAAGGTTTGAGCTTCATCGTGCAACGATAGGTTTTGAGCTCCCCTATCATCGACAACTCGCCGGAATCTCCCAACAGCCCATCGCGTTTGACGCAAGCGACCTCGACCTCCACGCCATATCCGTCCATGGCGCTTGAGAGTGCCGAACGGATTTGGCCGGACATGTCATCAGCCGAAGCATCCGCTTCCGCCCCCGCCGGAGATACGCCCTGGGCGATTACGACATCGGGCACGACGCGATCAAACCTGGCCGTCGCCGAAACGAACAGCATCACGTTATAGACGATAAGCGCCAGCACGATGAGAACCGGCGTGACGACCGCCATCTCGACCGTTGCCTGCGCCCGTTCCTCACTTGCGACGCCAGCGCATGCGCGGATCACCTTAAGCACCCCCGGATATCAAATCTTTGACACGGACCGTAAGCGGTATGCTGCCACCTCCCGGTATCGGAATTTCAGCGATAGTGAACGTTGACTCCATCACGTATTCCTCAACTTTGCAATGCAAAGCTTGAAGCAGAGCCTTGGGATCTGTCGTGCCGATGGGCAAAGACCGCAGCGCCCCTTGAGCATCAGATAGCGTACTGACATCGGCATGGGCCAAAACATGAGCCGAATCGGTCAAAACAGGCTTGTACAAACTTAAGTCGACCGGTTCAAAATCAAGCCCCGAAACGACACCGTCCACGGTTTTCGAAAGCCATTTCGCAATGGGCCCCAAACCGAATGCGGTAAGTCCCCCGATCAGTTTTTCCATAAGCTTACCTAGATTGTCGTTAAGGTTTCCGTAAGAGATAAGGATCTTTCCCCAAAGCCCCATGACATCGTTAAGAAGCCCAGGAACGCCTCCACCGCCGGAACGGTCCTTGAGCGACGAGAAGAACGACGCGAGCACGTTGTTTTCCTTCGTGGCGGGGTCGGGGGCGAGCACGGCAGCAGAAACCGCACCGCGCATGGGAACCTTGGCCTTATGCGTGAAGGAAACCTGCAGCTGTTCGGGAGAATCGACATCGCCCGCAGCCACGACCCCAACGCAGCCATAACGCCCAGGAGGAGCGATGCGCGGTCGCTTTTTGACCAGTTTGCTCAGACCGTCCTTAAACGTGTTGCTTGCGTTTTCCGCCTGATTCTTTGCCTGACGTTCAAGCTCCAGCTCCTTATTGCGCAGCGTAACGTAGCGCTTGAGCGCCTCGGTGTATTCGCGCAGGTGATATTCGTATCCATTATTGATGGATGTCGAAGCGGCGGGCGTCTTGCCCACATCCCCCACGCCGAACCTGCACACGCCGCATTCAGCGGAAGCACCGGAGTCGATCGAAGCGAGCGATGCGTTTTGACCTCGAGCGCCCTTCGCCCCGGGGCACGAGGCGTCGAAGTGCAAAGTCGGCATTCCCGACTCCATCGTCGTCGGCCAAACGGCATCGGTATAAAGCTCGGTTCCCTTTACCTCGGCCGTGTTTTTGGGAAGCAGCTCGACATTCGACTTGCAGACTCCGTCCTGTTCGACAACGCGCGCATCCGCCATTTTCTTCTTTGCGTAACCGTAAAACGCATGACGGGCGGCGGCGTCCGCGCGCGCCTCGACCCCCTGTCCGTTCGGTCGGTCATTCTCGTAGCGCCAACGGTAATAAGCGCGTGTACGGTCGAGAGCGACGTTGGGGTCCCAAGTGATACTCGATGAATAATCGGGGTTCTCGGCACCCGAAAGCGAGGTGAGCTTGGCAGCTCGCTCCTGCATGTTCATGCCCTCTCGACCGCAATCGGCAATCCATGCCTCTTCCTTGGCTTTCGCCGTTTTCTCCGATGCCTTCGCCAGCTCGCGCGCTACCTCGTCCAACTTGTCCGAGGCGTCCTCAAGCGAGTCTGTATCGATCTGGTCCCCTTCAAGCGCAGCGAAATCGCTTGCTGACTCCAACGGAACGGGAACGGCAACGCCCGTGTAAGAAACTTTGTCGGTCTTTTGTTTTGAGCATGCGCGAACAGATGAGGTGGCGACGAGAACCGGAAGGCCCTTCTCGAGTTTTTGAAGTCCCTTGGAGGCCGACGTCGCAAACTTGTTTCGCGTCCTAAGGATGTTGATGCCGCAATCGACTGTTTTACCTGCAGCGGCTTCTGCCCCCGGAATAAGCAAGGCGACGAGGCCCACACCGGTTACGCAAAAACCGGTAAGACCCAAACTCAATATGCTCGCATCCACAACGGTCGCCGTCGTGCGATACGACGAGACCACGTTTGCACCCGCAAGCGCCGTGATATCCGCCGTTGCCTGCACGTCTCCCGCACGCGACATGCTCCACACGGCTGTCGTAGACGAGAACACGAGCGTAAGCACGACGAGAATCGCGACCGCAGAGGTCACCGTCGTGTACGCCCCATCCTCGAGAAACAAATCGATCCCGCAACAAAGTCGCCTGTCCTCACCCGCACGCCTGAGAAATAGTGCACGCAGAGGTTCAGCCTCATGTTCACGATCAATTCCATCCCGAAACCCACGAGTCGTACGATCCCTTGAGCCAAGACGGGCGTCCCTTGTATGAGACGTCGACCGCAAGCTCGACATCACCCGAATCCGTCGTGCGCCCCGCAAAAGACGCGAATGCCCCGATGACCGGCAGTGGCTTGACCGTCCCCTTGATTTCAACACTCACATCACCTCCCGTATCGGCAGCCTTGCTAAAGTCGATATCCCACGCGAGCGGTCCGCCTTGATGAAAAATCGACACGTTGGGTACGGCGACAAGTCTTCGCTGGGCAAACGCCTCAAGGCTCTCATCGCTTGCCGACTCGCTCGTCACCATAAGACGTGCCGTCTCGCTCGCCGCCGATTCCATCACCGCACGCGTGTACAACAGGCACACGGGCTGAAGCGCAAGCAGCAGCAACGTTAAAAACGTCGGCAGCAAAAACGCCGCCTCGACTGTTGTCTGCGCCGAAGTCTCTGCCCCCAACCGTTGAAGTGCGCCGAACACGCCCGAGGCGCATCGGGCCGGGCACCTAATACAGCGAGACATCGAGACCGCCCAAACCCGAAA
>OGDF01001689.1_pt1 | contig 31927 bp, 18 predicted proteins | sample 1570141 | NCBI WGS metagenome assembly OGDF01 (sample SAMEA4370581, study PRJEB24528) | human gut metagenome | reverse complement strand
ACCCGGTCACGGCGTGCGGTCAGCCAAGGGCGGCGGATAAGATATTCACTTTCAACAATCTCCCATTTTCTATCGTCTTTTTCCATAAAGATTCTTTTTATTTGGATGAGAAGCAAAGATACTATCTTTGGAAATTAGAACAACTATAAAATAGTAGTTTTTATTCACCTACTTCCAACTTATAAATCTTACCTTTGCTTTCAATAATAATCCTGTCATCATAACACATAAATTATGGAAAACCATATTAGCAAAAACTCCTCTATGTGGAATCCTTGGCACGGCTGCCACAAGTTAAGCGAAGGTTGTCGTCATTGTTACGTTTACCGTGGCGACAGCCAACGAGGTCGAGATAGTTCCATCATTACTAAAACCGGAAAATTTGACTTCCCCATACAGCGCAAACGAAACAACACCTATAAAATTCCTCCCGGCAATCTGGTCTATACTTGCTTCACTTCTGATTTTCTGATTGAAGAAGCCGATGAATGGCGTGAAGAAGCATGGCAAATGATGCGGGAACGTCAAGACCTCCACTTTCTTTTCATCACCAAACGCATAGACAGATTAAAAGAGTGTTTGCCATCTGACTGGGGAGAAGGATACGAAAATGTAACTATTTGTTGTACTATGGAAAATCAAGACAGAGTAGATTATCGCCTTCCCATCTACAAGGCGGCTCCCATCAAACATAAAATCATTATTTGCGAGCCTTTGCTAACAGAAATAGATTTCAGAGGAGAGCTTGGTCCTTGGGTAGAACAAATTGTTGTAGGTGGCGAGTCAGGTAAAGAAGCTCGTATATGCAATTATGAATGGGTACTTGATATCCGTCGTCAATCTGTGGAAAACAAAATCAATTTTTGGTTCAAACAAACCGGATATCGCTTGCTAAAAGAAGGTCATGAATATTTCATTGCCCGCCGGTTCCAACATTCGCAAGCTAGAAAAGCCGGGATAAACTATACGAAAGATTAATCAGATGATATATCTAATCGCTTATTCTAAAAAGAACAGGCTTCGCTACCCTTCCATTTTGACAATATTCTTTTCATTTTGAAAAGGAATCAAAGACAGAAATGAAAGAAATAATTGATTTATAGGAGTCTCCTCTTTTGGTACACAATTTGTTCTCCTCTTAGATAGAAGCATGTGGTAAAGATAAAATGGAAAGAGAAGAAAACGTAAAACACTTTTTGGATTTAATCAGGCGTTCGAGACGTGGAAAATTCAAAATCTATATTGGTATGATAGCCGGTGTAGGCAAGAGTTACCGAATGTTGCAAGAAGCACATGAAATGCAAGAAAACGGTCTTGACGTCCAAATCGGTTATATAGAGACACATGGAAGAACCGGAACAGAAGCTCTATTGGAAGGGTTGACAATTATTCCTCGCAAAAAGATATTTTATAAAGGAAAAGAGATTGAAGAGATGGATTTAGACTCTATCCTTCGGTTACATCCCGAATTGGTCATTATAGACGAACTGGCACATACTAATATAGAAGGCAGTCGTAATGAAAAGCGTTGGCAAGATGTCATGGAACTATTGGATGCAGGAATCAATATCATTTCTGCTGTTAATATCCAACATATCGAGAGTCTGAATGAAGAGGTGAAAGGAATTGCCGGCATCGAAGTTAAAGAACGCATTCCTGACAAAGTATTACAAGATGCCGATGAAGTTGTGAATATTGACCTTACTGCCGAAGAATTAATTAACCGCCTGAAAGCCGGAAAAATATACCGTCCTGAAAAGATTGAATTAGCTTTGAATAACTTTTTCAAAACAGAGAATATCCTTCAATTGCGCGAATTAGCCCTTAAGGAGGTCGCTTTCAGAGTTGAAAAGAAAGTAGAAAACGAAATCGTTTCTATTGATAAAGGGGTACGTCATGAGAAATTTCTTGCTTGTATCAGTAGCAATGAGAAGACACCACGACATATCATCCGTAAAGCAGCACGACTGGCTTCCCGCTACAATACTGTATTCTCAGCCCTTTATGTGCAAACACCGGTAGAAAGCACAGAACGTATCAATCTTGCCAGTCAGCGACATTTGCTAAATCATTTTAAATTGGTTACAGAATTAGGAGGTGAAGTGCTACAAGTAGCATCTGCAAATGTCTTAGATGAAATTATAAAAACTTGTCAAGAGAAGCAGATTACAACGATATGCATGGGACAGCCGGCATTCAAAATGCCTTCTACCCTATTCAGTATCTCGAAATACAAAAAATTTCTAGCGTCTTTGGCACAAATGAATATAGATTTGATTATACTTGCATAAAAATAAAGTCTATGAATATAAAAACAAAACTTACCCTTACTATCGGCATATTGGTAGCTATGATTGTATTATTAGTAGCTCTATCAGTAGTGAATTTACAAATATTAACAGCAACAGATCCTGATAGTCCTGCTGCCGGTCCGGGATTACAAAGAGCATTATTGTGGATTTCCATTGTAGGAGCAGCATGTATTTGCGTAGGTATCGGTATATGGTTGCGCCTTCCTGCATCTATCAATAAGCCCATTAAAGAAATAACAAACGGCATCCAGGAAATAGCCAATCATAATTACGAAAAACGGCTTGATTTAAATGGCAATCAGGAATTTGCTGAAGTATCAAAGAACTTCAACAGGATGGCCAAACGGCTGGAAGAGTATCATGCCAGCACTCTTTCCGAAATGATGGCCGCTAAAAAATACATGGAAACTATCATAAATAGCATTAATGAACCCATCATTGGTTTAAATAATGAAATGGAAATTCTTTTTATCAATGATGAAGCCTTGAATGTTCTCAATTTGAAAAGAGAAGAAGTGATAAAACGATCTGCTCAGGAAATTTCGATGCGTAACGACTTACTCCGCAGATTGGTTCGCGAGTTAATAGACATTCCCTCACAAAAAATAAGAAGTGACAAAACCCAAAAAGAACCATTGAAAATATATGCTGATGATAAAGAAAGTTTCTTTCAAGTAAAATATATAAGTATCATTCAATCCGGCAGGAATAGTGCAACACCAGAAAAAAAAGGTCATGTCATTATGCTAAAGAATATCACGGAATTTAAAGAACTTGATTCTGCAAAAACGACTTTTATTTCAACCATTTCGCATGAACTCAAAACACCTATATCGGCCATCATGATGAGTCTACAGCTGTTGGAAGATAAACGTGTAGGAACACTGAATAATGAACAGGAAGATTTGACAAATAGTATAAAAGAAAACAGTGAACGTCTGCTGAATATCACCGGGGAACTACTTAATATGACTCAGGTAGAATCCGGAAAATTACAACTTAAACCTAAAATAACTAAACCTATTGAATTAATAGAATATGCCATCAAAGCCAATCGCGTGCAAGCAGAAAAATTCAATATTCAGATAGAAGTAGAATACCCGGAAGATAAAATAGGAAAATTATTTATTGACAGTGAAAAGATTGCATGGGTGCTGACCAACTTGCTTTCCAATGCTATCCGCTACTCGCCGGAAAATGGGCATGTAGTAATCGGTGCCCATCAAACCGATGACAATTATATTGAAATGTATGTACAGGATTTTGGGAAAGGAATAGACCCACGTTATCATAAAAGCATCTTTGACCATTATTTTCGTGTCCCCGGAACAAAAGTACAAGGAAGTGGTTTAGGACTTTCTATTTCTCGTGATTTTGTAGAAGCACATAATGGAACATTGACCGTGCAGAGTGAGCTAGGTAGGGGTAGCAAATTTATCATGCGCCTAAAAGCTTAATATAGATATCTTCTAATCTGCTATGGAGAATTCTACTCTAAACAAGAAAACCCTCCATAGCAGATTATTTACCAATCACCTTTTATCATGTTTATGATTACTATTGATGACTACTCAATCCTGTGTACTGTTATGTCATGAAAATCTTGTAATAAAGTCAGCAACATACCTTCGTCATTGTATTTTTTAGACTTTATTACCATCGTGACATAATAGGTAGTCATTTCCCCCACTGTTTTTTCTTCCAACTGATAAGATACGATATTATAATCTTTTGAATTAAATTTTTTCGCCATTTTATTCAATGTTTCTTTATTGTCAGTCGAAAACTCAACCATAGAGCTCTTCATACCGATACTCTTAAAAAGATAACTCAATGCCTCCAAACCTATTAAAGTAAGAATAGTAGCCGAAATCCCCAGCCAATACATTCCGGCTCCTACTGCGAGTCCGATACCTGAGGTAGCCCATATACCGGCAGCCGTTGTTAATCCACGCACTATTTGCTTCTGAAAAATGATAGTGCCGGCACCTATAAAACCGATACCGCTCACTACCTGCGCTGCAACACGACTTGGATCTAAATCTATCCCCTCTATCTTTATAATTTCCATAAAGCCATATTGCGAAACAATCATTATAAGTGCACTGCCCAGTGACACAAGAAAATGAGTGCGATAACCTGCTTCTTTGGCACGATATTCCCGATCCAAGCCTATTACTGCACCAAGTGCCCCGGCTACAAACAACCTTAAAATAAAGTCCCATGTCATACTCATATTTTTATCCTCCGCTTTTTATATATTAATCATCTTCATCTTCCATTAGATCGGGCAAATTCAGCATTTTCCGACTTTCTTCTGTCGGAAGAGCTTCCACTTGCCTTAGCTTACGTTCAATGGCCCGAGTGCGTTTACCCATTACCTCTTCCAGTTGGTCGCCGGCATTCTGCAAGTTTTTCTGAACTTTCTCCAATAGCCCGCCAAACTTTCCAAACTCTGTTTTTACAGCTCCAAGCACGTTCCAAACTTCACTTGTACGTTTCTGAATAGCCAATGTACGGAATCCCATTTGCAAGCTGTTAAGAATGGCCCCTAATGTAGTCGGCCCTGTTACTACAATCTTAAACTCCTTTTGCAATGTCTCTACCAGCGAAGTCCGACGAATTACCTCTGCATAAATGTTTTCAAATGGCAAAAACATGATAGCAAAATCGGTAGTAAATGGCGGATCTACATATTTGTCATGAATATCTTTCGCCATTTTTTTTATCGTCATTTCCAATTGTCGTGAAGAAGTATCTATTAATGCAGCATCACCAACTTCATAAGCATCTTGATACTGTTCATAGATATCCTTTGGAAATTTAGCATCAATCGGTAAATATACAATTTCATTATTATCTTCTCTCCCAGGCAATTTAACGGCAAATTCTACAAACTCTGTAGCGTTCTTTTTAGTTTTTACATTAGCTTCATATTGTTCAGGACTCAGCATTTGGTCAAGTAAAGCCCCTAGCTGCACTTCCCCAAAAGTACCACGTGTTTTTACATTACTCAAAACTTTCTTTAATCCACCCACATCTTGCGCCAGACTTTTCATCTCTCCCAATCCTTTTTGTACATTTTCTAATTGAGTACGAACAATTTCAAATGACTGTCCGATTCGTTCATTCAATGTCTTTTGCAGTTTTTCCTCCACCATCATACGCATATCATCCAATCGTTTTTCGGTACTCTTTATGAGTGCATCCTGCTGTTTACCCATTGCTTCAAACTTCTCCCGTTGCATTTCATTACCTGTAAGCATGTTTTTATGTAAGCTATCTTGCATTTGCCGAACAGAGAAGTTCAAAGTTTGGTTCAACTCAGAACGAAGTTCACGGATATTACGCCCCAATTCTTCTCTGTTTGCTTTCATTTCTTCATGAAGCAATAATTCCAAACGTTCCGTTTGCAAACGGTTATTTTTAGTCAGTACAACTACTAAATTGGCAATCAGCAATATAAGGATAATTATTATTAAAACCAGTTCCATAATTCTTGTTATTTATAGCAAATGTAGCAAATAATAAACGATATTCATTATATTTGCCTCAAAATTCACCTTAGCACTTATGAAGTATAAATTACTGGCATTAGATTTAGACGGAACACTGACTAATACCAAAAAAGAAATTACTCCTTACACACGACGGACTATTATTAAAGCTCAACAAAAAGGAGTGAAAATAATATTAGCAACAGGACGTCCCACTTATGGGGTGGCTCCTATTGCCGAACATCTTTGTTTAAGAGAATACGGTGGATACATACTTTCTTATAACGGAGGAAGAATCATCAACTGGCAAACAGGAAAAGTAATGTATGAAAACCTGCTTGAACGCTCCGTTATTCCATTTTTATATAACTATGCCAAGAAATATGGTTTTACTATAATTACATATCATAATGAGTTTGTCATTACTGAAAACCCATATGATGAATACGTACAAAAGTTGGCATTGCTAAATGTTATGACAATCAAAAAAGTAGATAATTTCCTGTCAGCCATTGACTTTCCTGTTGGGAAGTGCATGATTGTAGGCGAACCGATTAAACTTGCGACCTTAGAAAATGAAATGCATAATGACTTAAAAGAGCTTTTGGGAGTTTATCGTTCTGAAGCCTATTTTTTGGAATTGGTTCCCAAGGGAATTGATAAAGCACAAGCTCTATCTGTTTTATTGAAAGAATTAGGCAATAAAAAAGAAGAACTAATAGCAATAGGAGACGGATTTAATGATATCTCAATGATAAAATATGCAGGGTTAGGAGTGGCAATGGCGAATGCTCAAGATATAGTGAGGCAGAATGCCAACTTCATCACCGCCTCCAATGAAGAAGACGGTGTGGCAGCTGTTGTGGAAAAATTTATTCTTCACAACTGTTAAGGAGTGCAAAACTTATTATTGCTATTTTTTTAACATTAGAGTCTTAAAGTTTGCCGGATACGGAGTTTCAAACTGCATCAGTTCCCCTGTTATGGGATGATAAAAACAAAGTTTGAAAGCATGTAGTGCCAATCGGCCTAGCGGATTACATTCGCTACCATACCGTTCATCACCAATCACCGGATGTCCAAGTTCTGACATATGAACGCGAATTTGATTTTTACGTCCTGTTTCCAAATCCAACTCCACCAGAGAATAACCATTCGCGCGTTTTATTGTTCTATAATGTGTAACAGCATATTTTCCCTCTCCATCATCATAAGGACTGGAGCTGACATATAATTTATGATCGGTCAACCACGACTCAACAGTTCCTCCATCTTTCTCCATTTCTCCCGAAACAATAGCTACATAACGGCGATCGGTTACAATATCCTGCCAATTATCACGCAACGTATTTTGGGTCTTTTCATCCTTGGCATACATCATCAGTCCCGATGTTTCACGGTCTAACCGATGAACAACAAATATACGGTTGTTACGATGCGAACGTTTTACATATTCGTTCAGGATATGTTGTGCTGTACGCTCCTTTTGATGCTCAGTGCTGACCGAAAGCAGTCCTTCTTTCTTCTCTACCACGATAATATAAGCATCCTCATATACCAGTTTCAACATCGGATTCTTGAATTCACGATTGTTTTTGGTTTTGCTCACCTGAACTTTCATGCCGGGTTTCAGTTCAAAATTATATTGTGTAGTAATTATATTGTCTACCAATATAACCCGGTTAGTCAGCATTGTTTTTACTTTGCTACGACTGATTCCTGCCATTTTCTGCATCAGAAAATCCATCAATTCAGCAGGTTCATTAACATTATATACAGTATACTTTGCAACAGCCCGTGCAACGGGCTTGCCTGATTTATTATTTTTACCTCTTGACATAATTATCTTCTTTCAAGTAAAACCACATTCTCTACATGATGTGTATGAGGGAACATATCTACCGGTTGAACGGCAACCACTTTATATTTAGTATCCAGCAAAGACAAGTCGCGTGCCTGCGTTGCCGGATTACAACTGACATAAACAATACGTTCGGGTTCGGCAAACAGAATCGTATTTATTACATCATTGTGCATACCTGCACGCGGCGGATCGGTAATGATAACATCCGGACGACCGTGTTCATTAATAAACTCCTGAGTAAGAATATCTTTCATATCTCCCGCATAGAACAATGTATTGGTAATATGGTTTATCTCCGAATTTACTTTAGCATCTTCAATCGCTTCTGGCACATACTCTATGCCAATCACTTTCTTTGCCTGACGAGACACGAAATTTGCAATTGTTCCGGTTCCGGTATAAAGGTCATAGACAAGCTCATTTCCGGTCAGACCTGCAAAATTGCGTGCTACCTTATATAAGGTATATGCTTGCTCAGAGTTAGTCTGATAAAAAGATTTCGGACCAATCTTAAAGCGCAAGCCTTCCATTTCTTCAAATATATGGTCATTGCCCTTAAATAGCACTACATCCAAATCGTTAATAGTATCATTGCATTTATTATTGACCACATATAATAAGGAAGTAATCTGTGGAAATTTGTCAGCTATAAAAGCCAATAACTGCTTCATTTGCTCCATTTCGCTCTCTTCTGTAATTTTGCATTGAAGCAATACCATCAACTCTCCGGTACTTGATGTGCGAATCATCAGATTGCGGAGCATACCCTCCTGCGTACGAAGATTAAAGAAAGAATAATTGTGTTCATATGCGTAGTCACGGACAGCGTTACGGATTTGATTGCTGATATCGTCCTGCAGCCAACATTTCTCAATGGCAAGCACTTTGTCGAATGCACCCGGAATATGGAATCCTACAGCATTCATCTGATCATACTTCACATCCGCCTTCACTTCCTCTTCGGTCAGCCAGCGCTTATCAGAAAATGTAAATTCCAATTTATTACGATAGAACTCTGTCTTTACAGACCCCAGAATAGGAGAAATTTCCGGTAATTCAACTTTCCCGATGCGAACCAGATTATCCGTTACCTGTTTTTGTTTATACTTTATTTGTTCATCATAGGGCAAGCATTGCCATTTACAACCACCGCACACGCCATAATGCTGACAAAACGGGACAGCTCTTTTAGGAGAATATTCATGGAAATTCACTGCCACTGCTTCTGCATAATGGTTTTTCTTACGTTTTATTTGCAAGTCCACCACATCACCGGGAACAACATACGGCACAAACACTACTAAATCATTCACTTTCGCCAAAGCTTTACCTTCGGCAGCTACATCTGTTATGGTTACCTTCTCTAATAGAGGGAGCTCTTTCTTCTTTCTAGCCACTTTCTAAATAAGTTAATTTGGGGCAAAAATAAGCATTTTCTCCGAATTTCTCCCTATAAAACGAAATATATTAAAATTGCAAAGTAGAAATTGCAATTTCTGCTGTTTTTTTTCATTAATTCGTTTGGAAATAAATAAAATATGTATAGTTTTGCGATTACAATTTTTGAACGAGTTAACTTTAAATACATTATTTATGGAGAAAAAAAGAGTTTATACCTTCGGAAACGGAAAAGCAGAAGGTAAAGCAGACATGAGAGAACTGCTTGGTGGAAAAGGTGCTAACCTGGCTGAAATGAATCTGATCGGTGTACCCGTTCCTCCGGGTTTCACAATCACTACCGAAGTATGTACAGAATATTATGATTTAGGAAAAGATAAAGTCGTAGAACTACTCAGAGAAGATGTTGAAAAAGCTATCGCCAACATTGAGAACCTGATGAATTCTAAATTTGGTGATGTAGAGAATCCCTTATTGGTTTCTGTACGTTCCGGTGCTCGCGCTTCTATGCCGGGTATGATGGACACTATTCTGAATCTGGGTTTAAACGATGAAGTAGTAGAAGGGTTAACCCGTAAGACCGGTCGTCCCCGTTTTGCATGGGACTCTTATCGTCGTTTTGTCCAAATGTATGGTGATGTGGTTTTAGGTATGAAGCCCGTAAATAAAGATGACATTGACCCATTTGAAGCTATTATCGAAGAAGTAAAAGAAGCCAAAGGTGTAAAACTGGATAACGAATTGGAAGTAGAAGACCTGAAAGAGTTGGTAAAACGTTTTAAAGCAGCTGTTAAGGAACAAACCGGCCAAGACTTTCCGACTAGTGCTTACGAACAACTTTGGGGTGCTGTCTGTGCTGTATTCCGCAGCTGGATGAATGAACGAGCTATTCTTTACCGCAAAATGGAAGGTATTCCTGCAGAATGGGGTACTGCAGTAACCGTTCAGGCAATGGTGTTCGGTAATATGGGAGACACTTCTGCAACAGGTGTATGTTTCTCTCGCGATGCCGGTAACGGTGAAGATCTGTTCAATGGTGAATATTTAATTAACGCCCAAGGTGAAGACGTGGTTGCCGGTATCCGTACTCCGCAGCAGATTACCAAAATCGGTTCTCAGCGTTGGGCCGAGCGTGCCGGTATCTCTGAAGAAGAACGTGTAGCCAAATATCCTTCCATGGAAGAGGCTATGCCGGAAATCTATAAAGAGTTGGATGCGCTTCAGACTAAATTGGAAGACCACTACCGTGATATGCAAGACATGGAATTTACTGTACAAGAAGGAAAATTGTGGTTCTTGCAGACTCGTAACGGTAAACGTACCGGTGCCGCTATGGTAAAAATTGCCATGGATTTGTTGCGTCAGGGAATGATTGATGAAAAGACAGCGCTGAAACGTTGTGAGCCTAATAAATTGGATGAACTACTTCATCCCGTATTCGATAAACAGGCGTTAAAAGAAGCCAAAGTATTGACTCGAGGCTTGCCCGCTTCTCCGGGTGCAGCTACCGGTCAGGTTGTATTCTTTGCCGAAGATGCTGCTAAATGGGCAGCAGATGGTAAGAAAGTGGTCATGGTACGAATCGAAACCTCTCCTGAAGACTTGGCAGGTATGGCTGTAGCACAAGGTATTTTGACTGCACGTGGCGGTATGACATCTCACGCAGCCGTTGTAGCCCGTGGTATGGGAAAATGCTGTGTATCCGGTGCAGGAGCTATCAATGTAGACTACAAGAACCGTACTGTAGAAATAGAAGGTATCGTACTGAAGGAGGGTGATTTCATCTCTTTGAACGGTACTACCGGTGAAGTATATAAAGGTAAAGTAGAAACCAAAGCAGCAGAAGTGTCCGGTGACTTTGCCGCACTGATGGATCTTTGCAACAAATATACCAAATTAGTTGTCCGTACTAACGCCGATACTCCGCATGATGCAGAAGTGGCCCGCAGTTTTGGTGCATGCGGTATCGGTCTTTGTCGTACAGAACACATGTTCTTTGATGCAGAGAAGATTGTTGCCATGCGTGAAATGATTCTGGCTCCCGACGAAGCAGGACGCAGAAAAGCATTGGCAAAACTTCTCCCCTATCAGAAAGCTGACTTTAAGGGTATCTTCAAGGCTATGGACGGATGTCCGGTGAATGTTCGTTTGCTCGATCCTCCTTTGCATGAATTTGTTCCCCACGATTTGAAGGGACAGGAAGAGATGGCTCAGGCTATGGGAGTAACTGTACAGGAAATTCAGAAGCGTGTAGAAAGCTTATGTGAACACAACCCGATGTTGGGACACCGTGGTTGCCGTTTGGGTAACACCTATCCGTGTATCACAGAAATGCAGACTCAGGCTATTTTGGGTGCTGCCATCGAACTGAAAAGAGAAGGTTACGACCCGCATCCCGAAATCATGGTTCCGCTGACCGGTATTCTGTATGAGTTTGAAGCTCAGGAAAAAGTGATTCGTGACGCTGCTGCCGAGTTGTTTGAAAGAGAAGGAATGGAAATTCCGTTCAAGGTAGGTACCATGATTGAGATTCCTCGTGCCGCGCTGACAGCCAACCGCATTGCCAGCCGTGCAGAATACTTCTCATTTGGTACAAATGACCTTACCCAAATGACTTTCGGTTACTCTCGTGATGACATCGCTTCATTCTTACCGGTATATCTTGAAAAGAAGATTCTGAAAGTAGACCCATTCCAGGTACTTGACCAAAACGGTGTAGGCCAACTTATTGAAATGGCTGTGGATAAAGGCCGTTCTGTTCGTCCCGACTTGAAATGCGGTATCTGCGGTGAACACGGAGGTGAACCTTCATCTGTTAAGTTCTGCCACAAAGTCGGTTTGAATTATGTATCATGTTCTCCGTTCCGCGTGCCTATTGCCAGATTAGCGGCGGCACAGGCTGCAATCGAGGAATAGCACGATATAGCTGATACTCAATAAAATAGGCGGTATGCTTTTCATTTACAAAGGCTTACCGCCTATTGTATTTTTAAAAGGTACGTTCATTCCGCACGGAAAATGAGCGTAATAAACGCAAATGTTTAGAGAATGTTGTTGTGCTTTTCGTTGGGTGTTTAGAGCGTGTTTAGAGCCGTAATTGATGATATGACAGAAAGTTAAGACATTGGAAGCTGTTTGGAATAAATTTAAAGAATAACATAATAAAGACATAGAACGATATGGCAACATTTAAAGCGTGTGTTCAAAAAGAACGCAAAGACGGATTTTATCCGGTTTATATCAGAGTTACCCACCATAGGGGGACACAATTCATGAAGACCGACAAGATGGTCACGAAGAAAGAACTTTCCAGAGCGAAAGAAATCGAAGACCCCTACGTGCTTCAGTATTGTGCCGGGCGAATAGTGGAATATAACGAGCGGCTCAACAAAAAGGATATTGAGCATTGGACGGTCAAGGAAGTGGTGGATTTTCTTACGAACGGCAATGACGATATTTGTTTTTCGGATTATGCGAGAGTGCATATCGACAGAATGATTGACCGTGGGCAGGAAAGGAATGCCAAGAACTACAAGCTTGCCCTACAACATTTGGAACGGTTCATCGGAACCAACCAAGTGATGTTCGCTCAGTTGACCTCTACGCAGGTGAACAAATGGATAAAGTCGCTTGAACAGACGCATAGGGCAAAGGAAATGTATCCAATCTGTATGCGTCAGGTATTTAAAGCCGCCATGTTGGAGTACAACGATTACGATAACGGTATAATCCGTATCAAAGTCAACCCATGGGTAAAAGTGGAAATACCAACGGCTGATCGTGCGGAGAAGCTTGCCATTACCCCCGAAGCATGTCGGGAGTTCTTTTCATTCCCTCTGCCGGAAAGTAAGATGAAATATCCACAGACGGAGTTCGGGCGTGATGTTGCCATGATGGTGCTTTGCCTTGCAGGAATCAACACTATTGACCTGTACAATCTAAGAAAGCAGGATTACCGGAACGGAATTATCCACTACCAACGGGCCAAAACGAAGAAGTTCCGTGCGGATGGTGCGTATATGGAAATGCGGGTGCCAGCAATCATCCAGCCGCTATTTGAAAAGTACATGAACACGGCAAAAGATGATGAGCGTTTGTTCAATTTCTATCAGCGCATGACTACATCGGACAGTTTTTGCGCCAATGTCAACAGTGGGATAAGGCAATTATGCAAGGCTATGGGAATGCCAAAGGAAGAGTGGTATTCGGCTTACACGTTCCGGCATACATGGGGAACAGTAGCTCAGAATGATGTACGTGCCTCTATCTCGGAAGTGACGTTTGGCATGAACCATAGCAATGGACACAACGTAACACGAGGGTATATCAAGATTGACTTCTCCCCTGCTTGGGAACTGAACGAGAAAGTAATTGATTTCATTTTCTTCTCCGGTAAGGCTTCTGTACGTGAGCAGAAACAGAAGGATGTGCATTTCCGCTTGTCATACCGCTATATGGTGAATGCGGCTGCATACCACAACGGGCAAAAGGTGGCGGAACTGACCGATGTAGGCTTCAACAATGTGGACGAGGTTATAACCCGGCTCGTAACAATGCTGCCGGATGATATTCCGAACCGTTCGATGGTGATGTTCAAAATCGTCAACCTTGACAAAGACCAGACGGTGGTCTATCAGCGGCAGAAAGGGAAAGGGTTCTAAAATCAGCAATCAGGATGAAGTTAAAGGATTATTTTTGCCATTGGCGCAAAGTGGAAAGCATTACCATCAGGATGAAAAACCAAACATTCGGTTTTCATGCTGGCGTTGATGAGTGTGAGATTACTTTATTGGCAGATGACGAAGTGGGTTTAACAATTCCTTGCATCAGCCATTCTTGTACAGGTAGTTCCGGCTATGACATCAGAAAAATAGTTGCCGAGGCATTGGATTCCAAGGACGGTCATGCCAAGGGGCGGATTGATTGCAATGGGCGCGAGCATACCAAGCCCGGAGCATTGGCTTGCACCGGTCGTCTGTATTACGAGGCTCAGGCTATTTTCGTCTGAGCAATGAAGAAAGCGGTCTGCATTTTTCTGCGAGGTCACGGCAAGCCATATCCAAGCCACCCGATGCGATTTCCATTGTCTGATGCAGCATTATTGCATTTCGGTTGGATATGGATTTGTCAGGTTTCCGTGTATTGGCTATTGCTTGGAATAATTTATCCGCATCGTTGACAGCTTCAACAGCAGTGAGGATGTCGGACAACAATTCAGATAAAGTTTGTGTGGGTATCGGTTCAAAACCGGGTATTGTGATTGTATCATCCATTGTCTTTTGGTTTTTATTCGTGTGGTATATCGAAAGGGTTCTCACCGGTGAAAACAAGAACATCACGGGTCATACATTCCGCAATGTCTTTCAAAACCCCGTCAAGCTGCAAACGGGCGGTGTCCGACATGGTTTCATTCTTGCGTATGGCATACACGTTGCTGTACAGTCGTGCCAATGGAACGAGGCTTTGCGTAAGCAGAGCCGCATCACGACTGTCGAATTCACCGATTGTCCTTGCTATATTGTACTTCATAGGGAGTGATTGGTATGCAGTTCTGGATATTTCGATAACCTACCGGACTCCTTGATACGTTCTATCACGCACCTGCCTATGAACGAGCAAATGTAGTCTTTCCTGTTGCGTATCTCGTTTTCAGCGGCCAAGCGGACGCTCATGTGGGTAGTGGTTTCTTGTGCTGAATTGAACTCGCGCAGAACCGGAGAAAGTTGGTATTCGATTTTTTCAAGCTCGCAATATTGTCTTGCATAGCTTTCCAGTTCCAATATCCAATCCGGGAATGATTGTTCTTTTTCCATGCTGATGTTTTTATCAGCGCAAAAATAACGGGCGGGAGTTTTCTTGCCCGTTTATCTTTTTACCATTGAAGTCTACAAGAGAGCTTTTCTTTGTAGGCTTTCTTTTTAAACTCCCCTTTTATTCCCCTAAAATCGAAATTTCTCTCACGTGCGCACGCACGCGCGGTAGACGTAGTAGATATATATACTTTACTTTACGGCAAAATACGGGAGTTTTCGCACATTCTTCCGGAATAATCATACATTCTTCCCGAATAATCATACATTCTTCCCGAATAATTACGGAAGAATGCGCAATTATTCCCGAATGCTTCCTGAACGCTTCCGGCAGCTTGCGGACATGAAAAAAGCGACATTCTCTCGAACATCGCTTCAAAGCAAATCAGTAAAATCATCCCCTTTTCGGGTTGGGGTTCCCTTGGCATGAAGACAATCTAAAGTAGAGGGTAATAGATTATTCTTCCTCGTCTTCTTCTCCGGCAAGTTTGACAAGCTTGTCCTCAATGGTGAGTTTGACCTCGCCATCGTCTATGCTGATATTCTTAGGCATGATGATTTTAATGAACTCTGTCGACACTTTCACCCTGTCTTTGGGGTCAAGTTCCATGAAGTCCTGCATTATTAGTGGCGTCACATCTCCTTCGGGTATAGTGTTGTGCGCTTCAAGCCATTTCTCAATCATCCCTTTTGCCAGTGCCGTTATTTTGTTGGGCGTACCTTTTTGCCGCCCTCCGGTCTTTTTTCCTATTGCCATAATGATTTGTATGTAAAAAGATAAAATGATGATGCGAAGATAACGGCTTACTTTCGCACGCAAGGTATAACTTTTAATAATCAAATAAAGTCTTATGGGTTTAATAGGAAGTGCCATAGGTGCTGCAGGCAGCATTTTCGGTGGGATCAAGGCATCCAAGGCCATGAAGAAAGCAAAACGTAATGTTGAGGCTCAACGGCAAAAGAATCAGGACTGGTACGACAGGCGGTACAACGAGGATGCCACTCAGCGGGCTGATGCACAACGCATCCTTACGCAAACTGAAGAGAGTATAAAACAACGTAACAAAGCCGCTGCCGGTAGTGCAGCCGTCATGGGCGGTACTGATGAAAGTGTGGCAGCGGCTAAAGAAGCGAACAACAAGGCTCTTACCGATGCAACATCACAGATTGCCGCTGATGCAGAAGCACGTAAGGACAATATCGAAGCCACTTATATGCAAAACGACAATGCTTTCGTGGAACAGCTTAACGCCATTGAGCAAGGCAAGGCCAATGCCATATCGGGAGCTGTACAAGGAGTAACTAACGCGGTAAGTCAAATGCCTTTCTAAACTATTTCAATATGGCAACAATGGATGATATTTTAGGTAACGGAGGTGGTACGCCTCCGCTCAAAGGCTCTAAGGAATGGCACGAACAGCAGCAAGACGCTCCTTCCGTATCATCCCCGGCAAAGGGTACACAGAAATGGACGGAACAACAAGCAGCTGCGGCTCCTATTGCATCTGCTCCACAGATTCCAGCAAGTCAAAAAAACATGCCGCCAACAAGCGGAGGAACTTCAGGGGAAAATGTACAGACCAGTTCACCTGTCGAAATAAAGACGGGACAGCAAGTTCCAGTAAACCATGGCAAGGTGGTGCGAGAATTTGGAGACGGGGTACATGCTTTCATGGAGGACGGGACCATCCGGACAAGCGGGTTCGCAGGATACACATATTCGACACCTGAAAATATGTCGAATATAGATTTGTTTAAGGTTTTAAATCCCTATACTCCACCGACAGCGGAGGAACTTGAAAAGGAAAAGAAGAAACAGAAGCGAGACCAGATATTTGCGGCTATCGGTGATGGTATATCGGCACTCTCGAACTTATTCTTCACCACGCAGTACGCTCCAAATATGTACACCGGTAAGAATACCATGTCAGAACGTACCAAAGTGAGATATGACAAGCTGATGAAAGAACGTGAAGGCAAGGAGAAAGAATATTATGAGGGGCTGATGAAGGCAAAGATAGCTGATGAAGAAGGGGATGACCGTGAACGTAAGTGGCAAAGACTGCTCAGACTTGACGATTATAACCGCATGCGGAACGATGCCAAAGAGGAACGCGACAGGCAACTGTTTGAATTGAATCTCCAATTGCAAGGCAATAAAATATCAGCATCCGAGGCTGATGCCAAGCGTAAAGGGATTGAAGCAAAATATGCGGAAGAACTTGAAAAGGCAAGGCTTGAAACAGAAAAGGCTAAAGTTCGGTATTATAATCGTGGTGGTGGCAGTGGAAAGGCCGGAGAATATCCGTGGTATGACAGCGATGGTAACAAGCATTTTGCACGCTCGTATGAAGCCATGCGTCAGAACGCCATAGACAATGGAACATGGAACGAAGAAACTCAGGCTTCGACCACCGAGGTCAAAAGTGGAAGAGGGAAAACCGTTAAGACATCTGAAACGACAAAACCCGGTAAAGGACATTCTTCTAAGCCACAGAAAAAAAGTCCAACGGCCGATAATAAAAAGAAAAGTCCAACATCATAAATAAAATACTATGCCTGAAGAAAAGGATAAGATAAAAAAACTGTATGATACGTTTGTTTCTGATGGTTACGACATGGAGAGCGAAGAAGATTTTCGCAAGAACCTGTTAGATTCAACCAAACGTAAAGCGGCTTACGACGCTCTTGTAAAAGATGGTTATGATATGGAGCCGTTTGAAGAATTTGAAAGCAATATAGGGTTTGGAAAGGAACGAGCCTCATCGCAACAATCGGGAAACAGTGCTTCCAGAACGGTTGAAGAACCCATTTTACCTGCTAATGAACAGACATGGCAACCTACAGAAAAGGAGAAAGTAGCGATGTTGACTGAAACCGACCGTATTATGAACGATGTGAAATCCCATACACAAACATTCAACGAACGCATAGACAATATGCAGGAATATGGGATAAATCCCGGCTTGCAGACCAAAGAGGGAAAGATGATATTCAATCCTGAAAGTGGAAAGTTGGAGAAAACGTTCCTCACTCCTGCCGGAAATCGTTATTACAGCAAGTCATTGGCTGACATGGAAAGCTTTCAGTACCGCCAAGCTGCCGATATGTCCATAGGCGGACAGTTGCGTAAGGCAAACCTCCGGTTGCAGGAGTTGAAAGCCAAGCAAGCGGAAAGAGCATCAGAAGTACACAAGGAATGGGCAGAAGAGACAGAAAACAACAAAGCCCCTCTCGCTGCCATACTGGGAGCTGCCACTTATACGCCCCGCCAACAATCTGACAAGGAAAACCGTGCGTTATCCGTAGCCATTCGTGAAACAGAGGAACTGATTAAGAACCTTGAAGAACAGAAAGACCGTGAAAACGGTGTAGATGTAGGCTTTTGGCGTGGTTTCGGTCGCACTATGGGTGATGTGCGCACGTGGGATTTCGGTATGGGTGATATGCGTGACGCATTTACGATGATGAATGCCGATGAACTGAAAAAAGAAAATGCCACAGAGGGTGAACGTGAAGCGCATGATGCAATGATGGGCGCAATCCATGAGAAGCAACAAGCAGAGGAAAGATACAGCGGAAATGCAGATTTTTGGAACAGAGCAGGTGTAATGACAGGCTATATGCCGTCCTTCATGCTGGATTTCGTATTGACAGGTGGAGGATTTAACGGATTGTCCTCTTTCTCCAAAGGAAGTACCAGACTTGCAACAAAGGTTATAAGCAAAGAAACGGCTGAAAAAATGGCTCAGCAGGGTTTCAAGTCCTATATCAAAGAAAATGGAGCCAAAGGTTTGGGACGGTATGCAACCGACTGGACCATCAAAGCACTCGGTACAACAGCAGATGATTTGCTTGTACGCGCTCCACTTATGGCCAATACAGTACAGGCAGGGAAAACTACTGCTGACATTATTGACCGTAAACTGGGTGATGTGGTTGTTGATGAGAACGGCAACTATGATTTTTCCAACGACAAGACTTGGGGGGATGCCATTTGGCAAAGTGAAGCCAATGCCATCATTGAGAATTATTCGGAAATGTTCGGTGCACATCTTGATCCGGTCTTTACTCTTGGGAATATGAGCAAACTCGCCAATGTTGTAGGTGCAAAACGTATCGGTGCAGTGCTTTCAAAGGCTGACGCAAGTGCGTTGAACGGTATCATGGGACAAACTCATCAGATGTTCAACAAAATGGGTGTGAGTGATTATGTCGGTGAGGTTTCGGAAGAATACTATGGACAACTGTGGCGCACCATGCTTAATCTTGATGATGCCTATCAACAGAATCCGGACGGTACACGTACCAATTTGTTTGCCAGTGGTCAATTTCATGGTGACATTTGGGGAGGCATGGCACTCTCTATGGGATTGATGGGCGCAGGAAAACATACTTTGTCTGCTGCAAATTATACTTCCATGAAGCATGGTGTAAATAAAGCGGACGCAAAAGTGAATGAATTACTCGGCAAAGAGGTATGGGAGCCATTAAAGGCGACGCTTGACCTTACTACCAATGAGAATATCGGTGAAGTTGCGGAACTTATTGCCGGTGATAAAGATTTTACCATCAATGAGAAAGCTGCCGTTCTGGATTATATGGAACGCTCGTTGAATTTGCGAGGATTTAACCTTGCTTCTATGGCTCAATCACGTGGCGGCAACCGAAACGAAAGTGTACAACAAGCAAATGACAGTTATCTCGACGGGTATAATATCATTTCTTCGCAGGAGATGAACGATGCAAAGAACATGTATGAGTATCAGCGTGCAAGGGTTGCAGACCTCGTGGATGAGAGCATGTTTGCAATGATTGAAGAAAATCCGATTGCCGCATTAGAGTTTGTGAATGGCAACGAACAATGGAATGATGAAGATAAGGTTTCCGTAATCGATTATATTAATGCCAAGCAGGTGTATAACGGCATGATACAACGTGTACGTGATGATATAGACGGTCGTATCAAGCAGAGCAACTCAATGATAGATGCACGTGTGAACCATAATACCGGCATGATACAGGGGGCAACCATGAAGCAGGATGAGCGGAAGGTGTATGTAATCAGCGGCAAGCTTGTACCGTATGACGATGGTAGCGGTGTGAGCGTAACTGATTCGGACAACAGCATCATCATTCGCGATTCGGAAACCGGCGCACTTGAACAAGTATCACCTGATGCAGTATTGTCTCTTGATGAATCGCAAGACCCTAACGAGCAAAAAGAATTGGCAGAACAAGCCATTGTGGAGCAGTTCGCACGTGAAGCGGCTGATAAGATAGACGGTAAGGTTACATTCAATCCGGGTGATGCCTATACTATTACCGGACAGGATGGTTCACAGATGCAAGTACAGATTATAGCCAACGAGGACGGTATTGTGGATAATGGGGACGGCACAGTTAACGTTTCGGACGGCGTGAACATCTTCCCGTTGGCAAAAGAAACCATACAGCAACAGGCTGATGCGGCAAATTTGGCACGTGTGGCGCAGTTCGAGCAGCAGAGAACCATTGAGAATGCCGAACGGAAACAGGAGATGCAAGAGGCTGAAAGACCACAATACGCCCTCAATGACATTGTTTCGCTTACCGATGAGAACGGCGTTACCGTCCGTGGCAATATCACAGCAGATGCTGATGCGGACGGCAAGTATGAGGTATTTACCGAAGCCCCTATCAACGGCAAGCGTGTGAACCTGTTTACCCGTGATGAACTTGACAATATGTTGTTGGAGCATAACGGAGTAGCGTTTGAACGCCCTGCCGAGAATGAGAGCAACAATGGTGCGGAAAATATTCCCGAAAATGATAACAATGCCCCTCAAAATATTCCTGCCATGCAGAGAATACCAAAGGATGAGCAGGGAAATCCACTATATGAGCAGGCCGACAGCGACACAGCTTGGGATGCCATTGTGGAGCAGACTGAGGGTGATGAGGATATGGCACAGACCGTAGCCGATGGAATGGTTGCCGACAAGGAAGAAGCCTTGAAGAAGTTGGAGAAAGCCAAATCGAAAGGTGGCAACTCCATTGCCGAAAAGATTGCTTCCGAGAAAGAACGCAAAGCGACGATTGATGCAGCCAAACAGGACTTGCTCGCTTGGCAGAAGATAGCCGGTACTGCCAACCGTAGAAGAATGGCAGCGGATGCGGAACGCAAACGAATGGCTGATGAAGCTGCCGCCTTACGCAAAGCGGAAGAAGAAAAGCTGCGTGCAGAGCGTGAGGAAGCCGAACGCGTCGAGCGTGAAGCCCTTAATGGAGTTCCCGACATGGTGGATGATACACCGCAGGATGCCCGCGCAAGGGGGTACAGGCGTGTGAACGGCCATAAGATTGACAGGCAAGAACCATTGCAGACCGTACAAGGTAAAGAGGTGAACGTGAAGTTCAGCAATGATGTGCTGGCTCCCGGTCGTGTGGCTGTGATTGACGCATCGTTGTTGCAACCGAGCCATATCCAAGGTGTGCGTAATCCTCTGCATTTTATTGATGAAGCGCAACCCAAGGAACGGAATGACGAAGCGAGCGTATTGTCTGCACGGAAAATCGCCGGGAACATTCATCCGGAAGAAATCACATCGAGTATTACCGCTTACACCGGTGCGCCGACCGTAAACGAACGTGGTGAAGTTATACAGGGAAACAACCGCAGTGATGCCTTGCGTCTGATGTGGGAAAGCCATCCGGAACAGGCGGCTCTTTACAAGCAGTATCTGAAAGACCATGCGGAAGAATTTGGATTACAAGCAGAAGACATTGAGGCTATGGAGCATCCTGTCCTCGTGAACATGGTTGATGTGGACGATGCAGAGGCTATCCGTCTTGGCCAGTATGTGGCACAGGACACAGAAAGTGGAGGTGTTGAACGCATCAAACCTAAAAACGCCTTGCAGCGCATGGGAGCCGAAATGCGTTCGTTTGCCAACTTGCTGCTTAGGACTTCGGATGATGAAATGTCATTTGCCGGACTTGTGGATTCCAATGGTGCTAATGTTTTGAAATGGATGAGCCAAAGAGGTTTCATTACTCCCACACAATACAAGAGTGCGTTTGACAGCAAGGGTAACTTGACTCCCGAATCCAAGAATGATTTGCGTGGTATCATGTATCAAAGCATATTCAAGGACGGTAGTACACGGTTGGAGGAAATGTTCAACGTATTACCGGTAAAAGCACAAAAAGCTATTCTTGCCACTGCTTTTCGTGATTATGATAGTCCGAACAGTGAACGAATGGTAGATGAGATACAGAATTCCGTTCGTGCTTACTATGCTTTGTCCCAAGATAAAATGTTTGCAGAGGCAAAGAACTTCAAGGAAGCACGTACTGCCGTAGAAAGTTGGAAACGCCAGTATCAAATGGATGATGTCACTGGGGAAAGTTATCTCCCTGCTGATAATTTCAGTAACTTTGTCCTGCATTTGGCCGCAATGTATAAAGGTGAAAGCCAAAGCTTCATTCAAAATACATTCGGCAAGATTTATGACCTTATACAAGGTACACAGGAAGAAACTCTGTTCGAACAACCGGACAATACCCCTCGGACGCTCGTACAGGCTATTAAAGAAGCATTAAATTTAGATTACAATGGACAACAACGAAACAATGTATTGGTTGGCGATACTGCAACAAGCCAACGAGGGCAGCAAGGAAGCTCAGGAAATGCTCAGACAGGAGAACGAACTGAAGACGGAAACGGGACAACCGACAGTGGAGGAAGAGTTGAAAGAAATAGTGGAAGAAACGGAGTTGAGAGCGAAGATAGAGGAAATCAAGAAAAGGAAAATGATGAGACGGAAGTAATTGGCCGTTCCATGACTGCGGATGAAGCACAAGACTTCATTGCAGATATGGAATTGAGTGCTGAAATTGCTCCTGAAATAGACCTCACTATTGAAAACTGGGATGCCCTATTCGGTGAAGATGGAATCGTTTCAACTCCGATAGGCAATGTAAAAATGGGTGAAAACCAATTTACAAAATTGATGCGACAAGGCAGAAATGGAAAATTGGGCATGATTAAGCCTACGCTTGAACATCCACATGCAATAGTTTCAGATGTGAGTGAAGCCAAAGAAGGAGATACAACAGAACGTGCATCTTCTTATGTATTTATACGTTCATTTAAAAAAGCTGACGGTTCTCGGTATTATTACTTCACTTCAATCACAGTCAGCAAAGACGGCAAAGAGGTAGTTGTTTCCAACCAAGAAAAAAGGAGGAACGCCATTGCGAACCTCCTTACTAAAGGAAAAATGGTTTGGAAACACGCCGATGATGTTTCTGATGCCTCAGACATGGCACAAGGCTTATACTCGCCGCAAGGGAATGTGTCTGACCTCGCTACCGAGGGCACGGATGCGCCTCAAACCCAATATGGTCAACAGGAGACTGTAGTACCTAACGGTGGCGCACAGACCGAACAACGCCCTGCCGATGTTTCTGTGACAGCCTCCCCCGAAAACCTGCAGGGAATTTCTGATAGCAAAGGTACAAATAATTCTCGTAAAAGCAGTGAGTTAGGAGAGAAAATCGCAGCGGCAGAAGCGGAAGTTGATGTAAATCCGACCGAAGCGCAGAAAGAAGCCGGAAATTACAAGAAAGGTCATGTTCTGGTCGGGGTGTTCGATATAACTATCGAGCAACCTAAAGGCAGTGTGCGCAGCGGTGTGGATGCCAACGGTAACAAGTGGGAAACAACTATGCAGAACACCTACGGCTACATTCGTGGCACGGAGGGCGTGGATGGAGACCACATAGACGTGTTCCTCTCTGATGATATTGACGGGTGGAACGGACGCAGGGTGTTCGTGGTGGACCAGTATAATGAGGACGGCAGCTTTGATGAGCATAAGGTAATGCTTGGTTTCAATGAGACTGACGATGCCGAGGCAGCTTACTTCGCGAATTATGACAGCGACTGGGCAAATAATCACAAGACAGTGGTAACTGCCGTAAACTTGGAGGATTTCGAGAAATGGATAGATAGTAGCCACCGGAAGACAAAAGCGTTTGCAGAATACAAGTCAGTCAAAAGTGTTGAGGAACAGAGTTCAGGTACACAAGTCGACAGACTTTCTGAAATCAAGTCACGCATTGAAGAACTGCACAAGGAACAAGAAGCCGCACATGGTCAGAGTGATATATTTGAGGAAGCCCGCATTATTTCCGAAATAAACGGCCTCTTTGCTGAACAGCGGAAGTTAGAACAAAGCAATTCCAATGAAGAAACAACAACACCGACTGATGCTGCATACACCATTACTCCGGCACAGTACACCACAAAGAGGGGTAAAGTATTGGATATGCAGATAGTGAAGTTTGGCATGGAACTGTCTAAGGATGAGTTCAGAAGTGCCAATGCATTTGCCAAGAGCCTTAAAGGATGGTATGACGCAAAACAGAGGGGCTTCTTGATGCGTAGCGAAGATGATGCTAAACAGTTGGTGGATGCCGTAATCCCGAAAGAGGATGCAGCCCTTTCTGTCACTCAATCTGAAGATTCGGAGAATGCTGTAGAAAACACTCCGCAAGCCGGTGAAGACATATTCCAAATGGCGGAACGTATTGCCAAAGAAGAGGAAGAAAAACGGAGAGCATCCAAAGAAAACGCACGAAAGGCGGAAGAAGCCGGAAAAGAACCCGTATCTTTGGAACACTGGAAGCGGATGAACGGTGACGCACGCATGGCGGAAGCCGGAAAACGACCGCTAACACGTGAGGAGATAGAGAGTGCTTCCACTGACGAAGTATTGAAAGCAAACGCTTTGGATTATCTTGACGGTAACCAGGGCATGATACAAAGTATATCCTATTTAAAAGTTTACGAAGATGTTAGGTATCCCAACAGAACTGCTGCCGCAGATAGCGGCGCAACCGACAGCGCACAGCTGGATACACCCGCTCTTGGAAACGAGCAGCGAGTGGACGTTCGAGATAGAGGACAAAGTGGAAACTCGAATGCACGACTGGATAGAGAAACTAGTGAAGAAGGAGTTCCCGCAGAGGGAGGACCACTACATGCTGACCCGTCTGACGCGCGAAGCGATGCTACCGGCAATGGAAATGGAGGCAGTGAGACAGTTCCTGTTCGAGAATCCGTACTACAACCTGGTGATTCCCAGGGTGACGTGCATTCAGGAAGCAGTGTACGTAGCGGGGAGGGACGCAATGTCGGAGGAAGAACAGGACGAAAGAGCAGTACAACTTCTCGAAAAAATAGTAAGCGGGGAGTACAGGCTGACACAGCAAGAAATGCAAAGAATGATAGAGGATTAGACCTCAACGACCCGCTTGACAAAGAACTTGCCGACGCGCTGAAGGAGTTCGACAGCGTGCTTGACGAGTTCAACCGTGCTGGACGGGAAGAACTTAGTATGAGCCTTGTCGGCATGAACAGCCGACAGATGGAAGTGTTGCCGCAGTTGGTTTCAGCCGGGGCAAAGGTTGGTTATGCATATATAAAGAAAGGCGCGCACAATTTTGCCGAATGGGCGAAACGGATGCGCGAGGCGCTCGGCAGCAAACTAAAAGATGCAGGACTTGGCGAGAACGAAATAGATGCGTTCATCAAAGAAATGTGGAAGAGCAAGCTTCCCATGGACGGTGAGGTGCATACCGTTGAGGAGTGGGCTGGCATCATCGGCAAGGTTGAACTTCGGAAGAAGGTGGGTGAATCGCTGGAAGAGAAGCGCAAGGCGCAACGGGCAGCCGAACCTATCCCCGTGAAGACATGTGACCGCGAAAATATCGTGGAGACACTTCCTTTCCTGTTGCCGCAGCAGCAGGATGACGTGCTGAAAGCGGAGACGCAGTTCTTTGACGAGAGCCACAACGACAGAGACCACGCTTTTGGCAAGGGCTATATGTTCACCAACGGAACGGGAACGGGGAAGACCTACACCGGACTGGGTATTGTGAAGCGTTTCATCAAGCAGGGTAAAGGACGTATCCTTATCCTTACTCCTTCGCAGACTAAGGTGAAAGACTGGATAGAGGATGCGGCCAACCTTGATATCGAACTGAACGACCTTGACAAGACGGCCAAGGCGAGAAAGGACGGCACGACCGCCATTACCGAGAAAGGCGAAGGCGCAGTGATAACGCCTTATGCCAACTTCAGGCAAAACAAGGCGTTACTTGAAGACCTGTTTGACCTGATTGTGTATGACGAGAGCCACCGATTGTTGGAGAATAAGGGCGGTGTCGGAACTACAGGATCGATGCAGCATTACAAGTTGAGTAACCGTAACGAGCAATTCGCCTTCCTTCGACTACAAGATATCAATCCGACATGGAACGAGCTTAATGCCAAGAACGAAGAGTTTAGCACCCAGCGCGATGCAATCATAAAACGTATAGAAAAAGAGAGCGGCACAACCAATGAACTGACGCTTGGACAAAGAGGCGAACTGCCGCCTGTGTTTAATGGCAATTGGACTCAGGGTATGGAACAGAAATTCCCCGAACTTGCCAAGCTACGGAATGAATGTCTTTCTTTAGATGCAAAATACGCCAAAGAGGTGAAGCCTGAATTGGAACGACAAGCCAAAGAGAACGTAAAACATACAAAAGTAGTTTTCTTGAGTGCGACTCCTTTCAATACGCGTGAGAACCTTGATTACGTGGAGGGATATATCTTTTCTTATCCGGAAAAGAAGAAACAAGACGGTTATTCCACACAAAGTCCCCGTTCACAGTTTTACCTCGAACATTTCGGGGCAGGATACAAATGGCGTTATCACCGCTTGGAAAGCAGCGGAAGTAATCCGGAAGCGGTATCGAAGCAGGAAGTGGAGTTCAGTAATTACCTGCAACACACGTTACAGACGATAAGCGGACGTATCATTGACAGTCCGTTTGACTATTCGAGAGACTTCCCCACTGTGACGCTTGACAAGGCGGAAGAATTCAACAACGCCATGGAGGAACTGTCACGAAATAAAGCAACATCGTACGCCTATCATGAAGTGATGGGTGATTATAATTACACCAGTGCATTGTTCGAGAGTATGAAGGTGACGCAAATCATTCCCCGCCTGAAAGAACATTTTGCACGCGGACGGAAAGCAGTGATATTCCATCGTCGTGTGGAGAGCAAGAACCCGCTTGTTCCACCATTCAAAACCATATTCGATGTGGCTGTACAATCGTTGAAGGAAGAATATGATGCCACGAAAAAAGCAGAGAACAAGAAGGAGATTGCAAGGCTTCGCAGGAAATATGCCGGTATGCTGGAATGGGAGCAAACACTTGACCTCCGTATGCCGAGAGAACAGTTGGCAGATGCTTTCGGGAAAAACAATGTGCTTTTCTTCAGTGGCAAGGAGAGCAAGAAGATAAAGGACAAAGCCGTAGAAGACTTCAACAATGATGCATCCGGCAAAAATGTCATCGTTATACAGGAAGATAGCGGAAAGGAAGGTATCAGTCTGCATGACACCACTGGACAGCATCAGCGAGTGCTGGTGACATTGGCCTTACCACAAAGCCCGATTACTGCTTTGCAGATAGAAGGGCGTATTTATCGTATCGGTAACAAGAGTAACGCTATCTTTGAATATCCCTTGTTGGGATTGAACACAGAGCTTATGCTGTTCGGGCAGAAATTCAACCAGCAGGTGAGCACGACAGAGAATCTTGCGCTTGGCTCACAGGCGCGTAACTTGCGTGAGAGTTTCGCCCGCGGTGTGGAAGAGCACAGCGGAAATGTGGATATTGACAACCAAGGTGTGGGCGGTAAGGAGTTTGATACTCCGAGCCATACGGAGACGGATGCTTTTGACGGTACTGTGTTGGATTATTACACCAACCAGAAACTGAGCGGTAGAAGAGACAGTAGAGAGGGACAGGACTACTACCCCACCCCTGAGCCGCTTGGGTACATGATGGCCTTGTGGGGGCGCATCGGTGAAGGCGAGAGCGTGCTTGAACCGAGTGCCGGGCATGGTGCCATTGCTCGGTATGTGCCGTTGGAGAACCAGCTGACAGCCGTAGAGCCTTCTCAGAGTCTGTTCAGCAAGCTACAGCTTAAGGCCGGAGGGAACGGTAGGAAGTTTGAGAATGATGTATTTGAGAACTACCATATGGTGAACAAGCATGATGTGGTGCTGATGAATCCTCCCTTCGGTACAGGTGGTAAGCTGGCGGTGGAGCATGTGGCTAAGGCTTTCCAGCATTTGGAGGAAGGTGGCCGTATTGTGGCTATCATTCCGAGAGGTTCGGCTGACAAGAAGTTTGACAAGTGGTATGAAGATCAGAAAGATGCGGTGCTGACCGCTGAAATCGGTTTGCCCGATATCACGTTTGAACGTGCCGGTACGAGCGTAAACTGCCGCGTGGTGGTTATCGACAAGGTGACGAATGAAACCTTACGCCAGGATGCGGCATCCCGTGCTGTACATATGGATTTGAGTGGAGACCACTATGAGAAGATAGAGGACTTCTTCGAGGAGATACGGAACATTGACGTGCCGGAGCGCACGATAGACCATAAAGCGAAATTGAAGAAGAAAGCTGCACCGACAGCACGTGAATTACGTACCGTCAAGGGTATCAATTACGTAAACTTGACGGAAGACGGTATCAGTGTTTCAGGGCGCGGTGTCTGGGGCGGTTTGGAATGGAAGGATAAGGCGGGAAAGGCACTGACCGATTATCTTGCAGACCAATACAGAATATTCAAGAGCAACTATGATTATGCTGTTCGAGATGGAAGAGAGACGCAGGAGGCTGCATACGGCGAGATGAAAGAGCTTGCCTGCAAGCTTGCTGGGATGACGGAGGACGAGATGCAGCGGTATATCGACAAGAGGAATGCCGATGACACGCTGTACCGCAGCGACGATGAATTGGAGGAGGTGAACGAGCGGTTCAATGATGAACTGCGACAACAGATTAACGGGACGTTGCCAAAAGGGCATGTTTACCAACTGGGCAATCCGAGTGATGCCCTGCTAAGTTCCAGTATTCCTGATTTGCCTATAGAATTGGCTGCAAGCCGTCTGTCTAATAAGTCAATGCAGGAAAACCATCCTTTTGATTTGCCGGAAGTGGAGGATTTACCGAAAGCAATACAGAATCCGTTGGCGGTATTCCGTAGTGCAACGCATATAGGAAGTTTTGTTGTTATGACAGAAATAGAGCACAAAGGGAAAAACTTTGTAGTTGCTATTCAGGCTAACAAGAAAAAAGGACGAATAGAAATAAATGATATTCGCAGTGTCCATTACCGCACGTCAAATGCTCATATGGCAAACTGGATTGTAGAAGGATTGTTGGAATATACAGATAAAAAAAGAATGGCTGAATGGCTTTCCAAACAGCGGTACAATTCCGCTGAGGTTAGAAAACTATTCAACCATGCCACAAAGATAGTGGAAAACTTTGAGAATCCAAAGATTGCGGATGAAAATATGCGTGAGAGAGCTGGTGCATATACGGACGATGAGCTGAGTTATGAGAATGACCCAGTGGCAAAGCTGCTCGGTCAGTCAAGGAGAACGGCAAAGCAGCGGAGGGAATTTGCACAGCGTGAACGCCAAAGAATGGCAGAACGTGTGGAAAGCCTTGCAGAGAAACTGCATCTTGACAATGTGGAGGTTGTTACTGATGCTTCCGTCTTGGATGGAAAGAAGCAGCGTGCAAAAGGCATCTACTCGAAGAGTACAGGGAAGATAACCATTGTCATTCCCAACCATACAAGTACGTTTGATGTTGAACAGACACTACTGCATGAGGCTGTGGCGCACTATGGTTTGCGACAGTTGTTCGGAGAACATTTTGACACATTCCTCGATAATGTATTCAACAATGCCGATGAGAACATACGCAGACGCATTACGGATATACGTAAGAAATTGTATCGACAATATGTACAGCATGCGATAAAGGGTGTAACATCGGTATTCGAGCAAGCCGAGATTATTGCAAACCTGCCTAAAAGCGAAAGCGACTTTACTTATACAGCAACAGAAGAATATCTGGCTTCGCTTGCAGAAGATACCGAATTTGAGAACATCAACGCAAGTTGGTGGCAACAGATAAAGGATTTCTTCCTGAATATGCTTCATAAGATAGGCTTTGAGGATTTCAGAGGGGTTACTCTATCGGATAACGAACTTCGCTACATCTTGTGGCGCAGTTACGAGAACCTTGCGGAACCGGGCAGATACAGAAACATATTGGGAGAAGCCGCTGATGTGGCAAAGCAGTATGAACTGAAAGTCGGAAATTATGCGGTTTCCGACCCACATCATCTGACTGTTGCAGAAAGTGATGATGCACTATACCGTACCGGTGACCCGGAAATACATGAAAGGGAGTTGGCTCGTGACCGTTATGAAAAGCGTGTAAAAAGCGGTATGTTCCAATCACGGGAAGCATTACAGGACAGTATGCTCGGCTTGAAAGAAGCCATGACTGCAATCCTTGGCAAGGAAACAAACATTGAGGATGTGGACGGATTTGAAAACGCATACTTGGGAGAAAACCGTCTGTCAAGTGTGAACAAAGCCGAAGCCGATGCATTTGCCCACACCCTGTTCAAGCCCATGCTTGATGAGGTTGCCAAACTTGCCAGGACTGAGGCAGAGCGTGAGGAATTGACTGATTACATGATGGCGAAACACGGACTTGAACGCAATACATATATGCGTAATGAAGCAATCAATAACGGAGCAACCGATGCAGACCAAACCGACTATGCCGGACTTACAGCCCTTACAGGTATGGATAATATTACTGATGCCGAAACGGAAGCACAGATAATGGTTAACGATTACGAACAGGCACACGACACTACCGACCTTTGGAAAAAAGTCAATGCCGCGAGCAAAGCAATACTTTCAAAGTCATACGAATGTGGTATGATGAGCAAAGCGACCTTTGACAAGATTTCAGATATGTATGATTTTTACATTCCACTACGTGGTTTTGACGAAAAGACCAGTTCTGAAGCATACGCATATCTGACGCACAAGCAAAGTGCATTCAATGCTCCTATCAAGAAAGCGGAAGGACGCAGGTCGAAAGCGGATGACCCGTTTGCCAACCTGCAATCAATGGCAGAAGGTGCTATCATGCAGGGCAACCGGAACAAATTGGTAAAACAGCGTTTCCTTAATTTCGCCCTCAACCATTCGAGCGACCTTGTCAGTGTGAGCGACATTTGGGTAGAATACGATACGGTGGCCGACGAATGGAAGCCAGTGTTTCCTGACAACATAGACAGTACAGATACTCCCGAAGTGGTAGAACGGAAGATGCTGGACTTTGAAACTAAAATGGAGTCATTGGCGCAGCAATATCCTGACCGGTACAAGCACGGCAAGGATACCGTGAATATTCCTTACCGTATTGTGGAAAGCCGGGATATGAGGCAGCACCAAATTGTAGTGAAACGTGGCGGCAGGGACTATGTGATTACCATTAACGGCAATCCTCGCGCAGCACAGGCACTGAACGGACAGACAAATCCCGACAATGATATGTCGGGGGCAATCGGAGCTATTCTCCGTGCAGGAGAAAATATCAACCGACAGTTGAGTGCGTTCTATACCACACGTAACCCAGACTTCATTGTATCGAACTTCATGCGAGATATGCTATACACCAATACCATGACTTGGATAAGGGAAAGCCCGAACTACGCACTGCGTTTTCATCGTAATTATATGTATGCCAACCCTGTAAGAATAAAGCAACTCTTGGCTAAGCACCGCAAAGGGACACTTGACATGAGTAACAAGACGGAAGCGATGTTTCATCAGTTCATGATGAACGGAGGAGAAACAGGCTATGCCAATATCCGGGACATTGAACAACATAAGAACGACATACGCAGGGAACTGAAAAAATCGAACGGCAAGATTCCTGTAAAAAAAGCATGGGACTTGTTGGGCGAACGTTTCGATGAGTACAACCAAGCCGTTGAGAACTGCGCCCGTTTTGCCGCTTTCATGACATCACGCGAAATGGGCAGGAGTGTATATAATAACTTAAAAGTATACCACCCTAATAATTAAAAAGTATACCACT
>OGDF01001681.1_pt1 | contig 32036 bp, 25 predicted proteins | sample 1570141 | NCBI WGS metagenome assembly OGDF01 (sample SAMEA4370581, study PRJEB24528) | human gut metagenome | reverse complement strand
GCCGTTGTGCATGAAGAAGATGCCGACGCTTACCAGCGCGATGCCCATCAGGATCACCCACGTAAGATTGGTCTCCACGCGGTTCATGGTAAACAGCGGACGGCGCGGTACATCAGCAACGCGTTTGCGTAGGCGGGTTTTGTAGGTGACATAGTAAACCGCGTAGAAGCAGCCCGCAGAAAGCAACGCCTGCAACAAGATTTCTGGCGGCGCGACACCAACATCAAAGCGAAATACCAGCACGCTGGTCAGCGGGAAGCCGAAGAAAAAGGTGAGCAAAAACAGCAATGAAAAGAAGACATTGAAGTTAAAGCGCACACGGCGAAACTCAAACCAGGTCAGCGTGGCAATAAACAGCGTGCAGAGCAGCCAGACAACAAACAGGCCACTGAATTGCAGCAGACTCATGCGACCTCCCCGGCGGCAATCGCCAACGCCCGCTGCCAGCCTTGTAGATAGTTAGGGCTAAAGAAGGCAATGGTGTTTTTATCCACCGACGCCAACTGGCGCTGCGCTTCACGCACAATATCCTCGTTGAGATCGTCGGTAGTAAACAGCACCGGCAAATGCTGTTCCGTCATATCCTGCCAGAACGGATTTTCCCGGTTAAGCACACAAGGAATGCCCGCCTGAATCAGTAAGCAAAGCGTACCAATGCCCTGCTGGCGGGCAAAAATAAAGTAACCAAGATCGCACTGACGAAGTAGCGCCAGATAGGCGTCAAATTCCAGTTTTTCGCTCAAAATTTGCAGATTTTCTTCGCTGAATAACTCCAGCCCCGCCTGACGAACTTCCTCAATGTACGCTTCGTTATTAGGCGGATATCCCATCGGCACCACCACTTTTACCGTATCGCCAAATTGCTGATGAACGGCGCACAAGGCAGCAATATGGTCATTGCTGCGGTCACCGGAGTTCCCCACCAGAATGGTCATTTTCCCTTCACGTTGCCGATCGTTCGCCATCGTATTGAGAGAAGGGTCCATCCGCGTCGGGAAGTACAGCAGTTCGCCCCGCACCTTTGGATGCGTTTTGGCAAAAAAGCTCAAATCGCCGCGGGTGGCAAATACACAGCCGACTCGCTTTTGCGCCAGGCGACGTAGTGGGTAAAAAAGCTTATATCTCAAGCCACTGGAAAGCTCATACAGGTCTGCCCCCCAGATATGCCAGAAAAACTGGCTGGGCTTAATGCCACCACTCAGCAGAGCCAGCCACAGTGTGGGATTGAACTGACCGTGGAAGAAAAAACGCTGCTGACGGTTAGCTTTTGCTTTCGCGATGACCGCTTCCGCCAGCGATTTTTTCCCAAGGAAAAATTGCACAGAAAGCGCCGGACAGCTATCACTTAAGCCGTCGTCCTTGCCAACAACCATAAACTCGCGCGCGTGCTCGCTCGTCGCAGCCAGCGCGTCATTGAAAAACCGCAAAACGGTTCGGTTATGGTGAGGGATATCCGATCCCAGTACGTGAATCAGTACAGTCATGCCCGCCTACGCCAGAGTAAAAACACGCCACAACAAAGAGAAAAATAGACGATATAAGTTGCCATATATGCCTGCGCCGCGCCCAGTGCACCATGCGCAGGGATTAGCCAGTGGGCAAATACCATCAATAAAGTGAACTGGCTGATTTCCGCCAGAATATAAAACCGCAATGACGCTTTGGCGATCACCAGATAACCAAAGACATAAGCGCCCACTTTTAACACATCACCCACTAACTGCCAGGCAAAGAGATCGCGCATAGCGGTAAATTTATTCGACAACAGCAGCCAGATAGCAAAATCACGCAGCAGCCAGACGGTAAAACTCGCCGCCGCCACTGCCGGTAAGACGAATTTCAGCGATTTAACCACTTCCCGGGTGATATCGCGCTTTTCCGTTAGCCGCGACAACGTGGGCAGCAAATATACGCTGAACGATGCCGTAATAAATTGCAGGTAGGCATCGGAAATACTGCTCACCCCTTGCCAGATCCCCACTTCATCCCAGCTATACTGCGCCGCCAGCAGTTTACGCATCATGATGTAAGCAACAGGCAAGGTCACCGACGTAATCAACGCCATGAGCGTAAATTTGCTCAACTGCCCTGCCAGACCGTTATCCCAGCTGGGTTTCAGATAGCTTAACGGGATGACACCACGTTTGATCAACATGATAGCGGCAGGAATTACCACCAGCGCGGGAATCAGCGCCAGACCCAGCAACGCCCCTTCATAACCGCCCAAACGGTAACTGACGTAGTACGCGAGCACGCCAATCAAGCTGCCGACAATCAGCGATAACGCATTACCTGCGGCATCGCGAAAGCCTTTCATCAGCGCCAGTAACAGGTTGCCCCAGGCGATCCCCATTTGCACCAGCGCCACTAAACGCACCAGCCCCTGATAGTCGGTATTACCAAACAATCCCTGGCTGATTGGCGCAGCTGCCAGCACAAAAACCAGCGCCATCAGCGTAGAGAAACCAAGTACCATCGCTGATGAAGTGCCGACCACGCGGCGCAGCTGTTGCGGATTATCATGGTACTGGGCAACGTATTTGGTTACACCGTTAAAGATGCCAGCTCCGGCAAGCACGCCGAGCACGGTAATCAACTGGCGGAAATTTGCCGCCAGCCCAAGCCCCGCCGGACCAAATGACACAGCCAGCAACTTACCGACCAGTAACCCGGCACCAATCTTGACCAGTGTACTGGCCGCCGTCCACAAGGACGCTTTTGCCAACGACATATCAGGAGAAGTAGTTCAACAAAGTCGCAATTACCGTACGCTGATTGACGGGCGACAGGTTGTAGAACAGCGGCAGGCGCAGCAGGCGCTCGCTCTCTTTGGTGGTGTAGCGATCTTCACCGTGGAACTCACCAAAGCGTTCCCCCGCAGGGCAACCGTGCAGCGGAATGTAATGGAACACCGCCATGATTTCCGCTTCTTTCAGAAAGTTAATCAACGCGCTCCGGTCATCAATATCCCGCAGTTTAATGTAGAACATATGCGCGTTCTGCACGCAGCCATCGGGAATCGACGGCAGCTCGATACGCCCGGCTTTCGCCAGAGGCGCTAACGCATCGTAGTAGTTTTGCCACAGCGCCAGACGTTGCTGGTTGATACGATCCGCTGCTTCCAGTTGCGCCCACAGGTACGCAGCTTGCAGATCGGACATCAAATAGCTGGAGCCAATATCGCGCCAGGTATATTTATCGACCTGACCACGGAAGAACTGGCTGCGGTTAGTGCCCTTTTCACGGATGATCTCGGCTCGTTCGATTAACGCTTTATCGTTAATCAGCGTCGCGCCGCCTTCACCACCCGCCGTATAGTTTTTGGTTTCATGGAAGCTAAAGCAGCCAATATGACCAATGGTTCCCAGTGCACGCCCTTTGTAAGTGGACATCACGCCCTGAGCGGCATCTTCTACCACAAACAGATTATGCTTTTTCGCCAACGCCATAATGGTGTCCATTTCGCAGGCCACACCCGCGTAATGGACCGGCACGATAACGCGCGTTTTGTCGGTGATCGCCGCTTCAATCAGCGTTTCGTCGATGTTCATGGTGTCCGGGCGAACATCCACAAAAACGATTTTTGCGCCACGCAGCACAAAGGCATTGGCGGTGGAGACAAAGGTGTAGCTCGGCATGATCACTTCATCGCCAGGCTGGATATCGAGCAGCAGCGCCGCCATCTCCAGCGAAGCGGTGCAGGACGGCGTCAGTAACACTTTGGCGCTGCCAAAACGTTGCTCCAGCCACTGCTGGCAGCGACGGGTAAAACCGCCATCGCCACACAGTTTGCCGCTACCCATTGCCGACTGCATATAGTCGAGTTCGGTTCCCACCACCGGCGGTGCGTTAAATGGAATCATGTGATCACCTGTATAACCAGTACGCGGTGCTTTCTACATTCGCACCACTTTGTATGTATCGTTTAAGCGCGGCGGTGTTGCCCATTTGGGTCGCCACCCGCAAAGTTGTTTTACCGCGAGCATACGCCCAGTTTAGCGCCGTTTGCATCAGCTCAGCACCTACACCGCGTCCAGCCAGCAGGCCAATTCGCGCATCTGTCGCATTGAGTTCCCGTAAAGAGACATAACCACGAATACCGCCGGACGCCGCACGTAAAATCAGACATTGATGATCAAAGGTGCCGCGCACGGCATTTTCAATCCACTGTGCATAAAAGCGTCTGCTGGCGTCAGGCGCATACCACGGCGCACGAAAACGGCTTTGCGCAAATGCGGCGCTGGCTAACTGACGTAATGCGGGAATATCGGTCTCTTGTGCCACTACAGCACCACTATCACTGACATTGTTCACGGGTAGTGCCAAATCAACTTCACCTTCTACCAGGGAGAATCCCAGCTGTTGCAGGGCATCCAGTTCACCCGTATTTGATGCCGCAATTTTGGCCTGCACCCGTGACCACGGCGCTAACACGTCTGGCGTCAGGAGCGGTGCTTCAGACGTAATGCGCACGATGGCGCTGTTAACACCAAAGAAGGCGTTTTCCCAGGTTAGTGGCTCAATACTGGCGCGGACGGGCACGAAGTAACTCCAGCAGATATTGGCCGTAGCCAGTTTTCGCTAATGAACTGGCAGCACGCTTCACACCCTCGTCATCGAGCCAGCCGTTACGCCAGGCGATCTCTTCCAGGCAGGCAATCTTAAAGCCCTGGCGTTTTTCTACTGTCTGCACAAAGGTACTGGCTTCAATCAGGCTGTCGTGAGTGCCAGTGTCCAGCCAGGCAAATCCGCGCCCGAGCAGTTCAACGGTCAGGTTGCCCGCCTCGAGGTACATCTGGTTGATGGAGGTAATCTCCAGTTCACCACGCTCCGACGGCTTCACCTGCTTTGCGTACTCCACGACTTTACTGTCGTAGAAATAAAGCCCGGTCACCGCCCAGTTTGACTTCGGCTGTTTTGGCTTTTCTTCCAGCGAGATAGCGCGGAAATTGTCGTCAAACTCCACCACGCCAAAGCGTTCCGGGTCCATCACCTGATAGCCAAATACCGTCGCCCCTTCCGTGCGCGCCGCAACATGACGCAGCTTCGGACTGAAGCCCTGACCGAAGAAGATGTTATCGCCCAGCACCAGACAAGAAGGTTCACCGTTGAGGAAGGTTTCACCGATGATAAAGGCCTGCGCCAGACCGTCCGGGCTGGGCTGTTCGGCGTATTCCAGCTGGATACCGAACTCACTACCATCGCCCAGCAGGCGCTGGAAATAACCTTTATCTTCCGGCGTAGTGATGATGAGAATTTCGCGGATACCGGCCAACATCAGCACCGACAGCGGATAGTAAATCATTGGCTTATCGTAAATCGGCAACAGTTGCTTCGATACGCCGCGCGTAATCGGATGCAATCGGGTGCCGGAACCGCCCGCCAGGATAATACCTTTCATGTTTGCCTCCGCTGAAAATTAGCCTTTCAGACCTAAACGCTCGCCCTGATAGCTGCCGTCCTGCACCTGCTTCCACCAGCTTTCATTAGCCAGATACCACTGCACCGTTTTACGCATTCCACTTTCAAAGGTTTCCTGTGGCAGCCAACCAAGTTCACGGGCAATTTTCGAAGCATCAATGGCATAACGCAGATCATGCCCCGGACGGTCAGCGACAAAGGTGATCAAGTCACGATAGTGCACCACGCCGTGCGGCTTGTTCGGAGCCAGTTCTTCCAGCAGCTCGCAAATGGTTTCCACAACATCGAGATTCTTACGCTCGTTGTGACCACCAATATTATAGGTTTCACCGACTTTCCCGGTGGTCGCCACGCAATACAGCGCGCGGGCGTGATCTTCCACATACAGCCAGTCACGGATTTGCTGCCCGTTGCCATATACCGGCAGCGGTTTACCCGCCAGCGCGTTGAGGATCATCAGCGGGATCAGTTTTTCCGGAAAGTGGTAAGGACCGTAGTTATTCGAGCAGTTGGTGATCAACGTCGGCAGACCGTAGGTCCGCAGCCAGGCGCGCACCAGATGGTCGCTGCTGGCTTTTGACGCGGAATAAGGGCTGCTCGGCGCATACGGCGTGGTTTCGGTGAAGAAATCATCCGTCGAGTGCAGGTCACCATATACTTCGTCGGTGGAGATATGATGAAAACGGAACGCTGATTTTTTATCTTCCGTCAGCGTATTCCAGTAAGCCCGCGCCGCTTCAAGCAATGTATAAGTCCCGACAATGTTGGTTTCAATAAACGCTGCCGGGCCGTCAATAGAACGGTCAACATGGCTTTCGGCTGCCAGATGCATGACACAGTCTGGCTGATGCTCAGTGAATACGCGTGCCAGTTCTGCCCGATCGCAGATATCAACTTTCTCAAAGGCAAAGTGCTCGCTTTGCGCGACCGGTGCCAGCGACATCAGGTTTCCGGCGTAGGTCAGCTTATCGACCACTACCACCGCATCGCTCGTTTCGTTGATGATATAACGCACCAGCGCCGAGCCAATAAACCCGGCACCACCTGTTATCAGAATTTTTCTCATCAGCGCCAGACTCCTTTGGCATCGACGACATACTGCTGATGGACATTGTCGCCATTGATAACTTTGAACTGACTATGATCGACCAGCATCACCAGCACGTCTGCCGTTGCCAGCGCCTCGTCAAGCTGCGCCAGAGTACAAAGCCCGGTCAGTTTTTTCGGCAACTGGTGGATGTTAGGCTCAACAACCAGCGTTTCGCCGCTGTGCCACTGGGCGATCAGTTCAGCGATTTCCATCGCCGGGCTTTCGCGCAGGTCATCAATATTCGGTTTAAACGCCAGACCAAAGCAGGCGATTTTCAGTTCACTGGCGCGTTTATCGGTAGCAGCAAGGCAGTCGGCAACCGCCGCTTTCACCTGATCGATAACCCAGAACGGTTTGTGATCGTTAACTTCGCGCGCGGTACGGATAAGCCGCGCCTGCTGGGGGTTCTGTGCCACGATAAACCACGGATCAACAGCAATGCAGTGACCGCCCACGCCAGGGCCAGGCTGAAGAATATTAACGCGAGGGTGACGATTCGCCAGGCGAATCAGTTCCCAGACGTTAATCCCCTGATCGGCACAAATCAGCGACAATTCATTAGCAAAAGCGATATTCACATCGCGGAAGCTGTTTTCGGTAAGCTTACACATTTCCGCCGTCCGCGAGTTAGTGACGACACACTCACCTTCGAGGAAAATTTTGTACAGTTCGCTGGCGCGGGTCGAACAAACCGGCGTCATACCACCAATCACGCGATCGTTTTTAATCAGCTCGACCATAACCTGGCCCGGTAACACGCGTTCCGGGCAGTAAGCAATGTTGACGTCCGCCTGCTCGCCCACCTGCTGTGGGAAAGTGAGATCCGGACGCATCTCTGCTAACCATTCTGCCATCTTCTCGGTTGACCCCACCGGCGAGGTGGATTCAAGGATCACCAGCGCGCCTTTTTTCAGCACTGGCGCAATGGAGCGAGCAGCCGATTCAACGTAGGTCATATCTGGCTCATGATCGCCTTTAAACGGCGTGGGTACAGCAATCAGCCAGGCATCCGCTTCAACTGGCGTCGTGCTCGCTCGTAAAAAACCGCCTTCTACGGCAGTTTTTACTACGCTCGCCAAATCAGGCTCGACGATATGGATTTCGCCACGATTGATGGTATCAACCGCGTGTTGGTTGATATCGACACCAATCACCTGTTTTTGCCGTGAGGCAAACGCTGCTGCTGTAGGCAGCCCGATGTAACCCAGTCCGATAACAGAAATGGTCGCAAAACTCATAGTGATATCCGATTATTTTTTAACGCTTCCAGAATGCGAGAGCATGCCTGACCATCACCATACGGGTTATGGGCGCGGCTCATAGTTTGATATTCGTTTTCGTCTTTTAAAAGACGCGTCACTTCCTCGACAATTCGCTGCTTATCCGTGCCTACCAGACGCACCGTACCCGCCGTCACCGCTTCCGGACGCTCAGTGGTATCGCGCATCACCAGCACCGGTTTCCCCAGCGAAGGCGCTTCTTCCTGAATGCCGCCTGAGTCGGTCAAAATCAGCCAGGCGTGGTTCATCAGCCAGACAAACGGTAAATACTCCTGGGGATCGATCAGAATGACATTTTTCACATGCCCCAGAATGCGATTGACCGGCTCTCTGACGTTCGGGTTGAGATGCACCGGATAGACAATCTGGATGTCCTGGTGCGTGGTGGCGATGTCTGCCAGCGCGTGGCAGATTTCTTCAAAGCCACGACCGAAACTTTCACGCCTGTGACCGGTCACCAGAATCATCTTTTTATCGGGGTCGATAAACGGGTAATTTGCCGCCAGTTCTGAACGCAGCGTGTCGCTGCTCATCACCTGATCACGCACCCATAACAGTGCATCAATGACTGTATTACCAGTAATGAAGATTCGGCTATCCGCAACGTTTTCACGCAGCAAGTTTTGCCGGGAAGTTTCGGTTGGAGAGAAGTGATACATCGCCAGATGCCCGGTCAATGTACGGTTAGCCTCTTCCGGCCACGGCGAATAGAGATCGCCCGTGCGTAAACCAGCCTCAACGTGACCAACAGGAATACGCTGATAAAACGCCGCCAGGCTGGTTGCCAGCGTCGTTGTTGTGTCGCCGTGAACCAGCACGACGTCTGGTTTGAACTCGGCAAGAATAGGTTTTAGCCCTTCCAGAATCCGACAGGTTATCTCTGTCAGGCCCTGTCCTGGCTGCATTATGTTGAGATCGTAGTCAGGTACAATGGAAAAGAGTTTCAGCACCTGATCGAGCATCTCCCGATGCTGCGCAGTGACGCAAACTTTAGCCTCAAAAAAAGGATCTTTTGCCAACGCATGCACCAACGGAGCCATCTTGATGGCTTCCGGGCGCGTACCAAATACAGTCAGTACTTTCACATCGATTCTCTTCGAATAAGCGGCGAGCGCCTTTGCGCTCGCAGCAGCAGTGTTGCTATTTCGAGCAACGGCGGGTTAATGCGACACCAGCCCCGATCAGCCCCCCGACAATGCCCCACATAATCATCAGGAAGGCACGACGTGGGCTATCGCGTTTTACCGGTTCTTCCGGCGTACGCAAATAGCGATAGGTCTGAAAACGCGGATCCAGAGTTGGACCAACATTCAGGGTGTTTAACATGGCCCGATTCTGATCATAGTCGAGATCAAAGGCCGGACCGACGGCCTGTAAATTTTCCAGTCGAGCCTGGAGCATTGGACGCCCAAGCAGGAACATTTCTGAATCAGGTAATTCCTCGGCAGGCACATCTGTCGCACTGCGCGAAATATTATGCTGCTCAGCAATTTTCAGCGCCTGCTCAATGCTGTTCATCCGGCGGTCGTAGATGGCTTTCGCCACCTCTTCCTGACGCTTCACCTGAGCTTTCATCTGGATGGTGCGTGCCGCCCATGCGCCTTTCAGCTCATCATTCAGATGGCTGGCTGCACGCTGGCTGGCAAAAGCAACATACTGACGTAACAGGTTATTAGCGTCAGGCGCGGTTTCGGCAATAAGCTTCACGCTGTCATTGACCGCGCGGGTAAAGTCTCCGGGGATAAACTGGATGTTGTTAATCATTTCATCCAGCAACGCCGCATCGGCTTTGCTGTTGCCCACCATCCGCTGTTTGTAATAGTCGGTTTGCAGCCAGAACTCTCTGCGGGTATCCCACGAGGCCAGTTGCATAACAAACTCTTTATAGGCTTCGTCCATGACCGATGGTTGATCGGCAGAAGCCATGTTTGAACGGACATCCAGGTTACGCAAAAATTGCTGCTGCGAGTAATATCCCCCCAGCATATTCACCGTTGGACGATCGGTAATCGCCGTCGAGCTCCACTCCTGACGAGCAAAAAAAGTATACGCCAGCGCGATTAACGCAAACGCCAGCCCCATGCCAATAATCCATAGCTTCCCAGCCCACAAGGTACGAAACAACCCACGAATATCCAGTTCATTTTCAGCGTCTTCGGCCGGTTTCCCAGGCATTGGTTGTGCCATCACATCCTCATTTATTTGGTTAAATTGGGGCTGCCACCACGATTTCTACGCAGTCTGCGTTTTACGCGCTTAATAAAGCGAGCAACTTTCCAGGCACGCTTAATGCAATATCCATAGAGGAAGAATGCTAGCAAAAAGAGCACCAGCATGACCCACTCCGGGACAAAATGAGAATATTCTGCCAGCACGCCAATGGAAGCGAGCAGTGCTGCGGCAAGGGTAATCAGCACAAACGCCTGACGGGAAGTAAACCCGGCACGCATGATCAAATGGTGAATATGCTGACGGTCAGGAGAGAATGGGCTCATGCCTTTACGCAGGCGACGGTACATAATCGCCACCATATCCATTAGCGGAATGGCGATTATCCACAAAGCGGTAACCGGGCTGATGGGATGGGTTTTGCCCTGGGTCGTTTCGAGCAGGATCCAGATAACGGTAAAACCAATCAGCGTACTGCCCGCATCACCCATAAAGACTTTGTAGCGGCGACCCAGGATACCAAGGTTAAGCATGATGTATGGCAGGATGGCGGCGATCATCGCAAAGCACCAGATTGCGAGGCTGGTTTGCCCGTCGAACCACAAAATCATACCGATTGCTGCAAACGAGACGCAGGACAACCCGCCCAGCAAGCCATCAATGCCATCAACCATGTTGAACGCATTAATGGCCGCCCAGACGGCAAATAGCGTCAGGAAGTAACCAAACGGTCCGAGCACCATCTCCCAGGAGCCAAAGATATAACCCAGGCTACTGAGATAAAGTTTGCCGAACACCATCATAACAATGCCAACAGCGGCCTGTATGGTGGCACGGATTTTTACGCTGATATCAAAACGGTCATCCAGCGCGCCAATGAAAACAAGCACACCGGCACAAGCGAGATAGAGAGATGCATGCGGAATATAGTAATCGACAATTCCGAACGTGAAGCAAATCCCTGCGTAAACCGAAATCCCCCCAACGAGAGGTATCAATCCCTGGTGACGTTTGCGGAAGTTTGGTTTATCCACTAAACCGACTTTTTTTGCCACTTTACGGGCAAAAAACAGAAACAGTGTCGTGAATAAAAAAATACTGATGAGATCAGTACTCACTGTCAGTAAATTCACAATGCATGCTCTCAGAGAAAATTATTAGCAGAAGTATAACCACGAAGACCTTTATTCAGAAGGGAAAGTCCGTTCCGAACCCACCAGTCCTGTGCAAAAATTAACCATTTGATATGCAAATTGCATAACATGCCAGCAAATTCCAGGAATTTTCCTAACATCGCCAGCGCGGCATTAAGATTACAGATATAAAAGCAAAACGCCACGTAAACACGTGGCGTTTTTGGCATAAGACAAATTTATGAGCGTTTCATCATTTCGAAGAAATCGTCATTGGTCTTAGTCATGGCCAGTTTATTAATGAGGAATTCCATTGCATCGATTTCGCCCATCGGGTGAATGATTTTGCGCAGGATCCACATTTTCTGCAGTTCTTCCTGAGTCGTGAGCAGCTCTTCTTTACGGGTACCGGAACGGTTGTAGTCGATAGCCGGGAAGACGCGTTTTTCAGCGATCTTACGAGAGAGGTGCAGTTCCATGTTGCCTGTACCTTTAAACTCTTCGTAAATAACTTCGTCCATTTTAGAACCGGTATCGATAAGCGCCGTCGCGATAATGGTCAGGCTGCCGCCCTCTTCCACGTTACGCGCCGCACCGAAGAAGCGTTTCGGACGATGAAGGGCATTGGCGTCCACACCACCGGTCAACACTTTACCTGACGCCGGAACAACAGTGTTGTAAGCGCGCGCAAGACGAGTGATGGAGTCGAGCAGAATGATAACGTCTTTCTTGTGCTCAACCAGGCGTTTGGCCTTCTCGATCACCATTTCCGCAACCTGAACGTGGCGAGATGCGGGTTCGTCAAAGGTAGAAGCAACAACTTCACCTTTTACCAGACGCTGCATCTCGGTTACTTCTTCCGGACGTTCGTCGATCAGCAGAACCATCAGCACACAATCCGGGTGGTTGTAAGCAATGCTCTGAGCAATGTTCTGCAGCAGCATAGTTTTACCGGCTTTCGGCGGTGCCACAATCAGACCACGCTGACCACGACCGATAGGTGATGCCAGATCCAGTACGCGAGCGGTTAAATCTTCAGTAGAACCGTTACCACGTTCCATACGCAGACGAGAGTTTGCGTGCAGCGGGGTTAAGTTCTCAAAGAGGATTTTGTTGCGGGCGTTTTCAGGTTTGTCGAAGTTAACTTCGTTAACTTTCAGCAGCGCAAAATAGCGTTCACCTTCTTTCGGCGGGCGAATCTTACCAGAGATGGTATCACCAGTGCGGAGGTTGAAACGGCGGATTTGGCTAGGGGAAACGTAGATGTCATCAGGACCGGCGAGGTAGGAGCTGTCTGCGGAACGGAGGAAACCAAATCCATCCTGCAATATCTCCAGTACGCCATCACCAAAGATATCTTCGCCACTCTTTGCGTGCTGCTTCAGGATGGCAAAAATAATGTCCTGCTTACGCATACGAGCCAGGTTTTCCAGCCCCATATTTTCGCCGAGAGTGATCAGCTCAGAAACCGGCGTATTCTTTAATTCGGTAAGATTCATAGTGGTGTGAGTTCTTAAACTTGGGGTAAATCTCGAACTTAATGTTGTGAATGGTATGGCAGGATCATCCATGCCTGTTTACGGTCATCGACTCATGTCTTTTCGCTGCCTGGTCACAGGAGAGTACGCAGAACTGAAACGACAAGACGGATTGAGTGACGAGCCAGAAATCTGTTCACTTCGCATTTAAGATAAAACGGGAAGCGTTGGAAATTACAAGATTCAAACTTAATAAGGTATGTTTAATACGAAGTCAACACTAAGTTAGCATGACTCACGCCGGGCGTCCAGTTTTTAGCGACGGGGCACCCGAACATGAAATTCCCTTACGCCAGGTTAGCGTCGAGGAACTCTTTCAACTGACCTTTAGACAGTGCACCCACTTTGGTTGCCGCCACTTCACCGTTTTTGAACAGCAGCAGAGTCGGGATACCACGGATGCCATATTTCGGCGCAGTGCCAGGGTTTTGATCGATGTTCAGTTTTGCAACGGTCAGTTTGCCCTGATATTCGTCAGCGATTTCATCCAGAATCGGGGCGATCATTTTGCACGGACCGCACCACTCTGCCCAGAAATCGACGAGGATCGCCCCGTCCGCTTTGAGTACATCCGTGTCAAAACTGTCGTCAGTCAGGTGAATAATTTTATCGCTCATATATAACTCCACAGGAATAAGCCTGGCGTGTTGGTTTCGTTGTTGGTGTAACATTAACCAACTAAAGGTTGACTTTATTTCACCGGATACGCTTTCGTAAAGCAATAGTAAGCTGATATTCTACCACACTATGAGCAAAACACATTTAACAGAACAGAAGTTTTCCGACTTCGCCCTGCATCCGAAGGTTGTAGAAGCCCTTGAAAAAAAAGGGTTTCATAACTGTACGCCCATTCAGGCACTGGCCCTTCCGCTGACGCTGGCGGGTCGTGACGTAGCCGGGCAGGCGCAAACCGGTACCGGGAAAACGATGGCGTTTCTTACGTCAACGTTTCATTATCTTCTCTCTCATCCTGCGATTGCCGATCGCAAGGTGAATCAACCACGTGCCTTAATTATGGCACCGACGCGTGAACTTGCCGTGCAGATCCATGCCGACGCAGAACCGCTGGCGGAAGCTACCGGCCTGAAGCTGGGTCTGGCTTACGGTGGTGATGGCTACAACAAACAGCTGAAAGTGCTGGAAAGCGGCGTTGACATTCTGATTGGCACTACGGGGCGTTTAATTGACTACGCCAAGCAGAACCACATTAACCTCGGTGCCATTCAGGTGGTGGTACTGGACGAAGCCGATCGCATGTACGATCTGGGCTTTATTAAAGATATCCGCTGGCTGTTCCGCCGTATGCCGCCTGCAAACCAGCGCCTCAACATGCTGTTCTCCGCCACGCTTTCGTACCGGGTACGTGAACTGGCGTTCGAGCAGATGAACAATGCCGAATATATTGAAGTGGAACCGGAACAGAAAACGGGCCACCGTATTAAAGAAGAGCTTTTCTACCCTTCTAACGAAGAAAAAATGCGTTTGCTGCAAACGCTGATCGAAGAAGAGTGGCCAGACAGAGCGATTATTTTCGCCAATACCAAACACCGTTGTGAAGAGATCTGGGGCCACCTGGCGGCAGATGGTCATCGTGTCGGTTTGTTGACAGGCGATGTCGCGCAGAAAAAACGTCTGCGTATTCTTGATGAATTTACCCGTGGCGATCTGGATATTCTGGTTGCCACCGACGTTGCCGCGCGTGGTTTGCATATTCCGGCAGTGACGCACGTCTTTAACTACGATTTACCCGATGACTGTGAAGATTACGTTCACCGTATTGGTCGTACAGGTCGCGCAGGCGCAAGCGGTCACTCTATCAGCCTGGCGTGTGAAGAGTATGCATTGAATTTGCCTGCTATTGAGACCTATATTGGTCACTCAATTCCGGTAAGCAAATACAATCCGGACGCATTGATGACCGATCTGCCAAAACCGCTGCGCCTCACGCGCCCACGTACAGGCAATGGTCCGCGTCGTACTGGCGCTCCGCGTAATCGTCGTCGTTCAGGTTAAATAAAATGTCATACTCAAAATCATTCAAACTGTATCAAGATGGCAAGAGAATGAATCCCGATGAGCATACTGTAGTAAGTGATTCAGGTGAAAGAATGCAGCCAACACAGAGACAGATTGAAGGATGAAGAGTATGGGTTCCACCTCGTCGCTGTATGCAGCCATTGATCTCGGTTCGAATAGTTTTCATATGCTGGTTGTGCGCGAGGTGGCTGGAAGCATCCAGACGCTGACGCGAATAAAACGCAAAGTGCGTCTGGCTGCTGGCCTGAATAGCGAAAATGCCCTGTCTAATGAAGCAATGGAGCGCGGTTGGCAATGTCTGCGCCTGTTTGCTGAACGTCTGCAAGATATCCCTCCCTCGCAAATTCGCGTTGTCGCTACGGCGACATTACGTCTTGCCGTCAATGCGGGTGATTTTATTGCCAAAGCGCAGGAAATCCTCGGTTGTCCGGTACAGGTGATCAGCGGTGAAGAGGAAGCACGTCTGATTTATCAGGGCGTTGCTCACACAACTGGCGGTGCCGATCAGCGCCTGGTGGTGGATATAGGCGGTGCCAGTACTGAACTGGTAACCGGCACGGGTGCACAAACCACCTCGTTGTTCAGCCTGTCGATGGGCTGCGTCACCTGGCTGGAACGCTATTTTGCCGATCGTAATCTGGGGCAGGAAAATTTTGATGCTGCAGAAAAAGCGGCACGCGAAGTGTTACGTCCGGTTGCCGATGAATTACGGTATCACGGCTGGAAAGTGTGCGTTGGTGCTTCCGGCACCGTGCAGGCGTTACAGGAAATCATGATGGCACAGGGGATGGATGAACGCATTACCCTGGAAAAGTTGCAGCAATTGAAACAGCGAGCCATTCATTGCGGTCGGCTGGAGGAACTGGAGATTGACGGGCTGACGCTGGAACGTGCGTTAGTGTTCCCGAGTGGTCTGGCGATCCTGATCGCCATTTTTACCGAACTGAATATTCAGTGTATGACCCTGGCGGGCGGTGCGCTGCGTGAAGGCCTAGTCTACGGCATGTTGCATCTGGCCGTCGAGCAGGATATTCGCAGCCGTACGCTGCGTAATATTCAGCGCCGCTTTATGATCGATATTGATCAGGCGCAGCGCGTAGCCAAAGTTGCGGCTAACTTCTTCGATCAGGTGGAAAAGGAATGGCATCTTGAAGCAATAAGCCGCGATTTGCTCATCAGCGCCTGTCAGCTTCATGAAATCGGCCTGAGCGTTGACTTTAAACAAGCGCCGCAACACGCTGCTTATCTGGTGCGTAATCTGGATCTTCCCGGTTTTACCCCCGCACAGAAAAAATTGCTGGCGACGCTACTGCTCAACCAGACTAATCCGGTCGATCTCTCATCGCTGCATCAGCAAAATGCCGTACCGCCGCGCGTCGCAGAACAACTCTGCCGTTTACTCCGCCTGGCCATCATTTTTGCCAGCCGTCGCCGTGACGATCTCGTGCCAGAGATGACATTACAGGCTAACCATGAACTGTTGACCTTGACGCTTCCGCAAGGTTGGCTAACCCAACATCCGCTGGGTAAAGAGATTATTGCTCAGGAAAGCCAGTGGCAGAGCTATGTCCACTGGCCGCTGGAAGTGCATTAATGAGTAAGTGCCGGATGCGATGCTGACGCATCTTTTCCGGCCTTGATTATTTCCCTCGTTTTGCCGCCATCATCGCTTTCAGATTCGCCAGATGGCTTTGCCCTTTCTGCATCCGTTCTTCGGCGCTGACCACTTTGCGCTCCTGTTCCCAAATCAGATCATCCTGCGGCAGCTCCAGCAAAAAGCGGCTCGGCTCCGGGCGCACCAGCTCGCCGTACTGACGGCGTTCTTTACACAGCGTAAAGGTCAATTCCTTCTGGGCGCGGGTAATGCCGACATAGGCCAGCCGCCGCTCCTCATCGATATTATCTTCATCGATGCTGCTCTGGTGCGGCAAAAACCCTTCTTCCATACCGACCATGTAGACATAAGGAAACTCCAGCCCTTTTGACGCGTGCAGAGTCATCAGTTGCACCTGATCCAGCTCTTCTTCACTCTCACCACGCTCCATCATGTCGCGCAAAGTAAAGCGCGTCACCACCTGGGTGAGCGTCATCGGCTCATCCAGTTCGCTGCCTTCCAGCATCTCCGTCATCCAGCTAAACAGTTGGTTGACGTTCTTCATGCGCATTTCGGCGGCTTTCGGGCTGGGCGATGTTTCGTACAGCCAGGATTCATAATCCATGCCGTGGATCAGATCGCGCACCGCGGCAATCGGCTCCCGCTCCGCCAGACGCTGGATTTCTGCCAACCAGTGAGTGAAGCGGGTCAATGCTTCATAACCACGTCCGCTATCAAAGCTGGCGGTAAACATGCTTTTATTGCGCGTCATCGCCCACTCACCCAGCTTTTTCAGCGTCGCCGGGCCAATCTCTCGCTTCGGCGTGTTAACGATACGCAGAAATGCGCTGTCATCGTCCGGGTTAGTCAGCACGCGCAGATAAGCCAGCAAGTCCTTGATTTCAGGACGAGAGAAAAACGACGTACCACCAGAAATTTTGTACGGGATGCGGTTTTGCATCAGGAATTTTTCAAACACCCGCGACTGATGGTTACCGCGATAAAGAATGGCGTAATCTTTGTACTGCGTTTTATTGACGAAGTGATGGGCGATCAGCTCGCCAGTAACGCGCTCGGCTTCATGTTCCTCGTTATTCGCGCTTAAAACTTTTAGCTCTGTGCCATAACCCAGTTCGGAGAACAGACGCTTTTCAAAGACGTGCGGATTATTGGCGATCAGGATGTTCGCCGCTTTCAAAATACGTCCGGAAGAGCGGTAGTTCTGCTCAAGCTTAATCACCTTCAGCGCCGGAAAATCCTGACTCAGCAGCACCAGGTTTTGTGGACGTGCGCCGCGCCAGGAGTAGATCGACTGGTCGTCATCGCCCACCACGGTAAAGCGCGCGCGGCTGCCCACCAGCAGTTTCACCAGTTCATACTGGCTGGTGTTTGTGTCCTGATACTCATCCACCAGCAGATAGCGAATTTTGTTCTGCCAGCGCTCGCGGACTTCTTCATTGCGTTGCAGCAGCAACGTCGGCAATAAAATCAGATCATCGAAGTCGAGAACATTGCACGCTTTCAGGTGTGCATCATACAGCCCATAACAATGGGCAAAAATACGATCCCGCTCGCCCTTTGCCTCTGCCGCCGCCTGCGCCGGAGTTTTGAGATCGTTCTTCCAGTTGGAGATGGTCGAAATCAGCTGTTGCAGGAGAACTTTGTCATCTTCAATCAGCCCCTCGGTCAACTCTTTAAGCAAAGCAAGCTGATCGGTATCGTCAAACAGCGAAAAGTTCGCCTTCATCCCAAGCGCCGCATACTCGCGTTTGATGATATCCAACCCCAGCGTGTGAAAAGTGGAGATCATCAACCCGCGCGCCTCTTTGCGACCCAGCGTCTGCCCGACACGCTCTTTCATCTCGCGCGCCGCCTTATTGGTAAAGGTCACCGCCGCGATATGTCGCGCCTGATAACCGCAACCGCGGATCAGATGGGCGATTTTATTGGTGATCACACGAGTTTTACCGGAACCCGCGCCCGCCAGCACCAGGCAGGGGCCGGTAACGAATTCGACAGCTTGTTGTTGGCCGGGGTTTAGACGCATAGGTGTATTGCTCAATCTTCGAACGGGGGGAGGATTGTAGCAGAATCGCATTTGAATGTGACCGCGTGTAAGCCGCTAACCGGTTGGCTGCGGATGTTTAAATCAGAGAGAGAAGACCGAAATCGGAGTTCATCGTGAATCCATTAGACTTAGAAAATATCGGGTCGTAACGTTGTGTTATTACTTTTTCAGAGTTTACTAAGGAGAGGTTTACTCGTGGCGATTAATTTCAGCCCTAAGGTTGGTGAAATACAGGAATGCAACTTTGGTAACTATCCTGTTATCCAGAATGGACAGTTCAGCACCACGTATTACGATGGCCGCATTCCTCCTGAAATGATAAAAAACAGGTTAGTTGTCGTGCTCAACGGAAAAATTAATGGCAACGCATGTATCGTCGTTCCATTATCAACCACTCGCGATCATGACAAGTTAAATCGTGGAATGCATGTTGAAATAGCCAGTAATGTTATCAATGGCCTGCAATTCTTTGATCAGCAGATTCGTTGGGCCAAAGCCGACCTGGTACAACAAGTCAGTCGAAACCGATTAAATAGAGCAAGGACTTACAGAGGGTATCTTAATCAATGTTTGCCACATGAGTTGGTTGCAGACATACAGAGGGCGGTCATCAAGTCAATCAATGCCATATCGCTCATAAATTGACAATAAAATAACCATCCCCGATAATGACTTTGTAGCCCATAGAGGCCCTAAGTTTTCTCCCCTTGAGGGACCTGCGAAGCCCGGATTTTCCGGGCTTTTGCCATATATGTACCAGCCCCTCCCTGACTGACAATTACGTTAGCATCTGCGGATCATGCTAAAATCGCCGCCTGACAATTATTCACTCAAGGCACGATCATGGCAAAAACAGCAGCAGCACTGCATATCCTTGTAAAAGAAGAGAAACTGGCTCTGGATCTTCTCGAGCAGATTAAGAACGGTGCCGATTTCGGCAAGCTGGCGAAGAAACACTCTATTTGCCCGTCAGGCAAACGCGGCGGTGATTTAGGTGAATTCCGCCAGGGTCAGATGGTTCCGGCGTTCGATAAAGTGGTTTTCTCTTGTCCGGTACTGGAGCCGACCGGCCCGCTGCACACCCAGTTCGGATATCACATCATTAAGGTGCTGTACCGCAACTAATAGCAAGGCCTTCTCCAGGAGAAGGCCTTGAGTGTTTTCTCCCTCTCCCTGTGGGAGAGGGTCGGGGTGAGGGCATCAGCGCGCACTTAACCCGCAACAGCAATACGTTTCATATCTGTCATATAGCCGCGCAGTTTCTTACCTACCTGCTCAATCGCATGGCTGCGAATCGCTTCGTTCACATCACGCAGTTGCGCGTTATCTACCGCGCCTTCCGGAATAGCTTTACCCAAGTCGCCCGGTTGCAGCTCTGCCATAAACGGTTTCAGCAACGGCACACAAGCGTAAGAGAACAGATAGTTACCGTACTCAGCGGTATCAGAGATAACCACGTTCATTTCGTACAGACGCTTACGGGCGATGGTGTTGGCAATCAGCGGCAGCTCGTGCAGTGATTCATAATATGCAGACTCTTCAATGATGCCGGAATCGACCATGGTTTCGAACGCCAGTTCAACGCCCGCTTTTACCATCGCGATCATCAGTACGCCTTTATCGAAGTACTCCTGCTCGCCGATTTTGCCTTCATACTGCGGCGCGGTTTCAAACGCGGTTTTGCCGGTCTCTTCACGCCAGGTCAGCAGTTTCTTATCATCGTTGGCCCAGTCCGCCATCATACCGGAAGAGAATTCGCCGGAGATGATGTCGTCCATATGTTTCTGGAACAGCGGTGCCATGATCTCTTTCAGCTGTTCTGACAGCGCATAAGCACGCAGTTTCGCCGGGTTAGAGAGACGGTCCATCATCAGGGTGATGCCGCCCTGCTTCAGCGCTTCGGTGATGGTTTCCCAACCGAACTGAATTAGTTTTTCTGCGTATGCCGGATCGGTGCCCTCTTCCACCAGCTTGTCGAAGCACAGCAGCGAGCCAGCCTGCAACATACCGCACAGGATGGTTTGCTCACCCATCAGGTCAGATTTCACTTCCGCAACGAAGGACGATTCCAGCACGCCCGCACGGTGACCACCGGTTGCTGCCGCCCATGCTTTAGCGATCGCCATACCTTCGCCTTTCGGATCGTTTTCCGGGTGAACGGCAATCAGCGTCGGTACGCCGAATCCACGTTTGTACTCTTCACGCACTTCGGTGCCAGGGCATTTCGGCGCAACCATGACTACGGTGATATCTTTACGGATCTGCTCGCCCACTTCGACGATGTTGAAACCGTGCGAGTAACCCAGCGCCGCGCCGTCTTTCATCAGTGGCTGTACGGTGCGCACTACATCAGAGTGCTGCTTGTCCGGCGTCAGGTTAACCACCAGATCCGCCTGCGGGATCAGTTCTTCGTAAGTACCAACTTTAAAACCGTTTTCGGTCGCTTTACGCCAGGACGCGCGCTTCTCGGCAATCGCTTCTTTACGCAGAGCGTAGGAGATATCCAGACCAGAATCACGCATGTTCAGGCCCTGGTTCAGACCCTGTGCGCCACAGCCGACGATGACTACTTTTTTACCCTGAAGGTAGCTCGCGCCATCGGCGAATTCATCGCGCCCCATAAAGCGACATTTGCCCAGCTGTGCCAGCTGCTGACGCAGATTCAGTGTATTGAAGTAGTTAGCCATGGTGATTCCTCGTGATGTTGTGCTTCTTATTGTTCGGTTCGCGTTTGCGAGATTGAATTCACTATATGACAGGAAATTTATTGCGGAAATTGATATATTCACAACGTCACATTGCAATTTTTGCAACGTCAACATCGAGGGCTGCGCCATTGGATTTACGCGATCTGAAAACCTTCCTGCATCTGGCGGAAAGCCGCCATTTTGGCCGCAGCGCGCGGGCGATGCACGTTAGCCCGTCCACGCTCTCACGTCAGATTCAGCGCCTGGAAGAAGATCTCGGTCAGCCGCTGTTTGTGCGCGATAACCGCACGGTGACGCTGACTGAAGCGGGCGAAGAGTTGCGCGTTTTCGCCCAGCAAACGCTGTTGCAGTATCAGCAGTTGCGCCACACCATCGATCAGCAAGGGCCATCGCTCTCTGGCGAATTACATATCTTCTGCTCGGTGACCGCTGCCTACAGCCATCTGCCGCCGATTCTGGATCGCTTCCGCGCGGAACACCCGTCGGTGGAGATCAAACTCACTACCGGTGATGCGGCAGATGCAATGGAAAAGGTGGTCACTGGTGAAGCGGATCTGGCGATTGCCGGGAAGCCAGAGACTCTGCCCGGCGCGGTGGCGTTTTCGATGCTGGAGAATCTGGCAGTGGTGTTGATTGCACCCGCATTGCCCTGCCCGGTGCGTAATCAGGTTTCTGTCGAAAAGCCGGACTGGTCAACGGTACCGTTTATCATGGCCGATCAGGGGCCGGTGCGCCGCCGCATTGAGTTGTGGTTCCGACGCAATAAAATCAGTAACCCGATGATTTACGCCACGGTTGGCGGGCATGAAGCGATGGTATCGATGGTGGCGCTCGGCTGTGGCGTGGCATTGTTGCCGGAAGTGGTGCTGGAAAACAGCCCCGAACCGGTGCGTAACCGCGTGATGATTTTAGAGCGCAGCGATGAGAAAACGCCGTTTGAGCTGGGCGTGTGTGCGCAGAAAAAGCGGCTACATGAGCCGCTAATTGAGGCATTCTGGAAGATTTTGCCGAACCATTAACCCGCCAAAAAGAACCTGAACGCCGGATTATTGGTTTCGTCGTGGCAATCGTAGCCCAGCTCATTTAGCCGGGTTTCGAAATCCGGTTCATGGTCGCCGAGTTCGAACGCCGCCAGTACGCGCCCGTAGTCGGTGCCATGGCTGCGATAGTGGAACAAAGAAATGTTCCAGTGCGTACCCAGCGTGTTGAGGAAGCGCAGCAGCGCGCCCGGTGATTCCGGGAATTCGAAGCTGTAGAGGCGTTCCTGCAACGGATGTGACGGACGCCCGCCGACCATATAGCGCACATGCAACTTCGCCATTTCGTCGTCGGAGAGATCCACCACGCTGTAGCCGCCGTCGTTGAGCATCTGCAAAATTTCTTTGCGCTCTTCGAGGCCGCGGCTCAGGCGCACGCCGACAAAGATGCAGGCGTTTTTGGCATCGGCAAAACGGTAGTTGAACTCGGTGACCGATCGCCCGCCAAGCAGTTGGCAGAATTTGAGGAAGCTGCCTTTTTCTTCCGGAATGGTCACCGCCAACAACGCTTCACGCTGTTCGCCCAGTTCGCAGCGTTCCGAGACGTAGCGCAGGCCGTGGAAGTTCACGTTGGCACCGGAAAGAATATGCGCCAGCCGTTCGCCGCGAATGTTGTGCTGGGCGATATATTTTTTCATTCCCGCCAGCGCCAGCGCGCCAGAGGGTTCCGCCACCGCGCGCACATCTTCGAATAAATCCTTCATCGCCGCACAGATCGCATCACTATCGACGGTGATGATGTCGTCGAGATACTCCTGGCATAAACGGAAGGTTTCGTCACCGATGCGTTTTACCGCTACGCCTTCAGCAAATAGCCCTACGCGCGGCAGATCAACCGGATGACCCGCATCCAGCGCTGCTTTCAGGCAGGCGGAGTCTTCCGCTTCTACGGCGATCACTTTGATTTGTGGCATCAGTTGTTTGATCAGCACCGCAACGCCCGCCGCCAGACCGCCGCCGCCGACTGGCACAAATACGCAGTCGAGATGGGCGTCCTGCTGGAGCAGTTCCAGCGCCAGCGTGCCTTGCCCGGCAATCACCATCGGATGGTCGAACGGCGGCACCCAGGTGAACCCCTGCTGCTGTGACAGTTCGATCGCTTTAGCTTTCGCTTCGTCAAAGTTCGCGCCATGAAGCAGCACTTCGCCGCCGAATCCACGTACCGCATCGACTTTGATGTCGGCGGTGGCGGTTGGCATAACGATCAGGGCCTTCACGCCTAACCGCGCAGAAGAAAACGCGACGCCCTGCGCGTGGTTACCCGCAGAAGCAGTGATCACGCCGTGCGCTTTTTGTTCTTCCGTCAGGCCCGCCATCATGGCGTATGCGCCGCGCAGCTTAAAGCTGTGCACTGGCTGGCGATCTTCGCGCTTCACCAGAATGACGTTATCAAGACGCGACGACAGTTTTTCCATTTTTTGTAGCGGCGTAACCTGCGCCGCCTCGTAAACCGGCGCGCGCAGCACTGCTCTTAAATATTCGGCACCTTCCGGAGCACCGGACAGGGGTTGCGAGTCAGCCATTATTAACCCCCCAGTTTCGATTTATCGCGCACCGCACCTTTGTCGGCGCTGGTTGCCAGGCTGGCGTAGGCGCGCAGGGCAAAGGAAACCTGACGTTCACGGTTTTTCGGCGTCCAGGCTTTGTCACCCCGAGCTTCCTGCGCTTCACGACGCGCCGCCAGTTCGGCATCGCTTACCTGTAACTGAATGCCACGGTTCGGGATGTCGATAGCGATCAGGTCACCATCTTCAATCAGACCAATGCTGCCGCCGCTTGCCGCTTCCGGTGAGACGTGGCCGATGGAAAGACCAGAGGTGCCGCCAGAGAAACGACCGTCGGTGATCAGCGCACAGGCTTTACCGAGACCCATTGATTTCAGGAAGCTGGTTGGGTAGAGCATTTCCTGCATGCCAGGGCCGCCTTTCGGGCCTTCATAGCGGATCACCACCACATCGCCCGCGACAACTTTGCCACCGAGGATCGCTTCTACCGCGTCGTCCTGGCTTTCGTACACTTTCGCCGGGCCGGTGAATTTGAGGATGCTGTCATCGACGCCCGCGGTTTTAACGATGCAGCCGTTTTCTGCGAAATTACCGTAGAGCACCGCCAGGCCGCCGTCTTTGCTGTAGGCGTGTTCCAGCGAGCGGATACAGCCATTGGCGCGATCGTCATCGAGAGAATCCCAACGGCAATCCTGCGAGAATGCCTGTGTGGTACGAATGCCTGCAGGACCTGCGCGGAACATATTTTTTACCGCGTCATCCTGGGTCAGCATAACGTCGTATTGTTCCAGCGTTTGCGGCAACGTCAGGCCAAGTACGTTTTTCACATCACGGTTCAGTAACCCCGCGCGATCCAGTTCGCCGAGAATACCGATAACACCACCAGCACGGTGAACATCTTCCATATGGTATTTCTGGGTGCTCGGCGCAACTTTACACAGCTGTGGAACCTTGCGGGAAAGCTTATCGATATCACTCATGGTGAAGTCGATTTCCGCTTCCTGCGCCGCCGCCAGCAGGTGAAGTACGGTGTTAGTCGATCCACCCATCGCGATATCCAGCGTCATGGCGTTTTCAAACGCCGCCTTACTGGCGATATTACGCGGCAGTGCACTTTCGTCGTTTTGCTCGTAATAACGTTTGGTCAATTCAACAATGCGTTTACCAGCATTAAGGAACAGCTGCTTACGGTCGGCGTGGGTTGCCAGCAGCGAGCCGTTGCCCGGCTGCGACAGGCCCAGCGCTTCGGTCAGGCAGTTCATTGAGTTAGCGGTAAACATCCCGGAGCAGGAACCGCAGGTTGGGCAGGCGGAACGTTCAACCTGATCGCTCTGGGAGTCAGAAACTTTCGGGTCTGCGCCCTGGATCATCGCATCAACCAGATCGAGTTTGATTATCTGATCGGACAGTTTGGTTTTCCCGGCCTCCATCGGGCCGCCGGAAACAAAGATCACCGGAATATTCAGGCGCAGGGAAGCCATCAGCATCCCCGGGGTGATTTTGTCGCAGTTAGAGATGCAGACCATGGCGTCGGCGCAGTGGGCGTTGACCATATACTCAACGGAATCAGCGATCAGTTCGCGAGATGGCAGTGAATAAAGCATCCCCCCGTGGCCCATGGCAATCCCATCATCCACCGCAATGGTGTTGAACTCTTTGGCAACGCCGCCAGCCGCTTCAATTTGTTCGGCGACCAGTTTACCGAGATCGCGCAGATGGACGTGACCCGGTACAAATTGGGTGAACGAGTTCACAACCGCGATAATCGGCTTACCGAAATCGGCGTCGGTCATTCCGGTGGCGCGCCACAGCGCACGAGCACCCGCCATATTACGACCATGAGTGGTGGTGGCGGAACGGTACTTAGGCATACTTTATTTACTCCCAGTGTCTGTCTCGTAAATGGGACGGTGCGTGCCGTCCCATTTTTTGTATTTATTGATTAACTTGATCTAACCAGCCCCATTTATCTTCGGTTTCGCCAGTGAAGAGGCCGAAGAAGGCTTGCTGAATGCGTTTGGTAACCGGGCCACAACGGCCTTCGCCAACCTGAATACCGTCTACGCTGCGCACTGGCGTGATTTCTGCCGCCGTACCGGACATAAACACTTCATCCGCCAGGTACAGGGATTCGCGCGACAGCACCTGCTCACGTACTTCAATTCCCAGCTCTTTCGCCAGTTTGATGATGGCATCACGGGTAATACCCGGCAGCGCGGAGGAGGTGAACGGTGGGGTGAACAGCACACCATCTTTCACTTCAAACAGGTTTTCGCCTGCGCCTTCAGAGATATAACCGTTCACATCCAGCGCGATACCTTCCTGATAACCGTGGCGGCGCGCTTCGCTACCCACCAGCAGGGAAGAGAGGTAGTTACCACCGGCTTTTGCCGCCGTCGGGATGGTGTTTGGTGCTGCGCGGTTCCAGGAGGAAACCATCGCATCGATCCCCTGCTCCAGCGCTTCTGCGCCCAGATACGCTCCCCACGGGAAAGCAGCGATAATCACGTCGGTTGAGTATCCCGCTGGCGGGTTTACTCCCATGCCAACATCACCGACGAAGATCAGCGGACGGATATAGGCGCTGGTGAGATTATTTTTGCGGATCACGTCACGACAAGCTTCCATCAGCTCATCAATGCTCTGCGAAACCGGGAAGCGATAGATTTTGGCGGAGTCATGCAGACGCTGCATATGCTCACGATGGCGGAATACAACCGGTCCTTTGTGCGAGTCGTAGCAACGGATGCCTTCAAAAACCGAAGTGCCATAGTGCAGCGCGTGCGACATCACATGCACCTTCGCGTCTTCCCAGCGAACCATCTCCCCATTGAACCAAATGTAATCAGCTTTCTTCGTGGTCATTTTTATATTCCTTTTGCGCTCAGGCGCGGCTTTGTTGTGATGTGGTTGTGCTCTGGCAGATGGCAACGTGTGCGACGTCCACCAGTTTATTTAACTGACTAAACAGTAAGTCGACCGACCGTGGGCTGGCAACGGTCAATTCGATATTTATATTTTGTGCATCGCTGGCGGCGGCCATATTCATTGAGCAGACGTGGAAACCACGATGACGCACCACGCGTAAAACACGTTCTAAGGTTTCCGGATTGAAGCGAGCCGATACATTGACCTGATGTTGCATCATGATAATTTCTCCAACATTTCTGAATTACTGGCACCAGGCGGCACCAGCGGCCAGACGTTCTCAAGTTCGTCGATTGAGACATGAAGCAGGTATGGCCCATCACTGTTCAGCATGGTGTCGAGTGCCGCTTCAACCTGGTCTTTACGGGTGATGTGTTGGCCAGGGATGCCGAAGGCGCTGGCTAACATGAGAAAATCGGGGTTATCGGTAAGGGTGGTTTCGCTATATCGTTCCTGGAAAAACAGTTGCTGCCATTGTCGAACCATCCCTAACCGTTGGTTATCGAGTAAGACGATTTTCAACGGTAACTGCTTACGTTTTACGGTGCCCAGCTCTTGTACATTCATCATGAAAGAGCCGTCACCGGAGATACAGACGACGGTATCGTTCGGTCGCGCGACTTGCGCGCCAACCGCCGCCGGTAAACCGAAACCCATGGTGCCTAAGCCGCTGGAGGTGATGAAATTTTCCGGGCGAGTATGGGCGATGTGCTGCGCAGCCCACATCTGGTGCTGCCCCACATCTGTGGTCACGACGCAATCCGCAGGTTTACGATCCGACAGTTGTTTTAACAACAATGGCGCGTAGATAGCGTCACCGGGATGGTCGTAACGCCAGGCATGTTCATCACGCAGCTGCGCGCAGTGTAGCTGCCAGTCATTGATATTTAACGGCTGCTGTAATGCTGGTAACAGAGCATTTAAATCACCTTGTAATGCCACATGTGCCTGACGCAGCTTGTTCATTTCTGCCGGGTCGATATCCATATGGATAACACTGGCGTGTGGTGCGAAGGTGTTCAGTTTGCCGGTCACCCGGTCATCAAAACGTGCACCCACGGCGATCAGCAAGTCGCACTCCTGCACCGCGAAGTTCGCCGCTTTGGTGCCATGCATTCCCAGCATGCCCAGATAGTACGGATAATCTGCTTCAACTGCGCCCAGCCCTTTCAGCGTGCAGGTGGCAGGCATTTTTGTGGTAGCGAGAAATTCTCGTAAAGCAGGAACTGCCTGCGCCATACCCACGCCACCACCAACGTACAGCATCGGTTTTTGCGCTTTTGCCAGCATCTGGCGCACTTGCTCGACTTCTGCATGTGGGAAAGTCACTTCGTTTTCAACGGTGGTGAACCACGGTTCCAGGTCGCCGCTGGCTAACTGGATATCTTTTGGGATATCGACCAGAACCGGACCAGGACGACCTGAGCTGGCAACGTCGAATGCTTCAGCCATAATGCGCGGCAACTCTTCCAGCGACTGCACCAGAAAGCTGTGCTTGGTACAGGCTAACGACAATCCCAGGACATCCACTTCCTGAAATGCGTCAGTGCCGATAAACGGTGCGGACACTTGACCTGTGATGGCAACAACAGGGATAGAATCTAACAGTGCGTCCGCAAGCCCGGTTATCAGGTTGGTTGCGCCCGGACCAGACGTGGCGATACATACGCCAGTTTTGCCGGTAGCACGAGCATAACCGATAGCCGCCATTGCCGCACCCTGCTCATGTCGGCACAGCAAGTGCTCCACGCCGCCGTCATACAATGCATCGTAAACCGGCATAATTGCGCCACCCGGATAACCGAAAACGGTGTTCACACCCTGTGCCCGCAACGCATGTACCACCCACTGTGCGCCATTCATAGTTAGTTCCCCGTCCTGAATCTTGAGAAACAGAATTTTGTGCTGTTATTCATTGTCTGCTCCTCGGTTATGTTTTTAAGGTCAAAAAAAACCCCCGGACCTTTCGGTGCGGGGGTCTTAGTTCGTTAAGGCTTGATCTCTAAGCCTTTCCTCGTCCAAGTGCAGCCCCGCACGGTGGGATAATAATCACCACCACGCTAATCACGACCAAGCTAATCACTCGTAGAAGGGCTGTCATTTTGTCTTTTCTTGCATCTTGTTCGAAGGAATGCCTAAAGAGTTACCATAGATTTTGCGAATAGCACAAGATATTTTTTGGCCGTTTTTTATGATGGCTTTAATAATTTCAATAGAAATTGTTGTTTTTTAAAAAGAAAATAGTGAGTGAAAAAAATTCAATTTCAGTACGAATGTTGTTCCCTCCCTCGTAGTTCATCCTTTGTCCGCTGCATTTTTGCGAGCATCATTCCACCGCCAGAACAACTCAACTTCACTTGCACAAATAAACAGGAATCAGCCACTAAAATTCACGAATTAGCGGGCTACAGCAGCGATATCTTATGCACATAATGGTGACTCAAGGAGGGCTTATGTCACTGTCAATTGTTCATACCCGCGCAGCCCTGGGAGTAAATGCGCCCCCAATCACTGTTGAGGTACATATCAGTAAAGGTCTACCCGGTTTAACGATGGTGGGCTTACCAGAAACAACGGTAAAAGAAGCCCGCGATCGCGTGCGCAGCGCCATTATCAATAGCGGATATGAATATCCGGCCAAAAAAATCACCATCAACCTGGCTCCAGCCGATCTGCCAAAAGAAGGGGGACGATATGATTTACCTATCGCCATTGCGTTGCTGGCGGCCTCAGAACAGCTTACAGCCAATAAGTTAGATGAATATGAATTAGTCGGAGAACTGGCGCTTACAGGCGCTCTGCGTGGCGTTCCCGGTGCAATCTCCAGTGCAACTGAAGCTATTAAGTCGGGCAGAAAAATTATCGTCGCGAAAGATAACGAAGATGAAGTGGGGCTAATTAACGGTGAAGGATGCCTGATAGCCGATCATCTGCAGGCTGTCTGTGCGTTTCTGGAAGGTAAGCACACTCTCGAACGCCCGAAACCAACTGATGCAGTATCCCGGGCGCTACAACATGATCTCAGTGATGTTGTCGGTCAGGAGCAAGGAAAGCGAGGACTGGAAATTACCGCCGCTGGTGGGCACAACCTTTTACTGATTGGACCGCCGGGAACAGGTAAAACAATGCTCGCCAGCCGTATTAATGGCCTGTTGCCAGATTTAAGCAATGAAGAGGCACTGGAGAGCGCTGCGATATTAAGTCTGGTAAATGCTGAATCAGTACAAAAACAATGGCGGCAGCGCCCGTTCCGCTCACCTCATCACAGTGCGTCGTTAACTGCGATGGTGGGCGGTGGTGCAATTCCAGGGCCAGGTGAAATTTCGCTGGCGCATAACGGCGTGCTTTTTCTTGATGAGTTACCTGAGTTTGAACGGCGTACACTGGATGCCTTGCGAGAGCCGATTGAATCCGGGCAGATCCATCTTTCACGCACACGAGCAAAAATAACCTATCCAGCCCGTTTCCAGCTTGTCGCGGCGATGAATCCCAGCCCTACCGGACATTATCAGGGAAACCATAACCGCTGCACGCCAGAACAGACATTACGTTATCTCAACCGGCTCTCGGGGCCCTTTCTCGACCGCTTCGATCTCTCACTGGAGATCCCATTACCACCCCCCGGCATTTTGAGTAAAACGGTAGTGCCGGGAGAAAGCAGCACCACCGTTAAACAACGTGTAATGGCTGCCAGAGAGCGCCAATTTAAGCGGCAGAATAAGTTGAACGCCTGGCTGGATAGTCCGGAAATACGCCAATTCTGCAAGCTTGAGAGCGAAGATGCGCAGTGGCTGGAAGAAACGCTGATCCATCTGGGGTTATCGATTCGTGCCTGGCAGCGGTTATTGAAAGTTGCACGAACCATTGCTGATATTGATCAGTCCGAGATTATCACACGTCAGCATTTGCAGGAGGCAGTTAGCTATCGTGCCATTGACCGTTTGCTCATCCATCTGCAAAAACTACTGACATAAAAAAAGGGCATTTCGCCCTTTTTATTAATCGTCAGAATCGGTGTAGTCTTCAGCACCTTCAACCTGCGGTTTACCGCCGGAAAGGGTGTGAAAACGTTTTGGACGCTTGATACGCGTCATATACTTGGACCACACGCGTTCTGCTTCTGTCACTGGCTCACGTTCGCCACGGCATACTGCTACGAAGAGTTTCTCTTCCTCGGTAACCGGCTCGCGTTTGCCAAGATCCAACTCATTGAAGGCATAACCATGACGCTCAAGCAGTTGTGCCTCTTTGATGGTGAAATCACCATGACGAGAGAATCCACGTGGATAATGTTTATTGTCGAAATATCGATTAGTCGTCGTAAAGCTTTCCGCCATCCTGCACGCTCCTAATTCTTTGACCGAGCTAGTTATGGCGCGGAGTATTAGTTACGCTTGACAGAGTGTAAAACAAAACATTTAAATCATAACGACAAATAATTTTGCGGAGAGCACTGTGGATACGGAATTGTTAAAAACTTTCCTGGAAGTTAGCCGAACGCGTCACTTTGGTCGAGCGGCTGAATCGCTCTATCTGACCCAGTCAGCAGTGAGCTTTCGAATCAGACAACTGGAAAATCAACTGGGTGTGAACCTTTTCACCCGCCACAGAAACAATATCCGTTTAACCGCTGCCGGTGAAAAACTACTGCCTTATGCAGAAACGCTCATGAGCACCTGGCAGGCCGCCCGTAAGGAGGTGGCGCATACCTCACGACATAACGAGTTTTCTATCGGTGCCAGCGCCTCATTGTGGGAATGTATGCTTAATCAGTGGCTGGGACGTTTGTATCAAAATCAGGATGCCCATACAGGCTTACAGTTCGAAGCGCGAATTGCCCAACGGCAGTCTCTGGTAAAACAGCTGCATGAACGCCAGCTTGATCTTCTTATTACCACTGAAGCGCCCAAAATGGACGAATTTAGTAGTCAGTTGCTGGGGTATTTCACTTTAGCGCTTTATACCAGTGCCCCTTCTAAACTAAAGGGAGATCTTAACTATCTGCGACTGGAGTGGGGGCCAGATTTTCAACAGCATGAGGCAGGTTTGATCGGTGCTGACGAAGTGCCCATTCTGACAACCAGTTCTGCTGAACTGGCACAGCAACAGATTGCGATGCTTAATGGTTGCACCTGGCTACCCGTCAGCTGGGCGCGTAAAAAAGGCGGCCTGCATACCGTTGTCGATAGCACAACACTTTCACGGCCGCTTTATGCCATATGGCTGCAAAATAGCGATAAAAATACGTTGATTCGCGATCTTTTGAAAATTAACGTGCTGGATGAAGTGTATTAATATGAATGGCTGGCAAGGATGCCGGTAGAAGGATTTACTTCGGAGAGGGTTATTTCAGATAAAAAAAATCCTTAGCTTTCGCTAAGGATGATTTCTGGCAGGGGCGGAGAGACTCGAACTCCCAACACCCGGTTTTGGAGACCGGTGCTCTACCAATTGAACTACGCCCCTAATTAGGGTGGCGGAACGGACGGGACTCGAACCCGCGACCCCCTGCGTGACAGGCAGGTATT
>OGDF01001671.1_pt1 | contig 32156 bp, 28 predicted proteins | sample 1570141 | NCBI WGS metagenome assembly OGDF01 (sample SAMEA4370581, study PRJEB24528) | human gut metagenome | reverse complement strand
CTATTACGGAAAAAGGGCATCGGCTGTACGCCGGTGCCCTTTTTGTCATGTGCTTATGGCTATATGCGCGCGTGTCCCGTCGCTGTGGTTTGTGCCCCTCCGCTTGGGTCATGCGCCCTCGAGGAAACGGCGGCGCGTGAAGTAGTTGTACCAGGTGACGAGGAACGTCGCGATGGCCTTCATGGCCTGATAGCCGATGTTGAGGATGGTGACGCCCACGAACATGTACAGGTCGTTGAGACCAAGACCGATCACCGATAGGATGGCGAAAATCGTGAATTCGCGCTTGCGCCCCATGCCCTCGCGATGGTCGAAGACGAACTTGAGGCTCATCCAGTAGTTAAAGACGACCGAGGTCAAAAACGAGATAGTGCTGCTCAGGAGGAAGTTGAGATGAAACATCTCAACGAGCACGATGAGCATGCCCCAATCGATACCGAAAGAAATAAGACCGACGACTGCGAATTTGAGGAACTGCTTGGTTGATGGACGCTCAAGCATATCGCGCATGTCATGCTCCTTCTCTTCGATAAACCATCTGTCCTATAAACGTTAGATACTGTAAGGCTATTGTCAGGGCAAAGTAAGCTGAACATGCTTGCGCTTACAGATACGGCATAACACCCACACTTTTTCGGCGGGCCATATATGCGTTAAGCGACACAAGAACGTTTTCGTTCGTTATCCTGTGCCCGTTATCGAGCTTTCTATTCGCTACCGGCGCTTGCTATTTCGTTTCCTCGCCCTCAAGGAAGATCTTGCGCGTCACAAAGTTGTAGACCATGACGAGGGCAGTCGCACAGATTTTGGCGAGGTTCGCCTCGAGCCCCAGGCCGCTTTTGAGTGCCAGTACGATGCCGTCGTTAAGCACGAGACCGATTACCGAGAGGACGACGAAGATCACAAATTCGCGGCGGCGGCTCATGCCCTCCTTGTGCGCGAATACGTATTTCATGCTTGCGAGATAGTTGAAGATAAGCGAGATCACAAAGCCCGATGTGTTGGCGATGAGGATGTCGAGGCCGAGCCCGTAATACAGGATGTTCATGACGCCGAAGTCGATAACGGTGGCGATAACGCCTACGACGCCGAATTTCATGATTTGCGCAACGAGTTTTCCCATGTCAAGCCTTATCTCGCAATCGGGCACGGGCGCCCGGGTACATGTCAAACGGACTTAGTCTAGCCCCAGAAGCTTCGGACTGGCTGTTTTTCGCAAGCTCACCATATGGGCGGATGAGGGTGCTGGGGGGTTGCGTCTTATCGATCCGGCGCATCGAAGAGGTGTAGTGTTGTCGAGTTGAGTTGTTGCGGGGCTGCAAGAGTCGCCGCCCCCGCGCATGCGATTTGAACATACGATTTAATGCTGCTAGAACCGACAGCTGGATTCTCATTCATCCTCAAAACGGCAAGGTATGGTGAGATAATGTGCAAGCGTGCTTTATCTAAGGAGATACCAGGTCTGATTTCGTTCTCTCTTGTGAATCGACAGCGGACCGCTCGCTTGATTTCTTCAAGCGCCGCAATATTCGCTATATCTGCTTCCACTACGAAATCGACGGCGTGGTGCATCTCGATGATTTGTATCAGTCGGTTTCTCCCGATGCGTTTTTTGCGAACATAGCCGCCGGTGCCAGCCCTAAGACCTCTCAGGTCAGTGCCGGTGAGTACGAGGCATATTGGGAGCCGTTTTTGCAGACGGGCAAAGACGTTCTTCACATATGTTTGTCCTCGGGTATTTCGGGCACCTATAACTCGGCTTGCCTTGCCGCGCAGAGCCTTTGCGCAAAGTATCCCGAGCGCACCGTGCGCGTTGTCGATTCGCTTGCCGCTTCCACGGGTTACGGCATGCTCGTTGAATATATTGCCGACAAACGCGATGCGGGCATGACGCTCGAAGAGTGCGCCGCATGGGCGGAGGAGCACAAGCTCGATGTGCACCACTGGTTCTTCTCGACGGACCTTACGAGCTACGTGCGCGGTGGGCGCATTTCCCGCGCGAGCGGGCTTGTGGGGTCGGCGCTTAAAATCTGCCCGCTCATGAATGTCGACTACATGGGCAGACTTGTTCCGCGCGAGAAGATTCGCACAAAAAAGCGCGCCATCTCCGAAACGGTCAAGACCATGGTCGAGCATGTCGAGGGAGGCAGCGCCTATGGCGGCAAGTGCAGTATCTGTCACTCGGCGTGTCTTGCCGATGCTCAGGCGCTCGCAGGCGCTGTGGTTGAGAAGTTCCCGCAGCTTGACGGCAAGATTGAAATCGACAACATCGGTGCTGTCATCGGTTCCCACACGGGTCCCGGCACGGTTGCGCTTTTCTTTATGGGGGACAAACGCATAGATTAGATGTGCGTCCGCATAATCTGGTAAGGTTAGGCGGTCTCCGATAATTCGAAGGAGGTTTCCGTCGTGGATATCATGAGCCTTGTCGTACCGCTTGCAATTTGTCTGGGTACCATCGCTATCGCCGCCATCGTTTATTTCGTCGTCGCATCGATTAAGACCCTTGCGGCAGAGCGTCGCGAACGCGAGGCGTATGCGCGCGTCCATGCGCAGAAACCGCATAAGGCACATTCGCATCGCGCACGTTGATTCGAATGCATCATCCCGGCGCGGTGGCACCGGCCGGTGATGTCAAAATGGCATGTAATGAAATTGGGGCTGCTTTCCGTGGATGGAATGCAGCCCCGTTCTTTTACTCAGAGAGTTTTTATTCGGTGAGCTCCTTGAGCTTGCCTGTGCGGTAGGCGTCGAGCAGCGCCCTGAGGTCGCTGATCTGGTCGCGAATCTTTGCACCCGTATCGGTGTCGCTTACCATGCGGCGACGGTCCGCCACGTCAAAACGATACGTTTCGCTTTGGATATCGGCATTGTTCTCGAGGGCTTCCGCCACGCTTCTAAAGGCTTCGTGCGCTTTGAGACGGCATCCGCGCGAACTCGAAATGAGCGTGTATCCCGCGATTCCCGTCTTGGGATGGTATGCCTGGCAGAAGCCTCCATCGATAACGAGCAGCTTGCCGTTCGCACGAATCGGCTCCTCGCCGTTGATGGTTTTGACGGGCGTGTGCCCGTTGATGATGTGCCCGGTCGTGCCCGCTGCCGTGGCATGCACGTTGAACTCCTGCATGACGATGTCGCAGGCGCCCGCGTCGTGCGTGAGCGTGAAGTACGCGTCCATAGGCTCTTTCCAGGTGGACTCGTCGGCGATGTAGCTGCGCTCAAACGTCTTGACCACGCGTCCGTTTGCGGGGCTCTTGGTGCCGATCCACAGGTACCACATCCAATCGAGGGCGTCGGATGTACGGTCGCGCCATGCCGTGCGGGCGATCTGGTCGCAAAAATCGAGGTAATCGCGGCCGGACCTCCAGGTGCCCAAACAGTTGACGCTGCTGAAGGTGCCGTCGTCGTTCATGGGCACGCAGCCGTGGAAAAGCAGGTTGCCGTTGCGCACCAGATACATCGAGCCATGGCTATAGATAAAATCGATATGGCGCTTGAGATGGTCGGCGTTGGTGAACTCGTCGATGAGGCGGTCGATGATCTGCTGCTCCTCATCGGTGAGCTTGTAGGGATCATCGGGGTCAAGTGTGGGAAAATCGCAGGTGACGAGCTTGGCGACGTGTCCATCGGGGAGCGTGACGGTTCCGGCGTCGAGATCCATCTTGTCGAGCAGCAGGCGGTCCTCCATGTCGAATTCGGGATGCCGCTTGATGATCTGTCCCTCGAGCTTGAAGAGCAGCACGTCGATGGCCTTCATAAGCGGTGTGATGGATTCGTCCGCGCGATACGTGCGGTTGGCAAAACCCACGAGCGCGCGCAGGGAGATGCCGTAGTCGTTTTCGAGAATCGCATAGTTGTCGTAGCGCAGGTTGTTGCGCAATACGGTCGCGATCGCCGCCGGCTGTCCCGCTGCTGCCGCCATCCACAGCAAGTCGTGGTTTCCCCACTGGATATCGAGCGAGTGATAGCGCATGAGGCGGTCCATGATCTTCGCTGCTCCGCCGCCGCGGTCGAAGATATCGCCGACGAGATGCAGGTGGTCGACGGCGAGGCGTTTGATGAGCGCGGCGAACGAGCAGATGAAGTCTTCGGTGGAGTCGGTTTCCAGAATCGACTCGATAATGCGCTCATGGTAGCGAATGCGGTAGTTGTTCTCATCGGGATGCGTGTGCAGCAGCTCGTCGATGATGTAGGCGTAATCGCGCGGTATCGCCTTGCGCACCTTCGAGCGCGTATAACGGCTCGAAAGCGAGCGCGCCACGGTGATGAGCCTGCCGAGCATGGTCTTGTACCAGGAGGGGGAGTCGCGGCGCTCTCTGCGCGTGAGCTCGATCTTCTCGCGCGGATAGTAGATAAGCGTGCAGAGGTCGGCCTTGTCGGCGTCGGAGAGCGAGTCCCCGAATATCTCGTCTACGTGCTCGCGCACGACACCCGAGCAGTTGTTGAGGATATGCATGAAGGCGTCGTACTCGCCGTGCAGATCGCTCATGAAGTGCTCGGTACCTTTGGGCAGGTTGAGAATCGCCTGGAGGTTGATGATTTCGGTGAATACGGCTTGCTGGTTGGGAAACTGTCGAGTCAGAAGTCTGAGATATTTAAGATCGGATTCGGATGCGTCTGCAGCGATCATTGAATCATGCTCCTTCCGATAGCCTTGGGCGAGTCGCCTATAAATATATAAGTATGGTCCTCTCGGGAGCGTTTGCCGGCTGCGTTTTGCGATTTTGCGACGGGGGATACTGATAAAGCGTTTGAGCGGTCTAGTTTGTGTCGCAAGTATGTCGTGGCGTGCGTGTGCGCCGCGAGGCGTTACCCTTTGCGAGCGATTTTCGCGAGATAGAACCCCTCGTAAAGGTGCGTGGTCGCAACGGTGAGCGTACCAGCGAGATTGTTGGCGACAAGCGGCAGTTCACCTGCGAGAACGGCATCGGTCACGGGGTTTTGCCGATTCACGAACGCGGTTTCGGCATTGTTTTCGTTATCTCCCGGCTTATTGTACCTATCGAGCGGAATGAGTCCGCAATCGGGATGTTTTGCGAGGGCCTCCGCGACGGCGTCTTCGTTTTCCTGGGGAAGAACCGAGCAGGTGGAGTAGATGAGCGTGCCGCCCGGTTTGAGCACGGTTAGCGCACGGTCGAGCAGCGCCCGCTGACTGCGCGCACATTTGCGCAGCAGGTCCGTGCTGAATCCTCTAAAGGTGCGGTCGCAGTCGGCGACGAGCGTGCCCGATCCCGTGCAGGGCGCATCGAGCAGAATGCGGTCGAACGAGAAGAACTCATCGAGCTTGCGTGCATCGAGACGCATGACCTGGATGTTCTTGGCTCCCTGCTTGGCAAGGTTGTGCTCGAGCTTGTCGGCGCGCGGCGCGTGCATCTCGCATGCGGTGATATGCGCATCGGGCGCCAGACATGCGAGCTCGCAGGTCTTGCCGCCGGGCGCCGCGCACATATCGAGGATGTCCTCGTTTGCTTTTGCGCCAAGCGCGAGCGGTGGCAGCATGGCCGAGTAGCTCTGCAAGTAGATTTTTCCGTCGGTTACAAGCGGGCTCTCCCAAATCTGCTGGCTGCAGTCGGCATCAACGCAGAAGGCGTCATCGAACCACGGCGCCGTTTCATGCTCGATTCCGAGCTCGTCTAACGTCTGCTCGATCTCGGATTTCGTGGCGCGCAGCGTGTTGACCCTAAAAGTGGTGGGGCGCGTTTTTGCCTTCACGATACCGAAGACTATGTCTTTGGCCGCATCGTTTCCGTAAGCACCGCAAATCGAGTCGACAAAGAAATCGGGAAGCGTGAGTCCCTGCTCCGCGCACCTCTGCAAAAGCGCGCGGGACTCCTCCGTGGCGTCAAAGCTTCTGAGCTTGATTTGGGGTTTCGGCTGCTTTTTCTGCTTGCGACGGCGTGCCAAGATCTGATCCTCTCGATATTAAAAAACAAAGCCGACAACGATGAACGCCACGGCGATGGCAAGTGCCGTGAAGTCGATCGCGCGGAACGGATAGCGCTTAAAGCTGCTTGCGCGGGTGCGCAGGTAGAAACCGCGCTCCTCGGCGGCGAGCGCGGTCGCGTCGGTCTTGCCCACGCTCGAGATGAGCAGGGGTACGCAGAGAGGCAGCATCAGCTTGAGCTTGAGAAACGGGTTCTTGGTGTCGTATTCGACCCCGCGCGCGGTTTGCGCCTCCATAATCGCGTTCATTTCCTGCCCGAACACGGGGACGAAGCGCAGCGCCGTGGTAAAGGTGAATGCGTAGCGATAGGGGATATGCAGCTTTTCGACACAGGCGTTGGCGAGGTCGGTCAGCTTGGTCACCATGAGCATCAGGATGAGCGGGAGCGCCACGCCGAGCAGACGGAGGCAGGCTTTGCTTCCGGTGATGATGCCCTCGTTGGTCGCGAAGAGAAATACCGGCTTGCCCGAGCGCATAAAGGCGAGCTGCAACACGAACATGATGATCGCGAGCGGAACGAGGAGCTTCATGAGCGAGAACAGGCGATCTGCGACGCCCGCATACGCGCCGAGCGCAAGCGTGAGGACGAGAAGTCCGATGAGCGCGGGGTAGGTGTCGGATAAGAAAATCGCGATGATGATACCGGCGGCGAGCGCGAGTTTTGCCACGGGGTTCAGACGGTGGAGCGCCGTCGTTCCGGGCATGTAATCGATGACGTTAACCACGGGAGACCATCTCCTTGACGGTGCGGACGATATCGATGACTTCGGAGATTCCGTCGAACGCGGGGAACCCGCGACGCACGAGCTCCTGAGAGAGCGCGACGACCTGCGGGGGCTCCACGTAGGCGGTGTCCATGAGCTTGGTGTCGGCGAACATCTCTGCGCATGTTCCGCGACCCAAGATGCGCCCCTCTGCCATGACGACGATGCGTTCGGCAAAGTCGCTCACGACCTCCATGTCATGGCAGACCATGATAACGGCGCATCCGCGCTCTGCCATCTCGCTCACGGTTTCCATTACGGTCATGCACTCGCGGTAATCGAGGCCGCTCGTGGGTTCGTCGAGCACGACGACATCGGGTTCGGTAACGACGACGCTCGCAAGCGCGACCATCTGGCGTTGTCCACGTGACAGCGAGAACGGTGCCTCATCGAGCGGCAGGCCAAAGCGCTCGGCGACCGCGGATGCCCGGCTGCGCGCCTCATTGCCGTTCGTGCCCTGTAGCTCGAGGCCGAACGCGATCTCATCGAGGACCGTGTCCTTGCAGATCTGATGGTCGGGGTTCTGGAACAGCGTCGAGACGTGGCGCGCGATCGTGGAGGTGGGGACCTCCGAGGTCACGCATCCGGCGACGGTCACGCGTCCGGAGTTCGGCTTGAGCAGGCCGTTGAGAAGCTTGGTCAACGTGGTTTTGCCGGCGCCGTTCTGCCCAACGATGCCCACGAGCTCGCCGGGATAGACGCTGAGCTCGAGGTCGGAAACCTCGGCACCGCCCGCGGGATAGGCGAAGCTCACGTGATCGAACGTGAGAATGGGATCGACATCCTCGGCATGCGGTCTTTCTGCCGTATGCGGGGAGGCAGTGGGCATCGAGGTCGCAACGTTGCGTGCAGAAGCGCTTGCGCCCACAACGGATTCGACCAAGTCGGCAGCTTCGGTGACGTTGAGGGCGGGAGAGTTCGACTGGATGAGCCCGTCTGCGGCGAGGCTGTTCGAGATGCGCGCCACGCGCGGGGAGTCGACGCCGATCTTCCGGAGCTCGCTTGCGTGCGCGAACACCTCGTGAGGCGTGCCCATGAGCGCGAGCTCGCCTCGGTCGAGCACGGCGATGCGGTCGCAGTATTTGGAGAGCAGCGCCACTTTCTGCTCAATCACGACGACGGTGATGCCGTGCTCGCGTTGAATCTGCGCAAGCGTGTCGAATACGAGCGTAGAGCTTGCGGGGTCGAGGGCGGCCGTCGGCTCGTCGAGCACGATGACCTTGGGCGCGAGGGCGAGAATCGCCGCGATGGCGACCTTCTGCTTCTGTCCTCCCGAGAGCGTGGCAATCTCGCGTTCGCGCAGGTCCGCGATACCGACGGTTTCGAGTGTCGCGGCGATGCGCGCTTCGATCTGGTCGTGCGGAACCCCGAAGTTCTCGAGGCCGAAGAGCATCTCGTCTTCGACGACCGAGGCGACCATCTGCGAATCGATGTCCTGGAGCACGCTACCCACGACCTGGGAGATATCCGTGAGCGAGATTTCGCAGGTATCATGTCCGTCGACATGGACGGCTCCGTAGAGCTTGCCGGCAAAGTGGTGCGGCACGGCGCCCGACAGGCATGCGGCGAGCGTGGATTTGCCCGCGCCCGACGGACCGATGATGCCTACGAATTCGCCCTGTTCGATATCGAGGCTGATGTGCTTGAGGGCAAGCGTCTCGCTCGCTCCATACGAAAAGGAGACGTCGTCGAGGCGGACGATACTGTTCATGAAACCTGCCTTTGGAGAAATAGGGACACCTTCCTTGCGGGAAGCCGTCCCTCGTTGCGGTGGTTATGCAAACTCTGTTTATGGTAACAGGTAGCGCTACTTGGAGAGGACCTTATTGAGCGGGAAGTAAAGAGCCTGAACGACGACGGCGTTGAAGATTGCGGTTCCGAACACGACAGGGACCTTGGCGGCAGCGGAGACAAGCGGAAAGCCCATGATGAGCGTGCCGACAACTGCGAATAGGGCGCCCGATACGAGCGTGGTGACAAAGGCGGCGATCAACAGGTTGACTTTGTCGCCCCCGAAGTTCGAGGAGACGAGCAGACTCATGACGACAGCGCCTGCAAGTTCGGTGGCAAAGTTGAGACCGGGAATCGAGGTCGTGATCTGTATGACGGCGGCGGACACGAGGCCGAAAATCGCCGCGGTCGGCACGTTCGCCTTGGTAAGCGCGATGGCGAGTGCGTAGGCGGCAATGATGAACTGCGGTTTGATTCCCGTGATGGCGAGTGCGTTGCCGACGGTCATGTTGAGGATGAAGCCGGCGGCGAGCAGGATGGCGAGAAGGACGAGCGATGCGATATCGACGAGACCGCGTGCGGATGCGCTTGCAGTGACGGTGCGGGCGCTGTTCTGAGACATGGCAGATTCCTTTCGGGACATTTTGATAAAGCGGTACCAAGGCCTTCGATGAAGGTCGATAAAGGGGTAGGTAATTGGTTTAAGAGGAGGGGAGATTGAGGTGAGAAGCGACAGCGGAAACGAAGAACCGTAACCGGACGTTCGAGATGCTTCACATACGGTGCGAACGAGGCGCGAGCCGACTGAGCGTGGGGGTTTGCGAGACACCGCAGATTACGGTGAAAGGGGAGCACAGCGTACGGAGGCGCAACGCACTTCGGTACGCAGGCGGCAGATGGTCCGTAAACGCGTCGCCTTGCAAACCCGCTAGATGCTAGTTCAACTTAAGGGCCTTCTTGATCGGGAGATAGAGGGCGCCGACGAGCACGCCGTTGAAGACGGCGGTAAGGGCGACGACAGGGAGCATGGCGGCAGCGAGCTGACCGACAACGCCGAGCATCGCCATCTTGATGACCACGAAGATGCAGCCGGAGATAAGCGTGGTCACAAAGGTCGCGATGATGGCGACGACGGGGGAGACGGCACCTTTCTTAGAGGCGGCGAGAACGATGCCGGCCTTAAGCATGGCGGCGATGCCCTCGGCTGCGAAGTCGATAAACGGGGAGGTCGTGGTGATTTGGATTACGGCAGCGGAGATGAGGCCGATGACAAGCGCCTGCGGGATGTCGGGACGAATGACGAGTATCTCGAGGCAGAAGGCCGAGATGATGAACTCGGGACTGATCATGCCGCCCGATACGCCGGAAATCGCCTTGCCCACGGTGAAGTTTAGGATAAAGCCGGCGGCGAGAAGGATCGCGAGCAGGACGAGTGCGCGGATGTCGAGTTTCCCATGGTCGGTTGTGGTGACGGTACGTGCCTGGGAGGTTGCGGTGGTGTTCTCGGACATGGTTGAGACCTTTCTTTTGGGTTCTGGACTAGAACGGGATTGGGCGTTTGGCTTGATGCTGAATGTGGGCAGCGCTGATTGGATTGGATAAAAACGGAGGCGCGTGATACGCGATTGGTCGGGCAGTGAACAAAAAAGAGGCCCCCGGTCTAACCGGAGGCCTCGCATGCATCAAAATACAGGTATGACGCTAGCAGCTCACAGTCGACCGACCGAAAACGCATCACGCCACCACCAGTTGTTCGAAGTGCTCATTGCGGACTTGTTCATAACGGCGGCTCCTTTCGCGGCTTGATGGTCGATCAGATGTTGCGTTGTACTTTAGCACGCTGCAGCGCTAAAGCAACTCATAAATCGCAATTTGATTCAAAATTATTTCCGGTAAATAGAAAACGGCAGGTAAAAGCGCTGCTATTTTTTCATTCCGGTGATGACTGCGCCGGTGATAATGGCGGCGACAATGATTACGACATAGGGCATCCAACCAGGCATTATGAAACGATCTCCTTCGATTGGTTTGGGTGAAACGCGCACGAGCGTTTGCGGCGCGAGCGCTGACGGAGCGTCATTTTAGGTGAGATCTCGCATAAAATGACGCTTCGTCAGCGCCTGTAAACGTTAACGCAAACGTGCGTTATTTGTCCTGCGCGAGAGGGGAGAAACTGTCGATGATCACATCGAGGCACTGCGGTAGCGCACGTGCTCCGAAGACGCCCGAGTTGCTCGGGATGACCTCACCGTCGAACTGCATGCCGAGGGAAGGCATGCACGTGATTTTTGCCTCGCGTGCCTGAATCATCTTGAACTGGGGGCGCCCCAGCACCTTGCCCGTCGGGTCGAGCGCCGCGGTGATGACGGTCGGCAAGAGTTGTGCCGTGCGCGCCGGCTCGATAACGACGATGTCCACGAGCCCGTCGTCCATACGGCAGTCGGGGAACAGGTTGATATCGTTTTGGATAACGGATGTGTTGCCCGCCATGCAGCAGATGCCGTCCATCTCGTCGACGATACCGTCGTGCTCGATCTTGAAATGGGCGACTGTTGGCTTGGGCGTGGAGAGCGCCGCGAGGAAGTATGCGATCTCGCCGATGTCGTTTTTGGTCGGTGCAGCCGTCTTCATGATCTCGGCATCGAAGCCCGAACCTGCGATGATGATGAAGCCGTGGCGTTGGTCGACTCCGTCCTTGTCGGTCCAGAAAATCTCACCCATGTCGATTTTTGCGGTCTTACCCTCGCGGCAGGCCTTGGCGAGCGCCGCAGCCTCGGGTGCGTTGCCGATGTTGTTGAAGAAGAGGTTTGCCGTGCCCGAGGGAAAGATCAGGATCGGTACGTTGCAGTCGCGCAGCTGGTCGAGCACGTTGGATACGGTGCCGTCGCCGCCGGATACGACCACGCGATCGAAGCTCTTGACGTCGCGCACGCCGTCCTCGGGCTCCATGCCGTCGCCGATAAAGCGCATGACGACCTCATCGCCGCTTTCGCTCAACGCATGCGCGAACGCGAATATCTCATCGGAGCTCGGTCCCGACGCAAGGTTATGGATAATCAGGCAGCGCATGCGCGTATTCCCCTATCTAAAGGCAAGCGAGTATAGTATGCAATGCCTGTATCCTACCCCGTGAGGGGTCGAACTACTCTCATTCGTAAGGTCATTATGTATATATCCACATATGAGGAACTGTCCGCTTTTTGCGATCGTGCGTCTCGATATCCCGCCGTCGCCATCGATACGGAGTTCCTGCGCGAGAAGACGTTTCATCCCCGTCTTTGCCTTGTTCAGGCGGCCACGCCCGATGAATCCGTTGCAATCGACCCGCTCGCTATCGACGATCTTTCGCCTCTTGCCGATTTTATGGAAAACGAGCAGGTCGTCAAGGTGTTCCATGCATGCTCTCAGGACATGGAGGTGCTCTACAACACGCTTGGAGCGCTTCCCGCTCCGATTTTCGACACGCAGGTCGCCGCGGCGTTTCTCGGCGAGCGCCTGCAGATCTCGTACCACAATCTCGTTCAGAGCTTCTGTAATGTCTCGCTGCCCAAGACCGAATCGCTTACCGATTGGTCGCGTCGTCCGCTCACTCCCAAGCAGATCGAGTACGCGATCGACGACGTGCGCTATCTCATTACCTGCTATAAGGTGATGACCGACAGGCTCGAGGAGGAAGGCCGCCTTTCGTGGGTTCTCGACGAGACGCGCCCCCTTGCCGCGCTTTCCCATTACAAGACCGATCGCCGACAGGCCTACAAGCGCGTCAAGCGCATTTCGTCGTGTACGCGCAAGCAGCTTGCCGTGGCGCGCGAGCTTGCTGCTTGGCGCGAGGACCGCGCCGAGCGCCACAATATTCCGCGCAAATGGGTCATGTCCGACGATGTGCTGCTCGCCCTCGTCAAGCGTGCGCCGCGTGACGTCACGGGGTTTCGCGGCATTCGCGGCACCGAACAGCTTTCCGAGCGCGATGTGGACGGTGCGCTCGTAGCCATCGCCAACGGGGTGAGGTGTCCCGCCGAGAACTATCCGGCGGCGTTTCATGTGCGCAAGGGGGCAAGTGCGGAGCTCGAGAGCGTGACCGACCTCATGTACGCGCTCATTCGCCTGGTCTCCGAACGTTCGGGGGTTGCCACCGCCATGATTGCCTCGCGTGACGATTTGGTGGGATACGTTGAATGTCCCGAGAAGAGTCCGCTGCGCGATGGCTGGCGTTTCGAGCTTGTGGGCACGCTGCTTGACGACCTGCTCGCGGGCAATATGGGCCTGACCGTCAAGGATAAGAAAGTCGAAGTGCTTTAGGCCTCGTGTATGCCTTGCACATCGTTTTTGCGTGGTATAAGGCGACTTCGCGTTAGTGCCATGTTGCGATATCGCGACTGCGGTTCGACTTAGGCGGTTTGGGTACACTTAGGCTCAATATTGCTAAAAACGAGAGGTTTCACATGGGCTATATGGGATATTACGGTTTGGGCTACGGCATGCATATGGACCCGCTCTATCTGATCGTGGTCATCGTTTCGACCGTTATCGGTCTTGCCGCCCAGTCTTATATCAATTCCACGTATAAACTGTGGTCAAAGGTCAAGTCCGACGGCATGACCGGTGCCGAGGTAGCGCGTCGCATGCTCGATGCCAACGGCTGCCAGCGCGTGCAGATCAAGGGAATCGGCGGGCACCTTACCGATAACTACAACCCCGCCGATAACAGCCTCTATCTCTCTCCCGACAATCTCAACGGGGGTTCCGTTGCGAGCGTGGCGGTCGCTTGCCACGAGGCGGGGCATGCCGCCCAGCACGAGCAGGGCTACCTTATGATGAAGCTTCGTTCGGCGCTCGTTCCCGTGGTCAACTTTACGCAGAACACCTGGACGATCGTTTTGATTGCCGGTATCGCGCTCAATCTCGCCGGTCTTACGCAGCTCGCTATCGTGTTTTTTGCCTTCTCCGTTCTGTTTCAGGTGGTGACGCTTCCCGTCGAGATCAATGCGAGTATGCGCGGCGTTGCCTATATCGAGCAGGCAGGCATGAGCCGGCAGCAGGTCGAGGGCGCGAAAAAGGTTCTTACGGCTGCAGCCCTCACGTATGTTGCCGCTGCTCTGAGCTCGATTCTGCAGCTCCTGTACCTGCTTGCGCGTACCCAGCGCGATAATTAGTCCACTGAATGGACGAATGAAAAGTCGTTGCATCGTGATCGATGCGAACAATTGCCCGTGTTGTGTCCGCGCATCTGGCTATCATGGGTGCAGATGTGTTCGTGAGAAGCTGGAGGCACCGTGGCTGACTGGAATCTAACGGGTACAACAAGCACGGCTTCGCCTGTGCCGTGGGAGCGCGACGACGCACCGGGAAACAACGCAAAGACCGACGGGGTTGACGAAGCTCCCTATTCTGTTTCGGACGCCGTGGCGATCGCCGCGGGAGCCGTTGCCAAGCTACCCGAGATGGTCATCCTCGGCGAGGTCACGGGGTTTCGCGGACCTAATGCGCGCAGCAAGCACTGCTATTTTCAGATCAAGGACGAATCCGCTGTAATCGATTGCAAGATATGGCGCGGCGTGTATTCGCGTCGCGCGTTTGACTTGCGCGATGGCATGCAGGTGCTCTTTAGGGGCAGATTCGATATCTATAAGCCTCGCGGTGCGATGAGCTTTATCGCCAGCAAATTCAGCCTGGCGGGGGAGGGGTTGCTGCGCCAACAGGTCGCTGAGCTTGCGCGCAAGCTTGAGCGCGAGGGGCTGATGGATTCTGCCCGCAAGCGCCACATTCCCATATTTTGCCAGCGCATCGCTGTCGTCACGTCGCTTTCGGGTGCCGTTATCGACGATGTCAAGCGTACGCTGCGTCGCCGTAACCCTCTGGTCGAAATCATTTGCGTTGGCGCCAAGGTCCAGGGTGAAGGAGCGCCTGCCGAGTTGATCGAGGGCTTGCGCAGGGCAGCTGCGATTGAGCCTGCCGTCGACTGCATTCTCCTTGTGCGAGGAGGAGGCTCCTTTGAGGACCTCATGACGTTCAACGATGAGGCGTTGGCACGTGCTGTTGCCGAATGTCCCGTACCTGTTGTTACAGGTATCGGGCATGAGCCGGATACCTCTATTTGCGATATGGTGAGCGACCGCCGCTCCTCTACGCCTACGGCTGCTGCCGAGTCCGTGGCTCCTGCCATGTCCGAACTTGCAGATGTGCTCGACGCGCGTATCAAGCGTCTTGTTGGATCGATAGGGTCCATGCTTGAGCGAACGCGTGTGGATCTCAAACATGACGATGAGCGTGGGCGGCGAGCCTGGGCCACCTATATCGGAAAGCTATCGCGTGAGCTCGAAGTCGCTGCAGATCGACCATGTATGACGGACCCTACCACGATAGTCGACCGCAGGCGTATCGACATCATTCAGTCGCAGGAACGATTAGTTGCGGCTGTCGAGCGTTCGCAGACGCGCTTTGCCTCCAACTTGGCCCCACTTGCTTCAGGGCTTTTCGAGAGCCAAAAAGGCTTTGCCGGCAAGGAGCATGCCTGCGCGCTTGCCGCGGCGCGTCTCAAAAACGAGGGCAGGCAATTGCTGTCGGCGCAGACGGGTGAGCTCGGTCGTTATGCCGCATCGCTCGATGCGCTTTCGCCGCTCAAGGTGCTCGGCCGTGGATACGCCATCGCGTACGGTGATGACGGCGCTGTCAAAACTCGCGCCGAATCGTTCACTCCGGGCGAGGATATCCAGGTGCGTTTTGGTGACGGCAGGATTTTGGCAACCGTCGATTCCGTCTTGATTGATACGCAGAGGTAAGTAAGGTCACGATACAAAGATTGGATTTGTTTATGCCCAAGAAGAAAAACGTCGAGTCGCTTTCGTACAAAGAGGCGTCCCAGGAGCTTGAGCTGATTATTCGCAGTCTTGAGGCCGGGGACATGGAGCTCGAGGATTCGCTCGCGAGTTACACGCGCGGAGTTGAGCTGCTCAAAAGCTTGCGGACGCGTCTGGCGGATGCCGAGCAGAAGGTTTCCGTGCTTCTTGCCGATGTGGACGGTGAGGACAAGGTTGTTCCCGCCGATCCGGCTTCGACGGATGATTCGCTCAAACTTTAGCCGTACAATCGCTTTTGTTTTCAACTTCTATCCCGAGAGGAATAGCTCCAAATGTGTGACTGCATTTTCTGCAAAATCGCCAACCACGAGATTCCGTCCACGGTGGTGTACGAGGACGACCAGGTGCTCGCTTTCGATGACCTCAACCCGCAGGCGCCCGTTCATACGCTCGTGATTCCCAAGAAGCACTACACCGATATTACCGATGACGTGCCGGCGGAAACGCTGGGAGCCATGGCACATGCCATCAAGGAGGTGGCTGCCGCCAAAGGTCTCGACAAGGGCTTCCGTGTGATTTCAAACAAAGGCGCCGATGCCGGTCAAACGGTCATGCATTTCCACATGCACGTTCTCGGCGGTAAGAACCTGGGCGAGAATCTGCTGTAGTCCCTGTCTTTTTGTTTCTGCAATGCGTTTATAGGCAGTATCGTATTCACCTAAAACGTACGGCAAAAATCGAACGGCGGCGATATTCCTACTCGGATGTCGCCGCCGTTTATCGCTTCATAGATTAATTTGTAACTTCAATAATTGCTAAAAAGACAAAGCAGCGCTTTATTTTCCAAGCTGCTCTCGAGTTGAGTCATTTTGTTTCTGCTGCGATAAAGCTTGGTATAAAACATAAGTAGAGCTAGTGCGGTTACCAGTGAAGTTATCTCAGCGAGTCGCCAAACCGGCGGTTCAACAAAGGCGATATCTATGGTCGTCTTTCCTTTTCCATTGACGTTTAGCTGCATCTGCCCCTTAGCACCGCTTGACAGCGTTGCGGAGATGTTGCTGTCCGAGTTTTGTATTTGATAGCCAGGATAGTAAAGAAGCGGAAGAAGAACCGCGCCTTTTCCCTTTGATTCCAAGACAAGATGGATGCGTGTTCCTCTTTTCTTAAAAGACGAGATTGATTGATTGCTGTTTGTCGTTTGCGGCACAGATATTGAATAATTTGGCTGATTTTTATAAGTGTCCGCTGGAATAAGCTGTGGGTCCACTATTTTTTCAAGAAAACAGCGCATGGGTAAACCGGATTGCTTATTGCGTTTTAGAAGTTATTGACACCCTAGTGCCGGCAAGCGAATGTCGAATAATTGTCCAATTCGATTTGACGTCTTGAGATATTGGAATCTACTACGGCGTCGTTTAGAACAATCGGCAGGATATTCCGCCTGTATTTTTGCCAAACAATGGTCAAACCCGTGACGCTCCTCTTGCGTTGCGGGTTTATTATTGACTCGTATGTAACGTGGCGGAAACTTACCGCCTGTTTGTAGGGAGATTCATGAACGTTCTCGTTGTCAACGCCGGTTCTTCAACCCTGAAATACCAGGTCATCGATACTAATACGCATGCGGTTTCTGCCAAGGGCTCCTGCGAGCGCGTCGGTTTCACCGGCGGTAGCTTCACTCATGCAGCCAACGGCAGCAAAAAGGTGACCGAGAGCCTTGAATTCCCCGATCATAAGGTCGCTATCGAGGCCGTCCTCAAGGACCTCGAAGCCAACAAGGTCGCCATCGACGGCATCGGCCACCGTATCGTTCAGGGCGGTTGGTACTTCGGCGATTCCACGCTCGTCGATGCCGACATCCTCACCAAGATCCGTGAGGTCGCCCCGCTCGCCCCGCTCCACAACAATCCCGAGGCCAACGTTATCGAGTACTGCCTCGAGCAGTATCCCGATCTGCCCAACGTCACCGTCTACGACACCGCCTTCCACTTCAACATGCCCAAGGTCGCCCAGACGTATGCGCTCCCCAAAGACGTGTGCGATAAGCTCCATATCCGTAAATACGGTGCCCATGGTACGAGCTATCGCTACATCGCTCAGGAGATTGAGAAGATGACGAACGGAAAGGCCCGCAAAGTCGTCGTGTGCCACATCGGCTCCGGTGCTTCGCTTTGCGCCATCGAGGACGGCAAATGCATGGACACCACCATGGGGCTCACGCCGCTCGACGGCGTCATGATGGGTACGCGCTGCGGCTCCATCGATCCCGCCACGGTTTGCTATCTCCAGCGTGAGGGCGGCTACAGCTACGATGACGTCGATGAGATGATGAACAAGAAGTCCGGCCTCCTCGCCGTTTCGGGCAAGACCAACGACTGCCGCAACATCGAGGAGCTCGCTGCCGCCGGCGACGAGGACGCGCAACTTGCGTTCGATATGTTCGTCTACAAGATCGCCGCCAAGGTCGCCGAGATGGCAACCTCCATGTGCGGTATGGATACGCTGGTATTCACCGCCGGTATCGGCGAGCATGCCCCTGCGGTGCGCGCGGGCGTTGCCGACCGTCTTGCCTGGATGGGCGTCAAGATGGACCATGCAAAGAATGCTCTGCGTGCCGAGGGCGCTTGGAAGCTCTCGCGCGAGGACTCTCCTGTCGCTATCTATGTTGTGCCCACCGACGAGGAGTATATGATCGCCTCCGACGTCGAGCGTATCGTCTCTGCTTCCAAATAGGTTCTCGTTGTCGAATAGTGCAGTTCATGCCGTGGGGCCCGTGCGCCCCTCCGCATATGAGTATCGTGTACCGGATGCTGCGGTTGGATGCTGCGGTTCGATTTGCCGAGCTGTTTGAGCTCGCCAGATTTTACCGTGCCGATTTCCGCAGCGCTCGTTAATCCGTCATCAACTCCAGATAGGGGAGGAAAACCGATATGAACGTTCTTGTCGTTAATGCGGGTAGCTCAAGTCTCAAGTACCAACTTCTCGATACGGAGTCGCGTGACGTGCTTGCGCGCGGCAACTGCGAACGTATCGGTCTTGATGAGGGGCTCTTTGGTCATGCTGTGGCCGGCGGGGATAAGGTTGTAGATAAGGCGGCGTTTCCCGACCATGCGGCAGCCATCGAGCGCGTGTTCGATGAGCTCGACGCGCTTGACGTAACGATCGATGGCATCGGCCACCGCATCGTTCAGGGCGGCTGGTACTTCCACGATTCCGCTCTCGTCGACGACGACGTGCTGGCAAAGATCTACGAGGTCGCTCCGCTCGCTCCGCTTCATAACTATGGTGAGGCGGCGGCGATTGAATACTGCCGAAAGCGTTACCCTGCGATTCCCAACGTTGCGGTGTTCGATACCTCATTCCATATGACTATGCCCGCCGTTGCGAGTACGTATGCTCTTCCGCGCGACGTGCGCGAAAAGTATCATGTACGCAAGTACGGTGCCCACGGAACGAGCCATCGCTACGAGTGGATGCGTGCTCACGAGCTGTTTGGCAATAGCTGCCATAAGCTCCTGTCGTGCCATTTGGGTAATGGTTGCTCGCTCGCCGCTATCGAGGACGGTGTCTGTATGGATACCACCATGGGGCTCACTCCGCTCGATGGTCTTGTGATGGGCACACGCTGCGGTTCCATCGACCCCGCCACGGTCTGCTATCTCCAGCGCGAGGGCGGTTACACCGCCGAAGAGGTCGACGAGATGCTTAATAAAAAGTCCGGCCTGCTTGCTCTGAGCGGTATTTCCAACGATGCACGCGACATTCGCACGCGTGCGTCCGAGGGCGATGAAGACTGCCTGTTCGCGTTCGACCTCTTTGCGTACAAGGCGATGCAGCAGGCGGGTGCGATGATTGCATCGATGTCGGGTGTCGACACTATTTCGTTTGCGGCGGGCATCGGTGAGAACGACTGGACGATCCGTCAGGCGTTTTGCGAGTGCCTTGAGTGGCTTGGCGTCCGCGTGGATCGCGAGAAGAATAAGGCTGCTGTGGGCAAGGGCGCGCAGGTTATCAGCGCGGCCGGTTCCGCCGTTACCGTCGCCGTGATTCCTACCGATGAGGAGTATATGATCGCGCTCGATGTCGAGCGTGTCACGGGTGCTGAGTAGGTAGGGTTTTCGTTAATAGATAGGGGAGACGCAGGTGCATGGCTTTTTAAAGGCTTTGCGCCTGCGTTTTCAATATGAATACTGTTTGCTTGCCTTTCGGTGGGGGACGAGTGCGTACCGCCACGCGAGGACCGAGAAGCGGGTTGGCGAGCCAACATCGTTCCTGTTTATCGAGCCGAACGGCAAACCGTAGATAGTTCGTTTCGATATTAGGCGGCAGTTTCGAAACCTTCCAAGTTTCAACATGAAACCTAGTGTCGTTTCCGCAGGTAAAAGCGGTGCGGATATATGGTCTATTCGGTAAACCGGCATACTGCCGCCTAATATCGAAACGAACTGATATCGGGTGCTGTGTCGGTGCTTTTTCTACGACTTTTTTGGGCGAGGCGCGTATTTTTGGGCACGTGATAAATCTATTAATTGCGCCCAGCTGGGTGTTCACGAAAAAAAGTCCCCGCTTCTTATGTCTAAGAAGCGGGGACGACTCGTATCGCGGTGTGTCTTTCGGCTCCGCGGGCAATTTAAAGGTTGAATCTTGCGCGCGCTAAAGGTCTAATCTCGTGCGCGCCGAATAACGTTAGCCAATAACGTGAGCTGCTACTCAGCCATCTGAGCCTGGACGGCGGTGATGGCGACAACGCCCACGATGTCGTCGGCAGAGCAGCCGCGCGACAGGTCGTTGACGGGCTTGGCGATACCCTGAAGCACCGGTCCGTACGCATCTGCATGGGCAAAACGCTGAACGAGCTTGTAGCCGATGTTGCCGGCCTCGAGGTCGGGGAACACGAGCACGTTTGCCTTGCCTGCTACCGTGGAGCCGGGGGCCTTGAGCTGCGCAACTTTGGGGACGATGGCTGCATCGAGCTGAAGGTCGCCGTCGATGGCGAGCTCGGGAGCCTTCTCCTTGCAGAAGCTCACGGCTTCCTGAACCTTCTTGGCCACGTCGCCGCCCGCGGAGCCCATGGTCGAGTAGGAGAGCATCGCCACATGCGGCTCGGCGTTGCCCATGAAGGTCTTCCAAGACTGGGCGCTCGCGATGGCGATCTCGGACAGCTCGTCAGAAGAGGGGTTGATGTTGAGCGCGCAGTCGGCAAAGATCAGCGTGCCGTCGGTGCCGAACTCGGGGGTGTCGGTGCACATGACGAAGAAGGCCGAGACGAGTTTGGTGCCCGGTGCGGTCTTGAGGATCTGAAGCGCGGGGCGCAGCGTGTTGGCGGTGGAGTGGCACGCGCCGGAGACGAGGCCGTCGGCGTCGCCCATCTTGACCATCATGGTGCCAAAATAGGTGGCGTCCATGACCTGAGCGCGGGCCTGCTCGATGGTCACGCCCTTTTTGGCACGAAGCTCGGCGAACTTCTGCGCGTACTCCTCATGCTTCTCAGCGTTCTTAGGGTCGATGACGGTGGCACCGGGCACGTCGATTTCGGAGGGATCGCCGAGAATGACGAGCTTGGCTAGCCCCTCGTCGATGATCTTCTTCGCTGCCTCGATGGTGCGCGGATCTTCACCTTCGGGCAGGACGATGGTCTTGAGGTTGGATTTTGCGGCGGCTTTCATACGGTTGAGAAAATCGCTCATGCTGCTCCCTTTTGTTAAGTGGCTCGCCTCGTATGCGATGCGCATATGGTCAAAATAGGCGCTGCGCTGGACATCGCGATTGCGGGGTCGAGCTGTTTTATGTGTGGCTAGGTCATTATAGGCCGCGGGAGCGCTATAATCCTTCTGATAGTTTGTCGAATTCGGCATATTTCAACCAAATAGCCTGCTCACATTCGTAGCAGGAACTTCGTTCAAGGAGTATCGATGCAGATTACCTCTGGTCTTCCCGAGCAGTTCAATCCTGCTGCTTATGACATGATTGTCGTGGGCGCCGGCTATGCAGGCGCCGTTTGCGCACGCCGCCTCGCCGAGACCGCTGGATTCCGCGTGGCGGTGCTCGAGCGCCGCAACCATATCGCGGGCAATGCATACGACTTCGAGAACGAGGCGGGTATTCTCGTTCACGAGTACGGTCCGCACATCTATCACACGTACAACGAGCGCGTCCACAACTTCCTTTCGCGCTTTACCGAGTGGACCGACTATCAGCACAAGGTTCTCGCCAACATTCACGGTACCCTCATGCCCGTTCCGTTCAACCACAAGAGCCTCAAGCTTGCCTTCGGCGAGGAGCGCGGAGAGCAGCTGTATCAGAAGCTCGTGGCCACGTTCGGCAAGGACGTCAAGGTCCCGATCATGGAGCTGCGCAAGAAGAGCGATCCCGATCTTGCAGAGGTCGCCGATTATGTTTTCGAGAACGTCTTTCTGCACTACACTATGAAGCAGTGGGGCCAGACTCCCGATCAGATCGACCCGTCGATCACCGGCCGCGTGCCCGTCTTCATTGGCGACGACGACCGCTACTTCCCGCAGGCGCCGTTCCAGGGGATGCCCAAGGACGGTTACACCAAGCTTTTCGAGCACATGCTCGACCACGATATGATCGACGTTTTCTGCGACGTCGATGCGCGCGACATCTTCGATATCGACGAGACCAACATCCGCGTCAAGGGTCAGGTCTACGGCGGTGAGGTCGTCTACACCGGTCCGCTCGACGAGCTGTTCGATCTCGACCTCGGTGCGCTGCCGTACCGTACGCTCGACATGAAGTTCGAGACGCTCGACCAGGACCAGTTCCAGCCCGTGGGCACCGTCAACTACACCACGAGTGAGGACTTCACGCGTATCACCGAGTTCAAGAACATGACCGGTCAGGTCGTTCCCGGCAAGACCACCATCATGAAGGAGTACTCCAAGGCGTACACCCCCGGCTCGGGCGAGACCCCGTACTACGCGATTCTCGAGGACAAGAACCGCGAGCTCTACGAGCGTTACCTCGAGCGCGTTCAGAACCTCACCAATTTTCATCCGGTTGGTCGCCTTGCCGAGTACCGCTACTACGACATGGACGCCGTGACCAATTCTGCCCTCGAGCTATCTGACGAGATTATCGCCTGCCATGCATAAAGTCATTACTTTCGGTATTCCTTCGTACAACGCCGCGAAGGACATGGATCACTGCATCACCTCGATTCTCGAGGGGAGCGACTACGCAAGCGATATCGAGATCATCATTGTCGATGACGGCAGCCATGATGAGACGCCGGAAAAGGCTGACGCATGGGAGGCCAAGTACCCGGGCATCATCCGTGCCGTCCATCAGGAGAACGGCGGTCATGGTATCGCCGTGCTTTCCGGTCTGCGCGAGGCTCAGGGAACCTACTACAAGGTCGTCGACTCCGATGATTGGCTCGATGGCGACGCGCTTTCGACGATGCTCTCTATTCTTCGCGGGTTCGAGGAGCGCGACCAGCGCGTCGACCTCTTTATCTCCAATTACGTGTACGAGAAGGTGCACGAGGGGACCCATACCGCGATCGGTTACAAGTCCGCCTTGCCGCGAAAGAAAATCTTCACATGGAACGATATCGGGCATTTCCGGCTCGACCAGAACCTGCTGATGCACAGCCTCTGTTATCGCACGGACCTGCTGCGCGAGGCGAATCTTCCCATGCCACCGCATACGTTCTACGTCGACAACATCTATGCCTACGTGCCGCTGCCGCACTGCAAGACCATGTACTACGCCGACATCGACCTGTACCGTTACTTCATCGGTCGCGAGGGACAGAGCGTTAACGAGGCGACCATGGTCAAACGTCTGGACCAGCAGTTCCGTGTCACGCGCATCATGATGAACTCCTTCCATCTGGGCGAGGATGTTCCCCAGCCGCGTCTCCGCAGCTACATGATGGGGTATTTCACCATGATGATGGCGATCTGCTCGGTGTTCACCAAGCTCTCCGATGAAGAGGGCGCCGACGAGCGGCTGACCAAACTGTGGGCTGACCTTAAGGAATACGACCAGACGATGTATCGCCACGCGCGTTACGGAGTGGTCGGGCTGTTCACCAATCTGCGCGGCCGCGCGGGAGAGAAGACCACGATTGGCATTTACCACTTGGCCAACAAGATCTTCAAGTTCAACTGATGCTTTTGCTGGGGCACGTTCGTTTTGAAACTGCCCCAGTTTTTGTTTAGTCCGAAGGAGCCTTGTATGGAAGACAAACGTTCTTGCAATATCATCGTCGATTCGTGCTGCGAGCTGCCGCGGTCGTTCTGCGAGAACGAGGGTCTGACGGTCCTAAATTTCACCTATACCGAGCGTGTGCTTGGCTCCGAGGGCTTGACGGGTACGGACGATATGTTCGAGTCGTGCTCGGCGCACGACTTCTACAGCAAGATGCGCCATGGCGCCGAGCCCATGACTTCGCAGCCGTCTCAGGCGGTCTTTGAAGAGGCATTTGCCACTGCAGCCGACTCGGGGATTCCGACCGTGTATCTCGCGTTTTCGAGTGGGCTTTCGGGCTGCTACGAAGGTGCATGCACGGCTCTCGAGCGTCTGTGCGATGAGCGCGGTGCAACCGCGGAGGAGCTCGGGATCTACATCGTCGACCTCAAGCTCGGCTCGACTCCGCAGGGTCTGATTATCGCCGAGGCTGTCCGTCAGCGCGACCGTGGCCTGACGGCAACCGAGCTCGTGAAGTGGGCACAGGAAGCTCGCTACTATGTGCAGACGATGTTCATGGTCGACGATCTCGATGCGCTTCATCGCGGTGGACGCATTCCCGCGGGTGTTGCCGTCGTGGGCGGCAAGCTCGATGTCAAGCCGATGCTCACGTTTGATATCGACGGCAAGCTGTCGATGGTGGGCGTTGCGCGCGGACGCAAAAAGGGGCTCCGTCGCATGGCGGAATTTTTTGCGAAAAGCCGCAATGCCGATATGTATTCGAATATCGCGGCAATCGGTAATTCCGATGCGCCTGCCGACGCCAAGCGCCTGCGGGAGCTGATTTCCAAGCAGGATGAGACGACGATGTTTCTCGAGACGAGTATCGGTCCGACCATCGGCTGCCATGTGGGGCCGGGTATGGTCTCGGTCTCGTTCTGGGGCGACGACCGTCGCAAGCAGACGTCCATCTCCGATAAGATTGCCGGCATGGTTAAGGGCAAATAACAAAAAGCAGGGCGCGTTCGTTTAGAGCGCGCCCCTTTGTTTGTATCGGGTTGACCGTATTGCTCATTTGAGTTTGGATGCGCACCTGAATGTGCCCGTGTACGTGCGTCCGGGACAACCCTAGGTGCACTTCTGAAACGCCTTGAGGTGCACCTAATGGCGCGTCTAGAGGCTTGCTGCCCCAGGGATGCCATGCAGGGTGGTCGCGGCGCGACAACCGTTGACGATCGCGGTCTCGAGCGCGCGAACCGCCATCATGCCCAGCAGGTCCAGCGGCACGGTTGCGCTTGCTTGGCCATCGAGTGTTCCGCTTGCGAGCGCATAGATCGTGTCGCCGTCGTTGGTGGTGTGCGTGGGGCGAATCGCATGAGCGTAGGCATCGGCTGCCATCTGCGAGAGCTTGGTCGCCTGTGCCTTGGTGAGCGTGGCGTTGGTGACGATTGCGCTGATGGTCGTGTTGGTACGGTCGAGCGGCATCTCCATTGCTCCTGCCTGGGCAAATGCGGCATCGACCATATCGACGACCGCAGTGCTGTCCTTGTCGGCACGCATGCCCGCGATCCATTCGCCGCTTGTTGGGTCGGCCACGTTTCCGCAGGCGTTGACCGATACCACGGCACCGACCTGTACGGGGCCGAGTGCGAAGGCTGCCGTTCCAAGGCCGCCCTTCATGCAGTATTCGGGGCCAGCGAGCTTGCCGACCGTGGCGCCCGTTCCTGCGCCGAAGTTTCCGTTAGGAATTGGCGCAGGCCCGCCGTCAAGCGCATCACGCACGGCGGCGACACCCGCTTCGATGTCGGGACGCACGGTGGGGTCTCCAAAGGCAAGGTCGAAAATGCAGCTAGAGCAGACGATGGGGACTTGGGTCGGGCCGACGGGAAGGCCGATGCCGCGCCTCTCGAGTTCGCGGGCGACACCCGATGCCGCCTCGAGACCAAATGCCGAGCCGCCGGACAGGCAGACCGCATGAACCTTGTCGACCGTGTTCTCCGGACGCAGAAGGTCAGTCTCGCGCGATGCCGGCGCTCCTCCGCGAACGTCGACGCCGCCCGTGGCGCCCTCTTTGGAAATGATTACCGTGCAACCTGTTCCCGCCTGCGTGTCGGTGTAGTTACCGAACTTGAAGCCCTTGATATCGACGATATCGATAGGGGTGAGTGCCTGTGTCATACTGTTCTCCTTTTCGGCTTTCCGCCGCATCTGCTGCGGTCGGGAGCTGACCTATGAGTTGGACTGATTGTAGCTCCGATGCGCGCGGTTTCGCACGAGACGGTACACATGCGGCCGAATATGCGCGGAACCGATCGAGACGGTACACATGCGGCCGAATATGCGCGGAACCGATCGAGACGGTACGCATACGGTCGATTTCCGATTTCGCCCGTATGCCGTTTTAGCCGTCGAGTTTTGCGATCTCGCGCACGACGCGCGCGATGGGGAGGCCGACGACATTGTAGAAGTCGCCATCGATACCCCTGACGAGCATGCGTCCGCCGATGCCTTGAATGCCGTAGGCGCCCGCCTTGTCCATGGGCTCGCCGCTATCGACGTAGGTTTCGATCTCGCGATCGGTGAGCGGGTAGAAGTGCACATCGGTCACTTCGACAAACGACGTGCTCTGCGCCGCGCGGGGCACAGTCGGGTCGCCTGCGCGTACGATGCATACGCCGGTCGCCACCTGATGCGTCCTGCCCGACAGCGCGCGCAGCATGGCGCGTGCGTTGGCCTTGTCGACGGGCTTGCCGAGTTTTTTGCCGTCGAAGGTGACGATGGTGTCGGCTGCGACGACGATTTCGTTGGGCTCGGCATCATGTTTGCCGACGGCTGCGGCTTTCGCTCGAGCGAGGCGCTCGACGAGCGCGAGGGGTGCCTCGTTGTCATAGGGCGTCTCGTCTATATCGGTGGGGAGTATGCGACAGTCGAAGCCCGCCTCGCGCATGAGCTCGCGACGACGCGGCGATTGCGACGCGAGGATCACAGCTGGATCCCCTCGCGAACCTTCTCGACGGCGACCTCGCCGGCGATGTCCTTGAGTACCGCGAGGGCAAACGGGAGCGCCTGACCCATGCCCGAGGCGGTGATGATGTTGCCGTCGACTGTCACTTTTTCTCCGGTGTACGTGCCGGCGGGGAACGCCTTCTCAAAACCGGGGAAGCATGTCGCGTGGCGCCCGACAAGCAGACCGAGTTCTCCCAAGATAAACGGGGCGGCACAGATGGCGGCGACGTGCTTGTTGATGGCGAAGTCGGTGACCACCCGGCACACGCGGTCGTCGTCGCGCAGATTGGTGGCGCCGGGAAGTCCACCGGGCAGCACGACATAGTCGTACTCGTCGAAGTCGACCTCATCGAAGGTGACATCACAGCTGACGGCGATCTTCTGGGCGCTTACGGCATCGCGCGCGGGCATGGTCGAGACAAGTGTGGCGCGCACACCGCCGCGGCGCAGAACATCGACGATGGTGAGGCATTCGATGGTCTCGAAACCATCGGCTACGAGTACGGCAACACTGGGCATGGGAAATCCTCTCTTAGGGCTTATGACCTGCCGATTGACAGCTGGAACGCTTATACCCATGTAGATAAGGGCCGGATACGCCTCCCTGGGGAAAATCGCCCCATTTGCAGAGCAATCATGCAGACGGGGCGATATGTTCGGCGGGCGGTCGTGGCGAATGCGTGCCTTGAGCGTTGAGCAGACGGTCTTGCGACCCGCGTTAGGCGCGTGTGAGATGCGTGACGGTCTCCACATGGAAGGTCTGGGGGAACAGATCGACCGGCGTGATGGAGGCGGGGCGGAACGTGCCGTTCTCGCGGAAGCGCGCAAGGTCACGGGCGAGCGTTGCCGGGTCGCAACTCACATATGCCACGTCACGTGCCGAGGTGCCGGCGATCAGCTGAATCGCCTCGGAAGCGAGGCCCGCACGCGGAGGGTCGACGACGAGTACGTCAACATCCTCGTCGGGGAATTCGCGCACGGCATCGCCGCCGATGACATCGACGTTGTCGAGGTGGGCGAGTTCGAGATTGTGCCTGAGGTTGCGCACGGACGGTCCGTACGATTCGACCGCGGCGACGTAGTCGCAGCGGCGCGCGAGAGGGAGCGTGAACGTGCCAGCGCCGCAGTAGAGGTCGATGGCCGCCTCCTCGGGCTGCGGTTTGAGTGCATCCATCACGAGCTCGATCAATATCTCCGCAGCCTGCGTGTTGACCTGGAAAAACGAGGGTGCGGACAAGCGCATGGTCTCGCCCGCGATCGATTCCGCCCACCAGCCGTTGCCCGAGAGAATCTCGATCTTGGAGACGCGGCGCGCCTTTTTCTCGCCCTTGCTCATGACGCGCACGACGCTCGAAGCATCGAGCGCATCGCCGAGTACGCGGGCGACCTGCGCACGGGGGAACCCGCCCGTGGGGGTCCAGAGCGCGATTTCGACCTGGCCGGTACGGCGCGATGCCCTGATTCCCACGCGTTCGAGCTCGAGGCTGCGCGAGTTACCCAGGTAGGTGAGGGCTCCGGCAACCGACTTTATGGCGCGCGGGAATTTCTTTTCAAAAAGCGGGCACGCATCGACGCGAACGACCTGGTGCGGATCGCGTCCGTGCATGCCGAGCACGATGCGACCGTTTTTGACATGAGGCGCAAGTTCCACCTTGTTGCGGTATCCCCAGTCGTCTTTGCCCGCACGGATGGGCTTGAGAATCCGCTCGATTTCGTCCTCATCGAATTTTCCGATGCGTTTGAGCGTGGAGCGGACGTTTTCCTCTTTTGCAGCGAGCTGTGCCGGGCGTTTGAGCGAGCCCCACGGGCAGCCCCCGCAGATATCTACAAAGGGACACGGTGCGGATACGCGGTCGGGGGAGGGGGAGACGATCGATGTGGCCTTTGCCCGCGCGAACGAGTCCCCATCGGATACGATTTCCGCTTCGACGGTGTCTCCCGTGACCGCGCCCGAAACAAAGACGGCTTTGCCGTCCTCGGTGTGGGCGAGGCCATCGGGTCCGTAGGTCATGGATTCGATTCGAAGCTTCATAAGTTCCTCCGCTGCGTAATCAACCCGATAAGTCTAACAAAAAACGGGAGGGCGGCATGTAAGTCCGCACTCCCGTCATTCGTTCACCGTATCTGGGCGTTACTGCTTTTTGGGTCCCTTGCCGGTAATGAGGGTCTTGAGACCGAGCCCGATAAGTCCGAGGCCGATCTGCAGGCGACCGGGCTTGCGCTTGGCAAGCGTCGTGCGCTCGCTCTTTGCAGGGCCGGAGGCTGCGGTTTTAGCAGCGGTCGGTGCGGCATGCTTTGCCTTGTAGCGGTCACTAGAATTCTCGAGATAGACGGGCTCGACGGGTGTCTCTTCGGCGGCAGCGGAAGCCGGGGAGCTGGTGTAGGGTGCGCTGCTGCCCGTCTGCTCGGGTGCGGTTTCGGCAGCGGTCGTCGCTTTTGTCTCTTCATGAGGCTCGGAAACGCTCGCCGTCGTGTTTCTTGCGGCGTCGTCATTCTCTGAAGGGCTCGTCGTCTGCGTATCGGCTACCGCCGCAATGCGCGCCTTGCGGCAGGCGAGCTTGAGCAGGTACTCCTGGGAGTTGAACGGCTTTGCGCCTTCCAACATCTCGACCTTGCTCCATGTGCCCTCGCTCGTGAGCTCGCGCGCCTTGACGTTGTCCTTGAGCTGGGCTGCCATGTACTCGCGTACCAGGTCGCGACAGGTCGGGTCGAGAACGGGATAGGCGATCTCGACGCGGTGCTCGGTGTTGCGCGTCATCATGTCCGCCGAGCTCAGATAGATCATGTCGGAGTCGACGCCGAAGGCGTAGACGCGCGCGTGCTCGAGGAAGCGACCGACGATGGAACGCACGTGCACGTTTTCGGTCTTGCCGGGAATGCCGGGCTTGAGGCACGAGATGCCGCGGATGATCATGTCGACGGTGACGCCGGCGCAGCTCGCCTCCGCGATCTTATCGATGACCTCGCGGTCGGTAAGGGAGTTGAGCTTGAAGAACACGCGGGCGGGCTCGCCAGCGAGCGCGCGGTCAATCTCGCGGTTGAGTCCGCGCATGATGAGCGGTTTGAGGCCTGCCGGCGCGACGCCGAGATAGCGATAGTCGCCGCGCAAGTTGCCGAGCGAGAGGTTGCGGAAGAACAGGTTCGCGTCCTCGCCGATGCCGGGATGCGCGGTCATGAGCATGAAGTCGGAGTAGAGCTTCGCCGTCTTCTCGTTGAAGTTGCCGGTACCCAAGAGCGTCAGACGCGTGAGCGCCATGCCCTCGCGATAGGTGAGCTGGCAGATCTTGGAGTGGCACTTAAAGCCCTCGGAGCCGTAGATGACGGTGCAGCCCGCCTCCTCGAGACGCTCCGCCCACTCGATATTGTTCTGCTCGTCAAAGCGCGCGCGGAGCTCCATGAGCACCGTCACCTCTTTGCCGTTCTCGGCGGCCGAGATCAGGCTCTCGCACAGATGGCTCTGCTTCGCCACGCGGTAAAGCGTGATGCGGATGGAGATGCAGTCGTCGTCGAACGCCGCCTCGTGCACCAGGTTGAGGAACGGCCCCATGGATTCATACGGGTAGAAGAGCAGCTTGTCGCCCTCGAGCACCTGCTCGCGCATGCTGCGGCCGGCATCGATGGTCGCATTGGGCTGCGGCTGGAACGGCGGGAACAGAAGCTGCGTGCGCGTGGCTGCGGGCAGCTTTCCCTCGAGGCCGAACACGTAGCTCAGATCGAGCGGGATGGTGCAGTGGAGCACCGAGCGCGCGTGCAGGCCGAGTGCGCGACGGATGGTCTTGATCGTCGACTTCTGCAGGTCGCCCGAGACGCTCAGCATGACGGGCTTGAGGCGCAGGCGCATCTTGAGGACCTTCTTCATGTGAAGGCGGTAGTCCTCTTCCTCCTCGACGCCCTCGCCGTCGGGGTCGATATCGGCGTTGCGCGTCACGCGGATGAGCGCACGGTCGAGCGGGCGATACGAGCCGAAGCAGGTGTCAAGCGAGGACATGATGATGTCCTCGAGCAGCACGTAGCGAAGGTCGCCGCCCTCCTGCGGAATCTCGACGACGCGGTTCATCGACGAGGGGATCTCGATAAGGCCGAGCAGATTGCTCTCGTCCTCTCCGCTCTCGATGGAACAGATGATGTAGAGCGCGCCGTTGCGCAGGTTGGGGAAGGGATGGCGCGGATCGATCACGAGCGGGGAGATGACGGGCGACACGTATGCCTGGAAACAACGGGTGACGAACGTGCGCTCCTCGGGTGTGAAGTTGGAGCATTGCGCACGGTGGACACCGAAGGTCTCGAGCTTCTTCTCGAGCGAGGAGAACACGTTGCACCAGCGGTCGCAAAGCTCGGGCATCTGCTTGAGCACGAGGTCGACCTGCTCGGCGGGGGTGAGGTTGGACTTGTTTTCCTTGGGCTGGTGCTTGAGCGTCGCCAGGTCGGAGAGGCCGCCCACGCGCACCATGAAGAACTCGTCGAGATTGGATTCGAAGATCGCCGAGAACTTCAGGCGTTCGAAGAGCGGGACCGTCTCGTCGGTCGCCTCATCGAGCACGCGGTTGTCGAAGCGAAGCCAGCTGAGCTCGCGGTTCTGCGTATACGAAAAGTCGTAGTCGTGCGTTCTCTTTGCGTTCTTGTCTGTTTTGCCTGTCATCGTTTCCCCTCGTATGCGGAGCGTTGGCCCCGCGCTGACCGTCGAATGGTATCCCGATAATGTAACGCCTGGGCGGACCGTATCGACGTCTGAAGCGCGAAGCTTTATCAAGTGCTTACGTAAATGACGTTTCGCAAGCTCATACTCCACCATAGTAGATTGGCTCATAGCGTAGGTACAGGTAAAATACCCAATCGGTTTTTAACGAATACGGGGGCCGTTGCTCGCATGCGGAGCGTCAGCGGCCGGGCATATCGCGCGAAGGGGGACTATGAACCAGGGACTGCACGTCACTTCAGAGATCGGTAGATTGAAGCAGGTATGTCTGCATCGTCCGGGCGAGGAGCTGCTCAATCTTTCGCCCGCCCATCTGGGTACGTATCTGTTCGACGACGTTCCGTATCTGCAAAATGCCCAAGCGGAGCACGATGCGTTCGCCGACACACTGAGGGGCGAGGGCATCGACGTGCTGTATCTCGAGGATCTCGTGGCGGAGGTGTTCGATTCCGTTCCGGGCACCCGCGAGGAGTTCACTGCCCAGTACATCGCGGAGTCCGGCGTCTCCGGGCGCAACATGCCGCGCATCGTGCGCGAGAAGTTCGATTCCATCGCGGACAATCGCGCATTCGTCAAAAAGACCATGGCGGGCCTTGCCAAGGACGAGGTCGAGTTGCCGCTCGACGCGACGATGACGCTCGATTCGATCGTTACCGCCGAGACCGAGCCCAACCTCATCATCCAGCCGATGCCCAACCTGTATTTCACGCGCGACCCGTTTGCCGTGATCGGCGGCGATGTCGCGCTCAATCGCATGTACTCAAGCGTGCGCAACCGCGAGACCATCTACGGAAAGTACCTGTTCAAGTACCATCCGCGTTTCAAGAACACCACGCTGCTCTACAGACGCCATGCCCAGTTCCATATCGAGGGCGGCGACGTGCTCAACCTCAATGAGTGCACGCTCGCTGTCGGTATCAGCCAGCGCACGCAGGCGGCGGCAATCGATGTGCTCGCGCAGCGCATCTTCTGGGATTCCGCATGCAAGGTCGACCGCATCCTTGCGTTCTCGATTCCCGTGTCGCGCGCGTTCATGCATCTCGACACGGTGTTCACCCAGG
>OGDF01001665.1_pt1 | contig 32220 bp, 22 predicted proteins | sample 1570141 | NCBI WGS metagenome assembly OGDF01 (sample SAMEA4370581, study PRJEB24528) | human gut metagenome | reverse complement strand
ACGGTGCCGCGGCGCGCGGCGAAGCGATGGGCGCGCTCGGTGCACGTCACCACACGCTCTTAACCGCTGGCTCCTCACTCAAGACTACAAATAAGGTGGAGCACGCGGTCAAAAAAGGCTACACCGATGACGAGCAGGCGGCCGCAGAAGCGCGCGTTCTCGCGCGCGATCAGCGCGAGGCTCTCGCCATCCCCACAAGCGAGGCGGAGGCGTGGACGCGTCTCGTCTGCGAGGCGGACGCCTGCTGGCACCAGGCAAAACTAGCCAACGACTGGAAGAGTTTCGAGCCCTATGTCGGCCGCATCGTGCAGGAGCTCAAGCACCAAGCGGGCCTCATGAACCCCGACGCAGACCCCTACGACGTCTGGCTCGACCAAAACGAGCGCGGACTCACGACAAACGTCTTCGACGATTTCTGCAAGAACGTCGAGGCAACCGTCACCCCGCTCGTCAAAGCGATTCGCGAGAAGGGCCCGCAAGAACGCCCCGCGTTCATGAACGCGCACGTCCCCATCGAGACGCAGCGCGCCCTCTCGTTCGACCTCATGAAACTCGTGGGGCTCGACCTTGCCGACACCACGCTCGCCACGACCGAGCATCCTTTCTCCGAGGGCTTTGCCGCGGGTGACGCGCGCATCGCCACGCACTATTTCGAAAACGACCTGATGTCCAACGTCTACTCGATTATCCACGAGGCAGGCCACACCGCCTACGAGCTCGGCGTCAATCCCAACTACGCCTATACCTGCCTGGCAGGCGGCACGTCCATGGGCATCCACGAAAGCCAGAGCCGTTTCTTTGAGAACACGGTCGCACGCAGCCGCGCTTTTATGGGTCCGCTGCTCGCCCTGCTCCGCAAGCATGTTCCCGAGGTCTACGGCGATGTCGACGAGGACACGCTGTACCGTGCGGTCAACATCAGCCAGCCCTCGCTCATCCGCACCGAAGCGGACGAGCTCACCTACCCGCTGCACATCATCGTACGCTACCAGATCGAACGCCGCCTGTTCGCGGGCGATATCACCGCTAAGGATATTCCGGAGCTCTGGAAAACGTACATGATGGAGTACCTCGGTATCGAGGTACCCGACGACACGCGCGGGTGCTTGCAGGATACGCACTGGTCAGGCGGTTCTTTTGGATACTTCCCGACCTATGCGCTCGGCAGCGCTTACGATGCCATGTACGTGCCCGCGATGTGCCGCGACCACGTCGATCTCGACGCCGCGTGCGCGAGCGGCGATCTTGCGCCCGTGCGCGACTGGCTCGGTAAGAACATCTGGCAGTGGGGCCGCTCCAAGGATGCGCCCGAACTTATCGAGAACGCCTGCGGCATGCCGTTCGATGTGAGCTACTACACCAACTGCCTACAGGCGAAGTTCACGGAGCTGTACAGCCTGTAAGAGCGGGTAGACACACCGGCAAACGCGGACCGGAAAACCGGTAAAGGCAGAGCGTTACACCCATAAACATAGGCTGGCAAACCCGCAAGGGCAGATGAGACGCGCGGGCCAACGGAAATCCGCGCACACCACCTGCCAGCCACAAATTAGGCTCGTCGGAGGAATCGTCCCGCCGGCGAGCCTAATTTTCATCTTAGTAATAGACAGCAGCCTACTTGACCTTGGCCACGATCATGTCGCAAGCCTTCTGGGCGAGCTTGGCGTCCTGCGCCTCGGCAAGCACGCGGATAAGCGGCTCGGTACCGCTCTTACGCACGAGCACGCGGCCGGTGCCGTCAAGCAGCTTCTCCGCTTCCTCGGTTGCGCGCGCGAGCTCGGGGCTTGCAAGCGCCGCGTCTTTATCTTCAACGCGGACATTCTTGAGCACCTGCGGATACAGCTTGCACGGAGCCGTCAGCTGCGAAAGCGTCTCGCGCTCGGCACGGATGACCTCCATTACGCGCAGCGACGTCATGATACCGTCACCTGTGCGCTCGATATCACCGAAAATGGTATGGCCGCTCTGCTCACCGCCGAGCGAATAACCGCCCTCGAGCATCTTGGCGTACACAAAACGATCGCCCACAGCGGACATCTCGACATGAAGCGAAGCCTGCTCGAGCGCCTTGACGATGCCGAAGTTGGTCATGACCGTGGGAACGACCGTGCCGCCCGACAGACGACCGTGCTTGTTGAGGTAAACACCGCAGACATAGAGCACCTGGTCGCCATCGACGACGCGGCCGCGCTCATCGACGCACAGGCAGCGGTCGGCGTCGCCATCGTAGGCGAAACCCACATCGAGACCCTGCTCGAGCACGTGGCGCTGCAGGCGTTCGATATGCGTGGATCCACAGTCGACGTTGATGTTGAAGCCGTCGGGGTTGTTGTTGATCACGCGGACATCGGCGCCGAGCGCGTCGAACACCGGTTTGGCAACGGAGGAAGCCGAACCGTTGGCGCAGTCGAGACCGACCTTGACACCCTGAAGCGAGAAGTTGGCGCTAGCGATGAGGTATGCGATGTAGCGGTTGCGGCCCTGCATGTAATCGACCGTGCAGCCGATGGCGTCGCCCGTTGCAAGCGGCACATCGACCTTGCCGTCGATGTACTCCTCGATAAGCTCGAGGACGTCCTCGTCCATCTTGTAGCCCTCGTTATTAACGAGCTTGATGCCGTTGTCAGTATAGGGATTATGGCTCGCGCTGATCATGATGCCGCAGTCAAAACGGCCATCGACCGTCTCGTACGCCACGCCCGGCGTGGGGATGACGTGCAGCATATAGGCATCGGCACCGCTTGCGACCAGGCCCGAAACCAAAGCGGACTCGAACATATAGCTCGAACGGCGCGTGTCCTTGCCCACGATGACGCGAGCTTTCTTGTTCTTGCGCGCGCCATAGTACCAGCCGACAAAACGGCCGATCTTAAACGCGTGATCGACGTTAAGCCCGTTGTTCGCCTCGCCACGGAAGCCATCGGTTCCGAAGTACTTCATATTTGTTTCCTCTCATAGCGGCGGGCGCGTATCGACCCGGCCAAAGCAGCATTATACCGTGAGGAAGACCATTGCGATGATCATGGCAAAACCGGCAAGGTCCGTTGGCATAAAAACCGTACCGAGCATGATCGCGCTCGTAATCGTGGCGGACACCGGCTCGACGGTGCCCAAAAGCGCCGCCGGCATGGAACCGATCTCTTTAACGCCCTGCATATACAGCATGAATGCGAGGAACGATCCCACAAAGATAAAGATCGCGAACGCTCCGAGCCCGGGAGCATCGAGCGTGGGAACGTTTCTCCACGGCTGTACAAAAATGCTGCTCACGATTCCTGCGACGAGCATGCCCGAACCGGTTACCACGGGGCTTCCGTACTTGGGGAGAATCTTTGCGGGAAGCACCGCCAGAAGGGCGGCAGAGATGGCGCACATCACCCCCGCGACAAGGCCAGCGGGAGAGATGGCGAGCGAGGTGGGGTTGCCGCCCGTGGCGATGAGGTACGTACCGCAAAGCGCCAAGGCCACGCCGAAAACCTCGCGGCGGCGCGGGCGGCGGCGTGCCTGCACGCAGGTAATCGCCATGATGATCAGAAGCTCGAGACACTGCATGACGGTGGCGGTTCCCGCGTTGGTGAGGCGCACCGCCGTGAGATACCAGAACTGGTTGAACCACAGCCCGAACCCAGCAAAGAGCAAGAGACGACGGCGGTCGACGCGGTCGCGCCACATCGCGCAGAACTGCGAGCGGTAGCGCGCGGCGATAACCACCATAAAGAGCAGGCCGGCAAGAACCTGGCGCACGCTCATCAGCCAGAGCGTGTCGATGTGATACGTATCGAAAAGGAAGCTCGCGCTCGTGCCCGAGAAGCCCCAGAATGCGCCACCGAGAAGCGTCACCACGACGCCGAGCGCAAACCCGCGTCCGCGCTTGGCGTTGGCGGCATCGCGCTGCTGCCGGCGCTGGGCACGTGAGACCTCGTCGGCACCATCGGCTGAAGCCGCGATACCCGTCGTCGATTCCGACGAATCCGCCACCTCGACGCCCTCTTTTGCCACGCCGAACCTCCTCTGGAAACATGTTCGAAACAAACCCCGTTAACTTTAGCACGCGCCCGCCACGCACTGCAGGCCAAGCGCGTGAGACGCGACTGCCAACACGCCAAGCACATGCCCGCGACCGTCCCGCCTCATCCGCATCGACACGCGCCGAGAGCATGTCCCATTCCGCCCTCGTCTCGCCTGCGTTGGCACGGGTGTACGCGGGTATACTTTGAGCTGTTTAACCAACCAGCAAGGAGCACTTATGACCGACCCCCGCACCATTGCAGCCGAACACCTTATCGACGGAGCGACCGTCCACGGTTTCACCGTCGAGCGCCACGAGACCATCGAGGAGCTCGACGCCTGCGCATATGTCCTGCGCCATCAGCTATCGGGCGCGCGCCTGCTCTATCTTGCCTGCGATGACGAGAACAAGGCGTTTGCTATCGGATTCAAAACGCCGCCGACCGATTCGACCGGCGTGTTCCACATCCTCGAGCATTCCGTGCTCTGCGGCTCGGCAAAATACCCGGTCAAAGAGCCGTTTGTCGACCTCGTCAAAAGCTCGATGCAGACGTTCTTGAACGCCATGACCTATCCTGACAAGACGATCTATCCCGTGGCGACCACCAACGAGCAGGACCTGTACAACCTCATGGACGTCTACATGGACGCCGTGCTCAACCCCGCCATCTACACCAAGAAGACCATCTTCGAGCAGGAGGGATGGCACTACGAGCTGGATGCGCCAGAACCGAGCAAGCTCCGCGAGGGCACCCTACGTTACAACGGCGTGGTCTTCAACGAGATGAAGGGCGCGCTTTCGGACCCCATGAGCGTACTCGACGACGCCATCTGCGCTGCGCTCTTCCCCGACACCGCCTATGCAAACGAGTCGGGCGGCGACCCGCGTTGCATCCCGACGCTCACCTACGATCAGTTCCTCGACACGCACGCGCGCCACTACAACCTTGCCAACAGCTATATCACCCTGTACGGCGACCTCGATATCGACCGCGCGCTCGCCCATCTCGATGCAGAATACCTGTCGCGCCCCTATGCCGCCGCCGAGCGCATCGCGGCCGCTAAAAAGGCAGGCAAACCCGCAGCCGAACTCGCGCCCAATGTGCTCAAGGTCCAAGAGCCCGTAGCATGCGATTACAAGCGCACGACCATGGTGACCACCCCCGACAACGCCATGGTCGGCCTAGGCTACGTGCTCGGGAGCGCACTCGACCGCAAGCGCACGATCGCTGCGGATATTCTCTTCGAGGCGCTGCTCGGCACCAACGAGGCGCCCGTCAAGAAGGCCATTCTCGCTTCCGGTCTCGGCGGAAACGTCGTGAGCTACACCGCCGCAGAGTGTCTGCAGCCCTATGAGCTCATCATGCTGCAGAACGCCAAACCCGATGTCGCCGCGAAATTCCGCGAGGTCATCGAGGATACCTGTCGCAACCTGGTGGAAAACGGCATTCCGCGCGACCGTCTCGAAGCGATCATTTCGAGTAACGAATATGACCTGCGCCAGCGCGACTACGGCGTGGCGGACGGCGTGGCGATCGCATGCGACGCACTCTCCACGTGGCTCTACGACGACGATGCCGCCACGCTCGCGCTCAAATACGGACCGGTTTACGCCGAGCTGCGCCGCGAGCTCGATGGCACCTACTTCGAAGACCTGTTGCGCGAGCTCGTGCTCGATGCCGATCATGCAGCGCTCGTCGACCTCGTTCCCGTCGACGCGCGCAACGAGGAGGACGGGGGCGCAAGCGAAGAGGCGGAGCTACGCTGCAAACGCGATGCCATGACCGATGACGAGCTCAAGGCCGTGGTAGAGGAGACTTCCCGTCTGCGCGCCGCCCAGGAAGCCGAAGACTCGCCCGAGGCCAAAGCGACGCTGCCGCGCCTGCGCGTAAGCGATATCGGCAACGCGCGCCCGGAGCGCCCGTTCCACGTGGACGGTGATGCGCCCATCACCTGCCTCAAGCACGACATCCCCACCAACCGGCTCGCCTACGCCCTTCAGTATTTCGATCTCTCGCACGTTGCGTTTGACGAGATGCCCTATGTCTCGATTCTCTGCCGCCTGCTCAAGCAGCTGCCGACCGCCCAGCACTCGGTCGACGAGCTCGACAGCTATATCAGCGGCAACCTCGGCTTCCTCACCTTTACAACGGAGGTCATGACGCAGCCCGACCTCAACGATGCAAAGCCCTATCTGCTGGTGAGCGCCGGCGCGCTCTCCGAAAAGATCCCGGCGCTTGCGCAGATTCCCCGCGAGGTCTGGGGTTCCACCGTCTTTGAGGACACCGACCGCATGCGCGACGTGCTCATGCAGATTCGCATCGGGCTCGAGCAGACCTTCATCAATGCGGGGCACAATTGCGCGCTCTCCCGCGCATGCAGCTATTCCACGCACTCCGCGCTGCTGAGCGAGCAACTCGAGGGTGTCGATTTCTATCGCTTTGTCCGCGATCTCCTTGACCATTTCGACGAGCGCGCGGGCGCACTCTGCGACAAGCTGCGCGAGCTGAGCCGACGCATCTTCTGCTCCGACGGCGCCATTGCCAGCTTTACCGGTTCGGATGAGGATTACCAGCGCTATTGGCAAGCCGCGGGAAATCTGGGACTCGAGGCGCGCACGGATCCCCAAGCTCAGACGCTTGTGATTCCCGAGCCCCATGACCTGCACGAGGCCTTTGTGATCCCAAGCGACATCTGCTTTGCCGCACGCGCCCTCGACCCCCGCAGGCTCGACATTCAGGTCACGGGCGCATGGAGCGTTGCCGCCAACGCCCTTTCGTACGACTACCTCTGGAACGAAATCCGCGTCAAGGGAGGCGCCTACGGCTGCGGGTTCCGCGCCGCCACGCGCCGCGCCGCGTTCTACACCTACCGCGACCCCGCCATCGACCCTTCGCTTGAGCGCATCGACCGCGCGGGCGAATGGCTCGCCGGCTTTGAACCCGACCAGGCGGCATTTGAGGGTTTCATCGTGAGCTGCGTCAGCGGAGTGGACGCGCCGGTCAAACCGTACGCGCTGACCAAACGCCATAACACGGAGTATCTCGCAGGCATCTCCCCCGATGAGCGTGCACGCAGACGCGCGCAGATGCTTGCCTGCACTCCCGAGAAGCTGCGCAGTCTGGCTCCGGACGTCACCCGCATTGCCCATGAGGCGCCAGCCTGCGTCTTTGGCGGTCGCGAAATTCTCGAGAAGAGCAACGCCAGTTTCAACGTAATCGAGCTCTTAGGATAAGGATGCGCCATGCACTGCACCAACTGCGACTCCCGTATCGCCGATACCGCCCGTTTCTGTCCTGAATGCGGGCATCCCGTCGAGGAGAACCAGAAGCAGAACGCACCGGCACCTTAACCCGAACCGACACCTGTGGCTCAATCTGAGCCGGTTTCGGCTACGCTGCCCGTACTCAAACGCAACAGCAAGCTCGTCGTCACCGCACTCATCATCCTCGCCGTTATTCTGGGCATCGGTGCGGGCTCATTCGTCTATTTCACGCAGTTCGCCCCCATCACCATACGAAGCATATGAGCTCGACCCGCTCAGCATCGTGCCCGAACCGTTCAACAACAGCCGTACCACTCTCTGAGCTCAGTCCCCGCGTCAAAACAAAAATGATAGGTATGCGCAGTGCCGCGCTGCACATACCCGCCCGTCTATCGCGACTCCCATCGCGATGCTTATCGAGAAGACTCTGTCATAAACCCTTAGCGCACCTGATAGGGGCGAGCATTCCGCGCGCTCAGCGCAACCGTCGAACCGTTATGGATAAGCGAACTTACCTGCGGTGTGATAACACCGGCGACTCCCGTGGCAAGCAAGAGCGAATTAAGTCCGATGACCTCGATAAACGACTTGTTCATGCGCTCTTCGAGACCCATGGACAAACGCCTCAGCACCACAAGCGAAGCAAGGTCTCCATCCGTAAGCGTGATGTCGGCGACCTCCTTGGCGATTGCCGTACCCGACCCCATCGCCACGCCCACATCGGCTGTCGAAAGCGCCGGCGAGTCGTTGACGCCGTCACCGACCATAACCACGTGACGGCCTGCGGCGCGCATCTGCTCGATCACCGTGTGCTTTTCCTCGGGCAGCAAATCGGCGCGGAACTCATCGATACCCGCCTGCGCGGCAATTCGGCATGCGGCGTTTTCGTTATCGCCCGTAAGCATCACGATGTGTTCAAAGCCCAAGCGATGCAGGTCCAAAAGCGCCTCGGGAACGCCGGGTTTCAGCGGGTCCTCGATTCCGATGACACCCACGAGCTTGCCGTCGACCGCAAGATATAGCTTGGACATACCGTCCATGCGCTCGGCGATCTGCTGCTCGACCTTTGGCTCGATGAGCACGCCTTCGTCTTCGGCAACAAAATGCTCGGAGCCGATCACGCAGCGCTTGCCGTCAAGCGAGCTCGCGATACCATGCGCCACCAGGTATTCAACCTCGGCATGACGCTCGCGGTGCTCGAGGCCCTCATGCGCAGCAGCGTTGACGACAGCGCGTGCCACCGGATGCGGAAAATGTTCCTCGAGACACGCTGAGAAACGCAAGACCTCGATACGGTCCCACCCATCGAATGACAGGACATCGCACACCTTGGGTGCTGCCGCCGTCAAGGTACCCGTCTTATCAAAAACAATGGTATCTGCCTGGGACAACGCCTCGAAATGCTTGGAGCCTTTGACGGTAAAGCCTTCCTGCGCGCTCTGGCTCATGGCGGTGAGCACGCTGATAGCACCCGTCAACTTGAGCGCGCAGGAATAATCGACCATAAGCGCGGCGCTCGTGCGCACGAGGCTACGCGTGCGCAGCCATACGGCGCCGGCAAGCAGGAAGTTCCAAGGAACGACGGCATCTGCCATATGCTCGCGGCGATTGAGCGTCTCGGCCTTGAGGGCCTCCGACTGCTCGACCAAGCTCACGATCGAACGAATCTTGGTATCGGCCGCAGCAGCCTTGACGCGTATGTACGCCTCACCGTCTTCAACAGCCGTGCCAGCAAAGACATCGTCTCCTACCGAACGCTCGATTGCAAGCGGCTCACCCGTGAGCGTGGACTGGTTGACCATAGCGCAGCCCCATTCGACCGTCCCATCAACCGGCACGGGCATGCCGGTGCGTACCACGATGAGGTCGCCCGCCTTAAGGTCGCTCGCGGCAATGCGCCGCTCCTCGGCACCGCGAATCTGCGGATCACCACAGGGAATGAGCTGTGCATAGTCGGGCACGTCAAGAAGCGAATAGATAAGCTGGTTGTGCGACTTTGCGCGCGTATAGTCCTCGAGTATCTCTCCCAGATTAAGCAACAGCATCGTAGATGCGGCAGTTCGCCAGTCGCGTTTGAGAAACGAGATGCCGATAGCCGACGCGTCGAGCACGGACACATCGAGTCGTCCATGGACAAGAGAACGAAGCGCCGCGGCGAAAAAGTGGCGATAGCTCCATACCGTGTAGATGGTCGAAAACGGCGCCGGCAAGAACCAACGACGCGCCAAATGGCCACCCAGAAGCGTAGCGATATCTAAAAGCAAACCGTTGGTGCGCGGCGCAAGCGCGACCGTGCAATCGCGACGAGCGTCATCCACGGCAGCACGGTCAACACTTGCAAGGGCATTCTCGACTCGCGTGCGCGTATCCGAGCCGACCGCGTCAAACGTCACCGCAACCGACCCGGTTCGGGGATAAACCGTTGCGGTGTCGATTACGGGATTCGCAAGCAGCACGCGCGTGAGCGCATCGACATCCGCCTCGGGAACGCGGCCGGCAAGCTTCACGCGCAAGCGCCCGGGCAACTCGTGCTGGATTGTATATTGCATAGGGTATCGGCTTCCTTTTGCGCACTCAATGAGGCAGCCGCGAGACTCGAGGCTCACAGCTGCCGCTCACGTCACATATGACAGGTTGTGTAGGTGCACCTACTCTGCCTTGCCGCCGTCTACAACCTGGGTCTCAACGGAGGTGTTGAGGTACTCCGCCTCGGAAACGATATCGTCAGCCTTGGCTTTTGCCTGCTCGACGATATCCTGGTAACCGGATTTGACGCGCATGCCAGCCGCAACCGTGTTGACCGCCAGCTTATGAGCGGGTTCGCTCGCAAGCACTTTGGGAACCACGACACCGAGCACGGCACCGGCGGCGACGAGCAGCGAGTGGGTTTTGTTGAGGCTAATCATGCATAATTCCTTTCGAGTCAAAGCCAAGTGCTCTTAACGGGCATTGCCGTCCGAGCCATGGCATCGATTGCTTCAACTAAAATGTAGCATAGTTAGCCTCTGGTAACCGTTAGATTCGGTTAACAATTTATTTCGATGTTGATGATTCCGGTGTCTAAAGCTCTCGTTCAGACAGGTGCGACGCGTAAATCGAATGAAACCGCCCGACGATTGCGCACATGCTATTGTGTGCACGATTACCATTCGAAATATGCATTTGGACTGGTCAGCCTCCTCGCTATTCGCAACAATGGAACATACCCGAGGGAGGCGGACATGGAAGATATCTCTGAGCAGAAGCGCGCCTTACGGCATATCGTTATCGCGCGACGCGATGCCCTACCCATTGAGGAACGCGCGCGCAAGTCGGCCGAGATCTGTCGTCAGCTCAAGCAGGAGCTTCTTGATGATCCCTTCAATACATCTTCTGATGCATCTTCCGATACAGTGCTGACATCGAGCTTGTCGACATCGAGCTCGTCGTCCGGCATTCTTCCCAGCACGCAGCAAAGCCGCCCCTCCGACCAGCATCGCAGTTTCGATCGTGCAAAGACCGTTGGAGTCTATGCCGCAATGGGGTCCGAAGCAGACCCCGCCGCATTCACCATCGCAGCAGAGCAAGCCGGCTGGCGCGTGGCATATCCATGCATGCTGCCCTCGGATGAGGTGGAATCGTGCAGCCAGCGCATGTGCATGAGACTTGTCGCTGCGAATGAGCGCCAAGACGCTCCGTTTATCCTGCGCCCCACGCGCCCGATCTCCATCAACGCACTTGACCGGGAGCGCTATCCCGTTGTTTCCGCAAACGAACTCGACGCCTTAGTCGTACCGCTCGTCGCCTTTGATGCGGACGGCATGCGCCTCGGTTACGGCGGAGGATGTTACGACCGTTTCCTGCCCGCACTGGCCCCGACATGCAAGATCGTAGGTATCGCCTATGAGGAGCAGCGGTTCGAGCGGGTGCCTTCCGACGCCCACGACCACACGCTCCCTTACATTATCTCTGCATGAAGCCCCGCTCAGAGATGAAACCGAGCAGCGATGAATCAAGCCGGCTGGCATATCACGCAACGCAAAACTTAAAACGTAGACGCGCTAAGCAACAGTTCCACGCAATAGGCACGTTGAGCAGAACGGAAGAAAACTCCTCGTCCCAACGCTGTTTGAAGTACATTTAGCAACGGCTATACATCTGACCGGAAGCTACGCGCTTACTCCCCTGCACGGCCCAAATCGTAGGGCGTGGTCTGGTACACATAGTAGTTAAGCCAATTGGTGTAGAGCAGTTGAGCCTGACTGCGCCATACGTTAAGCGGCTGCTGGGTAGGGTCATCATGGGGAAAATAATGCGCCGGAATCTCGGGGTCGAGCCCGCGCTTCACGTCGCGCTCGTACTCGAGCTTGAGCGTATCGCGATCGTACTCAGGATGTCCAAACACAAAGAAACGCCTGCTATCGACCGACTTGACGATATAGAGGCCGACCTCGTCGGAGACCGCGAGAATCTCGAGCTCAGGCTCTGCTTCGACATCCTCGATACGCACCTCGGTATTGCGCGAATGCACGGCATAGAAACGATCATCGAACCCGCGCACAAGCGGGCTCTTGGGCTTTATCAGCCTATGCTCGAACACGCCCGAGGCTTTTTTGGGCAACGCGTGCTTTTGAATGCCGTAGTGATGATACAGACCCGCCTGCGCTCCCCAGCAGATGTGCAGTGTAGAGTGCACATGCGTGGTCGACCAATCCATGATGCGGCAGAGCTCGGGCCAGTAGTCGACTTCCTCAAACGGCATCTGTTCCACGGGGGCGCCCGTGATAATCAGCCCGTCATAATGCAGATCCTCGATGTCCTCGAACGTGCGGTAGAACATCTCGAGGTGCCCCGCCGACACATGGCTCGCCTCGTGGCTCGCTGTGCGGAGCAAATCGACCTCGACCTGCAGCGGCGTGTTGGAGAGCTTGCGCATGATCTGCGTCTCGGTAGCGATTTTGGTCGGCATGAGGTTCAGGATGAGCACGCGCAAAGGACGGATGTCCTGATGAAGCGCGCGATACTCGGTCATGACGAATATGTTTTCGCTCTCGAGCTCGGAAGTGGCAGGGAGGGCGTCGGGGATGCGAATAGGCATGCTGTTGCTCCTAATTTCTGCAGTTAGAGCATCATATTTGCACGTAGAAACCTGCGCGTCAAGAAACACGCCGCCCACGTGGACCCAACCTTGGGGCACAACATGGGCGGCGCGGTGCTCGGCGTGATTATTCGGCCGATGATTTCTTAGCAGCTGTTTTCTTGACTGCCGTCGTTTTCTTAGCGGTAGCGGTTTTCTTTGTTGCTGTTGCTTTCTTGGCTGTCGTCGACTTTGTCGTAGCCGCCTTCTTCGTGGTCGCCGGCTTCGTGGAAGTCGCCTTCTTTACAGCCGCAATCTTTGTCTCAACCGGTTTTTCCGAAGCGGCCGTCTTTGAAGACGCCGACTTCTTCGTCGCGGTCTTCTTGGCCGTAGACTTCTTAGTCGTCGTCTTTTTGGCCGCACGCCCACGCCCACGCGTGGTCTTCTTTTCCTTGGTCGGGCAATCCATGTTCACGCAGATGCGCCACGGACCGCGAGCGGTATTGACCACAACGATGGGCGCTCCGCACTCGGGACAGGTCTCGCCCGTTGCCTCGAGCTTGCCGCGCGCGGGCAGCGGATAGCTTACGCTGCACTCGTCATAGTTGGTGCAGCGGATAAAGCGCTTGCCGCTCCTCTCTGACTTGTGCGCGATCAAATCGCCGTGACGACCCGCCTCGGCACAGACCCTGCACTCGCCTACTTTAAGGTCGGGCTCGTAATTGGTCTTGCACTTGGGGTTCACGCAGATCTCATACGCCTTTTGACGGAACGGTTGGCATTTGATGCGCGGCGCTCCGCATTCGGGGCACACGGCGGCCTCGCCCTCAAGCGGGCTCACCTTGACGCCGCTCGGCACAGGATAGGTGACATCGCAGTCGGGCCATCCCATGCAACCGATAAAGCTGCCGCGCGTCTTGGCGCTCGTCTTCATAACCAGGTCTTTGCCGCATTTGGGGCACGTACCGACCTTGGCGTCCGCGGTTACGGCATCGCTGATCGCGTCGCCCAGCTCCTGCGTATGCTTGAGCAGCTCGTCGAGCACGCCAGCGAGCAGCGCACGTGAGTGCATGACGACATGTTCTTCGGTATCCTCGCCCTTCTCCACGCGCGTCATGTCGCCATCGAGCTCAGAGGTCATATCGGGGCTTGTGATGCGCGGAGCGAATTCGGTCAGTGCATCGATGATGGCGATACCCAGCTGACTCGGCTCAACCGGATCGTTCTTGAGATAGCGCACCGTGTAAAGGCGCTCGATGATGCTCGCGCGCGTAGACTTGGTGCCCAAGCCGCGCTTTTCCATCTCCTGGACGAGCTTGCCCTGGCTATAGCGCGCGGGCGGCTCGGTTTGCTTGGCCTCGAGCTTGATATCCGAAACGTCGACGGTATCGCCCTCGGAAAGCGGCGGCATCTGCTCATCGCGCTTGAGGCCGTATGGGTACGCCTCGCGGAAGCCAGCATCGACCAGCACATCACCCGAAGCCTGGAAAGGCTCGCCGGCGACATCGATAACGAGCTTGGTGTTCTCGATAGTCGCAGGACCCATGAGCGTCGCCAGGAAGCGACGAGCAATAAGGTCGTAGAGCTTTTTCTGGCCGCCGTCGAGCGAAGCCGGATTGCCCTCGCCCGTCGGGTAGATTGGCGGGTGGTCGGTGGTCTCGACCTTGCCGCGCGTGGGCTTCATCGGACCGGCCAGAACCTTTTTGCAGACGGGAGCGAGCGCGGGGTTGATATGGGACAGGTCCTTAACGACGCCGCCCAAATCGAGCGTGCGCGGATAGACCGTGTTGTCGACACGCGGATAGCTGATAAGACCCGCCATATAGAGCGACTCTGCAATACGCATGGTGCGCGCAGGAGAAATACCGATAGATGCCGCTGCCGCCTGAAGCGACGTGGTCGAAAACGGCGTGGGCGGCTGCTGCTTGCGCGAGCGTTTGGTCACGGTGGTCACCGTACCGGTCGTCGCATCCTTAACATGCCCGTACGCGGTCTCCGCAGCATCTTTATCGGTGAAACGCGCGGTCTTGTGGCTGATCTTGAAACGCTCGTCCTCGGCAGCACCCTGCGCGGCACCGAAGCCCTGAATCTGCCAATAATCCTCAGGGACGAATGCCATACGCTCACGCTCACGCTCGACCACGAGGGCAAGCGTCGGAGTCTGAACGCGGCCGGCTGAGCGCACGTTACCAAAGCCGCCGAACTTGGCGAGCGTAAGGTAACGCGTAAGCACCGCGCCCCAAATAAGGTCGATGTGCTGACGGCTCTCGCCCGCATCGGCAAGATTCTGGTCAAGCGTGGTGAGATTGTTGAATGCGCCCTGAATCTCCGCCTTGGTAAACGACGAATACTGGGCACGGCTCACGGGAAGATCAGGTGCGACCTCACGCACCTTGTTGAGCGCATCCGAACCGATAAGCTCGCCCTCGCGGTCGAAGTCCGTGGCGATGATCACGGAATCGGATTTTTTAGCCAAGTTCTTGAGCGAGCGAATGAGCTCCTTCTCTGCCGGAATCTTGACGATGGGAGCCCATGTCAGGTACGGCAGGCTCTCGAGCTTCCATCCCTTGATGGAAATGCCGTCGGCGAGAAACGGCTTGCGCTTTGACTCATACGGTGGACGAGCGAGACCGTCGGGGACATCGGCGGGAAGCACCTCGCCGTCCTCGGTAACGGAGTACCAACCGTTCTTTTTGTCGAAGAGAATCGATTCGCAGAAATCGGGCGCAAGGATATGGCCCGCAAGGCCGATCGTTACGCACTCCTCGCCATCCCACTCAAAGCGGTAGATGGCCGTGTTATACACCTTGTCCTTTTTGGGTTTGCCGACGGAAAGGCGCTCGGCGATCTGACGCGCAGCGTCGTTTTTCTCTGCGATGATGAGCTTCATGATGAGGCTCCTTTGCTCTTTGGCCGCGCCCACCCTTCTGGTCGGCGACTTACGCCCCTATCGAGGCGCCGGCATCACCCGGTCGACTCGTTTCAATCTACGGCAACGTACCACAACTATGCCGGCGATACTAACTCAGATACCCACTCAAACGAAAAATCGCACGTCAAAAAATGCGACACGGAGGTTCTTTCCGTGTCGCATCGAGCAGAGTTCGCAATGGGACTGCAGCCCCTAGCATGGGCACTGCAACTTATTCGTCGTCATCCTCGTCTTCGTCGTCATCGTCGTCGCCGAAGAAGCTCAAACGACTTTCGAACAGGCCCTTCTTGCCATCGCGCGCGACGATAATCATACGTGCGATAAAAAGCGAGATCTCATAGAGCGAGATGAGCGCGCCGAACAGCAATCCGAGTGTGACGGGCGAGCCGTCGGGCGTAATGATTGCGGAGGCAACGAGCAGGCCAACGTAGATATAGCGCCACGCGCCGCGGAACGAAGCGTAGCTCACGATATGGAACACGATCAGGTAGAAGATGATGAGCGGCAACTCAAATGCCACACCGAAGCCGATCATGAAGAGCATCTCGATATTGATGTAGTTCTCCAGATCGGGCAGCGTCGTTGCGACGGCGTTGGTCTCGCCGATCAACCATTGGAAACCGGCGGGAATGATAACGAAGTAGCAAAAAATGGCACCGAGGAAAAACAGGACGACGGCAGCAAAAACCGTCGGAACGACCCATTTGCGCTCGTTGGGGCGGAGCGCCGGGAGAAAGAAGCCGAAAATCTGCCAGATGATCATCGGCGTGCACATAACGACACCGAGCTTGACGGCAATACTGAAACGCAGCGAGAAGCCGCCGAGCGTCGTCGTGATGTAGAACTTGCCGTGGGGAACGAAGCTCTTGATGGGGTCGGTGAGAATGCCGACCACGACTGGCGTCGCAAAATACATGACGATAGCGGCAACGACGACGGAAACGATTACGATGGTCAAACGGCGGCGAAGCTCACCGAGATGGTCCATCAAAGGCATACGAGCAGGTCCGACTGGCATTACTCGTCACCGCCTTCCTGAGCGTCCGCATCTGCGGCGGCATCGTCTGCGCTGTCGCTCTCGGTAACGTCGTCAGCATCGTCGTTATCGTCGTCATCGGCAGCGAGCTCGCGGGCGAGCTGGTCGATAACCGCCTGATGCTTGCGCGGACGGCGCGCATAGAGATCGGCCGTAGCGCGAACCTCCGGGGCAACGTCTTCCTCTGCAGAGGCGTCCTCATCGGCATCGTCAGAATCGGCGACGTCGGACTCGTCATCCTCCTCGATGTCGTCATCGGAGCTGTCGGCGTCCGCGTCGACGTCGCCGTCAGCTACCTCATCGTCGTCTTCGCCATCATCATCGTCATCTTGAGCAGCGCGCTCGGCAGCCAGACGAGCGCGGCGCTCCGCAAACGTCTCCTGCCTGTCCTCGGACTCCTCTTCGATATCGTCGTCATCTTCGTCGATATCGTCATCGTCGTCCATGTCGCTGTTCATCGCATCCGAGACGGGGTCGATGATCTCGGATTGAACAACCGACGTCATCTTTTCCTGCGTCTCGCGGAATTGACGGATCGCGCGGCCGATCGTGCGTCCCATCGCAGGCAGTTTGTCGGGTCCGAACAGCAGGAAGCCGAAGACCAAAATGATCGCCAGCTCGCCTTCTCCAATACCGAACACAGATACCTCCAAGGCTCGATTATGAACCGAGCCCGCACCGCGCCATTCGGCCGGAACTCGTTAACAAAACTCGCACTAGTATAGCGCCCGAGCGTACCGTACGCTCAGGCGCTATACCATATCACATATATTCAGGCTCTTGCACCCCTGTAGCAGCAGGTTACGCAGCCGAAATGTTGATGTCTTTTCCTACACCGAGCAATTCGACCACGCGCATCACGCCGTTTTGGGCGTTGATAGCGGCAAATGCCTTGCCGTGGTCGGCGGCATGATGAGCTGCCCCCACGAGCACGCCGATGCCCGTCGAATCGATGTAGCTCACATCAGCCAAGTCGAGCACGACTTTTTCGGTCGGTTGCTCAAATGCCAGGTCAACCGCATTGCGCAGCTGCTCGGCATTCGAAATATCAATCTCTCCCGAAACGAAGATGGTGTAGCGTTCGGGCTTTGGGTCGGTTTTTATTCCCAGATCCATGGTGGCTCCTTTTATATATCCAGCGGCGGTAACGGCGCGCGAAACGACATTGCAACCTTTTGTACCCGTGCTCCATGTTGCAAACGACGGGCAAAGGCATCCATGCAAAAAATGCACGAGCGGGGCGTTTGCCCGAAATCCGTGTATCGATCTTGGACGCGCACGCCTTATGCCGCGCGCTCCTCCTTTGCGAGCTGGGCAGACACATACTTGACCGCGAGCACGAGAACATCGAGTGCACTCTTTAGGTCCTCAATCGTGGGATAGCTCGGCGCGATACGGATGTTGGTGTCGTTGGGGTCCTTGCCGTACGGGAAGGTCGCTCCTGCAGGGGTCAGCTTGACGCCGAGCTCTGCGCAAAGCGCACCCACGCGTTTGGCGGAACCCACGGGGCCGTCAAAGCTCACGAAGTAGCCACCGCGCGGATGCGTCCAAGTAGCGCAGCCCGTGTCACCCAGACCCTCGGTAAGCTTTTGCTCCACGGCCTCAAAACGCGGACGCAAGAACTCGGCATGCTTCTTCATATGCTCCTTGACCGCGTCGAGCGTCGGCATAAAGCGCACGTGGCGCAGCTGATTCATCTTGTCCGCACTGATAAGGCCGGCCTTGAGGCGGGCAGCAAACTCCGCAATGACCGCTGGAGATGCGCCGACGAAACCGATGCCCGCACCCGGAAACGTGATTTTAGACGTCGAGGCAAAGGCGACGACACGGTCCTCGTTGTCCGCCGCACGCGCCAGGTCAAAGATGTTGGCGAGCTCATCGGTCTCATCGTACAGGTCGTGCACGCAGTAGGCGTTATCCCAGAAGATACGGAAATCGGGAGCTGCGGTCTTCATCTCGGCGAGGCGACGCACTGTCTCATCCGAGAACGTCACGCCCGTGGGGTTGGAGTACTTCGGAACAAGCCAGATACCCTTGATGGAATCATCGGCGGCAACAAGACGCTCGACCTCGTCCATGTCGGGACCGGTTTCCGTCATGGCAACCGCGACGTTCTCGATACCCAGATCTGCAGTGATGCCGAAGTGGCGATCGTATCCCGGCGCCGGGCAGAGGAACTTGACCGGAGTGCCATCGTGCGCGGCGGCATACTCGCTCCACGGGACATTGCCACAAGTCCCGCAACGCCAAAAAACGCCAGCGATATCATGCTCGATCAGCAGGCTCGACGAACCCAGGACGAGCGTCTGGTCGGCAGGGCAACCGAGAAATTCTCCCGCGAGCTTGCGCGCCGAGGGAATGCCCTCAAAGCATCCGTAATTGGAACAATCAACGTTGCCGTCATGCAGATCGGAAGCGGAGTTGAGGATGTCGAGCATCGGACGCGAGATGTCGACCTGCGCGGGCGAGGGCTTGCCGCGCGCCATGTCGAGCGCAAGCCCCTTTGCGCGCACCTCGTCGACCTCATGGGATAGAGCGGCAAGGGCCGCATCGAGCTCGGAATCGGACATCTTCTGATAAACGTTCTGCATGGTGCGGCCTTTCGTGAGCGAGCTATAACCTTTTAAAGTATAGCCGTGAGCGGCTCTTCCGCCTACAATTAGATGCCAGGTTTAACGAACGAAAGACTGGCCACGCAAACACGCGAGCAGGCGTTTACGATGGCCTCTGCATTTCGTTTGAAGGCGTTCATAAGGAGGCGGCTGCATTGCAACTTGGCGCATTTCGAGCCGAGGAATTCGGCGACCTCCAAAGGCTCGTCGAGGGCCTTTTCGTGAGCCGTAAGACGATTGACCGCCTCGATCTTATCGTGCAGGCGGAAATCGTCGATTTGACGCCTGATCTCATGGAGATCGTCAATCTGCTGCCGCCTGGCGTCTACGACCGTCAGGCCCTCTGCGACCAGCTTAACTCGGCGCTCGCCGCCCATGGCTGGGGCGCCGTCTACGGTACGGTGGAATAGGTCGACTCAAGGTATTCGAGAGAGTCCGTGCCGGACGGGAGCAGATATTCCAGAGCTCCCGTGCCGGACGGGTTCAGGTATTCGAGAGTGGCCGTGCCGGACAGGCGCAGGTCACCGCTCTAGTTCTTGCGTTTGCAGACCGCATTCATGTAGAGCATGCCGACCACCGCCGCGGTTACCGAACCGGCGAGAATCGCTGCCTTAGCGGCAAGGACCTCAAACTCCGCAGCCGGAAACGCCAACCCCGAAATCAAAATCGACATCGTGAACCCAATGCCCCCGAGGATGCCCACGCCCGCGATGTGCTTCCAGCAAACATTGCGCGGAAGTTCAGAAATACCAGCCTTAACCAGCACATACGTTACCGCAAAAATACCGATGGGCTTACCGAGCAGCATGCCGAAATACGTTCCGAGCGTCACGGGATCGGCAAGCAGGGTCCCCAGTTCAACGCCCACAAGACGCACCTGGGCATTCGCGAATGCAAAAAGCGGCAGGATCACGAAGTTGACCGGGGTATCGACCATGCGCTCCAGGCGCACGAGCGGGGGCGTCACGCGGTGCATGACGCGCTCGACCTTGGTCGTCGCATGCGTAAAATCGTGCTGACCCAAAATATGGTTTTTCTCGTCGTAAGTATCCTCGAGATCGGGCAGGCACTCTCCCAGCCAATCGGTCAGATGGCTCAACTTGACCCCGCACTTTGCCGGCACGGTAAACGCCAGGATTACGCCTGCGAGTGTGGCGTGCACGCCCGAGTTGTACATGCAGAACCATAAAACGAGTCCCAGCGTCACGTACGGCGCCAGCCGATAATGATTCGTGCGATTGAGCGCAACAAGCGCCACGGTCACCAGAGCCGCTGCTCCCAACCATAACAAATTGGGGCTTTGACCATAGAAAAGAGCGATTGCGGCGATGGAAATCAAATCATCGGCGATAGCGAGCGTGGAGAAGAACACACGCACGCCCGCGGGCACGCGATTGCCCAAAAGCGACAGGACGCCGAGCGCGAAGGCAATGTCGGTTGCCATCGGAATAGCCCAGCCCTGAACGGCACCCCCGCGGTTGAACAGCACGTAGATGCAGGCGGGCACAACAACGCCGCCCACCGCGGCGAGCATGGGCAACAGCGCCTGACGCGGATGCTTGAGCTCCCCTACGGTCATCTCGTATTTGAGTTCGATACCCACGAGCAAAAAGAAAATCGCCATGAGGAAATCGTTGATGAATGCCTCGACCGAAATCGCGACGGTCCACGGCCCCAAGCCGAAACGCAACGGCGCCTCCAAAACATGATGGATGGGCTCGTACGCATCGGTATTTGCGCAGATGACAGCTGCGACGGCGGCGAGCACCATCACCGCAGCCGAGATAGTTCCGTTTTCGCTGATGCGCTCCCAAATATCGTGACGCTCGAAACGCTTGCGCTGTCTTTTGTCGAACAGCTGCTCGCGGGCCTCTAATGCATCCATGGCGGCTTCCTTTCTATGCCGTCTGAACACGTGCGGGCGCATGCGGCGCGCCAACAAAAACGCGGCCCGCCACGGTCGACAGGTCGCGTCCTCACGCGAAATCTCTTAGTCTAGGCTACCCTGCGCATGGTCGTTTCAATCTAAGCCGCACGTCAAGCCCACAAAAAGGGGACACTTTCCAAATGGAAAATGTCCCCGATGTTTGTCTGATGTTTACGCAGTGCTCGTCCGATGCTCGCGCGCAGTTTGCCGAATGCACACGAGCTGTATATCGGATGCTCGCGCGCCGTTTGCCTGACTTGCTAACGAATTTACTGAGCCATAATCGGCGCGGCAACCTGCTTCTTGCGGGAAAGAACGCCCGGCATCCAAACGCCATCGTGCTCGTCGGCGATGCCCAGACCCTTCTGAGCGACCTCGGTGTCGCCCTCGAGCAGGACCTGCGAGCCCTCCTCCATGATGTCGGTGATGCAGAGGACCATGCCGTCGGCGCCCTTCTCGGATGCGAGCGCGCGCATGGCAGAACGAATCTCGTCGATCATGCCGAGCGCACGAGTCTTGTCAACGGTCTCGTACTGACCGATCAGCAGCTTCTTGCCGGCAGGCTCGAACATCTTGACGTCGTTACCGACCATCTCCGCAGCGGTAAACGAACCGGACGGGCGGGAGAGGAACACCTCCATGCCGAACTTGACGGGATCAACACCCACCTGCTCGCCGAGCTTTGCCGCAACGGCGCGATCGACATCGGTGGTGGTGGGGCTCTTGAGCATGAGCGTATCGGTCATCATGGCCGAAAGCAGGAGCTTTGCCTGGACATCGGTGAGCTCAACGCCAAGAACCTCGGCGAGCTTAGTCACGATCGTGCAGGTGGAACCCCAGGGCAGGCAGATGTAGTGGAGCGGACCGGCGGTCTCGAAATCGCCGATACGGTGATGGTCGACAACGCCAAAGACGGTCGCGGACTTGAGGCCCTCGACAGACTGAGCGCTCTCGTTGTGGTCGGTAAGAACCACAAGCTGGCCCTCGTCAACAGAAGAAATCTGGCGCGGCTCGGCGATACCGGCATCTGCCAATAGCTTTGCAGATTCAGCAGGCAGCGCACCGAGGGCGCATGCCTCATAGGTGTTGCCAGCATACTCGACCTGATTGAGCAGCTGAGAAAGAACGACGGCGCTCATGATGGCGTCGTTATCGGGGCTCTGATGACCAAAGACAAGAACGTTTGCCATGGGTTTCCTCCACATATGGTGTTTTGTCAGACGCATCTATGGTAGCACGCGAGCGACGCGTCCAACACATGCGCACGGCATGAAAACGCCCCATACAACCGGGCTGCATGGGGCGCTAATCTGTGCGATTGTATCGCAGCCGATTACTCGGCGCCTGCCGCCTTAACGGCAACGTATGCGGCACCGATAATGCCGGCGTCGTTGCCGAGCTGGGCGACCTCGATCGGCGTGTCGACCGCCGCGGGGAACGCATAGTGCCGATATGCCTCGCGCAGCGCATCGAGATACACGTCGGCAGACGCGGAAGCGCCGCCACCGATCAGGAAGATCTCGGGGTCGACGACGTTGGAGATGATCGAAAGCGCGCGACCGAGATAGTCGACCATGACATCAACGGCAGCGAGGGCGCAAACGTCCTTCTCGCGTGCGAGCTGAAACACGTGGCGCGAATCGCTCGGGCCGTCAAGCTCGATCGGCTCGGTGCCTGCGTCCTTGCAAGCCTTGAGATAGCTGGTCACGATACCCGTCGCGCTCGAATACTGCTCGAGGTGTCCATGGCCGCCGCAGCCGCACGTAGCGGTCTCGTCGGGATTGAGACAAAGGTGGCCGATCTCGCCGCCGGCTCCCACGGCGCCCGAAACGATATTGCCGTCGACAACGACACCGCCGCCGACGCCCGTTCCAATCGTCACGAAAACCATGCTCGAATGGCCGGCAGCGCCGCCGAGCCAGACCTCGCCAAGCGCGGCGGAGTTCGCGTCGTTCTCGTACTTGACGACGGCATTGGAGCAATGCTCCTGGATAGCCAGCCTGAGCTCGGGGAGCTTGATGTTGATGTTGGCCTTGACCTTGGCATCGCCCGAGGCCGGAATGGGACACGGCACCGCAAGACCGACGCCCACGATAAACATCAGGGGAATCTGCGCCTCGGCGACCAGTTTATCGATGCCGCCCGTCACCGCGGCGAAACCCTCGGCGTCGACAAGCGGCGGCGTGGGGATGCTCGCCTTGGCAAGCAGGTTGCCCTTCACGTCGAACAGGCCCTCTTTGACCGAGGTGCCGCCGACGTCGATTCCGACAAAATAGCGCTGAGACTCCATACGTCTCCCCTTTCGTAATCGCTCGATACGCGAGCCAATGAACGCAAATATACTGCCACCATCATATGCGCAATTGAGCGATTTGTCCGCTAAATAATACTTGTTCATACAAGTTGTCAGTCGCTTTTCGGCGAGTGGTATCCGCGGGCGTGCATGCGGATTCACTGCGTGCCTTGACACTTCTTGGATTGTGTTTCACCTTTAGATTTGACGTGTATCGATTGGCGTAATGATTGGAATACTGTTTAGCAAAGGTCTGAGCGGAAACGCAAGCAATCAGGGCGCGAGCGCACCGTCATGTAGAGGGCGCGAGCGCACCGTCATGCGCTTTTGCCGTTCTCATTTTTGTCGTTTTCATAGATGACAGGACAACAGGAAGGAATCGTGGAAATGTCCGAACTCATCAATCTCAAGCCCGTTTTTCACGAGAATATTTGGGGAGGTAGGCGGCTCGAAACCGTCTTTGGCTACGACATTCCCGATGGCCCCATCGGTGAGTGCTGGGCGATTTCGGCACATCCCGCGGGCGATTGCGACATCGTCGGCGGCGAATTCGACGGCAAAAAGCTCTCGTGGCTGTGGGACAACCACCGCGAGCTCTTCGGAAACGTCGAGGGCGACCGATTCCCGCTGCTCATCAAGATTCTCGATGCCAAGGGCGACCTGTCCATTCAGGTTCATCCCAACGATGCGTATGCCGCGGAGCACGAGAACGGCAGCCTGGGGAAGACCGAGTGCTGGTACGTGCTCGATTGCGACGACGACGCGACGATCATCGTCGGCCAGCGCGCGAAGAATCGCGAGGAGTGCGCCAAGATGATCGAGGAGGGCCGCTGGCCCGAGCTCCTCAACGAAGTGCCCATCCACAAGGGCGATTTTTTCCAGATCAATTCCGGTACTGTGCACGCCATCAAGGCCGGCACGCTGATTCTCGAGACGCAGCAGTCGAGCAACGTGACGTATCGCCTGTACGATTACGACCGCCCCGGCACCGACGGCAAGCCGCGTCCGCTGCATATTCAGCAGAGCCTCGATTGCATCGACTTTGACGCGAAGGCGCCCACCGACGGCACCGTGACCGCGCCCGAAGTCGATGGCGTGACTGAGCTCGAGTCCAACAAGATTTACACCGTGGACCGCGTGCGCGTGGACGGCGCGAAGTCGCTTGAACAGAAGTGGCCGTTTGTCTGTCTGTCGGTTATCGACGGAGAAGGCAGCGTGTGCGGCGAACCCGTTCACAAGGGAACGCATCTGCTTGTGCCCAGCACGGTCGATTCCATCGACCTCGACGGCACCATGGAGCTCATCTGCAGCCATCTGTAATCGGCACGGGGCGCGGATCGCGGAGCGCAGGTCGCAGGGGCAGGGCGCGGAGCGCAGGGCCAGGGCGCGGAGCGCAGGGCGCCCCATCCCCACCGTTTCCCTTCCCCTCCACTGTTTCCCTGACTTTCTAAGATTGCTAAATTTGCTACACCAACAAAACCGCAGGTAAATAGCGATGTCTTTTACAGCAGGTACAAAATGCATCTTAATAAGTCAGGGAAACGTTGGGGAGGGGTGAGGTTGGCGAGATTTGAGGCGGTGCCATATGGGAACGTTGCATGAACGCCGTGCATAAGTACAACACGCGGACGCCACGCATAAGCGCCACACGCGGACGCCGTGCATAACCATAGACGCCGTTCGGGGGTGGCTTTCCCGCCGCCGGCCGATTCGCGTAGATTTTTTCTATATTGTGCAGGTTTTTCTCTTCGTAAATTTCGCAGATGCCACCGGATTGACCTCTGTACCCGCCCGTCTAAATACCGTTTTAGACGCCATTTAGATTAGGGGGAAGGTTTTACAGGCTCTATTTCGAATTTTTGAAAGGTCCGCCGTTTATGGTGTCCCCACCCAACGACGGGAGGACCCATGGGCTATGAATCGTCAACAAAGGCAGAACTCGTACTCAACCGCATTTCCAAGCGACAACAAGCCGGACGATGCTATTCCCCTCAAACGCAAGCCGAGCGCCAGATTCTCAGCGCACTAACCGCAACGGGTAGAATCGTACGCCCCATGCGCGGCATGTACATGACTGCAGATTACTTCGGCTCGCTGAGCCAAAATCCGCATGATCTCTGGCGCACCATCCAATACTCCTATATTGACGAGCATCCGGAGGAAACGCTGTGCCTGTATTCCGCGGCATTGCACTTCGGACTTTGGATACCGAATTCGTGTCTCGGCAAAATCTATCTGGCGTCCAATGACCCTGGCCACGGCTGGACCAAACCGGAGATTCGGCACGTGCACTGCCGGCGCGGCTCAATAGACATCGTTAACGGGGTGTCAACCACAACGCTATATCAGACGGCGATGGATTGCATGCTCAAGCTCGCGTTTCCCGAAGCGCTGGCGGTTGCGGACAGCGTTCAACGGCTGTACGGAATCTCAAACGAGGAGCTCAAGCGCTATCTTCGCCAACACGGGGTGCGCCGGCATGGCATCGCCCGCGCTCGTATGGCGGTTGAGCACATGGACGGCAGGTCCGAAAACGGCGGCGAATCAATCGTGCGCGGCAAGCTTATCGAGCTCGGCTTTGCTCCGCCTACGGATCTGCAGGTCGAAGCGCGCGATCCCATCATGCCAGACAAGAAGATGAGAATCGACATGATGTATCTCTTGCCGTCGGGTGCGCGCATCGCCGTTGAGGTCGACGGCATGATCAAATACCGGGGAGAAAATTCCGCGAGCGGAAAACCCGTTGAAGACGTGCTCGTCGCCGAACGCCAACGGGAGTCGCACCTTACGGCAGCTGGATATCGTGTGATGCGCGTGCTGTTCAAGCGCATCAACGAGCCGGGCTACCTCGAGCAGCTCTGTTACGCGTTCAACATCCCCTCTCTCCCCAGCGTTTCCCTGACTTATTAAGTTCGTCAACGCAGGTTGATTTCCAAAACAAACCATCTACCTGGTGTTTTGTAAAGATGCTTAGAACCGTGCATCTTAGAAACTCAGGGAAACGCTAGGGATGATGGGGTTATCCGAGTTTGACGATGGGGGCGAAGCCCTTCATGAGCTTCTTGGTCTGGCCGGACTTCTCGAAGCGGACCTCGATCATGTCGCCCGAAACCGAAATGACCTCGCCCGTACCGAACGTCTTGTGTCGAATCTTATCGCCCGCAGCGAACGACTCGGCAGCCTTTGCAGCATCGATCTTACGCTCGACCGTCGGAGAAACGGCAGCTCCACGCACCTGTTTGCGCGGAGTGGACCCGAACGTGCTCGGCTCGGCAAGACGTCCCGCATTGGGACTGATGCCGTGATGGCGCTCGGTCCCATACGTACCCCTACCAACAAAATCGTCGAACGACGAACCTCGCGACGAGTCAGAGCCGCCCGTTGAACGCGTATGAGAACCGAACACGCGCCCTCCGTACATATCAGAACCCATGCCCGAACCGAACGTGCCGTGACGGTCGCCGCGCTTCTCCCAGCCCGTGCCCTCAAAACCGGCGGACCCGATACCCGAGAACTCGATATCCTCGGCAGGAATCTCGTTAACAAACCGCGACCGCGGATTTGCCTGCGTGGAGCCATACGTGCGACGCGTTGCGGCATACGTAAGGAACAGACGCTTGCGCGCACGCGTGATGGCGACATACGCCAGGCGACGCTCCTCCTCGAGCTTGCCGGCATCGTTATCGCCACCGCCGAATCCGGCGACATGCGGGAAAATGCCCTCCTCGAGACCGGCAACGAATACCGCAGGGAACTCCAGACCCTTGGCGGAGTGCACCGTCATCATCGTGATCGCATGTGTATCGCCCGCAAGAGAGTCCAAGTCGGAACGAAGCGCCAGCCATTCCATCAGCGCAGGCAACGCTTTGCAGGCAAGCGGACCATAGGTGCGCTCGACCTCGCCCGCGCGCACGGCACCGACCCGGGCATCATCAACCTGAGCAGGCGCAGCAGCCGGCTCGGGGGCGGCAAAGGGGTTGTTGGCGATGGCGGCTGCAAGCGCATCTTGCGGAGAGGAAGGCGCATGCACGGAACCCGCGGCAGCCATAGACGCCGCGGCATCTACACCTGCACCAACGCCGACCTCGGACTCCGAACCCGCAGCAGCAGGCACCACGCCGCCCGCGCGCACGGCACCGACGCCAGCGCCAGCAGCACCCGCCGCAACACCGACACCAGCGCCAGCAGCACCCGCCGCAACACCGACACCAGCAGCGCCGACGCCGGCACCAGCACCCGCACCAGCAGCGCCGACGCCGGCACCAGCACCCACACCGACCTCGGGAACGTCCTCGACACCGGCGGCGCGCAGCTCCTCCAAGCTCTCGAGCGTACCCTCGATATCGTCGTGCGTCTCCTCAAACTCGGCGGCAACACCCAAGAACTCCTGAATGTTCTCGGCGCGACTCTCCGACTCCATCGTTCCCTCAGCGCGAAACGCCTGCAAAAGCCCGGTCTTGTCAACAATCATCTCGACAACGTCCTTGAGCTCGCCCTCCATACGGCGCCCCTCACGCACAATCGAGACGAACGAGGCCAGACCGTTGCGCACCTTGGAGCTGAACATGCTCGTCTCCGCGCACGCGATCTCGCACGCCTGGAAAAACGAACAGCGGTTCTCCCGCGCAAGCATCTCGATCTTCTGAATCGACGTCGACCCGATACCGCGACGCGGCGTGTTGACCACGCGCTTGACGCTCATCTCGTCCGCCGGGTTCACGATCATCTTGAGATACGCCATGACATCGCGAATCTCGGCGCGATCGAAGAAGCGCGTGCCGCCCACGATCTTGTACGGCACGCCCGCGCGCAAGAACATATCTTCGAGCGTGCGCGACTGCGCGTTGGTGCGGTAAAACACGGCGACATCATCGTAACTCATACCCTTGACGTGCAGTTTTTCAATCTCGCCCGCAATCCAGCGACCCTCGTCACGCTCGTCAGACGCCTGATACGCCTGGATTTTCTCGCCATCGCCCGCGGCGGTGAACAGCTTTTTCTCCTTACGCTGCGAGTTATGACGCACCACGGCGTTGGCGGCGTTCAGAATATGCCCGGTCGAACGATAATTTTGCTCGAGCTTGACCGTTTTGCACGCGGGGAAATCCTTCTCGAAATCGAGGATGTTGGTGATATCGGCACCGCGCCAGCTGTAAATGGACTGATCGTCATCGCCGACAACCATAAGATTTTGATACTTGGCAGCAAGCAGATTGGCGATCTCGTACTGTACGTGGTTGGTGTCCTGATACTCGTCCACGCTGATGTAGCGAAAGCGCTCCTGGTACTTTTCGAGAACGTCAGGATGGTTGCGGAGCAGCTCGAGCGCACGGACGAGCAGATCGTCGAAGTCCATGGCGTTGGCGGCGCGCAGTCTGCGCTCCAGCTCCAAATACACCTTCGCCGCCTTTTTATCGTTAGGACTGTCGGCGCTCTTGAGCATGTCCTCCGGCCCGATCATCGCGTTTTTGGCCGTCGAAATCTTGCTTCTGATCATGTTGATCGGGAACTGCTTTTGCTCGATGCCGAGCGACTGCATGATGTCGCGCACGAGGCGCTTGGAATCGTCATCATCGTAGATAGTGAACTGTCCGGTATAGCCGAGCAGATCGGCATCCTCGCGAAGCATGCGCACGCACATCGCGTGGAACGTGCAGACCCACATGCCGCGTGTGCCCGTCGGAATCAGCGCCGCCAAACGGTCGCGCATCTCGGCGGCCGCCTTGTTGGTGAACGTGATGGCAAGAACCTGCCAGGGCCTAACACCCAGGTCACCCAGCATATGTGCGATGCGGAACGTTAGCACGCGCGTCTTGCCCGACCCAGCGCCCGCGAGCACCAGCAGCGGTCCCTCGGTGGTGAGCACGGCCTCGCGCTGGGCAGGGTTCAGGCTATCGATATCGACAGCGGGCTGCGATGGCTTTGCGGGAGCAGCCGGCGCCGAATAGACATCGAGCGGGACGAGCTCGGGCTCGGGAGCCGCGGTACTCGGGTTTGTGGGCCTTTCCCAGGGCAAAGGCTGGGTCATAATCGTCCTTCCAGATTGCATGGCACGCCTACGGGCTGCCGAAATTCAAACGCAACTAGTATACCGGCGCGCTCGGACATGGTCGAACGCGAACGGAGACGCACATAACGAACCAGACGAGCCGCACCCACGGACGCATCGTACAGCACCCCCCAGCGACGCATCGTGCAACGCCCACGGCGACGCATCGTGCAACGACCACAACGACGTACCGCACGAATGACGCGGTCGAGCAGATACCGTCAAGCCCCGGGCGTCTCAAACATTGTGGGCACCCCATACATAACAGCAGGCACGCCTATACGCGAACCACGTTTTGCGGCTCTCGCCCAAACACCAGCTTATCGACGACCGCCTGCAGCGTCATGCGACGCAGCGTATCGTTCGCCTCTGCCGTGCAATACGCCGTATGCGGGGTCACCACGCAGCGCGGGTGCTCGATAAGCGCGCGATTGGGCGCGGTCTCGTCATCGAGCACGTCAAGGCCCGCCGCGCAAATCCCTCGCTCTCCTCCGCTCTCGGCATATTCGTCAAGCGCATGCAGCAGAGCGGCCTCGTCAACAACCGGGCCGCGCGCCGTGTTCACGAGAAACGCTGCGGGCTTCATCAGGGCGAGTTCGCGCTCGCCAATCAGACCCTGCGTCTCGGGGATAAGCGGGCAATGCAGGCTCACCACATCAGACGCGGAAAGCAGCTCATCGAGCGTATTCGCCTTGGTGCAACCCACCTCTTCAAGCTCTTCTGCGCTTTTGGTCGGTGCCCAAACCAGCACGTTCATGCCGAGCGCACGAGCGATAGGTACCACAGATCGCGCGATGCTCCCAAAAAACACCAGACCGAGCGTCTGTCCCTGCGTGCGATGAGAGACGTATCCGCCTACGGGGTTCCATTCCCCGCCCAGCACGTCGCGATTGCAAAACGTGACCTTGCGCATCAAGTCGAGCATGAGGGCAATCGTGTGCTGTGCCACGTCGTCGGCACAGTAACCGGGGCAATTGGTGACGGTGACGCCGCGCGCCGTGAGACCCGCCACATCGATATGGTTCAGACCGATCGACATGCTCGAGACGATTTGAACCCCCGCGCTCGCAACCGCATCGACGGCATCTCCGAGAACCGGGCCGAACTCGCCGATAAAACCGGAGCATCCCCTCAGCTGCTCGACAGTAGGGCACACAAACGGCTTGTGAGCACATCCCATGAGTTCTATCTGGTCTCCGCCCTCAATACCTGCGAGCACCGACTCGGCCGCATCGGTCTTGCCATCGCAAACGTAGTAGAGCACGCGGTGCGCCATGATTTCCTCCTTGTAGATTTGGTACTGCGCATTGTACGGCAGGCACGCGCAGCTCTCGCCGCCCCGCGTACCACCCCGTGCGTCATCACAAACGCCTAACAACTTTGCAAGAAAGGGCACATTAAGCATAGATCCGCAGATCCGCACGGCATAATAGACAGCAAACAGTCCAACAACGCGTGTAAACGGGGAGGTCGCATGCCGCTCATCTACGTCATCGAAGACGATGCCGCCATTCGAAACGAGCTGATTCAGGCCCTCAAGCTGGTAGGTTTTAATACCGCCTTCTGTACGGATTTTGCAAATGCGGCGACACGCGCCATCGAGGCTGCGCCCGACCTCGTCTTGCTCGACCTCACGCTTCCCCAGACCGACGGACAGTTTGTCTGCCGCGAAATCCGCGCCGCCTCGCAAGTCCCCATCATCGTCCTCACCTCACGCGCGACCGAAGTCGATGAGGTCATGAGCATGACACTCGGCGCAGACGATTTCGTCACCAAGCCGTACCGTTCGCGCGTGCTCGTTGCGCGCATCCAAGCGCTGCTCAGACGAGCGGCAGGCCAAACCGAGCGCAACGTCCTTACGCACAACGGGCTTTCGCTCGACCTGTCGCGTTCCATCGCCACTTCAAAGGCAACAGGCAAAAGCATCGAGCTGACCAAAAACGAACTGCGCATCCTCGCCTTGCTCATGAGCCGCGCTGGCCGCATCGTTCCGCGCGCGGATATCATGCAGGACCTTTGGGAATCCGAGGCATTTATCGACGACAACACGCTCACGGTCAACATCAACCGTTTGCGAGGCACGCTTGAGAAAATCGGCGTAACACACTATCTGGTCACGCACCGCGGTCAAGGCTATTCGGTTTAGGACGCACATTATGGGATTTGGCCGCTACATCAAATGCAACGCAGCGAGCTGCACGATCGCAGCGCTCGGCCTTGCCATTTTGGGACTGGTGCTCCATGCAGTCGGTCTCACGCGTGATTTGGTATTCCTTGCCATCGGCATCGTTGCGCTGGCGCTCATCTTTGCGTTTGTCCTCGCCTACCTGCGTCATCGCAAGTTTTGGAACGACCTCGGTGCGCTCACGCGCGCCACCGAACGACCACTTTGGGCACTCGAGATGGTCGACCGGCCCGAAGATGCCGCAGATGCGCTTGCCTACGATGCACTCAAAACCGTCACGCAAACGGCAAATGAGGAGGTCGCAGAGGCGCGCCGACAGGTTACCGATTATCGCGACTATATCGAAACATGGGTGCACGAGGCAAAGTCGCCGCTCGCGGCTGCGCACTTGACACTCGAGAACATCGGCGCGACAGACGACGCTTCCGATATCGCGGCGCACACGGGAGCGCTTGAGGACGAGCTCGACCGGCTCGAACGATATATCGATCAGGCGCTGTTTTACGCCCGCTCCGAAACGCTCGAGCAGGACTATCTCATCCGCGCGCACAGCCTGCACAAGCTCATACGCGCATCCATTAAAGAAAACGCCCGTCTGCTCATCTCGGCACACGTTACCCCTGAGCTGGGCAATCTCGACTTTACGGTTTTTACCGACGAAAAGTGGCTCCGCTTTATCGTGGGGCAGACCATACAGAACAGCATCAAATACAAGCGCGAAGACGTGCCCGCGCGCATTCGGTTTTCCGCGCAATTGCTTGACTCCGGCACCGCCAACGAACGCATCGAGCTCGCGATTGCAGACAACGGAATCGGCGTGTGCGAGGCGGATCTCTCGCGTGTTTTCAATCGGGGCT
>OGDF01001644.1_pt1 | contig 32334 bp, 32 predicted proteins | sample 1570141 | NCBI WGS metagenome assembly OGDF01 (sample SAMEA4370581, study PRJEB24528) | human gut metagenome | reverse complement strand
TGAGAAAACCCTATTTTGGCAAAAATGCCAAAATAGGGTTTATCTACAGTCTGAGGCTCTTCATGATGAAGAGCCTTTTTTGATGGGTTGTTATTTGGTAGCAATGTATTTTGCGAGATCAATAACACGATTGCTATAACCCCATTCGTTGTCATACCAAGCGATGACTTTGAGCAGATCGTCGCCAACCTTCATGGTGGAGAGGCCGTCAACGATGGAGGAACGTGGATCGGTGTTGTAGTCGATAGAGACGAGTGGCTTGTCAGAATAACCGAGGATGCCCTTCATTGGACCTTCAGCGGCTTCTTTCAGCAGGTTGTTTACCTGTTCAACGGTGAAGTCTTCTTTGATTTGGAAAACAACGTCGGTCAGGGAAACGTTTGGTGTTGGCACACGCAGTGCAAAGCCATTCATTTTGCCATTCAGTTCAGGAATGATTTTGCCCATTGCCTTGGCAGCACCAGTGGTGGTTGGGATGATGGACTGGGTGCAGCCGCGTGCACGACGAGGGTCCTTATGGCGTGCATCGAGATTCTTCTGGTCATTGGTGAAGGAATGAACGGTGGTCATTGCCCCGGCAATGATGGTGAAGTTATCATAGATGACTTTTGTCACAGGAGCCAAGCAGTTGGTGGTGCAGCTGGCATTGGAAACGATGTTCATGGATGGGTCATAGGTGTTTTCGTTAACACCCATAACGATCATTGGAGCATCACTGGATGGTGCAGTGATAACAACTTTTTTGGCGCCGGATTCGAGATGCACAGAAGCGGTATCCAGGGTCTTGAATTTACCAGTGGAGTCGATGACAATGTCTGCGCCGACTTCGCCCCATTTGAGGTTTTTAGGATCACGGTCGGAGAAGAGGGTGATGCGCTGGCCGTCAACGATCAGAACGCCTTCTTCATAAGAAACGTCGCCCTTGTAAATGCCGTGGGTGGAGTCATATTCAAAAAGACGAGCGGTTCCTTCGGCGTCAGAAGTTGAGTTGATGGCGACCAGTTCAACTTCCGGATCCATTACAGCAATACGTGCAACCAAGCGGCCAATACGACCAAATCCGTTAATACCAATTTTAATAGACATGATATCCTCCTTATAATAAAGAAAGCTTTTATTCTCTTATAAGATACCTTATTTTTGACAAAAAATAAAGAGAAAGTCATGATAATCGGGTTGCTTTTGTAAAGAATGGTCAAAAATGAAGAGAATAGAGAACATTTTACATTTTCTACATCAAATTTGAAAAAAAGACTTGCAAAAATGATGATGGCGTGGTATCCTTATCTAGCGTTGAGGGAGCGGACTGGTGCCGTGACCAAAACGGTATGCGGAAATGGCTCAGTGGTAGAGCATCGCCTTGCCAAGGCGAGGGTCGCGAGTTCGAATCTCGTTTTCCGCTCTTAGCACTCCAAGCGGAGTGCTTTTTTTATTTAAAAAACTGAGGAGGATGGACATGCAGACAGTGATCATTGCCTCTGGCAATAAAGGTAAGTTAAAAGAATTTAAAGAATTGATGATGGATTTACCTGTTGAAGTCAAATCGTTGGCAGATTTTCCGGAAATTGGTGAGATCGAAGAAACAGGAACGACCTTTGCAGAAAATGCTTACATTAAAGCTAAAGCGGTTTATGATGCTACTGGGTGCCTCTGTATTGCGGATGATTCCGGCCTTGAAGTAGATGCGTTGAATGGTGCGCCAGGAATCTATTCGGCACGCTATGCTGGCGAGACCAAGAATGATGCGGCCAATAATGCCAAACTTCTGGAGGCGTTGGCAGATGTACCGGACGATGAGCGTGGTGCTCAGTTTCATTGCGCGATTGTTGCTATCGATCAAAATGGAAAACGATATGATGCTGAAGGTATCATGCGCGGTGTCATTTTACGCGAGAAACACGGAGATAATGGATTCGGCTATGATCCGTTATTTTATGTGCCTGAGTTCGATAAAACAACGGCCGAACTGTCTATGGATGAAAAGAATGCTATTAGCCATCGTGGTAAAGCTGTGCGCAAGATTGTGGAAATATTGAAAAGTGAAGTGTTTGGCGCATAAAAAATGCCCATGCAGACAATGTTGTCTGCATGGGCATTTTGTTTTACGTAGAGATCAATCAAGACGTTTTTCTAATGCTTCTAATTCGTCAAAAAGTGCTTGTGGCATTTTTTCGCCGTAGGACGCAAAATGTGCTTCAATAGATTTGGCTTCTTCGACCCAAGCGTCGTGGTTGACATTTAAGAGTAATTCTACATCTTCGTTAGAAACGTTTAAGCCAGCTGTGTTGAGGTCTTTAATATCTGGAATGTAACCAATAGCCGTTTCTTTGGCGCCAGCTGCATTGTCAGTACGGTTGAAAATCCATTCCAAAACGCGAATGTTTTCACCGTACCCAGGCCAGATGAATTGCCCGTCGCTGTCTTTGCGGAACCAGTTGACAGAATAGATACGAGGCAATTTGCTTTCATCGGTCAGTTTTGTCATATCCAGCCAATGCTGAATGTAATCACCAACATGATAGCCGATAAATGGCAGCATTGCGAATGGATCGCGGCGTACTTTTCCAAGCTGATCGCTGATAATGGCTGCAGTCACTTCGCTGCCCATGATGGAGCCCAAGAAGACACCGTGCTGCCAATTAAAGCTTTCGTAAACCAGCGGAATGGTCGAAGGACGACGGCCGCCAAAGAGAATGGCATCAATTGGTACACCTTCTGGCTTTTCCCATTCGTCTTCAGCGATGATTGGGCATTGTGCAGCAGGTGCCGTAAAACGGGAATTTGGATGCGCAGCGCGGTGGTCTGAATCTTTGGTCCAGTCATTGCCTTGCCAATCAATCAAATGATCTGGTGCAGGACTGAGACCTTCCCACCATACATCATTATCGTCGGTTAGAGCGACATTGGTAAAGATGGTATTTTTGCTAATGGTTTGAATAGCAATTGGGTTAGAACGGACAGAAGTTCCAGGCGCAACACCGAAAAAGCCGTTTTCAGGGTTGATGGCATAGAGTCGTCCATCTTCGCCAACGTGCAGCCAAGCAATGTCATCGCCGATGGTTTCAACTTTCCAGCCGGGCAAGGTAGGCACCAGCATGGCAAGATTCGTTTTTCCGCATGCACTTGGGAAGGCTGCGCAGATATGTTTTACACGACCTTCAGGATTGGTGATTTTAAGGATGAGCATATGTTCAGCCATCCATCCTTCATCACGTGCCATGACGGATGCAATACGCAGCGCCAGGCATTTTTTGCCAAGCAACGCATTTCCACCATAACCGGAACCATAGCTCCAGATTTCGCGCGTTTCAGGAAAATGTGCGATGTATTTTTCTTCCATTGGTGCACATGGCCAAGCATCATCCGTTTCTCCATTGTTCAATGGTTTGCCGACAGAATGGAGACATGGAACGAAAAAGCCATCATCGCCAAGGCGATCGAGCACTTTTTGTCCAGTGCGCGTCATAATTTTCATATTGAGTGCAACGTATGGACTGTCAGTAATTTGTACACCGATGCGGCCGGCAGGACTGTCAATAGGACCCATGCAGAATGGGATGACATAGAGCGTGCGCCCTTTCATAGAGCCGTTGTAAAGTGCGCGCATTTTTTCTTTCAGTTCTTTTGGTGGATACCAGTTATTGGTTGGACCGGCATCTTCTTCTTTTTCACTGGCGATAAATGTGCGTTCCTCAACACGGGCAACATCAGAAATATGCGAACGGAAGAGATAGCAATTTGGATGCTTCTCTTCATTAAGTTTTACAACAGCATTTTGGTCCATAAGGTTTTGTAGAATTTGTTGTTGCTGCGCGTCGGATCCGTCAAACCAGACGACATTGTCCGGCTGGCAGAGACGTGTCATCTCATCGACCCAGGACAGCAGCGTTTGATTGTTAGTCATGATCATTCTCCTTGAATAAAATCGGTAATATAAAATTAACATATTCTACACATTCATTCAAGGGATTTGAGGCAATTTGTAATCATATTTAATGAAAATGCCTCATAATTAAATGTGCTTTTTTGTTATGGAAAAAGTTGCATGAAAAAAGATTGTTGCAAGGGAAAACTCATGCTATTCTATTTTAGTACACATGGAGGTGAACAAGGTGGACGATGTTATAGTGATTGGCGCTGGTGCCAGTGGCTTGATGGCGGCATTGACTGCTGCGAAAAGCGGATGTCGCGTGGTGCTGCTGGAAAAAATGGCGTCTTGTGGGCGAAAAATACGTATTACGGGTAAAGGCCGCTGTAATGTGACGACAGTTAAGAGCCATGAAGAAATTTTGCAGCAGATTCGCCGCAATCCTAAGTTCATGTATTCCAGTTTGAATGCTTTTGATAACAGAGACGTGTGGAATTTTTTTACAGAACATGGCTGTGCGCTTAAAGTTGAGCGCGGAGATAGAGTATTTCCGGAAAGTGATCATGCACAGGATATTGTTGACACGCTTGTTGCAGAAGCGAAAAAACAAGGTGTTGCGATTCATTGTGACGTGAAGGTTAAAACGTTAACATGTTTGGATAATGGCCGCTTTGAAATTGTGGATGCTAAGGAAAAACATTGGCAAGCAAAGGCTGTGGTTATTTGTACTGGAGGTGCCTCTTATCCGGGAACCGGAAGTACCGGTGATGGTTATGCCTGGCTGGAAAATATGGGCCAGCCAGTGATAGCGCCTTATCCTGCGTTGGTGCCGTTGAATACGAAGGAAGAATGGGTGCCACAGTTACAGGGGCTAAGTTTACGAAATGTGCGCCTGACCATTGATGATGTGCGTGGTAAGATTTTGTATAGTGAACAGGGAGAAATGCTGTTTACTCACTTTGGCATCAGTGGACCAATTGTATTATCTGCAAGTGGACATTGTGCTGACTTTTGGCAGAAAAAAAGACAGGTGCTTTTGGCTCATATTGATTTGAAACCAGCTTTGTCTGAGCACAAATTGGATGAACGCTTATTGAGAGAGATTCATGCGATGCCTAACAAGCATCTTTCAAATATGTTAAAAACATTGCTGCCGCAAAAAATGGTGCCTGTTTTTATCGCGCAGTGTGGTGTTGATGCTGATAAAGTGCTGCATCAATTAACGAAAGAGGAACGGCAGCAGATTGTCGCGCGTCTAAAAGATTTTTCATTTACGCTAACAGGTACCCGTTCTCTTAGTGAAGGCATTGTTACGGCGGGAGGCTTGGCAACAAAAGCTGTAGATCCAAAAACCATGATGGTGAAAAAAATTCCAGGTTTGTTTGCAGCTGGAGAGCTGCTCGATATTGATGCGTACACAGGCGGTTTTAATCTGCAAATCGCATTTTCGACGGGACATGCTGCAGGACAAGCTGTTTGTCAATATATCCATGAGAGGAAGTCTGAATAGTGAATACGATCAATCAGAGTAAAGTGGTTGCACGTGCAGCTGTGCATATGGCTATTTCTGAAAATAGAGAGACGGAACATCAACTTAAGAAAAAATATGCTGAAGAGGGTATCAAGACAGCTGCCATTGATATTGGTGGTGATTTTTTAAAATCAATGAATAAAATGGTGGAACAAGCAATTGTCGCGGCACGACGTGAAGGGCTTATTGCAGAGAATTCCCCACGTGAAGATGGTTCCATTGCAGGTGCACTGCATGATGCGCTTAGTCAAGTGGCATCGAAAGCCAGCGGTATGAGCGTGGGTGGAAAAATTGGTCTGGCACGGTGTCATGAGCATATCAGTGTCTCTGTGTTTTTGAGTATAGGATTATTGTATTTGGATGATGTTGCGCTGGGATTGGCGCATCGTTTGATTTAATCAGTTATGGAGGAGAAAGTATGCAGATTGCGATTGATGGGCCGGCTGGTGTTGGCAAAAGCACATTAGCAAAAGCGCTGGCAAAGCATCTTGGAATCATTTATCTGGATACAGGTGCTATGTACCGTGGCGTGGCATTTTTGGCACAGCGACATCATGTACCGGCGGAAGAAGGCGAAAAATTAGAGAATCTGCTTGGTGGATTATCCTTAAACTTTCGTATGATTGATGAGAAAAAATGCTTATTTGATCATGATGAAAACATTGAGGAAGCCATTCGCAAGCCGGAAATATCGAAAATCGTTAGTGAGTATGCAAAACTGCCGAGTGTGCGCATGGCAATGACACGTCAACAGCAGCGCATTGCGGCTGAAACATCAGTGGTTATGGATGGGCGTGATATTGGAACGGTGGTTTTGCCAAATGCGGACTATAAATTCTTTATTACTGCCAGTGTTGAAGAACGTGCGCGCCGTCGTTATTTAGAATTGGAGGCAAAAGGCATTCATCAGGATTATCAGGAACTGGTAGCAGATATCACTCGAAGAGATCGATTGGACAGTACAAGAGATATTGCACCTCTCAAGCAAGCAAGTGATGCTATTTTGGTAGATACGGATGCTTTGGATGCAAATCAGGTTCTGGAAAAAATAATTGAAATTATTTCAAAATAATGTTTGGCATTATGGCCGTTATTAGGTATAATAAGGTGTAATTGAATGTGCATACGTTTGAGAGGGTTAAGAATGGAAATCAAATTAGCGCCCAATGCTGGATTTTGTTTCGGCGTCAGAGCGGCAATCAATAAAGGTGAAAAACTCATAGAGGAAGGGAAAGGTCCTATTGCAACGCTGGGACCGTTGATTCACAATCCTCAGGAGGTTGCACGATTGGAATCTCTTGGTATTCGATCCTATGATGATTTGAAGGACATTCAAGAGAAAAACGTTCTTATTCGTACACATGGCGTTGCGCCTTCTGTTTATCAGGATATTGAAGCTGCGGGACACACCTATTTTGATTGTACCTGTCCAAAAGTCAAAAAGGTACAGCAAATAGCGCGTGAACATGCAGAAGCAGGGTATCAAGTATTGATTCTGGGTGATCGAAATCATCCGGAAGTAATGGCTATCGTTGGCTGGACCGGCGACACAGCCATTGTATTTATCAGTATGGATGAATTGAAGGCACTGTCTCTTACAGGCAAAAAAATATGCCTTGTTTCTCAGACCACTGAGAAGTATGAGCGCTTTGAAAATGCTGTGGAATATCTTAAAAGTCTTGATTTAGAAGAGCTTGTGATTCACAACACTATTTGTGCAGCGACAAGAGACAGACAATCTGATGCCAGCGACCTTGCACGCCAGGTAGATCTGATGATCGTTATTGGTGGTTATAACAGCGCCAATACCTGCAAGCTCGTTTCAATCTGCCAGGATGCAGGCGTAACAACCAAACACGTTGAATCTGCAGCTGATCTGCAGAATGAATGGTTTGAAGGCATCAATAAAATTGGTTTAACAGCAGGAGCATCGACTCCTGACTGGATAATTAGGGAGGTCATTGACAAGATGGAAGAATTAACAATGGAACAAGGTTTAGAACAGGGTTATGGTACTTTGGAACCACTTAATCTTTATGATGTCGTAACAGGTACCGTCGTAAAGATTAATCCCGACGAAGTAATGGTCGACGTAGGTGGTAAATCCGAAGGCGTTATTCCAATCAAGGAGCTGTCCTTCCAAAAAGATCCAGATGTCGAAGACATCGTTAAAGTTGGCGATGAAATCCAAGTTATGGTCATTAAGATGGAAAACAACGAAGGTCACATGGTTTTGTCCAAAAAACGTGCTGATCAGGAAAAAGCAATGGATGAACTTCAGCAGAAATTTGACAATGGTGAAGTCATCGAAGCAAAGGTTGTTAGCGGTGTCAAGGGCGGCGTTATCGTAGATATCGGTGCACGTGGCTTTGTGCCAGCATCTCATCTCGACACCAAGTATGTTGACGACATCAAATCCTTTGTGGGCAACACCTATCGCTTCAAGATCATTGAATTTGATCCAAATCCTGAAAACCGCAAAATCATTCTTTCCCGCCGTGTTGTGCTGGAAGAAGAAGAAAAGACTGCGCGTGAACAGTTCTGGGCAAACATTGAAGAAGGTCAGGTCCTCAAAGGCCGCGTACAGCGTATCGCAAACTTTGGCGCATTCGTGGATCTTGGCGGAGTAGACGGACTTCTTCATATTTCTGAAATGGGCTGGGGCCGCGTTAAGCAGCCTACCGACGTTGTCAATGTTGGCGACGAAATCGAAGTCTATGTTCTCAGCGCTGATCGCGAAAAGGGCAAAATCAGCTTGAGCTTGAAGAAGCTCATTCAGAATCCATGGGATAATGTTGCTGAAAAGTACCCAGCAGGTTCTGTTTTCACTGGCAAAGTAGTGCGTATTGCTCCATTTGGCGCTTTTGTTGCACTTGAAGATGGTGTAGATGGTCTTGTTCATATTTCTCAGATTGCTTGGGAACATGTTGACAAGGTTGAAGATGCACTGTCCATCGGCCAGGAAGTACAGGTTAAGGTTCTTGAAGTGGATGAAGATCGTAAACGCATCAGCCTTTCTATCAAGGATCTGAAGGAACGTCCAGTGGTTGAAAAGCCAGCTGCTCCTGCAAAACCAAAGAGACAGCCAAAGCCAAAGAGCGACATTCCAGAAGTGAATGAAGAACTCAGCAATGATGCATTTGCTCATCTGGCTGAACTCATCGAAGAAAACGATGACTAATTAATCTTTAAAAGCTCCACCGCATAGCGGTGGAGCTTTTTTGGTGTTAAGAAAAAATGGCGAAAAATATCAATGAAATAAATTTATATAAATAGACAAGACAAATGATGGATGCTGTTTGCATGAATTGACACAATCAAAATGATAAAATAGAATGTCGATAAATGCTGGAAAAAAGACGTTTTTCCAGATAATAGAGCGGGTAAATGAAGATTATTTAATAAAAAACGAAAAAAACGATAAAAAACGATTGACGAATCTCAACCTCCCTGCTATAATAAATATCGTTGTAGCGCAAGGCGCGCTCGGTGCGGCGACATAGCCAAGTGGTAAGGCAGAGGACTGCAAATCCTTCACCCCCAGTTCGAATCTGGGTGTCGCCTGTAGCCGGAGTGGCGGAACTGGCAGACGCACAGGACTTAAAATCCTGCGAAGGTAACACTTCGTACCGGTTCGATCCCGGTCTCCGGCATGACGGCATTAGATAAAAGGGCTTTCTCATATGAGAAAGCCCTTTTCGTTTGTTTACGAATATTTAACAAAGATTTTCTTGCAAATCGGGCATGAAAGTGATAATATAATCCTCGACATCTAGTTGCGAAAACTAGATTAAGACGAAGGAGTGATCAACATGTCATATATGACAAAAGCGAGAGAACCGTTTAGCAGTTTTAGTCACTTTATTGGCGCTGTGATATTTGCGGTCGCAACAGTTCTTTTAGTAGGAAAAACACTGGTAGCAGATGCATGGAATATAAAAATTTTGATTGGAGTGGCCGTTTTCGGGCTTTCGCTTGTAGCGTTGTATTCAGCGAGCGCTATTTATCATTTTTCAAATGGCTCTGCGAAGAAAATATTGCGTCTTCGCAAACTCGATCACTCAATGATATATGTATTGATAGCTGGCAGTTACACGCCAATTCTTTTAAAATATTTGCCGCAGTATGAAAGCTTTATTTTTGTATCAGTGATCTGGGCATGTGCTGTGGTGGGAACAATTATAAAATTATGTTGGTTTTCTGCACCGCGTTGGTTACAAACCATGCTGTATATTGCAATGGGATGGGCTGTTCTGTTTGATGTTTCTGTATTTAGGGATATGAGTGGCATTGCAGTATTTCTGTTGGCGGCTGGTGGCATTAGTTACACGATTGGCGGTATTATTTACATTGTTAAAAAGCCAAATATTTCAAAGGAATTTGGCTTTCATGAGTTGTTTCACCTATTTATTCTATTGGGGAGCATTTTTCATTATTTGATGGTGCTCTTCTATGTAGCCTGAAATACCGTACGGGTTCCAAAGATCTCCTGCATGGCGACTATTGACAGGGATTCAATTTGTTGATACAATCTATTTACAGTCAAATAATAACCGGGAGCTTGTTGGGCAGGCTGAGAGGAGATCTTAAGATCTCGACCGTACCTGATATGGATAATGCCATCGTAGGGAAATATAAAAATTGATCATCATGCCTGACAAGAGTCAGGCATTTTTTTGTGCCTGTTCCGAATCTTTGGGAGTAAGAAGGGAGTATAAGCAATGACTTATCATACTCAAATGGAAGCCGCTCGTCAGGGAATTATTACCCCTGAAATGGAGACTGTTGCGGCAAAAGAAAAGATTGACGTGAACGTATTGCGTGAACGTGTCGCGAAAGGCACTGTTTGCATTCCAGCGAATGTCAATCATAAATCGCTGTCTGCAGAAGGTATTGGTGAAGGCCTCTGCACAAAGATTAATGTGAATCTAGGGGTGAGTGGTGACGCCCATGATTACACAGAAGAATGGAAAAAAGTTGAAACAGCTTTGGAATTTGGGGCCCATGCCATTATGGACCTTTCCAACTATGGTAAAACCGTTGAATTCCGTACCAAGCTTGTTGAAGAATCTACTGCTATGATTGGTACTGTACCAATGTACGATGCCATCGGTTATCTTGAAAAAGAACTCAAAGACATTACTGTTGATGATTTCTTTGAAGTAGTAGAATATCATGCTCAGCAGGGTGTTGATTTTATGACCATTCATGCTGGCATCAACCGTCGTGCTGTATCGGCATTCAAAGAATCTGGCCGTATCATGAACATCGTCTCTCGTGGTGGGAGTTTGTTGTTCGCATGGATGGAAATGACGGGTAATGAGAACCCGTTCTATGAACACTATGATCGTTTGTTAGACTTGATGTACAAGTATGATGTTACGATCAGTCTTGGTGATGCATTGCGTCCAGGTGCGACACACGATTCATCTGATGCCGCTCAGATTTCTGAATTGATCGAATTGGGTATTTTGACAAAACGTGCTTGGGATCATGATGTTCAAGTTATGATTGAGGGTCCTGGTCATATGGCACTTAATGAAATTCAGGCCAACATGCAGATGGAAAAACGTCTTTGCCATGGCGCACCATTCTACGTTCTTGGACCACTGGTAACCGATGTCGCTCCAGGTTATGACCACATCACTTCTGCCATTGGTGGGGCCATTGCTGCGACTTACGGTGCCGATTTCTTGTGCTATGTGACACCTGCTGAACATTTGCGCTTGCCAGACTTGCAGGACGTGCGCGATGGCGTGATTGCCTCCCGCATCGCAGCACATGCTGCAGATATGGCAAAAGGCATTCCTGGCGCTCGCGACTGGGATGATGATATGAGTCGTGCGCGTAAAGAACTTGATTGGGAAAAAATGTTTAGCCTTGCACTTGATCCGGTTAAAGCACGTAACTATTTTGAAAGCAAACCGCCAGAAGATCGTCACAGCTGTTCTATGTGTGGCAAAATGTGTGCAGTACGTACAACAAACGCCATTTTAGCAGGTAAAGACATTCATCTTCATTCAGGCAATTGCTAATTTCTTTTCAATGACAGGTGTTGTGGTGGCAGCTGTCAACAGGAAGAAAGAGAGCCTTATGTATCATTATCTTTTGTCAATGATGCATAAGGCTTTTGTTTTTTTAAAAAAGAGAAGGACCTGTTATATAACAGAAATCAAGGCTTGTAAAAAGGCACTATTGAGATTTTGAAAGAAACGCGATATTCGCGCCGTTTAATACAGACTGACACTAAAGTTGATTGAATAAAGTATTTGGAACATTAGTGGTAGTGTTATAGTACAATAAGAAATCTTATGTGTACAACATTAGCATTTAATGTTAGAATAGAATTGTGTATAAGTTTCAAAAAATATGTGAGGTTTTGAAAAATCGAAAGGAGGACACAATATGGACACAAGAGTTGCAACCTTGGGAATTATTGTTGATCAAAGCGCGGATACAGAAGCGCTAAATGCGATTTTACATGATTTCCGTGATTATATTGTTGGGCGTATGGGAATACCGTATCGTCAAAAAAAAATGAACATTATTTGCCTAGTTGTTGATGCACCGCAAGATGAGATCAATAGTCTGACTGGAAAAATTGGCAGCTTAGACGGTATCGCAGCTAAAGCTTGTTACTCACAGGTTTGATTTTGTATGAATAGTGATGCAATCTTTGCCCTTATTGATAAATTGCGGAAAACACGAACCTTATCAGATGAAGAATTGCGTAAATTATATTTAATGCGTTCGCCAGAAACAAACGCCTATCTTTATAATCAGGCGGATGCTGTACGACGAGACAGCTATGGCAATAAAATTTATTTGCGAGGACTCATAGAGATATCCAATATTTGTAAGAACGACTGTTTGTATTGTGGCATTCGTCGAAGTAATGAATTGGTAATGCGTTATCGGTTGTCTTTTGATGATTTGATGGAATGTTGCGAGCATGGTTATTCCTTAGGCTTTCGTACTTTTGTATTGCAAGGTGGCGAAGACGGATATTTCAGCGATGAGGTATTGGTTGAATGGGTTAGTGTTCTAGCAGAGAAATTTTCTGATTGTGCTTTGACGTTGTCTTTAGGTGAGCGTACGCGCGAAAGCTATGAAAAACTTTATGAAGCTGGCGCAAGACGTTATCTTTTGCGTCATGAAACAGCAACAGATAGCCATTATCAAAAATTACATCCAAAAGAGATGAGTTTAGCGCATCGTTTACAATGTTTATCGGATCTTAAGGAGATAGGATTTCAGACAGGGTGCGGCATTATGATTGGTTCACCGTATCAAACTTGGGAGAACCTTCTTACAGATTTGCGTTATATGCAGGCTTTTGATCCTCAAATGGTAGGGTTGGGGCCTTTTATACCGGCAAATCATACACCGTTCGAGCATGAATCGGCTGGAACATTAGACGATACACTTTGGATGCTCGCTGTTGTTCGCTTGATGTTGCCGCATGTATTGCTGCCGGCAACAACAGCATTAGCAACGTTAAGTCCCGAAGGACGTGAAGCTGGTTTGAAGGCGGGCGCAAATGTATTGATGCCAAATCTTTCACCATTATCGGTGCGTAAAAAATATTCTTTGTATGACAATAAAGCAACTTTAGATGGAGAAGCTGCCGAAAATGTGGCGGCATTGTCTCAATGGCTTCAGGGCATTGGCTATGAAGCAGTTGTAGACAGAGGAGACTATAAGATCTAATGAGTAAGCCCTCAAGGCTGACTCAAAAGAGAGGAGAAAATATTATGTATAATCCAAAATCGCTGAAAGCAGAAGAATTTATCAACCATCAGGAAATCCTGGACACTTTGGCTTATGCCGATGCGCATAAAGACGATCTTGCTCTTGTTGATGAGATCTTGGAAAAAGCTAAATTACGCAAAGGCCTGAGCCATAGAGAAGCGTCTGTTCTTTTGGCATGTAATGATCCAGAAAAAAATAAAGAAATCATGGCACTGGCAGAACAGATTAAAAAAGACTTTTATGGTGATCGCATTGTTATGTTTGCACCGTTGTATTTGTCTAATTACTGCGTCAATGGCTGCGTATATTGCCCATACCATGCAAAAAACAAACACATTGTCCGCAAAAAACTGACCCAGGAAGAAGTAGCTGCTGAAGTACGTGCTTTACAGGATATGGGGCATAAGCGTTTGGCCATTGAAGCTGGGGAAGATCCAGTTAACAATCCGATTGAATATATTCTCGACTGTATTAAGACCATTTATGAAACCACGCATGATAATGGCGTGATTCGTCGCGTTAATGTCAATATTGCAGCGACCACTGTGGATGAATATCGCATGTTGAAAGAAGCTGGGATTGGAACCTACATTCTTTTCCAGGAAACCTATCATAAAGAAAGTTATGAAAACCTACATCCAACAGGTCCAAAACACAACTATGCTTGGCATACAGAAGCCATGGACCGCGCAATGGAAGGCGGCATCGATGATGTTGGTTTAGGCGTTCTTTTCGGTCTGGAACTTTATCGCTATGAATTTGCAGGCCTTTTAATGCATGCGGAACACTTAGAGGCTGTTCATGGCGTTGGTCCACATACCATTAGTGTGCCACGCGTAAAGCATGCAGATGACATTGATCCGGATGAATTTGATAATGGTATTGATGATGATACATTTATCAAAATCATTGCCTGCATCCGAATTGCGGTTCCTTACACCGGTATGATCATTTCTACACGTGAAAATCAAGAAGTACGTGGACGTGCACTTCATGTTGGTATCAGCCAGATTAGTGGCGCTTCTCGTACCAGTGTTGGTGGCTATGTGGAACCAGAACCAGAAGAAGAAAATTCTGCTCAATTTGATGTCAGTGACAACCGTACACTGGATGAAGTTGTGCAATGGCTGATGGGTATGGGATATATTCCAAGTTTCTGCACCGCATGTTATCGTGCTGGCCGCACTGGTGACCGCTTTATGAGCTTGTGCAAAGCTGGGGAAATTCAAAACTGCTGCCATCCAAATGCATTACTGACTTTGGAAGAATTCTTATTGGATTATGCATCTCCAAAAACACGTGAAATTGGTGAAAAAGTGATTCAAGAACAATTGAAACAAATTCCACGTGACAATGTTCGTCAGAAAACCGAAGAATATCTTGCACAGATGGAACATGGTGAACGTGATTTCCGCTTCTAAAAAAGAGGGTGAACGGATATGAGTTTGCAAGAAACACCAACTGCCAATCGATTGCATATTGGTTTTTTTGGACGCTGCAACAGCGGCAAATCTACTCTTATCAATGCATTCACGAATCAGGATGTGACCATCGTATCACCTGTGGCGGGAACCACAACGGATGTTGTCCAGAAAAATATTGAGCTGCATGGACTTGGTCCATGCACGCTCTTGGACACCGCTGGATTTGATGATCAGTCAAGTGATCTTGGTGCGCTTCGTATGGAAAAAACAGCACATGCATCTGAAAAGACAGATATTGCTGTTATCGTGTTTGACGAAGAAGACTTAACAGATGAAGAAAAATGGGTGCTTCAGTTTAAAGAACAACACACACCAATTGTTGCAGTCGTTAGCAAATGTGATCTAAGAACACCAGAGAAAGCCTGGCTGAAGAAAGTGGCAGATTTAGTAGATGATGAGCCACTGTGTGTTAATATCAACAGTCGCGATGACATGACAGCGCTGCGCTATAAGCTGGCAGCGGTTAATCCTCATAAAGAAGAGCCGGAAATCACCCATGGCTTGGTCAATGATGGTGATATGGTCATGCTGGTGATGCCTCAAGATATTCAGGCGCCTAAGGGTCGGTTGATTTTGCCTCAGGTACAGACACTTAGAGAATTATTGGACAAACGCTGTCAAATTTTATCAGTGACACCGGACCATTTTGTGGATGCATTGGATGCATTAAAAGAACCACCTAAACTTATTATTACTGATTCGCAGGTTTTTGCATTTGTTCATGATCATAAACCAAAGCAATCACAATTAACTTCCTTTTCCGTGTTGTTTGCGGGGCTTAAAGGCGATTTGCAAGCCTATGTAGAAGGCGCAAAAACGATCGCAGATTTGCCTGCAGATGCGCACATTCTCATTGCAGAGCTTTGCAGTCATGCACCATTGGAAGAAGACATTGGTCGTGTTAAGATCCCAAATCTTTTGCGAAAGAGAGTTGGTGAAAACATTGTCGTTGATGTGGTTGCTGGCTCAGATTTTCCGGATGATTTATCTGACTATGATCTGATTATTCAATGTGGCGCCTGCATGGTCAATCGCAAATTGGTACAAAATCGCATCACAAAGGCAAAAAAATTTAATGTGGCTATCAGCAATTATGGCATAGTAATCGCATATCTCAATGGAATACTAGATGATATTGTGTATTAATATGATAATTTTATCATAATCATAGTACATCGCTATTGTATCAGTAAAACATAGCGATGCGATAAAATCTTCTAAATTATGATGAAAATAAAAATGTTCCGAAAATTTGGCAGATATTGTATAATACAGAAAAGAAGAAAGTAGTAAGAGTTTTAAGCGATGGCTAATAACTGCTTGAACTCAAACGTGCACATTTAAGGGGTGTTACAATGAATTACGAAATGTTAGACAGAAACAAATTAAATGAGCTTGATGACTACATTGCCTCTTTTGAGGATAAACCAAGCCATTTAATCATGATCCTCCATCGCGCACAAGGTTTGTTTGGTTATCTGCCAAAGGAATTGCAGATTTATATAGCTGAAAAGACCGGCGTACCGGCTGCTAAAGTTTATGGTGTTGTCACTTTCTATTCCTTCTTCACAATGAAACCAAAAGGCCGTCATACCATTTCTGTCTGCATGGGGACCGCTTGCTTTGTAAAAGGTGGCGAGCGTATTCTCGATGTGGTCAAGGAAGAACTTGGTGTTGAAATCGGTCAGATGACTGAAGATGGCATGTTCACGCTGGAACAGGTTCACTGCCTTGGTGCATGTAGCTTAGCACCTGTTGTTTCGATTGATGGTAAAGTTTATGGCCATGTTACGCGTGACAAGATCAAAGAAATCATCCAAAGTTACTACATTGAAGAGGAGGATGTATGATGAGTGAACGTTTAAATTCCTATGAAGCCTTGAAGGCAAAGCGTGACAGCTTACAGCAAGCTCATGATGCTCTGGAAAATCCTGTCGAAATTCGTGTCGCTATGGGTACTTGTGCGATCGCAACAGGTGCCAAAGAAGTATTGGATGCCATTGAAGCAGCGATTGAAGAAAACGGCCTTGACAATGTAGTTCTGAAATCAACGGGATGCATGGGTTATTGCTATGCAGAACCAACCGTTGAAGTGGCTGGCATTGCCGTTGATCCTGTAATGTTTGGCTATGTTGACACGAAAATTGCACGTGACATTGTAGAGCAATATGTCATGAAACAGGAACCTGTCGATGCGCGAATTGACACCTGTCACGTGAATGCGTAAGGAGGAGGTTACACTATGGAAACGAAAAAGCCTGTTCAGCAGTTGCGTATTGCCCTCAGAAACTGCGGTATCGTTAATCCAAGAGACATTGACGACTGCATTGCTCACGATGCATATATGGCGCTTGGAAAATGTCTGAGTGAAATGACTCCGGCAGAAGTGGTTCAAGAAGTTTTGGATTCTGGACTGCGTGGTCGTGGTGGTGCCGGTTTTCCAACTGGGAAAAAGTGGCAGATCGCTTCAACTTACGATGCTGATGTAAAATATGTTGTATGTAACGCTGATGAAGGGGACCCAGGTGCATTTATGGACCGTTCCATTTTGGAAGGTGACCCACATTCTGTGCTTGAAGCAATGGCAATTTGCGGTTATGCAATTGGCGCTCATGAAGGACGCATCTATATCCGTGCAGAATATCCATTGGCTGTAAATCGTCTGGAACATGCTATTGAACAAGCAACTGAATATGGATTGCTTGGCAAAAATATCATGGGCAGCGGTTTTGACTTTAATATTGAAATCACGCTTGGTGCAGGCGCATTCGTCTGCGGTGAAGAAACTGCATTGCTGCATTCTATGGAAGGGAAACGCGGAGAACCATCCACTAAGCCTCCATATCCAGCTGAAAGCGGATTCATGGGCAAGCCAAGTAATGTTAACAACGTAGAAACGTTTGCGAATATTCCTACCATCATCAATAAAGGTGCTAAATGGTTCTCAAGCATTGGTACTGAAAAGAGCAAGGGGACGAAAGTATTCGCCCTTGCCGGTAAGATTAATAATGTAGGTCTTGTGGAAGTTCCAATGGGTACCACCTTGCGTGAAATTATTTACGATATTGGTGGTGGCATTAAGGGCGGCAAGAAATTCAAAGCGGTACAGACGGGTGGTCCTTCTGGCGGATGTATTGCAGAAAAATATCTTGATCTTCCAATTGATTATGACAACCTCGTATCCATTGGTTCGATGATGGGTTCTGGTGGTATGATCATCATGGACGAAGATGACTGCATGGTTTCTATTGCGAAATACTATCTGCACTTCTCCGAAGGTGAATCTTGCGGCCGCTGCACCCCATGCCGTATTGGTACCCGCCGTATTTCTGAACTTTTGAATATGATCACCGATGGCCGTGGTAAGATGGAACACATCGATGAATTGAAACGTATTTGCTATACCATGAAAGATACTGCGCTTTGCGCATTAGGCCAGTCGGCACCAAATCCTGTTCTTTCCACAATGGAAAACTTCTGGGATGAATATGTTGCCCACGTTGTCGACAAACGTTGCCCAACTGGTACCTGCCGAAAGATGACCCGTTATCAAATCGATCCAAGCCGTTGCGCTGGCTGCTCTCTCTGCGCACGCAACTGCCCAGCCGATGCGATCACTGGTGTTCTGCGTTCCCCATTTACCATCGATCAGAGCAAATGCATCAAGTGCGGAACCTGTATGGATAAATGCAACTTTGGTGCCATTTACATTGGTTAAGAGAGATAGGAGGAGAAGAGAAGTATGAGCGATGTAACCTTAACAATTAACGGGCGTGAAGTCACTGTCCCTGCGGGCAGCACTATTCTCGATGCCGCTAAAAAACTTGATATCTGGATTCCTACTCTCTGCCATATGCATCTGCATGGCACAGAAATGGACAACCATCCAGCATCCTGCCGTGTATGCGTTGTTGAAGTCAAGGGCAAACGCGCTCTGATGCCATCCTGCGCAACACCAGTATCCCCTGGTATGGAAGTTATCACCAACTCTGCACGTGTTTTGCAAGCACGCAGAACCGTTGTTGAGCTGTTGATCTCTGACCATCCAAAAACTTGTTTGACTTGCTTGAAGAATGGTGACTGTGAACTGCAGGCCGTTGCAGCTCGTTTGGATATCGATGATGTTCGCATCACTGGTAAGTCTCAGTCTACGTATAAGCTTGACAATACCAACTCTTTGGTTCGTGATATGAACAAGTGCATCATGTGCCGTCGTTGCGAAACCATGTGCAACGAAGTACAAAAAGTTGGTGCTCTTTCAGCGGTTGGCCGTGGTTTTGACGCAGTTATTATGCCTGCATTTGAATCACCATTGCTTGAAACTCGCTGCACCCATTGCGGTCAGTGTGTAGCTGTTTGCCCAACTGGTGCATTGGTTCAAAAAGATGCAACTTGGGAAGTTATTGATGCTATTGCTGACCCAGAAAAGACCGTTATCGTACAAACTGCTCCATCTGTTCGTGTAGCGATTGGTGAACCATTCGGCATGGAACCGGGCTCTATCGCAACTGGTAAGATGGCAACAGCATTGCGTATGATTGGTTTCGATCATGTATATGACACCGATTTCTCTGCAGACTTGACGATCATGGAAGAAGGCACTGAGCTGTTACAGCGTCTGCGTCGTTTCTTGAACGGCGAAGAAGGTCCTCTGCCAATTATGACCTCTTGCTGCCCAGCATGGGCCAACTTCTATGAAACCCAATATTCTGATCTTTTACAGTATCCATCAACTGCAAAATCTCCACAACAGATGTTTGGTGCTGTAGCAAAGAATTATCTTGCAGAAAAACTGGGTGTGCCTCGTGAAAAACTCGTCATGGTTTCCGTTATGCCATGCTTAGCTAAAAAGACAGAAGCAACACGTCCAGAGTTCTCTGTCAATGGTAATCCAGATGTTGATATCGTTCTGTCTACTCGTGAATTAGCACGTTTGATTAAGTTAAAAGATATTGACCTTGCAGAATTGCCAGAATCTGATTTTGATGATCCACTCGGTGAATCTACTGGGGCTGCTGTTATCTTTGGCTCTACTGGTGGGGTTATTGAAGCTGCTGTTCGTACTGCTTATGAACTGCAGACCGGTAAACCACTGCCTAAGATTGATTTTGAAGAACTCCGCGGCTTCGAAGGTATTCGCGTTGCAACGATCGATGTTGATGGCATTCCTTTGAAGATTGCTGTAGCACACGGGCTTGGTAATGCAAAGATCATTATGGATGAAGTGCGCGCTGGCAATCCAAATGGATATCATGCGATCGAAGTTATGGCTTGCAAAGGTGGCTGCATTGGCGGTGCTGGTCAGCCATACCATCATGGTGACGAACAAGTTATTTTGAAGAGAATGAAAGCCATTTACGAAATCGACAAGAATATGCCACATCGCAAGTCTCACGAAAACCAGTCTGTTCTGGCATTGTATCGTGACTACTATGGTGAACCAGGCAGTGAACTGGCGCATCAGCAGCTGCATACTCATTATATTGCACAAGATAAATATTGATTTGACACACCTGTCTCGAGGGGACCGCATTATTTGCGGTCCTCTTTTTCTGTTTCTGAGCGTTAAAGTTTTTTAGGGACGAAAAATCACTTCGAAACTAAAAAAAGATTATAAATAGAAGAATAATTGTATGAATTGTGGTAAAATATAGAAAATGTGTTGTTCGTAATTTTTGACATTATAAAAGAGATGAGAATAGTTTTAGAGACAGTTGTTGATAAAAGGATGGGTTAATATGTCAAGTGAAATAAAAATTTGTATGGGTAGTGCGTGTCATATCAAAGGGGCACCGAATTTGGTTCAGATTTTCCAAAAAGAGATTGAGGACAGAGGCGCTGGGGATAAAATTAAGCTCATGGGATGTTTTTGCAAAAAAAGATGTCTTGAGGGGATCAATGTAGAAGTGAATAATGTAACTTATGGACATGTGACACCAGAAGATGTGCCACGGTTGGTAGATATTGCATTGGGGGGAGAGTAATGAAACATTTTCCGTTTCCGATTGTTAACAAGGATAACTCGAATTGCCTGGATTGTTATCGTTGCTTGAGAAAATGTCCGTTGGATGCCATTGAGTTTTCATCAGGCCGCGCACGAATCATTACTGAATCATGTGTGGTTTGCGGAGAATGCATCAGAGAATGTCCTCAGAAAACCAAGCGTATCATCAGTGACATGGACTTTGTTGTACGTGCCTTGAACGAAGGCAAACCATTGGTGCTGAGTGTTGGCGAAATGGGACTTTTGGCATGTAAAATGCCAATTTTTGAGCTTGCTCAAAAAGCATATGGCGTTGGCTTCGATTATATTGAAGAGATGGATGTACTGGAAGAGGATGTTATCCATGAAGTGAAGGACTTTGTTCGAGCCAGTGACAAATTGGTGCTTTCCAGCCATTGCCCGGTTGTTGTTAATCTTGTTGAGCAGCATTTTCCAGAATGGATCGAACATTTGATGCCGCTGCCAAGCCTTGCTTCTATTCATGCTCGAGATCTCAAGAAAAGGTTTCCGAATCATATGGTGGTGCATGCGGCAAGCTGCACCGCAGAGTTTTATAATCGCCAGAATGATGAAGACATTGATTATTTGATTACGTTATCAGAATTGGAGCGTATCATTCGTTATAATCCTGTGGTTCGTAACTATGAAGAAGCCGAAGAGCCATATTATGTAGAGTTTGAAGGCGGTTATGCGTTCTCCGTTGTGGGTAATTTAGCAAGCCGATTGATCGATGATGCAGTTGTGGATAGAAATGCTGTAGAGTGGTATTCTGGGTTGGATGCGTGCATCGATATCCTGAAAAATAAGGATCAGGGATTGTGCGAAGAAGTGCAATTTTTAGAGCTTATGGCATGTGAAAGTGGCTGTGTGACCAGCGTGGATATTTTAAGTCCAGATAGTGTATTTGGTCGTTGTCTGCGTATCAAGCAATACAATGGTGATCGCGTTTATTTACCAACATTTCGTCTAAGTGTTCCTGTTGAGGAAACAACTTTTGAAAATAGAAAGTATGATCGTCCGAAGGCAGATTCTCAAGCGGTACGTGAGGAAATGGATGCGTGTTTCAAGGACACAGATGCAACCATTCTCAATTGTGGTGCGTGTGGATATGATACCTGTTACGCAAAAAGTGCTGCGGTGGTGCGTGGCGAAGCAACACGAGATATGTGCATCAGTTACTTGAAAAGCAAGGCTGAGTCTTTCGCGAATTCGGTTGTTAATAATATTGCCAGTGGGATTCTTGTCTTTGATAAAAACTATACAATTCTACAGCTGAATCCATATATTCAGAAAATGTTTGGCCCTTATCACATGGATGTGGGCGGCAAGATTTCGGATTACTTTGATGTGCGGTATATGCGTAAAACTGTTGAAAAAGGTGAAATTGTGCGCAACATTAAGATTGCGTTTAAAGATTTGGGCATCTGGACACAACAAACGATTCAACCATTGGACAGCGAGCGCTACGTTGCATTTATTGTTGATATTACCGATAGTGAAAAACAGCGAGAACAGTTCAATTCCGTTAAACGCGAGCTTTTGGTCAATGCAAACCAGGTTATTGATGATCAAATGCGCACCGCTCAGGAAATTGCTAACCGTCTTGGCGAAACAACAGCTGCCACTAAGATTACGCTGTTAAAGCTGATTCAGGAATTTGAACGGGAGAAGGAGTTGACTTAAAATGGCTGCAATTATCGGTGAAGTCGGTATTGCTCAGCTCAAGCATGTTGGCGAAGAACTCTGCGGCGATAATGTAGAAATCATCCGCAATGCAGATGAAACGGTCATCGTTTTGTCTGATGGATTAGGCAGCGGAGTAAAGGCAAATATTTTAAGTTCTCTGACTGCGAAAATTTGTTCAAAGATGATTGCTGCTGACGTGCCAATTGAAGATGTGGTCGACACGCTGGTCAATACGCTGCCAACCTGTTCGGAACGTGGTGTGGCATATTCGACGTTTTCAATTTTACGTTTATACAATAATGGTGTCGTTTATATGGTTGATTTTGATGGCTGTCCAATGGTTCGAATTACCAAGGACAAACAGATTTTTGCCATTGAAACCAATCCGACAGAGGCGAATGGCAAGACGATCCATGAAACCAGCTTTCGATTGGAAGCTGGAGAAACGATTGTTATCGTCAGCGATGGCGTTGTACAGGCAGGCTTAGGCGAAATGCTGCCGTTTGGCTTAGGTACCGATGGACTTATTGATACTTTGGAACGTTTTTGTGACCTTGACGACAATGTTCAGAGCATCGCTTGGAAGATTGTTAACATCTGTAAAAGCTATTATATGGGTGAACCAGGGGATGACACCACAGCGGTTGTTGTTCGCTTAAAAGAAGAACAAAGCATGGTTATCATGACAGGACCGCCAGTCAATCCACACGATGATGCGCGTATGGTGTCACGTTTTGAAGCCACAGAGGGCACGCATGTGATTTGTGGGGGCACCACAGCACAGATTTATGCGCGAGAAACTGGCAAAAAAATATTTTCTGATTTTAAGTATGTTAATAAAAAAATCCCGCCAACCTCTCGCATTGAAGGCGTGGATTTGGTGACAGAAGGCATTATTACCCTGTCTGCAGTGATGAACCTGTTGGAAGATCAAGAGATTCCTAAGACAGAGGATGGCGCCACCCAATTACTTGAGAAAATTCTTGAGAGTGATCGTATTGTATTTCTGCAGGGGATGGCGACCAATATTGCCATGAAAGACAATATGCCGCTCGATATCGATTTGCGCGATGTGATTGTTGAAAAACTGGCGGACAAATTGCGCAGTATTGGTAAGGTTGTAGAAATCTTCCAATATGATTGATAGCGCAGAGAATCTCGGAAAAAAGCTCTACGGTTATTGGCGTAGAGCTTTTTCTTCGTAAGGATGTGGTTTTGCGCAATTTGGAAAAGAGAGCAAAAATTTGCCGCCTGAAAGATCTGTTGAAAATATGAAGAAAGGAGCGGATGATAATGAAATTAACGGTTTTGATCGACAACAATACCTTTATTGATCAATATTTTCTCGGCGAGCCAGCATTGAGTTTTTATATTGAAGAAGGCGCAGTGCGTGTGCTTTTCGACGCAGGCTATTCCGATGCATTTCTAAAAAATGCAGATAAAATGGGCATTGATTTAAGTTGTTTGACGCATATGGTTCTTTCTCATGGGCACGATGATCATACACAGGGGCTGCCAGCCTTGTTCGCACGGTATGATTTGCGTCAGACACCGTTGATTGCGCATCCAGATTGTTTTTGGCCCAAGCGCAGTGGTGACCTGTCAATTGGTGCGCCGTATCGTTCGGAAGAAATTGCTGCTTTATGTGACTACCAGCCAAGTACGACGCCGATTCAATTGACGGAGCGTTTGATCTTTCTTGGTGAGATTCCGCGCACATTGGCCTTTGAACCTTCCTATGCAATGGGGGAACGACAGCGTGATGGACAATGGGAGCCAGATACGGTGAACGAAGACAGCGCGCTGGTGTATCAAAGCAACGCAGGACTCTTCGTTATCACGGGATGCTCTCATAGTGGTATTTGTAACATCATCGAATATGCCAAGCAAGTTTGTGATGATGAACGGGTGTTGGGTGTCATCGGTGGTTTTCATCTTTTCAAAGATGATGCGCGCTTGACGCAGACTGTGGATTATCTGGCTGCGCAGCAGCTTTCCCTATGTTACCCATGTCATTGTGTGTCGTTGGCAGCAAAGGCGCGTATGTTGGCGCGCCTTCCAGTGACAGAAGTAGGTGTTGGTTTGTCATTAACCATTGATGCATAAAAAAGAGGTTCAGATCCATGTGATCTGAACCTCTTTTTTAGTGCTGGCGAAGCTTTTCAGATAAAACACCGGCTGGCAAAGCAGACAGTGCTGGAGAGAGAACAAGGGCGATGACAAGCCCACTGATTCCTTGAACGATGTTGGCAGGAATGCTGGCGGCGGCGCCCCATCCGTAGAAAAAATATTCAAAGATAAAATACCCGCCGGCAACAAAGAGTGTGTCGACAATACCGCCAAGCACAACACCAAGAATATGTCCCTTTGGCAGTGGCTTGACACGTTGGTAGATCAAGGCGGTAAGCGCAGCAACGACGCCTTTGATCAAAAAAGTGGCCGGGATGTAAAAGAAATAGCCGCCAAAAAGATCGGCCATCCCAGCACCGATGCCGGCAGCTAGAAAGCCGTTGACAGGGCCGAGAAAGATGCCGCAGAAGATGACGAGCGCATCACCAGGATGAATATAGCCGCCAGTGCTGGGCACAGGAATGCGGATGACCATGGTGGCGACACAGGTCAGGGCTGCAAAAAGCGCGGTAAGAACGAGTTGTTTTGTTTTCCAGTTCATCAGAGATCACTCCTTTGTTTTACTGGACTTATCATAAAATAAAGCTGGCCTTCTTAAAAGAGCCAGCTTTAGAAATATTGATAGGTTCAGATTAGGTGCCAGTTTTAGGCGCGAAAGGCCAGACTGTCGCTGGTCATACTTTCAATAATGGCTAGGGATTCTACACGGATCCCTCGTTCGCGCAAACGGTCACCACCGTGTTGGAAGCCTTTTTCAATGACAATGCCGCAGCCTTCAAGGGTGGCACCAGAAGCCTCGATGATTTCGATCAACCCCTGCAAAGCGCAGCCATTTGCCAGAAAGTCATCGATGACGAGGATGTGGTCGTCAGGACCGAGAAATTTCTTGCTGACAACAACATCGTAGACTTTTTTATGGGTGAAGGATTCTACTTTAGAATGGTAAAGATCGCCATCAAGATTGATGCTTTGTGATTTTTTGGCAAACACCACGGGCACATCGAAATGCTGTGCAGTAAGACAGGCGATGCCAATGCCGGAAGCTTCGATCGTTAATATTTTGTTGATCGGGGTGTCGGCGAAACGACGCTTAAATTCTTTGCCAATTTCATTGATAAAGGCAATGTCCATTTGATGGTTTAAAAAGCTGTCGACCTTGAGGACATTGCCGGGCTTTACGACGCCGTCCTGTAAAATGCGTTGTTTTAATTGCTCCATGAATGAGATCCTCCCTCAGTGAATTCAACGTGTATTCTTCTATGATAGTGCAAGCCGCGCAGCTTGGCAATTCTTTTTTCAGGTTGACAAGAGCGTGCAGAGTGTATATACTGTGTATATAAGAACATCACACTTGCGAAAGGAGACATCGATGCGGTGAAAATTGTTCTGTCCAATGCGTCCGGTCAGCCATTGTATCAACAGATTAAAGATCAAATCAAAGATGCGATTCTGAAAGAAGAGTTAACAGAAGGTGCTCCGCTGCCGTCGATTCGTTCCTTTGCCAATGAATTGAAGGTCAGCGTTTTGACCATTCGTCGTGTGTATGATGAGCTTGAAAAAGAAGGCTTTGTTACCAGTCAGATTGGCGTGGGAACCTTCGTTTCTGCGGGGAACGTAGAATTGCTCAGGGAATCGAAACGACGGTTGGTCGAAGAAAAAATGCAGGAAATGATTACGTTGGCAAAGACCTTGTCGATCAGTAAAGAAGAATTGATTGCCATGATGGATATATTGTATGAGGAGGGGTGAATATGGAAACGGTATTACAGGTTACTGAGCTGTGTAAGACGTTCGGTGGCTTTTCGCTGGATAATGTGTCTTTTTCTATTCCTGAAGGCTGCATCACTGGTTTTATTGGTGCCAATGGCGCAGGGAAGACGACAACTTTGCGCGCCATTTTAGGATTGACGCAACGGGACAGCGGCAGCGTTCAGATTTTTGGCATGGACGCGGCAGCCCATGCGCAGGAGGTAAAAGATCGTATCGGAGTGGTATTGGATCATGGATGTTTTTATGAGGAATTGACGTTGCAGGAAATGAAGTCTGTCGTTGCGCCGGCGTATTCAACGTGGCGCGAAGAAGATTTTCGTTATTATATGGAACGATTTGCTTTGCAACCAAAGCAGCGCATTCAGACCTTATCGACAGGGATGAAAATGAAATTTGCGCTGGCCTTAGCCCTTTCGCATCAGGCAGAGCTGCTCATCATGGATGAGCCAACGAGCGGGCTGGATCCATTGGTGCGTCGCCAGTTTCTCGATTTGCTGCGGGAGTATATGGAGAAAGGAGGAAGAGGGGTACTTTTTTCTACACACATTACGTCGGATCTGGACAAGGTCGCAGATATGTTGGTGATGATCGATCATGGCAAGATCCTCTTTCAAGAAGAAAAAGATGCGCTGCTTGAGAAGTATCGCATCGTGAAAGGAGATCGTGTAATGCTCACTGATGCTGTGCGTCAAAAATTCATGACGCTGGAGGAAACGGCTTTTGGCTTTTCTGGTTTGACAAGTCATGCAGAGGAATTGATGGCAGCGTTTCCGGGCTTGGTGGTGGAACGTCCAACAATCGAAGACATTATGCTGGGGCATATTAAAGGAGGTGTGGTCTGATGCTGTTTCATTTGGTCAAAAAAGACTTTTTGATTGTGAAAAAATATGTGCTGCTGATGCTCGTGGTTTCTATTTTGATTCCGCCATTGATGCTCTGGCGTGTGCCGCAGTATGCTGGCACATTGGGGTTTGTTTTAGCAGAAATCTTTGCAGTTTGCATGCTGCTGCAGTATGTGTCATTGAAAGAGTTTCAATATCAACACGCGGCCATGCTGTTGAATGCGGCGCCATACTCGCGCACACAGATGGTCCTGTCAAAATATGTTTTTTGTTTGGTCATATTTGCAGTATGTGCGGTTGTATTCCTCATTGAAACCTTGTTGTTTTCTCAGCTGGGTTCGCTGAATGGAATGATGGTTGCTGGGACACTCTTGGTGCTCGCTTGCTTTGTTGGCATTTATTTGCCAGTGCAATATCGGTTTGGGTACGAAAGAACAAAATTTGCTTTTGTTGTGATCATTATGGCGTCGCCTTTTATTCTGCCTGCATTGCTAAAGATGGATCGATTGGCGGTGCCAGTGTCCCTTGCACAAGTATCAACAACACTATTGGCATCATGCATGGCGATACTGGCGCTGTGTATCTTGGTGGTTTCGGCTTTTGTGTCAGTGCGTTTTTATCGCTGTGCGGAATTGGCATGAGGGAAGTGAGCTTATGAGTAACGATGTCTTGGTTCTGCTGATTGTGGCAGTGCTGGCGCTCGTTTTTGCGCTGTTTAATGGCGTACGTTTATTGATGGAGCGGCGTCATAGTGTGACGGCGGTGGGCACCATTCAAACACTTGAATTGATTTATTGGGCCAAATGGGCAACGGTTCGTTATACCGTAGGGGCGTACACGTATGTATCTGAGAATCGTGTTCACGTGCCAGGATACGTTCAGATTGGCGATGAGGTGACAATTCGATATAATATCGACGCCCCAACACAGCTGTATCATGCATCTGCTCGCAGAGTGATTTTTGCGTTTGTGATTGTGGTGGTGTGTGCAGTGGTGGCATGGGTTGCCGCATGAGTGGTAGAAAAGGAGGATGAAACATGCCGGATTTGCCTCAGTGGCTGGTGCTGTTATTGGTCTTATTGCCGATAGGAAATTGGCTGTGGAAACGCAGCAATAAATAAAACGAGCCAGGCAGGTGAATCTGCCTGGCTCGTTGTTGTAAAAGGAGATGTTTTTATCGCGTCAGCAGCATGCGATCGGCAAGCATGATGTTGGCATTTTTGTAGTATTGCATGATGTCTTGTCCGGTCATTCCGGCTCGTTCTTCGCCTTTGATGTCGAGAATGATTTTGCCGCTGTCCATCATAATGGTGCGGTTGCCGACATGCAGCGCACTTTCGAGGTTGTGCGTAATCATCAAGGTGGTGATGTTGTTTTCAGCCACAATATCATTGGTCAGACGCATGACGGTTTCAGCACTGACAGGGTCAAGAGCTGCCGTATGTTCGTCCAGCAGCAGAATATCTGGCACGACAATGGTGGTCATCACGAGCGCCAGTGCCTGACGCTGGCCGCCAGACAAGGTGCCGACTTTGACATTGACACGGTCTTCCAACCCCATGCCGAAGCGGGCGAGGTGTTCACGGAAGATGTCGCGGTTTTTCTTCGATAAAGGAAAACGCAGCGGTCCAATGCGGCCAGATGTATAGGCCAAGGCAAGGTTTTCTTCGATGGTCATGTTTGGCGCGCTGCCACGCAATGGATCCTGGAAGAGACGGCCAATGATGCGGGAGCGCTTGTGTGCAGGCATATAGGTGATGTCTTTTCCTTCCAGTTCGATGCGGCCTCGGTCCACGAAAAAATCGCCGCAGATGGCATTGAACAAGGTGGATTTCCCAGCACCGTTTGAACCAACGATGGTGATGAAATCGCCTTTGTCGACGTCAAGAGAAAGTCCATCCAAAGCTTTGTGGGAATAGCCGGAGCCGGTCGAAAAAGTTTTCGTCAATTTAGTCAAAGTCAGCATGGCTGAGATTCTCCTTTCTCTTACGTGACATATCAATAAGCTGTTTGATGGCTGGGATGGCCAGCGCAATCGTAACAATGACCGCTGAAAGCAGGCGGAAAGCTGCTGAAGGGAAGATGTTGGTCTGATAAGCAAGGGCGATCAGCAAACGATAGATGATGGACCCGAGCACAGCGGCGCAGAGACCACAGAGAATGCCACGCTGTCCCAGGAATGCTTCCCCGATGATGACAGAGGCAAGCCCGACGACCAGCATCCCAACCCCGCTGGAAATATCTGCGAACTGCTGATATTGGGCGAGAATCCCGCCAGACAGGGCAATGATGGCATTGCTCAATGCCAAGGCCAGGATCTTTGTCACACTGATGTTGATGGAGGAAGCGCGAACCATGTATTCATTGTCCCCAGTGGCACGAATCGAGAGACCAATGCGTGTTTTAAAGAAGGTATAGATCAGGAAAATGACAAAGGCGACCAGAATCAGGTTGACCACGGTTTTGGCCATATCGAGATCATCGCCAAAGATTGGTGCAATGAGGCTGAAGATGGTATCGGTGCCAATCAGGGTCAGATTGGACTTGCTGTCCATCGTCAGAAGGTTGATGGAATAGAGCCCGCTCATCGTAAGAATCCCAGCGAGGATGGCCGGGATGCGCAGGTACACGTTCAAGGCACCGGTGACAACCCCTGCCACAGCACCAGCGATCAACGCCAAGATAATGCCGAGGATGGGATGACCAGCGTCGGCGCAGACAGCGGACACGACCAAGCCGAAGGTAAAGCTACCTTCGGCGGTCAGATCCGGAATGTTCATGATACGAAATGAAATGTAAATGCCTATGGCTAAAAAACCGTAAATCAGGCCAAGCTGTAGGCTGCCAATAAACAGTGTCATGGGAAACTGACATCTCCTTTTGTTACAAAATTATTTTTCGTCACCAGTGCTGGTTTTTACAAAGGTGGCGTTATCGGTGGCACCATCTGGGAAGGTGATGCCGAGGCTGGCGATGACATCTTCATTGAGCACTTCATCGCTGGCTGGGAAAACCACAGCTGGGATATCTTCAACAGCGGTGCCTTCCAGGTACTGGATGATCATATCTGCGGTTGCAGCACCGATTTCTTTATCGCTCATCGCAACAGTGGCCATGGCACCTGCTTCAACAGTGGCAGCACTGCAAGAGTAGGTTGGCTTTTTGTTTTCAATAGCAACATCGCTGACGAGCGCCATTGCACTTTGAACCATGGCAGAGTTTGGAATGAAGACGGCGTCTACTTTAGGGAAGAGGTTTTGAGCAGCTTGCTGTACTTCAGAGGAGTTGGTAACAACCGCTTCTTCATAGCTGATGTTCTTTTCATCGAGGTATGCTTTTGCAGCTTCAACGGTGGAAACGGCATTGTCTTCGCTGGTGTTGTAAATGAAACCGTAAGATTTCACGTCTGGGGTAAGTTTTTCGGCCAACGCAAAGATGTCTTCTACAGGGATGGCGTTGCTGGTACCAGTGGCATTTTTGTCTGGATGTTCCATTTCAGTGATGACACCGGCTGCAACAGGATCGCTGACAGCGGTGAAGAACACTGGGATGTCACTGCCAGCTGCGACACAAGCCTGGGTAGCTGGTGTGGCGATTGGTGCCAGCACATCCACACCTTCGGTGACGAGGTTTTGGACGATGGTGTTCAGGTTGGATGCATCGCCCTGTGCGTTCTGGAATTCAATTTTTACTTTGTCTTCGCCATAGCCTTTGGCTTCGAGTTCTTCGATCAGCCCTTCACGCATATCGTCGAAGGCTGGGTTGTCTTGCGCCTGAATGATGGCGACGGTTTTTACATCGCTGTTTTCAGCAGATGCGCTGGAAGACGATCCGCTAGAAGAATCGGATCCACCACCACAACCGGCAAAGGCAACAAGCATAGAGGCTGCAAGAACAGAAGCAACGAGTTTCTTAAAAGTTTTGTTTTTCATAGGAAATCCCTCCAATTTTATTTTGTTGGTTTGCCAGAAGTGGGGGACCGACGGTAATAAAAAAACACCTGTCCTGTTACAAGGACAGATGTTGAATAATCTGCGGTACCACCTTATTTAGCGCAATGCGCTCACCTCATGCAGGATGCCAACACATCCCTCGCCCTTAACGCGGGTGTAACGTCAGCTGCTACTAAGCGAACTTTTCACAGTGCCCTCCGTGGCCCATTGTGCCAGCGCGTATCCATCGGGCTTCCACCGTCCCCGACTCTCTATGCAACCGTGTGCTGGTTTTACTTCCACATCTTTGGTTTGAATTCATTCTATGGGATAAAAAAGAGATTGTCAAGAAAAAGTTTTAAGAAAATTGGTTTTTTGTGGAGAAAGTTTTGTCCACGCGTGAGAAATAAATACGTGTGTTTGCCATTCATTTCCATTTGACGGCAAACAATAGGAGCGACGATTCATGGTTTTGATGCTTCCTGGTTTTTATTGCACGATGGCTGAAGGCTGCGCTACAATGATGAAAAAAGGAGGTGTGCCGAATGATTCAACTGGCGATTTGCGACGACGAGCCGCAGACGGTGGCGCTGCATCGTCGGCTGGCGGAGGAGGCCTTGCAGGCGATAGGTGCAGCGGCAGCGGTGACCACTTACACATCGAGTGAAAATCTGCTGGCGGATATCTGTGACGACGGTTATTTTTATGATTTAATTTTATTGGATATTGAGATGCCTGGCGTGGATGGGATGGCGCTGGTGAGAAACGGCATTCACGGCTTCCGGGTCGCCCTCACGGGCTTTGAGGATTGTTTCATAGGGGAGAAGTTTACTCATTCCGGCTCACCCCCATTTCCTCGCGCAGCCGCCGCAAGGCAAGCTGGATATGCCGCCCCGCTGTGCTGCGTGTTCGGCCGATATGTGCGCCGATCACTCGCTGCGGCTGGTGCAGGAAGTAGTAGCGCAAAATCACTTCCTGTGTCTGCTTTGGCTGGGCGGAGAGCGCGGCGGCAAGAGCGGCGTTACAGAGCAGGACGGTCTGGCCGCAGACGGTAAAGGGGTATTCCTCGTCCGGCTCCGGCCCGGCAAACTGGACAAACTTCTCGTCCATCAGATAGTCAAGAGAAATTTGCCGCTCCCATTCCCGGCGAAGCTGCAAAATCTTATCGCGGGCAGCATAGCGGATTACTGCCTTACAAAAGGCGTTGTGCTTGCGCTGGATGTACTCCTGATAGGCTTCAAAGTCGGTCATGGAAATTCCCCCTCTCTGATAATAGTGCGGGGCGGCAGCACTCCTTGCTGTCGCCCCTTGATTGCCTATCTGCAAAGGCGGGCG
>OGDF01001642.1_pt1 | contig 32350 bp, 32 predicted proteins | sample 1570141 | NCBI WGS metagenome assembly OGDF01 (sample SAMEA4370581, study PRJEB24528) | human gut metagenome | reverse complement strand
CGCTTCGCTTCATAATCCTTGTTGGAAATGTGTCAAGTGTTATTGACAATTTCATTATCTCAGATACTGGGACAGCTCTTTCGGCATCTGTTGTTTTAAAAAAATAAATCTCTCTTATTTTGCTTAACTCTTTTTTGTATTCGTCAATAACAAAATTAATATCTTCTTGCAAATCACTCTTACGAATGAATCCAAAAGGTTTGAAATGAAATGAACGAAACGCCAAATGTTCTAAATTTGAAACAAAAACTATGGTAATATTCGGCTTTACACATCTTAAAGTTTCAGCAAGCTCAAATCCGGTGATTTCAGGCATATCAATATCCAGAAAAACAATATCATACACTAACTTGTCCATTTTCTGGAAAAAACAAGTGCTGCTTTCAAAATTATCTAAGATTACTTCTTCATCTATAGTGTTCTTGATAAGTTGGCTTACTTGATTTAAGACTATTTTTTCATCATCCACAACCGCAATCTTAATCATATACATCACCCCACTGACATTATAATACCATATTCTGATAACTAAAGCAATAATATTTAGCAAATTTTGTGATATAATATAATGTGAAATGTCTAGTAATTTTTTTGTCAATTCCGGCCATATATTACAATGGCGAAATATATCGCCGAAAAATCGCATAATCTACGCACGGATATTACCAAAATCTTAGAACCATAACACAAGGCATATAGAGCCTAATATTGCTGTTCCTGATTTTGCTCGTGCCCGTTTTTCATGCCCAGAGCCAGCTTCTTTTGATGCATTATTCTACGCAATTTACTGTCAATCATTTTCTTGCCCGATTGAAATTTGTGATGATAGTCATCTTCGATACAGCGGCTGAGATTTGCAAACAAGCTGAATATGGTTTTTGCAAGTATTTCATTCTCGAAATTTTCATTAATACCCGTATTACCTTCATCTTTAGTAATTGAAATTACGGATTGCTGTTGAATCTCCGAGGCGGTTTCCGTTTGCACAATTTCATTAAACTGCTGCTCCGAGTCCAATACAATCTCATCAGCTATTTTCAGATAAGTTAGTCATTTCCGCAACCGAATGCTCCATTTTCATAACTGTTTGTATAATCATATTTTTCACCGACCTGAATTCCTTGTTATAAGTAAGTGCAGGAAAATCACTCCTTGCTGAAGAGTATAAATCATGCTTCTGCTGTTCCATTTCGCACCATAAATCGTACATTTTCTTGATTGAATCATTATTCGCAAGTTTTGCAAAGATTTCATCAACCGTTTTCTTAATATCAGATTTTAAATATCCATACACTTTCTTTCCCTTTGATTCCATAAGCTGAGTGTGCAGCTTGTCAACAAGATTTATAAGTTCCACATCAAAGTTTTTATTCTGAGAAACCTTTTCTGCAAGCTGTTTCATTAACTGCTCTGATTCTTTTTTCAATAGATTCCGCAAGTCAGTCTGCTGTTCGTATAGATGGTGAAGTTCATCTGCATAAATATCGTTAGCAAATTCGCTGCGAATTTTTTCAATACCATGATTAGTAAGAAATCCCTCACGCTCATTTGTCGAATAGACAATAATATGAACATGAGGGTTAGTTTTCTTATCATGAAAAGCAGCATACCATCTCAGATTTTTCATATCAATTTTCTGATTTTTTGCAATGTTCGGAATTTGCCGAATGACTAAATCCCGCCATGCTTTCAGATTATCGTAACCCATTTTCTGAGCATCATCCCTGCGCAGAGAAACCACATGAGTCCACACATTGCCGTCATGATTTGCAACTTCCTTTGCAACCTTTTCAAGATTTATCGGCTTGTCATTTTCATTACACCTGCAGCGCCTATCATCATTGTGTGAACATCACCTGTATCAACAAGAGCGACAGTATTTCTATGCCCCTTGCAGCCGATTATCGTTCCTTGAACAGTTGGCAGATTCTCACCATTTCTCCATTTTTCAGGCTCAAATGGCATCGAAATAAATGTCTTTTTTATCTCCGATTTTGTTGCCCACCGAGCCGTGTAGGGTAGGAAGGCAACGCCTTACTGCGTTACCGCAGCAGGTTTTCACGCATCCTCCCTCCAAACCGGACTTACAACTTTCGCTGTATCCGGCTTTCCAGTTGTTTCTAAGGTTATTTTCCACTGTGAATTTTATTATGACATTCTTCACAAACTACAAGAGTTTTTCTATTCATTTTAGACATCATAAGAACCCAATTGGGTATATGCTTGCCTCTTTTTCTGTATTTCTGTTTTATGTCTTTTAATTTTCTTACATGATGAACCGCAATACTTTCATGACTTCCGCAAAGTTCGCAAATATCAGCATTAAGTCTTACAATTAACTGTGTAGTTTTGTCATAATAATATCTGTATGAATCGCTGATATTAAGCGCATGGATTATGCATAAGAACAAATACGAAGATTAACTTTAAGGAAGTGTTGTAATGGACGATGTAATTCGATTCCAAATCTACGATTGATTAGTATAACGACAAGTTCCGTATGATTGCGAAGGAAATGATTTCTTTTGAGCAGTTTTTAGAGAGTGAGAATTATCACCATTCAGGAATTTAAAGTAAAGGTCAACTGCTGCTATATGATTATTTCAGCGGCAGTTGACCTTATGGTGATTATGAGGGAACACCACACTTTGAATCCACTGGGTTCAAAGTTGCTTATTCGATTCCTTGCTTCTTGCTCCTGCCCTTTGTCTGGTCCTTCGGCGTTCTTGGCTTCTTGGCGAGCCTTGCGGCATCACGCTTCATTTTCGCCCTCTCAAAGTAGCAAGTCTTTTCACGCTTCGGAGCGTTTTTCTTAGCTTCGATCGCTGCCTGATTCAGTTCATCGGTCACGACTTTCAGCCTTTGCTCCTTAGTATCAAGCTCCTCCTGCTGAGGAAACGGCTCTGCAACGATCTTCTGAGCTTCTGCGTGGTCGAGCCGGAGTTTCGCAAGGTTGTCCTGCGTTCTCTCAATTCTGCCGTCAATGTTGTAGAGGGCAGCTTCAAGACGGTTCAGGTTATGGGCAAAACTCTCGATCAGCTTGGTTGTATGCGAAGCGGCACCTTGCAAGCAAGCCGACATACCGCCGCCCATCATGTTGCTGTTCACTGTCACGCTCAGGTCAAAGCCCTGGAACGAGCCGACCTTCACGGGAGTATCGGCATACTTTATAGCAAGCACGGCATCTTCCAAAGCCTTAGCTGCTTCTTTTCTATCAGTATATTCTGTCTCACCAATGGTGATTTTGAATACGGGCAGTTTTCGCTCAGGATCAATCGGGAGCTTGCGGAGTGCTTCACGGTCAGTATGGAGATCAGCAAGAATCGCTGTGAGTTTCTGTTCCTGTTCAGGGAAACGAGCGATCTTGTCCTCCATTTCAAATACCGTGTTGCGGTGTTCCGCAGCAAGTACCCTCAGTTCCTTTACTTCATTTTCAAGCATCAGCTTTTCCTTGATACGCTCATCGCCTGTGCAGAGAGCCTTGATTTCGGAATAAGTGAGTGCCTGCTGGTCTACATCTTCGCACTTTCTCGCAGGAGTTTTGCTCGTCATGATCTGAGAGATAAATTTCTGCTTGTTCTCCAAAGTCTGATAGGAATAAGCATCAAATGTGCCTTTGGTAACATAGCGGAAGATCTGCACCTGCTTGTTTTCATTGCCTTGACGGATAATTCTTCCGGCTCGCTGTTCAAGGTCAGCCGGTCTCCACGGAATATCGAGGTCATGGACTGCGATCAGCTTCTTCTGAACATTCGTACCCGTGCCCATTTTGGCGGTTGAACCGAGCAGTACACGGATTTCTCCGCTGCGGACTTTATCAAAGAGGTCAGCTTTCTGCTGTTCGGTTTTCGCATCGTGGATATATGCGATCTCCTCCGCAGGGATACCCTTAACGATCAGCTTGTCACGAATATCGTCATACACGCAAAAATCGCATTCTTCTTCAAGAGACTCGACCTCAGCGATAGACTTCTTATCCTTAGCATCGTCGGCATATTCACCCTCGACCGCTGCTTCTGCTGCCTTGTGCGGAACACCCAAATCACAGAAGATGATCTGCGTGAGCCTGTCCTCAGCCGTTTCAGCGTGGATACGGGCAACATTCTCAACACAGCGGTTGAGTTTGGTGTCAGGGTTGTCCTCAAAGGACGGATCAATCAGTCTCGGATCAAGACCGAGCTTTCTGCCGTCCGAGGTAATTTTGAGCATATTGTCGATCGTAGGATCAACATTTCCTGCATTGATAGCATCGGCACGGTCAGCAAGTTCCTGAACAAGCTCCTGCTGAAAAGGAGTAGCTTCGACCTGAACCACCTGATAATCGCACTCAGGAACATCAAGTGTCAGCGTATCAGCGGTACGAATGTCAGCGACCTGCTTGAACATACTCATCAATTCGGGCAGACCTGTATAGTTAGCGATACGGGTGCGCTCCTTGAAGCCGTTGCCCGCAGGCTTTAACTCATAGTCTGTTTTCTGCTCACCGAAAACTGCCGCCGCCTAAAATGGCAGAACGGAATTTAAGTGATTGCAAAGCAGCTATATTTCGGTATATTACAATGAAAGGGATATATCCTCTGTACTTTGACAGAGGACATATCTCTTTTGTTTCTGTCAAATATAAAGCAAACTGAACCAAGTCACAAGTACATTGAGAAAGTAACCGACAAAAGTAGAGCTAAATCCGATGAACAACTGAATAATGATAGAATATAGCCATATCATGCGGATACCCTTGATATGGATATCTACTTTCGCTAAATGCTTGCTTTTTCCGTCAAAATAATGTATAATATATACAAATCTAATGTGCGGGAGGTGGGCAACCATGACCGATATGCGGCCCAAGAAAATGATAATACTCGATATTCTTAATATCCTGAGAAAGCACTCTGACGAGGATCACAGGCTTTCGCAACAGCAGATACAGAACTTGATAGAAAAAGAGTATGAAATGAAAGTTGATCGAAAAACAGTCAGACGTAACCTCTCCAAGCTGATTGAGTTTGGTTTTCCTATAAAATATCGTGGATGCGAGTATGATAGTGATGATGCTATTACCAGAAACGGCAAAAGCGGAGAAGAAACTATCCTGACGGATTGGTATTATGTTCATGAGTTCATGAACGGTGAGCTGCGTCTGTTGATCGACAATGTTTTGCTTACTGACGGACTATCCAAAAATAACCGTATTGATTTGATTCGTCGGCTTGAAGGACTGTCGAGCAAATATTTTCACTCAGAAATTTCAAAAATTGATATGAATATTTATGGTCAGTCTATCAATTGTCAAGTAATAAGTACACTTGAAGATATTGGAGAGGCTATTGCGAATGAGAAACAACTTTCGTTTCATTACTGCACTTGTGATACAGATTGCAAGTTGCATGAGAAACTTGATGATAACGGCAAACCAAAACAATATATCGTAAATCCTTATCAGATTATTTCCAGAAATGGACACTCTTATTTAATATGTAACCTTACGAAGTATCATGATTTGACACATTTCCGTATTGACCGTATCAAGGGCAGCCAGGTAACTGCCACTTCCCTGACACCTTTGCGAATGCTGAAAGGATTTGAAACCGGCATCAGACTTTCTGAATATGTCAAGGAACATCCGAATCTGTGGAGCGGTGATGCGGTACACATCACATTTCAGTGCAAGCAGTATATGATGAATGATGTTGTGGACAGCTTCGGTACCAATCTTCGTATCGAGAAATTGCCCGATGATATGATAAAAGTACATGTTCACGCAAGCGAATCCTCGATACTTCACTGGGCGATACAGTTTGCAGATGCGATAGAGGTGCTTTCTCCCAATAGATTGCGTGAACAAATAGCAGAAACGCTGAGGAATGCTCTCAAAAAATACGAATCCTGACATAGGGCGTTTTTGGTGCATCGAATATGCTACAATATAATCATAGTAAAGACAACACTTCATGGAGGTATGATTATGTATCAGTATACTTGCGATTCTAAGTATTGTGCAACCTGTTCCTGTTGGTCAGGTGAACGGAAAATCTGCGACCATTTTGGTTCAAGACTTGAGGTCAGCAGCCCTATGGATACCGGAAAATGTATGAACCAGAAGTCAGGCGCTTGGCAGCAGACAAGACAAGCAAACGGAGGATGCTCTGCATTTGTTAAATGGGGAGCGTTGAGATAACACTAAGAATATAATATCATCGAATACACCAGACGTTTTTATCCCATAGGCTATGCTATAATATGATAAAAAAGAGCTGAAGTACTAAGAGCCTGTTTAGCATCTTTTCGCACGCATCTTTTCGGTGAATTTTGCCGGTTTCTGCGTTAAAAATTCTTGCCATATATAGAGCGTTTTTGGTACATCAGGTATGGTATAATAGAATCATAGAAGGAAAAACGCGTTCATTCATATATTTTTATTCAGGAGGTACGAAAATGGCGATAAGACCTGCTTATTACATTAAAAATGGACAAATCATTAAAAGCGATTATGAATTTCAATGGTTTTCAGGATTTTCTTTAGCTCAAAAGCAAAGATCTATCGCAGCATTGCATAATGCAATAATATCTGCAAATCAAGAAGCAAATCCTCTTGAAATCAGTACAAAAGGAACAATTGACCTCGGGAGAAAACTAAGTGCTTTCAACCTGAAACTGAACGGATATACATTAGAAAATATTTTTCAGAGTTCAAAAGTCTTTTCAAACGGAGGTCCATACCACGATTTGCTGAATGTAAGTCCTAAAGATGCAAAAAAAGATGAAAGACTCCTTAGTTCAGGAAAACTTGTTGGTTTTAATTATAACAGTATGGATTTTCCACTTGAACCTAAAACTGTATTCTATGACTATATTTATATTAATGCTGTAAAGTATACATTTTCTCTCGATGAAATCAAACAGATTACAAGTTATACGCATTTTACAGATATTGAATTCAATCCGAAAAAGAGTATTAACACTCAGGCTAAATCAGTAGCGATCATACATCTTATGCTTGATTTTTATAAAGAGATACCATCTTTCAATATTTCTGATTTTATACATTTTCACACTGAAAAGGTAAAATACTGATAATACAAATTATGAAGAAATTCCATATACATTTGATGGCTGCTCTGCGTTTGTAAAATGGGGAGCATTAAAATAATATGTTTGCAAGTTGAAGTGCAATATCATACACACCGCCGCTTTTTGGTACATTAGTTGATGCTATAATATAATCACAAGTTAAAAGTGAAGAATTCCAATACAAATCTTAAGGAGGAAACATATGCGAGTAACATCAGCACAGGCAGCAAAATTGCTGCGTCAGCTCAACGATGAATTGAGAGCATTACAGCTCAAAGAAGTAAATTCCAGCAGCTTTGTTGCTGCAATTCAGGAGGACATCGAATCTGTACGTCCTGTGTACAACTTCAAGAAAATGCGTGATGCTCAGGCAGAGGTTGAGTGTAAGATCCGCAAAGTAAAACACGCAATAAACGTGTTCAACACAACAACGATTATTCCGGATTTTAATATTACGATCGACGAGATGCTTGTATATCTTCCTCAACTTAATGCGGAATGTGCTACCCTCTCTAAAATGAGAGATGCAATGCCGAAAGTGCGTGTCAGCTCAGGTTATTCCGGCGGTGGCAATATCATCGACTATAAATATGCTAATTACGACATCGAAGAAGTCAGCAAGTATTATGCCGAACTTTCCGATACGCTTGCAAAGGCTCAGACAGTGCTTGATCTGGTTAACAGCACTGTCGAATTCGAGATAAATATCTAAGACTTATTCCGTTTACAGTTCTCACGCTTCCTTATGAATATGACTTTGTTCATGTTCAAGGTTATCGTTGTCCGTTATTATCTTTCTTTATTGGTTTAGGTCAGGGTTCAATGTTTCTGACTTACAATGATAAAAATAATTTGGCTGTGAAAACTGTAATAAAAACTTTATGGCGGTGGAAGTTCGGTTTCAGACTGCTACTCTGATACAATAATTAATGGAGGATATGTTTATGAAGTATGATCGTTATTTTCTTGAAAACGTACATAACGATATAAAAGCCTATATGGCTGCTATGGATTTGGAACCACATCGCAGACCTCAGAATCTCATATCACATTTCACATACGGCTGTGATTTTTACACACTCCGCTATTGGCGTTCAGCAGATACAGCTTGGCTGATAGATCATTGGTATGACCAGTCCTGTCTGGAACTGCTTGTATGTGACAATAAGCTGTATATTGGTATCTGGTTTGGTTTAAATAATAAAGATGTTTTGAAACTGAAAAAGCATGAACGCGATATTATAGAAAAACGTGAAGAATATCCCGAATTTAAATGGATAGATGAAAATGGAACATCTGCCGGTGAAAATCTGATACAATGGCTTTGCAAATCAGATCATGAGACTGCATTTCGCAAGGAGCTGATAGGCTATAATAAAGATGAGATTGTAAAGGAAATGCAACATTTAAAAGAGTATCTTAATATTCTGCTGTAATCAGCTTTATCAAACTGTTTTCAACAACTTGATAGGGAGATTTTTTGTTTTGTCACTCACATCTTCGATATTTCGCTTGACAAAGACTATAATGTAAACACAGAAAGTTCCTTTCCATATAATCATTTATGCCTTTCGTAGAAGTCGGTATAAAATTATGAAAAAACGATTTGCACTTTATTTTACTGGAACTATGTGTAGATAAAGGAGGATATTTGTATGGGCAAACTAAATATTGTGTGCGGCAATATAGTATCGGATAAAATATTAAAGCTTGGGGATGCTATTGTAAACCCGACTAATCCGATGATGCGTCCAGGAGCCGGAGTAAGTGGAGAAATATTTCGTATGGCAGGAGTAGATTCACTCGAAAATTATACATCTCAAAAATATGGGATTTCTTATTTTAATCCTCCGGGAAAAAACGAAATGAAAGTGACAGAGGTTAGGATTACGCCTGGATTCGCATTAAATAAAGATATTATTTTCGCACAAGGTCCAAAAGTGTGGGAATATGACGATTATGAAACAGCATTTCGTCTTCTCAAGCAAACATACACAAATATAATCAAATCTGCACGATCCGCCAATTATAAAAGCATTATCACGCCGTCACTTGGAACTGGTGAATATGGATTTGTTCATGAGATCATTGCAAGACCGATTACCCAACATCTGAAATACTTATCAGTGGATTATGACATAATAATAACTCTTGTACTGTACTCCGAAGAATTGAATACGCTATATATACAATAAACTAATTCTGATAGGGATGCTTTGTATATTAGTAAAATGAAAAACAAATGCAATAGAAGCTGTTTGGCATATTGCCCGAATGATTGGTCTATTATTTGTGCAGAAGAGAGAATTCTGTGCTTTTGTCACGGATCTTCGATATTTCGCTTGACATATGCTATAATGGAATCAGTAAAGGAGGTGCGTCTATGGAATTCAGATGCAAATTATCAGAGGTCGATGATCTAATATTTGCTCTAGTATTTGATCAAACATGTTATGCAAGGAAAGAGCCGATAAGGACTTATGAGGTTCATCCAACTGAGGAGTCGCTCGGCTGGGGACGCAGTATGGTTTGCGAATTTGATTATACTGTCCATATTCCGGCACTGAAACTTTTTTTACGTGACGCAGTTGAGTATGAGTATGATGAAGAAGAACAGGAAGACATGCCGATAGAGGGAATTTTGCACTATTATCACGAGGGTGATGCAGAGCCAATAGGCGGTGTTTATTCTAACATACGTAACCATGTATTGTGGTATATCAAAGATGAAAATATCAGCATTGAAAACGCTGACAATCTGGAATGTGTGATTGATTTTCCGTATGATGTTGATTTGAAGGAGGTTGAAAAATGAGCGAATCTCTTTTTAGCAGGCTGTTCCATTACAGAGAGAGTGAAAAGCTGTCTCCGAGAGAAAACTATCTTACTGAAATGCTTGCGTGGATGATTGGCAACCTAAAGCAATTCGGGCATGATTATGTTAATTTTCTAATGACGAAATGTGAAAACAAGACAAACTTTGATTCAAGTAAATCATATTCAGTCTGTGTAAGAACGCAGGTTAATGTGAAATACGAGGAAAAAGATCACTTTAAAAATCGTTTTATAGACATGGTAATCAACACAACCGGTGACATGGGATTTATATGTGAGCATAAAGTTGACAGTGAGGTGCGCGAAAATCAGATTCAAGAATACGCTAGTTGTCAGGAACAGCTTAATGGCAGTCCAAACCATAAATTTAAGACAGTTCTGTTGACAAAGAGTACAAAACAACACACAGAGAAGGCAGATATCTCAATCACATGGTATGACGTATATGAATACTTTTCTGAGAAGTTCAATAAAGGAGAGTATAATTTTAAACCAGAGGAAAAGATTATAATTGACCAATTTTTAATATATCTTACGGAGGTAGGTATGGGAATGAAAGAGGCTATTAATCCGAATGGCGTTACACATTATTCTGCTGCAATGAATGTAGAACTGCTGTTGAGTAGTATTTTTAATGACATATATGACGATTTTCGCAAAAGTGATATAGAAAAACTGTGTCCGGGAATTCAAGATTTTCTTAAAGAAAGTGAATTCAAACTGAATACTCCCGGAAAAGAATCCGGTCGAATCGGAATTAAATTTTCTGAAACATGGCGTCCCGGACTGTTTGCCGGTGTACAATTAAATAATAACGACAAAAGCTTGCAGAGTTTTTTGTCTCCAGAGCTTGTTGTGATTATAGATTGTATGAAGGGTAAGAAAAGTAAATATCAGGATGAGGGTTGGTTTGCATCCATTACCAAGGATAAGCAGAGTAAAGATATAACTGAGACTGAATTTTATATTCAAACAGATTCAGATAATCCATGGAGAGTGTTAATATTACATAAGCCGCTGACAGAAGTGTTGAAAGGCACTCGATACGAAGAACAGAAAAAGGACATTAAGGACGAAATCGTTTCTGGCATCAATTTAATACTGAAGTATTATAATGATAATATGTGATAGACAACTCATAAGGAGGTCTGCTATGCGAGTATACGAAGGTTATGGTTTGGGTACGCCCATTTATACGATAAAAGATAACAGGATTTATGAAAGATACGGTTTAGGCACTCCCGTTTATACGATAAAAGATAACAGGATTTATGAAAGAAACGGTTTGGGCACTCCCGTTTACACAATAAAAGATAACAAGATTTATGAAGGATACGGTGCAGGGAGTCCTGTTTACACAATAAAAGATAATTAGCCGGAGGATGTATTATGCAGGATACAAACAGAGGCAGACAGTATACCTTTGATGGCTTTGAAGTAACCAAAGCCAATCGTAAAGCCTTTGAGCTATCAAAGAATTTTTCCGAAAATGCCGATTCCAATCCGTTAGCTATATTTGGCGGAACTGCAACAGGCAAAACGCATCTGCTCTATGCAGTCAAAAACATGATTGAGCAGAATGAGCCTAAGTTGACGGTGATCCTCACCACAGCAGCAGAAATGCGAACTTCGCTGGTGAATACTCTTCAAAACGGCGGTACAGCGGAGCAGTTTCGTGAGAAGTATATGCATGCAGATGTTCTGTTGGTAGACGATATTCAGGAGCTTTTCGGCAAGAAAGCGATTCAGAATGAGCTGATTTTGCTTTTCAATTCGTTCTATGAGTCGGGTAAGCGTTTCATGATGACTTCTTCCCAAAAGGAAGCTAACTGCGGAATGCGCAGACGTCTGGTCAGCCGTTCATTCTGGGGAGATTTTTCAGTAATTTCTAAGCCGTATATCCATGCGCAGTTTCCGTCTGATCATGAACGCTCCGAAATACGTAACACTCTCTTAGAAAACGGCAAATATCTAATTGATGACTTTGAACTCGACAGCTTCAAAACGTATTTTAAAAATGTTTGGAAATACTTCACCAGATATATCGGACTTTTTAATGCGGATCGTAAAGATATTCAGCTAATAAACGATTTGAATGATATCCTGAACCTATTGCTACATGAAACACCTTTAGAGGAATGGGAACGCCGGACTTGTATTTTATTCACAAAAGCATTGCTATACACCATATCAAGATATGATATTCGTATATTCAGAGGCGGATTCTACAGTGAAGGCGTTCTTTACATTCCATTGCCGCATCATGCAGGAACAAGTGATTTAGAAATCAAAATTGATGAATTTGATGAGGAATTTAATAAATTCTGTGAGGAATATCAGGAATATGAGGATTTCTGAAATTTTTATCAAAAAGAATAAGAAGAATTGGCGTTTTGATTCATGATCGGAGGTATATATGAACGTATCCGTTTATTCAAGAAAAGCCATAGAGTCCATTATTGCGGACGGTAAGTTTCCTGAAAATACCGCTGTTATCAGCTTTTACGATCCGGCGATAAAGCGTATCGACGAGGATTACTCCCATGTTGATTACAGCGGCGTCTGCAACACCGTTTTTTACAGCGAACTTGACGACCTTGACCTTGAAGTACTCAAGCAAAAAGGATATACATATGATATTTATTTCCCGGAAGCCCCTGAGCTTGCGGAATTTATCAACAAGGCTTATCGTGACGGCATGGATATAATCTGCCAGTGTGAATACGGTCAGAGTAGGAGTGCTGGTTGTGCTGCTGCGATACTGGAGCATTTTTATCACAACGGTATTTCGATTTTCACCAACTATAATTACTACCCGAATCAGGTAGTTTATCATAAAGTGTTTAATGCATTGGAATCCGCAACTTTTCAGCCTACGGAGTATCTCCGGCGTGTGTATGACTATTCCGGCACAAAGTATCCGTTGGACAGAACCGCAATTGAAGAGAGCCTGAATAGGCTGACGCAGACGGAAAGAGATGTTCTGTATATGTATTTATGGGACAGACATTCGATGAGTTCTATTGCAAGAACGGTCGGATTCAGTGATTTACGTATCGAGCAGATTTTATCAAAATCACATCGTAAACTAATGCATTATATTGCAAGCATTATGAGAAAATAGAATAAATTTAAGACAACATCCTACAAAAATGACAGGCGTCCAGTCTTGCATTGAAATTGTAATAACTCTTGTGCAGAACGCAGCAACAGCAGCAACAGAAGAATAATCTCCGTTACAATATGATGCATGTCGCAAGACGCTTTCTAAATGTGCAGAGGGTGTTTTAATGTTTCAAAGTACACTTCCTCCTTGTCGGCAGAAAGCCTGTTATCATTCAAGGACATCTTTTTTCCTTTGCTGAGTGTGTTTTCTCTCTTGGTACTGCCTATTGCGCTCCTGCTGTTCCTTGTTTTGGAGATAGATGCGTACCTGTCGGGTATACTGCGATGCTGCCATCTGCCGTTTGAGAAAGGCATTATGTTCAGGAACGAGGGCATTGTATTTATCTTTCAGCCTGTTGGACGTAATCTTCAAATCATCCAATTCCGGCGGTTTCCCCTTGATGTAATAAGCCTTGATATGCTCGGTGATGTACTTGTCAGCTTCTTCATAAGCGACGATAGCGGCAGCATTCTTCTTGCGGAAATGTTTCTGTGTAAATGCCGAACGCTCTTGATATTCCTTGTAAATTGCAGAGTGCTGAGAACGCTGTTTCATCATCTTGATGAGCTTATCCACACTCATAATTTTCTTGTTAAGTGCGGCAAGCTCGTCTGTGTAGTCATCAGCGTGATGAGTATTCCAGAAGAAACCGCTGAGATCACTGAATGATGCGATACCGCCAGCTTCAAGGTCTGCGACTATCTTATCGCTGTCACGCATACCTCTAATAGCCGCCCACACATCTTTTTTCTTTTCAGGTGCTTGGCTCTCGGTCGGTGCGGAGGATGTCGTCTTATGCTCGGCGGGTTTTGCAGAAGATTGGTTTAGCAAAGCAAGCTCCGCTTCTCTCCTTGCCCGACGGGCAGCGAAGAATTTTTCTTTCAGTTCATCGGTGTCAGCTTTCTTCTGCGCTGTATCAATCGTTTCGGTGATAGCTTTAGGCTCAAATTCATCGCCCAGCGTATCGGCTCTTGTAAACCTCTGCTGTCCCTCGCCAGATAACCTGAATTTCAGCTTGACTTTGTTCTGCGGAGTATACACACACTCGATACCTCTGTCGGTGCAGTTTTTAAGGAAATCCTCAAAGCTCCTGCTGTAAGAAATAATCTCCTTGAGCATACTGCGGAGCTTATCTTTCCACGATGTACCCGCTTTCTGATGCTCACGCTCAAAATGAGATACTCCGTGTCCCTTTTCGGACTCACCAATAACAGATATGCCGTACTCCTTGCATAGTTTGTCCGATATTTGCCGAAGCTCTGCCCACGCCCGTTCGGATTTCCTGCCTTGATTATGCTCGGTGGTGAAACTCAACCCGTTATAGAGATTAGTATTATTGAAAATCACATGGCAGTGCAGGTGGTCTTTATCATTATGGACGGCGATAACATACTGATAATCGCCTTTTAGATAACGGTCGCATAATTCCTCTCCGATCTGCATAGCCTGTTCGGGTGTGACTTCATTGGGAGCAAAGCTTTGTATCAGGTGATATGCAAGGATTTGCGTTCGCCCTGTTCCTGTGTCTCGGACAACTCTGAAGTCCTCGCTTGCTCCTGCACTGTCGGCTCTGCAAGCATAAGAGTTGACATATACACCGTTGACGGTCTTATCTCCGCTTGTAATGTAAGCGATTGCTGCGCTGACTGTTGCCCTGATCGGATGGATAGAAGTGTATGCCAAATTTCATTAACCCCTCTCTTTATCTCGTCAATATCCTCGGCATAAATATGACCTGTGCTGTGCAAGCGTATGAGTATCTGGTTGATGTTGTTCCCAATGCGTTTCATCAGCCCGTTGGTTTCAGCGATTTCGGTGCGATCAGGAGTGAGATCAACCCTTGCACGAACACAATCACGGATATACTCTGTCTTGTTCTTATATCCGTACTGCTCACACTTGGAAAGAATATCCTGCATTTCCGATTCGGTGAAACGGACGTTGAGCGTGTAGGACTTTTTTTCTTTCTTACGTTTCAAATACTTGCGTTCATCATCGGTGAACTGGCACTCGTCCTTGTCGGCAAGGCTTTTGTCAAGGTCGGTTTTGACCTCTTGGTCAAGGGCGTTATTTATTGCTCCCTCGTAGGTCATTCCTGCGAATTCCATAACTTTGCATTTGGTCGGTCTGCCCCTCCTGCGTTTTGTATTTTCCATAATGGCATCTCCTTTGTTTTTATTTCGGCGTATGCCGATTTTTTTATGACCGCTGTGCAGTCATTTCGGGGTTTGGGGTGTCCCCAACAAGCATTTTGTATTTTCGTCCGTGTGCGGCGCAAAATACAATGCTTGCTATTTTTCCTGCGCTGATGCGCATTTTTCGCCTGCGGTAACTTCTTTATCCGCAGGCTTTTGGTGTTTTAGCAGCGAATTCCCTCGCTCTGCGAGGCCTTTTTCTCCGCCGCTTTGTCGGCGGTTATTTCTTCTCACGCTCATGCGTGATACTCTTATTTCAGCCGATGGATTTATTTTAATTTATCTCAGCGCAGTTATTGCGCAACTTGGGCGGCAGTCTGGTGAAAATATCTCTTGATAGACATTGCATTGTAGGAAATAGCGATTCTCATTCGATTATCAACAACAGGAATGCCGCCATTTTACACCGGGGAATCTTGGAAAATCTCTCAATGTTCGTGCGCAATGCGAATAGACAAACGGCTGTACCGCGCGCTATAATATTATCGTGGATTAAAAAATCCTGCAATTTTAAAACAAAGTGAGGTGAACAGAATGGGTGTAACACTTAATGACAACAATGCCAAACTTGATAATCTCGAAAGGGCTATCAAGGCAGCCAATGAACGCCGCCGTAAGCTAATTGAGAAAAACAAGATGATTACTTATAATACGCTGTCAAATCTTTATGGCAAAGAGGGGCAGGAGCTTATTGATACGATCACTGCGGAGCATACGCTTATCGGAAAACTGACCGACAGCGGTATGACCTATGAGCAGATCGGCGAATTGGCTGACGATAGCTCTGCCGGCAAGTACAATAAGCGGATGAGCTTTTCTGAAAGCAGTCATTCCTATTCGGATTAACATAAATCCAGCAACAAAATGATTGTAGACGTACCGCCTGAAATGCTGTCCAATGCGCACAAAATAAATACAAATAATTTGAGCGCAATACCTATGGACAAACCTCGGCGGTACGCACTATAATGTTACTGTGCAGGAGTAACGTCCCTGCAACATTCAGCTATGCGTGTCGGGAGAGATAATCGCAGGCGGAAAGGAGATAATTGCAAAAGAGAGAGACACTTGCTGAAAAGGTAGAGCGATACAAAGACAAGCCTACCGATACAGCGACTTATGAGATTGAGGGACAGATCTTTATTGTCACCGCACACTTTGTCGGGGAGAAAAATCTTGACAAGGTAATTTACGATCATGCTTTTCATAGAGCAATGGAAGATTCCGAAACAGCGTAGTCCTTACTGCCATATTCGGTATTCTATTCTCTTTGAAATATACCGAATATGGCTGCTTTGTTTTATCAGAAAGGAGTTTATCATTATGACAAAGCAGTCACATTACAACGTGGGTATCTATGTGCGTTTATCGCAGGAGGACGAACGTGCAGGAGAATCCATTTCAATAGAAAATCAGAAGAAAATGCTGACGGAATATGTCAGAAAACAGGCGGACTGGAGTCTTGCAAAAATATACGAGGACGACGGTTACAGCGGTACAACGTTCGACAGACCGGGCGTACAGAAAATGCTTGACGATGCAAAGACAGGAAAGATAAATCTTATCATCTGCAAAGATCTCTCTCGTTTCGGTCGTAATTACATCGAGGTAGGACAGTACATAGATTACATTTTCCCGTCATTCAATATCCGTTTTATCGCACTTAACGATAACGTTGATACGGCAAATTCAAACAGTGCAAGTATGGATATGATGCCAATGATTAACATTTTCAATGAATGGCACGCAGCATCAACTTCCAAGAAAATCCGAGCCGTAATGGCATCAAACGCAAAACAGGGAAAATATCACGCTCCTGTTGCACCTTTCGGCTATCTCGTAGGAGATACAGAAGAACGTTTGCCTGTCGTAGATGAGCCGAATGCTTCTTACGTCCGTATGATGTATAAAATGCGTTCCGAGGGTGCAAGTTCTCCGCAAATCGCTAAGGCTCTGAACGCTCAGAGAGTTATCACTCCGTCCGATTACACCTATCAGCGTTTGGGCAAGCCGAATCCCTACATTTCAAATCATCTGTGGAATGCCTCAATGGTGCGTGATATTCTTGAAAATCCTATTTACAAGGGTTCTGTTGTCAGCCAGAAATACACTACCGTTTCCTACAAAAACCACAAGAAATTTATCAGGGATTCCGATGAATGGGTTGTGATTGAAGATGCCTTTGAACCTATCGTTGACAAGGAGTTATGGGATAAGGTGCAGGAGGTCAATGATTCGTGCAGTCACGGCAAGGTCACAAAAAGCGGAGTGATACTTCCGCTTGGTGGTTTGATGTACTGTGCCGACTGTGGGGCAAAGCTGAAAAACAACACTACGTTCCATGAATCAAAAAAGCGCGGCAAATACAAGCTCGTCACCTATATCTGCAATACCTACGCCAATCACGGCAAAGAGATATGCTCCTCGCATTCGATTTTACAGCGTATCATAGAGGGACTTGTGCTTGAGGATATTCGTGCAAGAGCAAAGCGTGTCATTGAGGATGAGGACGGCGAGAGACAGCGTTATCTTGCAATTAAAGCCGACGAACGTAAACAGCAGTCTAATGATGAGCTGCGTTTGCTGAAACAGGCTGAGACAAGGCTTGCGGAGCTTGACACGATTATCAGCAAAACCTATGAGGAAAGAATGCTCGGTAAGCTGCCCGAAGATCTGAGTGCAAAGATGCTTGAAAAGTATACTGCCGAACAGAGGGAGCTTTCCGAAAAGGCTGAACAGTGGCGTAAATCGAGCAGACAGGCAGAGCAGGACAGTCGGGACGTTGAGCAGTTCATTCAGCGTTTGAAGAAGTGGAGCAACGTGGAGTGCCTTACCCGTGAGCTGTGTCTTGACCTGATCGAGTTTATTGTAGTCTATGCACGTCCCGAAAAGTCAGATACGCCTCGTAAAATTGACATCTACTACAAGTTCATCAGCAAGCCCCTTGCAGACAGCAGAAACCTTTTACTTCCACAGAATTGCGTGGAAATTCATCAATCATAAAATGGTCGTCCTTTTAGGTGGGTGACAACCGCAACCCAGTTGTCAAAGTGCTGTAAGCCGTGGCCTTTCAGGAAATCGTATTCCAAGTAACGCATCATGGTGTGCAGCTCAGTAATACTGTTGCTGAGAGGTGTGCCGAACGCGACACCTTAACAACGATTATTTGGTAAAATTTGGGCGGTTGGATTTAAAAAAGGCTCTTGACAAAGGATTTGTCAAAGTGATATAATGAAATACGGAATAGAGCATTCTTAATATCTGCGAATGTATAGCTGATTTGAGGATGCTCTTTTCTATTCAAAATCTATATGAAAGGAATTGGGAAAATTGGGAAAATTGGGAAAAATGGAACATAAGCACAAGTCCGGCAAGCGGTTTCTTAGCGGAGTGCTAAGTGCCGCGATGCTGGCAAACTTCTGTACTGTGATGCCTATCACGGCTTTCGCTGATGACGACATCGATGCAGAAGTTCAAACCACTGACTCAAATGGGCATCGATATCAATTATTCGATACCTCGATGAGCTGGACAGATGCGGAATCCTACTGTGAGAGCATAGGAGGGCATCTGGTAACGATCACGTCAGCGGAGGAACAGCAGTATATAATTGAAAATCTGCTTCCGACCGGGACAAAAAACACCTATTTTATAGGCCTTTCGAGAGATACGGACACGGCGGAGTGGAGTTGGGTAACGAGTGAACCGTTCGATTACACCAATTGAGCAAAGGGCAATGTCGCCTAACTCCGATTTTTCATCATATAATAAATATTTGGTTACTGGTGATATCCCAATGAAAAAAGGTGAAATTGCACCTTGGTTTGGTACATTTGGTGGAGGAATACAATATCAAATTCAGGACGACTTTTATACTCAAATGATGAGTTATGCTAATGAAGGTGAAGGAATTATAGATGTCCTAAAAAGATTAGGATATTTGGAGGTGGTATCGTGACTGACATCTTCAACGAGGAAACCATTAGCCGCATTTATTCTTCAACCAGAAGATCTGTAAATATTACTGTTTCAAACGACAAGGTTATCATTAAACTTGATTGGCAGAGCTACTTTCAAATCGAAAAAGTGTTGAATAATATGCATACCATTTATCGTTTGTTTTATATAGAAAGAGGCGATAAGTTAAACTATGGTGACTATTTTAATGGTGAAGATTTAGTAAATTCGATAATTGCTAAATTAAATTGATTGCTTGAAGCTGATTTATTGGGAAACATTACAGAACAAGCGTTTGGAGGGGGAATCGTCCTTGAATAAAGTGATTGCTCGTTTCCAAGAATTTTTTAACCAGATACTTTGTAATAGCAACGGCTTGTTAGCTCCCCCAGATATAGATTTTATACAATATCATCAGTCGCTTATTGTGGATATAGATCATTCCTATCCTGAAATCTATTATGATTTTGAACATTCGGATAGAGCGGGTTATTCGCTATTCTTTACCGAACGTAATACACATCGTTTATTATACAGATGCCAAGATGAAACAATAGCTGCATATGCTTTGCTATCCGTGTATATAAACAGGTGCGTTCCAAGCCTTAAGCGAACTGCAGAGGCACGACATAGAGTACAAGAAGAAATTAAACTTGGAAATATAGAGAATGCTCAAAAGATCGTACTAGAAACTGTTGGCAATGATTCGGTGTCATTTAACAAAAAGGAATACAGTAAGATTTCCTTGCTTCCAATTGATGACAAAAAAATGGATGTGTTTTTTCACAATCATACGATTTGTCCCAACTCATATTTCAACAAGCCCAATATTCAACAGGGATATCATATATTGATGGTATATGGCTATTATCTTTGGGTATTTCGCGAACTCTCATCGAGAATTCAGACTGAGACGGCTCTCAACAAATTTGAATATCTTTATTTAACAGGTCACAACGAAAACAACTTAATTTAGTACATATACCTGTCAATAAATAAGGGCAATGTCGCCAAACTCCGATTTTTCATCATATAATAAGTATTTGGTTACCGATGATATCCCAATGAAAAAAGGTGAAATTGCACCTTGGTATGGTGCGTCAGATGGAGGAATACAATATCAAATCCAGGACATTTTTTATACTCAAATGATGAGCTATGCTGATGAAGGCGAATATCGACAAGCTGAATGCAAACGGCGGCACGAACATTGCAAACGGTATCAATGGTGCTGTTGAGTTATTTGACGAAACAGGCAGTGCATCAAGACAGAAATATATTATCCTTATGTCTGATGGTGAGGATTCATCTGCTTCCGCACAGGCTGCTACCGATGCGTCTGGTAAGCGGATTACTATTTGTGCATTGGCTATCGGCAGCAACAGCAGTCAGATGGAAACGATCGCAAACAACACAAAGGGCTACTACAAGAACAGTCCGACAGCAGAGCAGATCGGTGAAATGATGAATATGTTTGCCGATGTTGTATTCAACAATGCAGGTACGGATGTTTCTTTTACTGCTACTCTCAACAGAAACGCAAATGCTGATATTGACAATATGACTCCTAGCCCTGTGGAGATTATTGAAAATGAAAACGGCACAAAGACATTAAAGTGGACGTTTGATAAGCTCACTATCGATCAGTCTGAAAAAATCAAGTTGCCCGTTTCCGTGAACGGTGTCGGCTCAGGTCTTAATAATATTATAAGCGATGTGTCTTGTACTTATTATAATAGAGCTGGTGTTTCTAACACTGTATACGCAGATGATCTCATTCTTCCTTCCCATACATATAAGCAGGAAGGCTCTTGGACTACGGTATATGACAGTAAGACAGCAGGTACAGAATGGAAAAATATCTACTGGAACGGCAAGCTCTATGATGACAGCGTTCTTTCTGTTATGGCACAGACCGGCGATGACCTTGATGCCTTTGGCGAGTGGACTGAAATAACAAATCATAGGGATATTACAGACCTCAAGGGAAGATATATCAGAGTAAAAGTAAATATGGCTGTCTCCTCCTCCGGCAAGACACCAGAGCTTTATGATATAACAATGCTTTCCGATGGGGCTGACAAGGTAAATCATGTAAATAACGCCCCGATAGTATCCGTATCAGGGAACACAACCACAAGCGTCAGCAAAAAGATAACCCTTATCTCTACTGCGGAGGATGATGCTTTCAATTCAAGGCTTTCATTCAACTGGAACTGCGACAGCAAAAATGTTCAGATTTTCGGATCGAATAAGCCCTACGCTTCATTCAAGTTCAATGAATCCGGAACATATGATATTACGCTCTCGGTTTCTGATGATAGCTCTACATCGGTTATTACTAAAACTATTACCGTTCTGAATGACGATGTACTTGTGAAGCCGATGATTGACATTGATGTGCCGTCTGTTGTTAAAAGCGGTGCAACAATCAATGGCAGCATCAGCAATCTGAACGATGCTGAGATTACTGAGTATGAGGTTCTTGTTGGAGGAAACACCGTAAATGTTTCTTCTAATGGACAGTTCAGCTTTACTGCTCCTGACAGCGATACGATTATCGCCGTTGAAGCTAAGGCATTTAATATTGTTGGAGTATCAGGCACAGCAGATAAGTCGATTATCGTTGATGCAACTGCTCCTACTGCCCAGCTCAAAGCTGATAAAAATGAGATCAATGTCAATGAAGCCGTAACAATTACAGCTTTTGTTGATGATGAGAACGGAATCAGCAATTATTCGCTCACACTTGGCGGTGAAGCTGTAAGTCTTGATTCAAATTATCAGTTTAGCTTTGTTCCTACAGCCATAGGTTCTTATGCGTTTGAACTGAATGTAACAGATATGGCAGGAAACACTTCATCTGCAAGCCTTACAATCAACGCTGCAGAGGGAAAAGCTCAACCCGTTGTCAACTATTCTATCCCCAGAGTGATCATGCTCGGTGAGACAGGAGATTTCAGATTTGTCTCCGATAGTGATGTCGTGGTTACTGTAAAGGTAAATGGTGAAGCAGTACAGCTTGATGCTGACGGAAAATTCAGCTATACTCCTGATGTCGTTGGTAATCTTACGATTGATATTCACGCAACAAATGGCGGAAATACAGACACAGACTTTACTTTAACCGTTCCTGTTGTTAAGGTTGAGCTTATAAGTGATAAGACTGCTTATACCGATGAGGAACTTATAACTGTTAAGCTGGTGTACTCGGATAATCTTACGATCACATCGCAAACTGCTACAATTGATAATATTCCGTATACTATAAGCGATGATACTATTCAGGCGGATAGACTTGATGCAGGTTCTCATGAAGTCGTTTGGTACGCTGAGGACGAAAACGGCAATATCTACACTGGAATTATGACGCTCGCCGTTCAGGATATGACTCCTCCTGAGATTGAGGTTGTTTTATCCGAAAACGCTTTGAAGCCGGGAGATAGTGTAGATGCTAACATCTTTGCGACAGACAGATACGGCATTGATAGCGTATCCGCTACATTTGATGGTGCAAGTACAGCGGTGTCCGGCAATAAGGTCGAATTGGCTAACCTTACAGCAGGCACTCATGTTTTAGCGGTGACAGCAACCGATAACAATGGTATTTCTTCAACATATAACTATGAGTTTACTGTATCAGCAGGAGATACCACTCCTCCTGAATTAGAGGTCAGTGTTTCTGTTGGGGAAAACCGCAGAATTGAGATTACTGCATCTGCTACCGATGATAGCGGAAATGCCGAGATCACAGGTACAGTAAATGGTAAGAAGCTGACATTTAATGATGGAACAGCCTATTATGATCCTGATGATTACGGCACATTTGAAATAGTTATCCGTGCCGAAGATGCCGCAGGAAACTATACTGAGAAAACACAGACTGTAACTATTTCTGAGCAAATCAAAGAATATGAGCTTAAACTTTCTGTCGGGCTGGATAAAAATCCTATCAAGCCGAATGAAGCAGCTAACATTACTGTAAGAACAAATACGCTCTTAGAAGATGTTACAATAAACTGCACAAACGATGGCGGCAATCTGACTCAGACAGAAAATGGATATGCCTTTGTTTCAGATAAGGAAGGTACATTCAAAATCGTTGTTACTGCTGCTGATGAAAGCGGAAATTCTGTAAGCGAAACCCTATATATTACAGTATCCAAAGAATAGCAAGTAATTGATGACCATGAGGGCGATGGTGAGTATGAGAACACATATACTCCTGAACCCAGAGCGAGGGTTGTTCTCAACTCCAATGAAAAGACCGAAACCAAGATGACAGAGGAAATGGCTGATCTTGCTGACCACCTGAAAACACCTCTTGCTGTTTACGAATACCTCTATAATAACCTTAATACTGAGTATTATATCGGTTCCCGAAAGGGCGCAATTGGTGCGTATGAGCAGAAGGGTGGAAATGATGTTGATTGCTCCAGTCTCCTGATTGCGATGCTCAGATATCTTGGCTACGACGCTGACTATATTACAGGCACAGTTGAAGTAACCGCCGAACAGCTTATGGGACTTACTGCTACAGATTCTGCTGAGAATGCAGAAAAAGTCTTTATGCTCCTTGGCAGACCTTTGACTCGCTCTAATGGCAAATATATATTTGACCGTACATGGGTAAAGGCGTTAATTGACGGCAAGGAATATCAGTTGGATGTTAATTTTAAGAAATTTAATCCAGCAAGTGGTATTTCCGACGAAATCAAGGCACAAAATTTTGATCTTGACTATAAAGATTATACATCATTAAGTGATGCAGAAGTACTTTTCAATGAGTACAAAGAGCAGCTCAGCTTAACTGATGTCAATATATCTGGAAGAAAACTTGTTAACAGAAAAATTACAAAATTACCGTTGAATTTGCCTTATACTTGTAATAGTATTATAGAGGAAATTCATAATATTTATGATTCTTCAGTCGTTACAACAGATTTTATTACCATTGCTTTCGGTAACGATGGACGTAATATAACTGCACCAAGAGCATATATTTCAACAATTTCTATACAGTATGTTCCAAGCAGCGATTTTTATGATTTGTATGAAGATATAATTGATAAGCCATCCAGTATATATGCTTCAACAGATGACTATATTACATCCAAGCAAAAGACAATCGTACCAGCTCTCTACATTGATAACGAAAAAGTTCATGAATGGAATTCAAAGGTATCTATTGGCGATAAACAAAAAATGTACGTTTTGACAAGCACTTGTGGTCAGAATGGAAGATATATTGAATCAAGAGAACTTATAGTTGGTGCTATAGTTTCAATCGTTGTAGATACTCAGGTAATATCACCGCAATCGCTGTTAAAAGCATACGAGAATTACAAGCGTATCAAAAATACAATCAACGAAAACAATTTCTATGAAAGTTCGTATTGTGACAACTATCTTGATCTTATAGGTAATAGCTATTTTGCACAGCTTGATATTCAGAACATGATTTATTCAAGCGCATATAACGTTTATAAAGAGCGTGAGCTTTCATTTGGCTTATTTACCTATGAACCGAATGTTGAAACAACTACTGTAATTGGATATACATCATCAATAAAGCTCAAGAAACAAGGACACTTTGGTTTAGATATTCTCGGCGTATATAATCAGGCAATAAGTTTAAGTGGCAATGAAAACGATGTAAAGTCCTATTTGTTTGCTTCTGGATATGTTTCTTCTTACCTCGAAAGTCAGACACTTCAGCAGTTCACAGGTGTTAAGTCTGTATCTACAGCAGAGGTGTTCAGACAGTGCAATGAAAAGGGCATTGATTTGAAAATGATTTCTTCTGAAAACAAGGAAATCATTGAAACACTGCAGATTAGTGATGAGGATAAAGCTGGAATTACTCAAAAAGTTAATGAAGGCTATTTAGTAATAGTTCCTGAAAAGAATATTTCAATCAACCAGTGGACGGGCACGGCTTACATTGTTCAGAGCAGAGACGGAACTCAGAATACATTTATAATCACTGGTGATAAAAACGGCGGTTATAGCACCATGGATATTGTTGCATATATGATTATAGCAACAATTGGTTCTGGCGTTGATATGTATGGAATGATATTCGGTTTTGTTGGTATCGTTTCAGCGTGTTTAGCATTACCTGTTGCACCTGTAATAGCAGTTGCTGCAGCGATTACTGCAATGGTCGTATTCACAAAACTTGTAATTATGTGGATAGAAGACTATCAGGAAACTGTAGACTTGTATTTTAGAGCACTTGATGGTGATATTGATGCCGCTAACAAGTTGAATGGCAAAGCATTCTTAGCGACGGTTTCGATGTTCTTTGATTTCGCAACAGGCGGTTTTGATGGAAGTAAGGGTGCAGGTCCGGATGACATTCCTACACCTAATGGCAGAAAAACAACGTTCTCAGGTAAGGGTTACACAGATGATGTCGTTGATGATATCTTTAACATGAAGAATGTCGATTCTTGTTCAGATGACCTTCTGGAGTCGATTGCTAAATCATCAAAGCCTTCCGAAGTTGCAGACACATTATCTGACTATTCAGATGAAGTAATTGAAGCATTAAATAAGTCAGCCGATAAGGATACAGCTATTTCTCTCATTGAAAAACATGGTGACGAAGCTGTTGAAATTTCGGCAAAGAGCAGTTCGGATACATTACGAGCAATTGCCAATCTTGCCGATGACGAAGCTGACGACTTCTTTAAAACGGCAAATAAGTACACTGATGATTTAGTAGAGCAATTCGGAAAAAGTTCAAACACTGATGATGCGGTAGAGTTTATTGCCGAACATTCTGACGAGGGTGCAGAATTATTTATTAAGAATGGTGATATGGGCGTAGATGCTATAAACCAATTAGATGATGATTCTGCAAAAAGATTCTTTAGAACTGTTGATGAGAGCAGTGATGAAGCGAGCGAAATTGTTGAGTATATTCACGGAGGAAAGGAAACTTCTGTATCTGATAAGGATATAAACAATTTCCTAAACAAGGAAATTGATGATGTTGAAGAAGCAAGCATTATAACAAAATCTTCTGACAAAGATATTTATCAGAAAAACGGAAGGATTACTGAATTAAAGCCAAATAACGATTATTATTCTGGCAGTGATCCAAGTCATGCTCAATATAGGTATCGAACTGATAGTGCTGGACGAGTAACATCGGTAGATGGAGATTTAGAGCTTTTTGATGGAAAAAGGAACTCATATGCCCAATCACAAGCAGGAAGAGGAGACAGGATAACCAAGAAAACACATCCTAACTCTGTACCTGACGAAGGAGGACACTTAATCGCTACCATTTTTAATGGAGATGGCAATCTTGATAACCTCGTTCCTATGAATAGAAACTTAAATAGAGGTCCATGGGAATCTATGGAAAGAGAATGGGCGAAGTTGTTAGAAACACATGACGTACATGTTGAAATCGGTGTTGTTTATCCTGGCAATAGTTCTTCGCTTCGACCAGATAGTTTTATTGTTCAAACAACTGTTATTAACAGAGACACTGGCGAAAAATTTTTTGATGTACAACGATTTCTGAATCAAGAAGGTGAAACTTTTGATTCAATCATCAAAAAAATAACATCGTGATTTGAAAAGGGGAATGCTAAAATGAACACTATAAATTCATTACAGAAAGAGCTTGGAAAATTTTTGATACAGATGATACCGGTTGAGTGGTCGAAAATATGTTTTTATTCCGAGTGTAATTCAGGTAGGTGCTCAGCTTGGTTTGCTTTTATTGAGAAGAAAACCGGTATAATTTGTACACAAGATTTCTTTTGGGATAGATACAATTCTTATCCTATATCAAAAATGGAAGCGTATTTAAAGCTTACAGATTTCGCTATCGCACTTTATAATGCATATAAAGACAAGTTTGGACTTGAGAAAGCATGGCATACACTTTCGTATACTGTTACTGATGACTACAAATTCCATATTGATTTCGGTTATGAGGATAAGGAGGTTTCTGTAATAAGAACACACGAAGAAGTGTTTAAAAGTTTTTTTGCTGTGCCTTATAAATACGTTAAGGAAAAATACCCTTATTGAATTCATCGCACATATATAATTATGTTGTGAAGTGTTATACTGAAAGAGCAGTCGACAAACACCCAAAAATCTAGTAGAATATAAGTAACAAAACCGGAAAGGGAAAACGACCATGAAGTACAGTAAAGAATTCAAAGAAGAAGCATTAAAGCTATCAGACGAGATCGGACTGAAAAAGGCTGCTCAGCAGTTAGGTATCCAGTATTACACACTATCCGATTGGCGCACAAAGCGAAATGCCGCTGCCTGAAAGACGAACTGTAAAACTTGGAGGAGTGGAATCCGAGGTCGTTGTTCCTCGATTTGATAGTCAGTATGATGCTTACTTACCGGATGACTTAATAAAATCGTCTGATACTATTCAATTTAGCGAATGCAATGCTCAGTTAAAAGAAGCACTCGAAGGTAATTCTGAAATCGAATCAAGATTCTCAAAGGCTCAAATAGAACAAATAAAAAACGGAGAAACTCCAGACGGATATTTATGGCACCATGATGCTGAAACTGGTAAAATGCAACTCGTAAACGAAAATATTCACTCTCAAACGGGTCATACTGGTGGACGTACACTTTGGGGAGGTGGCTCTGATGAACGATAATTCAAAATGGCTTTATATAAGCCCATTATCCAGTGTGGATCTTATAGCTGAATACGAGGAAGTGATTGGTTATTCCTTTCCAAGTGAATTCAAGATTTGTGTAACTTACTATAATGGTGCCCATCCTAAAAATAAGGTTTTTCTTTCTTTTAGCGGTAAACGTAAGAGAAAGAGGGCTTTTAACAATCTTTTTTCTTTCAACAAAAACGATCCAAGTACTATATGGAAATATAATGACTGGACGGGAAGAATGCGTGACTGGAACGAGAACGGTCAAATGGATAGCTATGTTGCATTTGCAAAAGATCCATATGGTAATTTAATATGTTTTGATAAAACAAATGATAAGATTGTATTTATAGACCATGAGACACTCTCAATAGAAGTCGTTGCAGATGATTTCACCGAGTTTGTAGACAGTTTAAAGAAAAATTAATCGAATGGGCAGTCACTGAAAATGTATTTTCAGTGACTGCCATCATATTCCATTAATGTATGAGGTATATATGAATAACTATATCAAAATTGAAAACAAGAAGATCGTAAAACTTGCCCTTGAAAAAACAGCGTTTAAAAACAGCAGTTCAGATATGTCCGATGTCAACTTTGAGATAGGCAAAAGCAGTTATACTGCAAAGCTTTTTGGCTTTATTGTTCTATTCGCCATTTTCTTTGGAGTACGAATAATTGCAAGATGTTATGTCGGAAATCCAGATATTACATTCTCAATTGGAGACATTGTATTCTGGTGTTGCATAGGAATAATCGCCATACTCGTCATTGTAACTTCCATCCGAGAAAAAAACAAGCCCACTATATCCGTTTCGGGTAAAACTGTATTCTACAACGGAGACTGTTGGACAAGCGATGAGATTTCATGTGTCAAGTGTACGAAGTGGCTTGAGCGAGTCGAGGTTTATTCAAACGGCAAAAAAGTATTGACTTTTCCGTGGGAATTGGATAATTCAGAATTGTTCATAGCTTGGGTCAATAAGTGTGGAATCGCATTTGAGGATTATCGAATGAAAGCCTTTCAATAACCCATAGCCTACTGGCACACCTGTTTTTCGTTCCACACAAGTCCGATTAGGCATTGTGGAGCATACCACAACAGGCACAAACCTTATTGGAACTAAATAAACTCAAGCTCTCGGAAACGCTCTGTAAGCGTTTCTGAGGGCTTTTTCTTTTCAGCGGTTAGAGTTTTCCGCTCCGCAGGCTCGGACGGTGCTGTGGAGCTTTTCCGTTCGTCTGACGGTCAAGCTGAGGTCTGTTCGGTGATGCCGTGACGGAGTTCATACTCACGCACACGGCGGTAAAAGGTATTTGCCGACATATCCATTCTCCGCATAAAATCTCTGCCCGTGATGTTTTTTGCTCTCCATTCCCCATAGAGCTGCCCGAACCTCATCCAGTCGGTGGGGATAGGCTTTCGCCCGGTGTACTTGCCCTGAGCCTTAGCAATCTCGATGCCCTCACGCTGTCGCTGTTTTAGCTGCTCACGCTCCAACTGAGAGAGTGCAGCGAACACGGTCAACATAAATTTGCCCGCAGGCGTGTTGGTGTCGATTTTCTCCTTGTGGCTGATAAGGGTAACTCCTTTGTCGGTGAGGGTGTCGATGATGTTCAGCAAGTCCTTTGTAGACCTACCCAGACGGCTGATGCTTTCCACATAGAGGGTATCTCCCTCACGCACATAGTCAAGCATTGCCCTGAGCTGAGGGCGGACTTTGTTCGCTCCCGAAATCTTCTCGGAGAAGATGCGGTCAACCTGATAACCGCACATGATCTCCTGCTGTCTTGCTGTTTCCTGATGCTCCGTAGAAACACGGATATAACCTATTTTGCTCATAGTATCGTCCTTCCTTTATTCAAGTGCATTTTTATTTCTGTGTTTTGCCTGTGTCCTCTGACGGCTTTTCTCACGCTCACGCTTCATGTACTGCTCGTTAAGGTACTGGCGCACCTGTCGGGTGTACCGAAATGCCGTGTCGTGTTTGAGAAGATATGCCTTATGTTCGGGCATAATGGCTTTACGCTTATCTTTCAACTGCTTTGACAGCGCTGCAAGCTCGCTCCGCTTGGGTGCTTTGCCGTCAACATAATAAGCCTTGATATGCTCGGTGATGTACTTGTTGGCTTCTTCATAAGCATCAATAGCGGAAGCATTTTTCTTGCGAAAATGATTTTGCGTAAACGCTGACCGTTCCCGATATTCCTTGTATGTAGCTGAATTGTCGGAGCGTTGCTTCATCATCGCAAGGAGCTTGTCAATTGCCGTGTACTGTGCTTTCAGCTCTACGACTTCATCGGTGTGATCTTCGGGCGAATGGATATTGTGCATGAATCCGCCAAACTCGCTTAAAGACATGATGCCAACGGCTTCAAGCTCTGCAATAATCTTGTCGCTGTCACGCATACCTCGGATAGTTGCCCATTCATCTATTTTCTTTTCAGGTGCTTTACTCTCGGTCGGCTCAGGTGCAGGCGGTGGAGTTTCACGCTCATCATACAGCGGTACAAGAAATTCCTCCGCTGTAATAACTGTCCTGTCGGGTTCAGGCTTTGGAGCAGTTGGCGGTGTGATCGTGGGTGTAAATGTAGGCACTTGTGAGATGCCCTTTTCCCGCATTTTTGAGCGAATGAGATCGGAGATAAGGTGTCCGGGTTCTGACGGTGATGTTGTCGGGGCGGTGACTGTTTGTGTCGGCTTAGAATTAGGCTTAGGAGCAGCAACAGGCTTCGGCGGTTCAGTAAGCATATCGGGAGTGACATTCGTCGCTGACAGCTTTTCCTGTATCTCCGCTATCTGCTCGGCAATGCGTTCGGGGGTGTAGTCTGCTCCCAATGTGTCGGCTCTTGTGAATTTCTGCTGTCCCTCGCCCGAAAGACGAAATTTCAGCTTGACTTTGTTCTGTGGCTTGTAAACATACTCGATACCGCTGGCAGAACAGTTGCGTAAAAAGTCCGCAAAGTCTTTGCTGTAAAATGCGACTTCTGCAATCTTAGCTCGGAGTTTGTCTTTCCACGACTTGCCCTGCAACTGCATATCCCTTTCAAAGTGGGAAACGCCTTTCGCCTTCGGCTCAATAACGGATATGCCGTGTTCCTTGCATAGTTTGTCCGATATTGCCCGTAACTGTGCCCATGACTGTTCATTTACCTTGCCTTGATTGTGTTCGTAAGTAAAGCTGAGTCCGTTGTAAAGATTAGTGTTATTGAAAATGATGTGACAATGGGTATGGGACTTGTCTGTGTGAACGGCAAGCACATATTGGTAGTTGCCTTGCAAAAATCTGTCACACAATTCCTCACCGATCTGCAAGGCTTGTTCAGGTGTAACTTCATCAGGAGCGAAACTCTGGACTATGTGGTGTGCGAGGATTTGTGTTCGCCCTGTTCCGCCTGCTCTGACTGCTCGGAAGTCGGCGGCAGCACCGATGCTGTCGGCTCGGCAGGCAAAAGACTGCACATATAAGCCGTTGACGGTCTTATCTCCGTTTGTGATATAGCGGAGAGCCGCCCCGTCTGTTGCCTTGATTGAATGGATAGAAGTGTATGCCAAATTTCGCTAACTCCTTTCTTGATTTCGGAAATGTCCTCGGCATAGATGTGACCTGTGCTGTAAAGTCGGACAAGTATCTGATTGATGTTCGCTCCGATACGCTTCATAAGCCTGTTGGTTTCAGCAATCTCGGTGTGGTCGGGTGTGAGATCAACCCTTGCACGAACGCAGTCACGGATATACTCCGTTTTGTTCTTGTAACCGTACTGCTCACACTTGGAAAGAATATCCTGCATTTCGGATTCTGTAAAGTGTACATTCAGCGTGTAGGATTTCTTCTCTCTCTTGCGTTTCAGGTACTTTCGTTCGTCATCGGTGAGCTGGCTCTCGTCTTTGTCGGCAAGGCTCTTGTCAAGTTCGGACTTAACCTCTTGGTCAAGTGCGTGGTTGATTGCTCCCTCATAAGTCATTCCCTCGAACTCCATAGCCTTACGCTTGGGTGGTCTGCCTCTCTTGCGTTTTGCATTTTCCATAGTGGTGTCTCCTTTGTTTTATTTCGGCGTAAGCCGATTATTTTCTGACCGCTGTGCGATCATTTCGGGGCTTGGGGTGCCCCAACAAGCATTGGTGGAATTTCGCTCGCTGTGCGGCGCATTCCACTATGCTTGTTATTTTTGTTGCGCTATGGCGCATTTTTTCTCGCCTGAGCGTTTCTTTCCGCTCAGGCTTTCGATGCTCCGTCAGCGAATTTGGAGCTATGCGACTTCAATCTCCGCCGCTTAGGTCGGCGGTCATTCTCGCTCACGCTCCTGCGTGATGCCCTCAATTATCATCGGTGTCAATATTCTAAACTGGCTCGGCGCAGTTTCAACGCAATGATGGCGGCAATCTGGTGAAAAGTTTGCCGTTAAAATTTTCCCCATAACAACTTGACGAACTCGAAAACTCTAATGGCGCACAAAGTTCA